>Ga0129336_10000034_pt1 | contig 54653 bp, 80 predicted proteins | sample CPB6_02_DNA_FD_96878 | JGI IMG/M metagenome (GOLD analysis project Ga0129336, IMG submission 96878) | Freshwater to marine salinity gradient microbial communities from Chesapeake Bay, USA - CPBay_Sum_0.6_0.2_DNA | ecosystem: Environmental > Aquatic > Marine > Coastal | place: USA: Chesapeake...
ATACGCATACGTTTTCGACGGAGGAACCTGGGAGGTCATCAAGGGTTGAGACAATGGGATCCAGCCTGACGGAGGCGCTTGGCGAGGTTCGACCCCTCGTGGATCCACCGCTGAACATCCGAGACTCAGTTCAGCGAAGGCGACGTCCCGACCCCCATATGGGCTTAAGGGCGCGCTCGAAGCCAGGGCAGCAGGCGGTCTATCGGAGGCCGGAGCCAAATTGCTAGGTGAAAGGGACGACCTGCAGTCCTGAGTAACCATCTCTTTGGAGCATCATGTCACTAAGAGAAATCAAGCGAGAGATCATCTGCCACGACCTGGACATCGTCCCGATCGGTCACCTACCTGGGACCGCGGCCGACGCGCTGGCTCACATGCCTCCGGAGGATGCGCGCCGCATGAAGCGAAAGTTTAGAAAGCTGTGGCGCGCCGAGGCGAAGAAGCTGAAACACAGATACAAGACCAAGATGGGCCTTGGGGTGCGTGAGCCCACCCCCAAGCAAAAGTCAGAGAGGACGATCCTCGTCTCGGGGATGGTTTTCCAGAAAATGTACGAAAAGTTCGGAAAGGAAAAATGGTAAGCTGTGCGGATCTCATCGCTTCACGAGTTCCTAACCATCGCACTCAAACCTGAAATCTATCAACGGAAAGGGCAGCGCTTCATGAACATGCTGCGCATTCACCGACCCGACCTCGAGGAGAAACTCCTTTCCACCAACAAGAAGTTAGACGTCTTCTACGACGACAGCCGGCTCTGGGCAACCGTGAAATGGGTCGAAGAAAACTGGGACTCTGAGACAAAGGATGAAAAATGCTGACGTTCCTCAACGACAAGGAGACATGGTCCGACCTCACCGGCTGCGAAGTCGTCATCTTCGATGAGGAGACGACGACGGCCATCAACAACGGCACCGACGCCGCCGAGCTCCGTGCCAAAGGCAAAGGCTATCGCTACGACCTCACCAACCCCCTTCACCTCCGCCTGCTCGCCGACCGACTCGAAAACGAAAGGAACAACTGACATGAACAACTGGGACATCAACGACGAAGCCAACGAGATCGAAGCCCTCACCGCATCCTGGCGCTGGGTCGACGATGAGATAGTCTACATCGAGGCCGAGAACGACGAGTTCATCCCGCAACTAGAGTGATCGTCAAGTGCACCGGAACGTTTCCCCGTCGAAAGGCGGGGAAACTGTTGAAAGCAACTTTCAAGTGAATTGTTCCTCGAAGGAGGATATACTGTATCCATGGAACAGCCCACCACGACCGAATCCGTCCAGGCTCCCATCACCGTCGACGAGGCCGCCTCGCCCGACCAATACGAAGCCCAGCTCTCGGCCCAGGAACAGGCACGGCTCGCCTCACGCCCCAACATCGACCACCTCCCCGACGCCATCGTCAAGGACGAAATGGGCATGTGGCTCCTCCTCGCCAAACCCGGCGAGAAAATCATCATCGAACGCTTCTCGTCCATCTTCCCCGGTCGACCGTGGATGGACACCAAGGTCTATACCGTCCACTCCGTTGAGACCGTCTCCGGAAACATCTACCTCCACGACGACGACCTACAACGCATCACGACCACCAACATCGAACAAGCCCTCAAATACGGGCACCGCTTCAAACTCCCCACCGTCAAGGTCAACCTCACCACCAAACGTAAACGCGGTCGCCCGCGCAAGAACGCCATCGCCCCAACCCCTCCCAAGGCCGCCGTGGCACCCACCGACGAGGCTCCCGTCAAACGGGGACGTGGTCGTCCCAAAGGCTCCAAGAACCGCCCCAAGGACGTCGTCAAGGCCGAGAAGGCCGCCAAGAAAGCCAAGGCCAAGGCGAAAGCATCCAAGGTCAAGAAGCGTCCCGTGAAGAAGGAACGCTGAACCATGGACCGGTTTCAACTCAACTCGCTTCTCATCGTCGAGAACAAATTCAACGAAAAAGAACCGGTCCTGTACTTCGACACACCTCCCCTGTCGGGGAAACACCACTCCCAACTCATCGAAGAATCTTTCCAAAAGAAGATGTGGCTAGCCCCCGCCACGATGGTCGTCTGCCTCGAAGTCAAACAAGACGTCTACGGCATCAACCTCAAATTCCTGGAACCTTCCTCGGGCACGGTTGGCTGGGTCATCTCCGGTTACCTCCGTTCTTTATAACTAGTTGCAAAGGGAGAACACCATGAAGTCCGACATCCAGGTAGGCCAGATGCTCGTCGTGCTCGAAATGATGGACGTCTATCCTCGGCGCGCCGCCTCCAAATTGGCGGCCTCCGACATGCTGTTCGACGCCTTCAACGACAAAGTTCTCCCAGGAGACGTCATGAGCGTGGTCGAATGCTCGGCACCGCGCTTCTACCGAGACGACACATGGTACAGAGTGATCACCCAGGGCGGCCTGGTGGCCTGGGTGAGGTCCTGCCACCGCGGCGTCTTCTACGACGTCACACCAGAGGATCACAAATAGTTGCAAAGGGAGAACACCATGAAGTTCATCCCAGGCATGCTGATCAAGTCGAAGAAACTACGACACGCAGGAAATATCAAACTCGTCGTCGACGTCGTCCACCCCTCGGTAGACGGATACACGGAGTTGAAGACCATCTTGCTAGGTGGCGAGGGGGCTCCAAAGCTGGACTGGATCTTTGACGAATACTGGGATGAAGCATGAGCTTCATTCGAGGTACAGCCGCACACGCCTACATCCCAGGTGCCATCCTGACAACGAGTGAACCACTCTACATGCTTACCTCAAACGAAGAAGAAGATATCTGGTTCGAACCCCACCAGACCTTCACCGTCATCGACTGCCGTCCCAATGACCAAGACAATCTTACTTGGTGGGTGACCGCCGCCATCTCCGGCCTCGGCGTACGTACCTGCCTTGTATACACCAATGACTTTCGCGTGGCGTGAAAAGCCACGCGAGAGAGGATATACTGTAACCATGAGGCCCTTCCTGCCAGGAGACATCATCCAATTCTTCTTGCCAGACGACGACGTCCCACCGATGCTCGTCATCGACGCTGGAGAGACGTGGTGGGACGAAAAAATACAGCTCAACCTCGTCGAGATTTCCACCGTCGACTTGGGCCGCTCCCACTCCAAGGTCCTGACCCACCGAGTCAACCCTGAACTCTTCCGAATCGCAACACGATGAAGGAGTTCATTCCCGGTCAACTCATCGTCGCCAAACGCCCATGTCAGTGGGGTACCATGCCGGATCCGCGCCCGCTCCTCCTCGTCACCGCCGCCGAGCGCGCCCTCGGGAGCCCTTCCCGTGGCGGCGTGGAAGCTTGGTGGGTCACCGTCATCTACTCAAACCCATACCAACCTCGCGGACCAATCCTCCTGGAGCCGAAATACTGGGAAGAAGTGGAAACGCATCAATGAACTCCTTCACACCAGGACAACTCATCGTCTCCAAATATCGAAGTGGTATCTGCCACCTCGTCATCGACGCCGAGCCCATGGATGGTGGATGGTGGGTCACCGTCCTCTCTGTGGGAGCTGATAAACCCCTCGGGCCAATCATCCTCTCACCCGCACTATGGAAAGCGGTGAATACCGATGAACTCCTTCATCCCCGGACAACTCATCCACAATAAATACGCGCACCGTCACCCCGTCGTCGTCATCGTCGTCAAACCTGCGATACCTCCCTGTGGGGCGGGCTCCGCCTTCATCACTTTCCTCCCCCTCGGTGATATCAAACCTCTTGGACCAATCTTCGCCGTCCCATCCCACTGGGATGCACTCGAGGAAACAAACCGATGAACGCGTTCACCCCAGGACAACTCATCTACCCCACAGGCCAACGAGACCGCATCTCCCCCGTCCTCGTCCTCGAAGCCACACCCGACCCCAACTGCCGCAACGGCTCCTGGCTCGTCACCATCATGCCCATGGAACGCTCCACCCCCATCTACAACGTTCGTATGCTCCCTCGCTTCTGGACGTCGACGCGCCAATGACAGACACCTTCTCACCAGGAGACGTCATCGTCGCCTCCCGCCCATCGATGGTGGGGGAATCCTGGGCAAAACACACCTTCCTCGTCATCGAGGCCAAACGACTCAAGGCCGGACAATTCACCGAACGCTGGCGTCTGGCCGGCTGGATACTCACCGTCATGAAACTCGACGGCTCTTCCGAGGTAACCACCACCTACTTCGACGGCGCCGCCTGGTCAAAAATCGACACCTAAAGCCCAATTCTCTCAATTGGGACTAGCTCTCCCGACGGGTGGAGTCAAACAAATCACTCACCCTCTTGCCCAATTCCCTCCGACGGGCGAAGAGAGGCAATTCAGCCTCTTGGGACTACTTTTCCCCTAGAGTGGAGTCAACACACTCCAACCAACATACTGGCAACTCCCTCCTCTCACACTCCAGAGGCACTTTCGCTCTTTGGGACTACTTTTCCCCTAGAGACAGTCCAACACATCACAACATCCCATACATCCCTCCCCTCCCAACTCCACCAGAACGTCGAGAGAACCACGGTGGGACCCCCTTTCTCCATAAGGACGAGAAAATCCGCATGGACGACACCGTCGCAGCGAGAGCGCCTGGACTAAGGTACCACGCCAGGTACCATGCCAGTTATCGTGTTAGTCCATGCTGAATGGAGTGTAGACCAGTGCCTGTCTGGTGTAGGCGTCCCTCCTCTATCTGGAGGGTATCTGGATGTTGCTCGGGGTGTGTCTATTGGTGTTGAGTTGGTGGTGCTGGTGTGTCGATGTTTTTGTTGTTTGGATTGATTATGGAGGATGGGTAGTTGTGTGGTTGGAGGGAGATAGTTGTGTAGAGGGAGAGCTGTATTTATACCCTAGTTGTAGGGCTGTGGGTGATTGTTGTGGGGGTATGGGGGGGGGGGGTTGGAGGGGTGGTAGGGTGTGATGTTGGGGGAGAGGAAGAGGTTGTAGATTTTGTCCCCGGCGAGGCGGTGTGTGGCACGACGGTGAGGGCCACGGAGCTGCCTCCTATTGACGCCAGTGATGGGTTGCATGTCCACGGGTCTCCGGGTGTGTAGAGGGATGATGGAGGTGTTTTGGAAAAAGTGGGGGAGTGCCGTCGAAAGATTTGTTGGAGGGTTGTGGAGGGGGACTTGGGGGAATAGATATGCGTCATGAGAATACGGATGAGAGACCTGAAGAGGTTGGTGTGTGAGGTGTTGATAGCTGATTATGATCCGAGTGCGAAGTCGGGTGGGTATAGTTTGACGCCGATACATGAGTGGGGGACGGAGCAGGTGATGGGTGCGTGGGAGAAGCACGTCAAGAATCGTTATGAGCTGATGTTCTATTTGAAGAATGGGACGGTGGACGAGAAGTTGCAGGCGTCGAAGGAGCTTGAGGTGTGCGATCGCAAGATGGCGTTCTGGGAGCGGCACGCTAATTTTGATCCTGTCGAGGCAAATAGCATCGCCGGGGCTTTGGCCAAGGAGTGGGAGATGCCGGCCATTAAGTTGAAGCAGCCGATGGCAAGTCGACCGACGGCGACGAAGTTAGGATTTGCTTCGTCGACGGTGATGCCTGCACCGGGTACGGCTGGAGCACAGAAGGTGATGCATAAGACGTTTGGGGCGGGAACGATCGTCAAGAGGCTTGATGGCGACAAGGTGATGGTGATCTTCGACGACAAAAAGTTGGGTGGGGTGGCGAAGACCCTGTCGATGTCTTTCCTGAAGCCGATGTGAGGGCCGATGTGGTGTGCCGCTGAAGACGACGAGGAAGAGGTGTTATGAGGTGCGTTCGGGGGAGAAGACCATATTTCCGAAGTCGATGGCTTCTCTGATGTAGCGGCGGAGGCGGAAGTTTTTCATCGTGTTTCTTTTGTCGATGTTGTTGTAGATGAATGTTGCTTTTTATTTTGTGTAACTTGCGACCCAAACATCGCGGCATTTGACCGGACCGAGGTTTATGATTTCCTCTTCTTGAAAGAAGTCACCGCCGTCGGTGGTGTTGTAGACGTTGGGGTCGAAATCTAAGAGGATGTTGGATGGATTCCAATCTGGCTCGAGGGCGAGGACAGCCATGTGGACTGGGGTCGTGGCATTTTTTGCGTGTTGTAGAGCGAATCCGACAGCGACTTTGATGTTGAGAGTCCACCCGCGACACAGTTCGTCGTCTTTGAGTCCAAAGATGTATGGTGGATCGAGTCTAATGGGGTCTGAGGTGGTCACGTGTTTTAAGAAGCGGAGATAGGAGCCAGCGACGTCGACGAACTCGCTTGTTTTTACGGGTATATTTTTTTCGAACCAGGACGTCGGATAGGCGACGCCACGGTAAAGCGGCGCGCTTGGATCTAGTGGGCCATCGAAGAAGCCGCTACCTTCTCTTCCGTATATTTTGGAATTGATCAATTCTCTCAAGGTCCACGCCATGTCTCTGCTGATAGTCTTTCCATATTTGACGCGTCCGATGAGTGCGTCATAGATCTTTTGTTCTTCGGGGGTGTTCGGTTCCGATTTATCAACATCGTCAGTCCTATTGGGGGAGAACTGTGTATTACCCAAATCGATGGTTTCTTTGATATATCGACGGAGGAGTTTTCTCATCGTGTTAAATATTCGACTTGTGTGGCTTTGCGCTACGGCAAGACTGGAATAGATATTGCACATGAAGATACGGTTGAGCGAGTTGCGCAGGTTGATTCGTGAGGTTGTAGGTGGTGACGACTTGGCGTTGTTGGTCAGGAGGCCAAATGCCAAAAAGATCATGGTTTGTTTGTACTCGGCGAAGGCAGTCAAGGAGAACCTTGACGCTGTAGCATCCTTGGTGGAAAGTGGCATGGATGGTGGAGAGGTGTCCGGAGTGATCGTCGGTGTTGCTGGTTACAGTAAGCCGGATCTTCCGTGCCACGGTGCATGGGGTGTTTCGTCGATTGCAGGTGTGGGATACGGAAGGATCCTCTATGGTTTGGGGTACAACCTGACGCCGAACGGCAGGTTGATGCCGGACCGGTTTGACAACACACCGATGGCAGTGGCGGCGTGGAAAAAGGCTGCTGGTAAGCTGACGAAAATACCGTTTGAAGACGAAGAAGACTGTGAATTGATACGCCCTATTCGTCGTGGAGGCCCGGACCCTTTGTTGGATGCAGCGTACGAAGGTGGCGGATTGGATCCAAGCGAAATTTCGCGGATGGAAGCGAAGCATAAAGAGGTTGTCGAGTTGCTCCGGACGGTCGGAGTTAGTGAATCGGCGTGGAGCGAGTGGTTGAAATTCCAGAGCATGCAATTTTTCGGCACCGCCAGGACCGGTGGATAGAGAAGCGCACAAAGAACACAGGCTTCATTCGTCTTTTAAAGACGAATTGGATACTTAACGAGCATGAGAATACGACTTAGCACGTTGCGAAAGATTATCCAAGAAGCATCTTTTGATAGTGAAATTTGTGTGGTGGACGGAAGAACTCCCGCCCGGGTGAGGCAGTCCAGCGGCTCCAACGAATTATTGAGAAGTTACATTAGAGAATCGATTGGGGTGGAGAGAGGCTTGTTGAGCGAATGGGATTTGGCCTTAGCGTATTCCAAGGGAAGTTATTTGTTGTCTGAGTCTGAGCTGACTCGTGGAAGGCTGATCGTCGAGGGATTGTTTCAGAGCGTTGCTGGAGCGATGAAGTGGGCTGGACAGAAGATAGGCAGCGGAGTCAAGGCCATCGTGAAGGCTGGGGGAGAGGCGTTGGACGCGGCTGGGAAAGCCTTGATGCAGATTTTGGAAAAGATCCCTGGAGGGAAAGATGCTTTTGAATTTTTGAAAGAGTTTACCGGAGAAACAGCCGACAAGATAAAAGACTATGTCATCGAGTCGGCGAAGGAATTTGGAAAATTTCTCTCCGAAAAGAAAGACGAAATTCTTGGAGGGGTGTTTGAAATTGGCAGCAAGGATTCGTCTATCATGACGAAGTTGAAGGAGATGGTGGAAAAGAGCAAGGAGGATTTTGGGGATCAATTCGACAAGGTGAAGGAGTGGTTGAATAATTTCAAAGAAAATCCGATTGAGGCAGCGAAGGAGTTTTTTAGCCTACGTTCCATACTCGGTTCGATCGTTTCGAACGTCGTTGAGATGATATTGAAGACCAAAGGAGATCTTTCCAAGAAGATCGTTGGAATTTTTAACTCGGCTGGTTTCACGAGTTCGAAGATGGGGATGTTCTTCCTGCGCGTTTTGACATTTTTCTCTGGGGAGATGGGTGGGGAAGAGACGTTGCAAGCGGCTGGAAACATGTGGAATGCTGCAAAGAAGATAGGTTCCAAGAGCGTTGACTTGGAAAACAGAGGGCGTGTATTGTTCGACGTGATACCCAAGATCATAAGGGGATTGATTAGTGGAAAATCGGCGCTAGAAAGTGTGATACGAAGTGCGATGGGAGATCCGGCGGCACTGACCAATCTTTTCAAAAATGCGATCATTTTGATAAAGAAAGCGTTGTCCAACCTAATCAAGAAAGGTTCAGAAGCTATTTTGAAGGCAATTAAGATCGACCCTGAGGGCGATACAGGCAAATTGGTTGTCAACGCAATGGCAGGTTTGATAGGGGAAGAGGAAGAAGGTTGATTTGCGGGACGGAAACGATCGTCAAGAAGCCAGGCGGCGACAAGGTGAAGGGATGGCGGACGAGGGTTTACCTGGTGGCGTTGGAGCATTTTGGTTCTCTGGCATCCGATCGATCGTCCGTTTCGCCCAGTGCTGTTGGGATGTGGAAGAGTTTGAAGAAGAATGGTTAGGTAAAGGGAGATGAATTCGACGACATCGAGGACGCCTGGACTCCGCCGGAGGAGGATGATTGCAAGATGCATCCACAGGCCGACAAGGCGTTGCTCAACTATTCTTATCGTTTGGCCAAACCTCTTCCGTCGGACGTTTCGGCGGCGATGGAGAGGGGTCGACGTCACATGGAGGATTTGAAGGGCAAGGGCGTGGGCGAAAAGGCTGCGGCGAGGCTCAAGGGGGGATTCCTGAGTCTTTTCACAAAGAAGTATGATTGATTCTCTGCGGCAAAAACTGCCCTTGTACGACGGAAATGGAGCATAGTTAGAGAACATGAAACAAGTTTTGGAAGAGTATGTGCGGTTGATGTTGGGTTCGTTGAACGAAGCGGGCGACCGTGGGTTTGCCTACGAAGGTTCCTTGATTGCGGCGTTGGAAGCTGGCGGCATCGAGGTGTCACCGGCGGCTGGAAACAACAACACGATATCCGACCTTGGTTTTTCCATCGATGGTGTTCCTTACGGCGCGGAGGTGAAGCTGTCGTCGACTGACAACCTGGGGGCGGTTCGCAAGAACAACTTCCTGTCTTTGTCGTGGAACGGTGAAGCCTTCGAAGGGATGGCCGATCCAGAGAGCGAGTTGTTCGAGCTGGCGAAGAGCCTGATAAAGGCAATGAACGAGAACGAACAGATGAAGGGCAAGATGAAGACGTTGGAGGAGTACCTCGGCGACCTGGCTCCATTGCCGTGGAACCTGTTGTCGTCGATGGGGGATGACCGTGGGAACAGCAGGCAGCGTGCGATTTATTCCATCATGAGGTCGGAACCAAAACGTTTCCCTTTGCCGAAGGGCATGGAACCGTTGCCGCCAGGAACGAAGCAGCTTTCTGGTCCAGCGTCTACGATTATAGATGCTGAAACAATAAGGAGGATAATCTCCGGCAAGAAAGCACCAAATGGTGCTGACACCGACTACATCATCATTGGTGCAGGGCGGGTGGATGCCATTGGCAGCTTGTACCATCTCGGCAACGACCCGTTGGGCACTGGCGCACCGATGTACGACCCAGGCGATGTCGGAGTCGAGATTCGTTGGGGCGGCGCTGGCGGAGAAGGTGCTGGAAGACGTTTCAGCTTCAACTTTAAGACCAAGGCGGTTGGGAAGACGTCGCCCGGTTTGCCTTTCGGCAGTGGGGAAGAATTGGTCTCGATTCTGACGGGTGGTGCATCAAAGCCCAAGAAGAAAACTTTGAAGCCCAAAACCATAAAGCGTAAGTAGTTACCTAGTTCTTGAACAAGGCCTTATCCCGGGCGATCAGGGGCATGACGTCGTCTGATTTTTCTTTGATGAAGATGTCGGTATGAGGAGTGGCGGCAGAGGGTTTTGGATTGATCTCGATGACCTTTTTGCCGCTGCGCTTCATTGTCTCGGCCATACGTTCGATGTCGGTGACGTCACCCGAGGCGCCGATAAGAAGCAGGACGTCGGCTTGGTTCAAAGCTTCTTCCAATTCCTCTGTGAGTCTGACTTCTTCTCCCCAGAGGACGACGTCGTGGCGCAGCCAGTTTCCGCATGACGGACATGCTGGGTTTTTCAATACGGATCCTTTGGGGAGGGAGACGGGGGTCATGCACATCATGCATCGTGCCTGGCGAAGGCATCCGTGGATCTCTTTTGCTCTTGATCCGGAGGCGAGGTGGAGAGAGTCGACGTTGGACGTGAACGTTTTCACTTCCTTCAAAGTATCTTCCAGGATCGAGACGGCCCAATGCGACGGGGTGGGCGACTTACCATCCGAGGAAACCCTGAAGCTTTCATAGGCGTTCCAACACCTCCAGGGATCGGTGTACCACGCTTCCGGAGAACCAAAGAACGCCACCTCCTCTGTGGTCCACAGGCCTCCGACGTCCCTGAACGTGGGGATTCCGGCCGATGCGGAGATGCCGGCACCGGTGAAGATCACGGTCTTCTTTGAAGACGAGAGGATCTTTGCTGCCTTGGATGTCAGGATGTGACGGCGGATGGCACGAAGCATGTTGTTGTGTTCATGGTATCACGCTTGGATGGCTGATTTCCGTAGATGATGTTTTAAAAATATCAACGAGATTTCAAGCCACGGCGGGAGGCGGCACGCTGTTCTGGACCGGCCAGGGCGAGAATGCTGTAGCCGGAAACATCCTCTTCTTTTTCTATGATCTTGCCGAGAAGTTGGTCGAGGTACTTGAGGCCTTCGTCCTTGGAGAAACCAGGGGTGTTCTTTATGGAATTGAGCAATGTTTCCTGGTTCTTTTTCAACCACTTTGGGATCCACGATTTTTTGGAACCACGTTGATTTGATGTGTAGTTGGTGTACAAGATCCTGCTCAGCTCGGCGAAATCTCCGGACGAAATTGAAGATGAAAGTTTTTGTTCTAGTTCTTGTGGGACCTTTGCGTAACCAGTCTGTTCGGACTCGTAAGCCGTCGAAAAACCTTCCTCCGACATCTCGGCAAATTCATCTTTTATCTCCTTTTCTGGTTTCCCCAGTTTGGCCGAAAGATCCTTGATGAGTTCCTTGCCTTGTGCTATCGCGGCAGAAACCATCGAATCTGTCCCGGGCAGTGGGAAGTAGCCAGCACGAAGATGGGGTTTTTCCTTGTCTTTTCCAGACTTGACCCTTTGTTCATCGGCGTCGAGCTCGATCAATCCTGGATCGGGGTCGCCGCCCTTGCTGGCGTTATCGAAGTAATTTTTGATTAGGATCTCGGCGGCGGGAGAGACGTCGAGGTCGGGTATTACCTTTTTGAACGTGCTGAGTGCTCCGAGGAGGGCGAGCGGAGTTGACGATATTTCCTTGCTGTAAAGATACTGCAACCTCCACCAGCCGCCCTCCCTCTCCCCGATGGAAGCAGCGACGACCTCTGGGGTTTCCAGCTTCGTGTTGACGACCATTACGTAATCTCTTCCGCCTTCGGAGTGAACTACGATGCATTTACCTTGCTTTATGGCCCGCGAAGCTAGAGAGGAAATGTTGGCTGCTTCGAGGAGGAGTGTTTCCAGCAGGCATACGTCAAAGTCTCTACCGCGGTGAAGAACCTCTCTAATGAGACGGTTGAGGTTTTTTCTTTTGATTTTGAACGTCATGAAAACATAATTATTTGACATTGAAGATTAAAATGTCGGCGTTACGGGAAATGATTCGTGACAGTTTGAAAAAAGAATTTATTGGTTTGGAGATTGCCGTTTTTGATTTTGACGACACCCTTGTTGGTTCATTCTGGGGTCTGGAGCCCATTCCGGAGATGATGGCCAGGTTTCGGCAGACCATTTCGAGGCTTGGCGTGGAAAACGTCTTCATCCTGACGGCACGAGATGATGGGGATCCCGTCAGAAACTTTTTGAATTCGCAAGGTGTGCCTGATATCAGGATATACGTCGTGGGGGAGGGTGGAGCACAGGCCAAAGCCGATGTGATTCGTGCGGAAGTGCTGGCACGTGGCGTCGAGCTTGTGACATTTTACGATGATCTAATCGAAAACATCGACGCAGTGGCGGGATTGCGCAGTGAGCTACCTTTGACGAAAATAGTAACTGTGCAGGTCAAACGTACTTCCGTCTAGCTTACTTCTTTTCCTGCGGTTTGGTGGCTTCTGACGCGTACTTGACGCCCATGATGGTGCCGAGGATGCTGAACGAGTTGGTGAGGAGGATGCCCAGGGTTGACGACCAGGCGTTGCCAATGATGGTGGTATCTTTGCCGGTGGCGAGGGCAGCAATGTACAGGATGGTCGATGAGATACCGATGCCAACGACGAGAGACAGGGCGACCATGACGATGCGCGACATCAATTCGAACTGTGTCTTCTTCTGGAGGAGATCGAGGTCGTGCAGAGCAGTTTGCTTGGAGTTTTCTGCCTCCGTGAGCGCCTCCTGCAGTTTTACCTGAGCTTCCTGCAGTTCTCTGTTTTGGACCTGGACCTGCTTCGTTATGTCAAGCCTCTTGCGTCTAAATTCTTTGTCGCGGCGCACTGCTTCGGCAAGGTAGGAAGCGAAGTCGGCGTCGTCACCGGCGTCGATGAGTTTGAGGATATTTCCCTCAAGGTAGATGCCCTTGTCCTTCGCCAGTTCGATGAGCGATCGACGTGCGTCAAGCGGAGGTATCATGCATACACCTTGAACGGCAGCGTCTTGTTTTTGTACCCCTCATAGTCAAGCTTGAACTTGTCGAGACGTGGTTCAATGTCGTCGGACTTGACGATCCAGAATTGTGCTCCGGCCGAGATGGCCTTGCTTATTTCCTTTTTGTCGACCGACGAGGAGATGATGCCGATGACGACGCCGTTTCCGTAGATCTCGTTGATGCGACGAACGAGTTCGATGCCGTCGTACGATGAACCGATCATGTTGAGGTCGACGAACACGCAGTCCGGTTTCTTGATCTCTCCGGCGATCCAACGTTGGCACATCTTCTCGGCGCCGTCGGCCGAGTTGATGGTCTGTAGTTGCAGGGTGATATCGAGGAGGTTACACGCATCCTCAAAGACCAGATGGAATAGACTTTCGTCGTCAACAAGGAGGATGGAGTCGATCATTGCAGCCTCACCTTTAGTTTCGTTCCGGGGTCGGCCTTCTCGCAGGAGACGGAGAACCCATGTTCTTTAAGTATGGCGACACATATGTTGAGCCCGAGTCCTGTGCCGCTTTCTTTTTGATTTTTTCCGCGTTTGTAGGGTCTAGAATACTGGTCGAAATCCTCCTGCGACATGCCACGTCCATTGTCCTGGACCACCAGGGTCTTGTAGTCTTCCATATAAATCCAGACGATCTTTGTCTCGGAGTCGTTATACTTCAGACCGTTGCGTATCAAGTTGTCAATGGCGGTGCAGAACAACGGCTCGTTAACTTGGGCCATGGCAAGTTTTTGAATAAACACTTGGTCACTGTAGGAGGTTGACGACAGGAAGTTCTTCAGGATGACGCCGAGATCGTATTCGTCCTTGCTTAGGTTCTTGTCCTCCTTGACCAGGTTCGTGAACTCCCTGACGCCCCTGTAGACCCTCTGGGTATGGGTCAGGCCTTCCTTCAATAATCTCAAGGGCGGTTCCAGTTTATAATTTTCTATTGCCTCTTTGGTCAAACGTCGTTCCAAAGAACGGACACCCCTGGGGATGTACGTGTTTATTCCACTATGCATATCGTGGCGGAGGATCTTGGCGGCGTGTTCCAGGTAGGTGTTCTTCTTATTGAGGGTCTCCAGGGTCTCGATGATCCGCGTGACGTCCTGACGGACCGACGTGAAGCCCGTCAAATTTCCTGTCGTATCGAACTCAGCCTTGATGTACGTGTCGACGTGGTACACGTTGCCGCACTTGGAACGGTTGGTGACGATCGAATTCCATATCTTTCTTTCGAAGATTGTCTCCTGGTACATGTTCTTCCAAAATTCTTTGGCGTGTATCCCGGAATTGACGATGCGGTGATCCTGTCCAAGCACCTCACCGCGCGACCAACCAGAAATTTCCACAAATTTATTGTTGACGTACGTTATCTTACCGGAAGGATCCGTACGTGAGATCAAGACGGCTTCGTCGATCAAATCAACAGGGAAGTTTGTGAGCTCGGCCATCACCGGATAACTATGTCAAACAATGAATGGTTTCGCAAGGTTTTCCAACAAAAGCCAGTCGTTGACGCAGGTGCCATCTTCGAGGTATAGGTCGGCAAGCAATCGGCCGTATTTTTCCCTATCATCCTTCTGCGTCTTGATGAAAGTCTTCTTGCCAAGCAACTTACCTACCAACGCTTCCTTCGATTTTTTGCCTTGTTCTTTGCTCTCTCCGTGCAGCTCAGGCGCGTTGATGCGTGCCAGACGAATGCTCTGGTTCTGCAAGAAAACGCCAAAACCTAGATCGACATGGGCGATGATTGTGTCTCCATCGACAACACGAACCACTTGGATGCGGTAATGGTAAAGATTGTTCAACATACTGCGTAAATATGTTGAACAACGTGCTGAAAAAAGCCTACAATTCATCGCATGATCAAACGTAAGTCCGGTGCGGAACAAAAGCCTGAGAAGGAAAAGAAGACACGAGCAAAGAAAATCAAAATCAACATGTCTCAGCTTCCTGACGCCGTTGTTGATGGCAAGCTTGTTGTTCCCGTGGGTGGAAGGGTTTTGTTTGAACGTCGACTTGATGGCAAATCAACCGCAATTCACGAGGGATTCATCAAGCATACCTCGGAAGACGGCAGTGTCGAGATCTGGGACGAGACGAGGGAGCAACTTTTTTGCTTCAACCTAAACCAACCGATTCCAAACATTAAGGTCGGTTGAACTATTTTTCTTCGCTTTTCTCGGCTGTTTCTTTGGCACTTTGAAGAGATGGGTTTTCTTGCAGGTACAAGTACAATGTCGAAGCCGCTACCCCCAGTTGATCAGCAGCGGCTTCGACATCACCATCGGTCGAAGAAAGTGCGCTTTGAATCTTTGCAAAAAACTCACGTTCGTTGATTCGACGTAGAGCCCCAAGGTCGGTCAAACCTCCGCCAGGGCTATCTTCCGTCAGCAAACAACGTATGTAAGTTTTAAGCAACGACACATTTTTCATCGTTGCTTAATTATGAGAACTATAAATATTTTGTGTCCAACGTAGAAAAAGAGCAATCTGGAATGGAATTGCTACGTCCGTTGGCAAAAAAGTTGCTCAATGAAAATGGTAACAAAGATCGCGTTTGGTCCGATCACTTCGAAGCTTGGGGATTTTTTGCCCCACGTCGCGAACGATTGGACGAATTTTTGTTCTGGTGCAACGCCAAAGTCGGAGATCGTTTTGTTGTGGGTTCTAAATCCAGCCCGTGGACGGTTTGGGTCATCCTGTCGATCTTCAAAGATCCGGATCCAAAACGACTTTGTTGGAAAATGAACATGCTTACCACGCAAGGCAAGACGGTCGAATTCGAAATCCAAGAATCTATCTTGTTTCAATCGGGTTGGAACTCAATTACCGCTTGATCGGAGGAGTGGGAAGCGGGCTAGTGTCCTTGGCGTATGGATCGGGCAAGGAATACGGATTCTTATCCGTCGGTGGAACCGGTCCATAACAATCTTCGTAGTCGACCTCAGGTTCAACGAGATGCGGGGCGAGTTCGTCAGGATCCCTAGGCTTTGCCACTTTGCCAAGTTGTTCTCGACTCGAGAAGTCTGGTTGCATCGCGTTGCGTATCATGGGCATACGAGGCAACGTAGTACCACCACCGGTCTCAGCTAGCACCGTTCTAATGATACTTCTTAAATTTCCAAGCGTTATCCGCATGGCAATAACTATGCTTATTCTATGGTGCTTCGGTGTTTCTTTTGTAGATCCAACCTGTTTTGGAATTTTCGGTGAAAACCTTGAAATATTCTCCGTCGATATCGATGACGATCAGCAACGAATCGCTGGATATTTCGCAATCAAACTCGACATCGTCGTTGTCGGTTGAGTTCCACAGACAAATAGTCTTTTTAGAAGTTTGAGGCTGGGAAGCGATCCTCAGGCTTCCCAGCTCCAACTCCAAAGTATTTCTACTTTCTTCTAGATATTCTTCCACGACTAGGGTCATATGGGCTGACCTCGACGATCACCTCATCTCCTGGGAGAATACGTATTTGATTTTGTCTCAACTTTCCGGAGAGCGTCGCCAGAATCTTGGTGTTTGCTTCCGAAATGATCTCAAAGAGGGTACCAGGCAGTGCCTCCTTGACGACACCGTTGAGTTCCATTTTCTTGTCTTCAAGCATTTTTTCTTCTAACATCGACTGTCCATTGCGACCATTCTTTTTCTTCTTCATAATCTTTGGCTTGTTCTTTCCCTTCTTCATCCCCCAAACCTGGTGGGGGTAACTCTTTATGTCTCATTAAACGAGAGACACCACCGCCCGTAAGTCCAGCCGAACGCAACACACAGCGTTCTACTTCCTCACTGATTATTTTCCTAAGTTGTTTGATGGTTATCTTCATTCTTGTAATTAGTCACCAACGTTGCACCTTCCAAGGCCGAAGTGCTCCTTTTGATCACCCAACTGGCCTCAGCAAAGTAACCTGGTGTATCAAGTGGCCAACGTTTTCCATCGTTTGGAAAAAAAAGCTTTACGCCTCCATGCGTGGGCATGCTCGTTCCATTGGGGATATGGAAAGCCGGCGCATCGAATATGAGCACACGACCGTCTGCCGTTACGATGGTGACCTTTTGGTCCTTTGGATCCGTCCCGGCAGCAACAATCAATGCACTTTTTCTTTCCGAACGCTTGGCGTTTTGGATTTCATCCTCACTGAGACGCGTCACATAGTTTGGGATGGTGTAGATGCAGCCATCCCCAATCTTTAGTTCAAGGTCTTTAGTGAACTTTAGTTCCATGATTATCCTCGAGAGGAGTGAGCTCCAATCTATACAACGGCAAATCCTGTCTAATTCCAGAACAACAGACGTAATAAACGTCGGTCGAGTTGATAACAAAATTTTGAGAATGCTGGGAACACAGCAGGGAACTTGAATTTGCCTTGCCTACATCAATAATGAACCCGACCTTGCCTGTTTGTCGGATGGTTACTAAGTCCCCTACTTGAAAACGCAATTTCTTTCTTTTACCTTTTCAATTGAATTATCATTTATCGGTAGCAATGCATCCTTGCTGTGGACCCTTAATTCATAACCTCTTTTGACGGTCCACAGCACCGTCACCCTATCATTCTCTAGAATTTCAACGATTATACCAATTTGGTTTGACTTTATATTCCAAATTGTTCTTAGAACGACCAGCTGCCCCCAGTATGGATCCGATGTCTCTATGGATCGCCCCTTCTATTCTGTTGAATTGAAACGATAGTTTTTTCAAGCGATTCCATCCTGCGATTTACTTCGATCGAGGAACCGATCTGCGCAAACTTAGACATAATCGTCAAAATAATGTGAGGTACAACCCAGATTGCCACGACCGTTTCAATTCTTGCTTTGAAAAAGGCTCCACCCGCTGCAATCAGCAGGAAAGAAACCAAATTCCTCATGTCTGCCAAGTGCGTGTAGTGGAATTGCTGGAAGCTTTGAACGCTTTTAGTGTATTCAGTAAATTCATTAATAATTGTTTTTCTTTCGTAAGCTGTAAGCGTGGTCCAGTCGACATCGAACAATTCTTTGTTCATTATTTCAACCTTCTTCCTCTACCACAACGGCGTCCAACGATAAAAATGTCGTAGCGACTGAAGAAGCATTCTTCAACGCGGTTTTTGTCACTTTGACTGGATCAATGATGCCAGCCTCCAGCATGTCGACAAACTTATCGTTAGAGGCATCGTATCCCATCTTCAGCTTCTGCTGGTAATCTACCTTTTGGAGGTCCTTCACGGTTACTTCAGGGGTTTGACCAGCGTTGTGAGATATCCTCCTGATTGGAGCCAAACATGCATCCCTTACGATCGAAACCCCCGCCTTCACGCCCAAGGAATATTCGCTCAAAGACTCCTCTTTTATACTTTCAAGACAGTTAAACAGCGCCATGCCACCACCGGGCACAATTCCTTCTTCGGCAGCTGCGCGTGTGGCGTTGAGTGCATCCTCAATCCTATAACGCCTTTCGATCATCTCCAGCTCCGTTGCACCTCCGACACGAATAACGGCGACACCGCTGGCAAGCTTGGCTATCCTAACCTTTAGCTTCGTGATTTCATCGGAGTTCAAGGTCATATCTTCAAGTTGGTGTCTAAGGGTTTGAACGTGGTCTTCCACCTGCTGTCTAGCGGCAGGTGTAGCAACCAAGGTCGACGACTTGGAATCGACACAAACCTTCTTCAAGGTTCCAAGGTCTTCCATCGTCACCGATTCTAGCTTCAATCCTGCCGTCGAAGAGATCAACTTAGCACCAGTCAAGACCGAGATATCATTTAGGAGCTCTTCCCTGTGCTTTCCAAAGCCAGGCGCCTTGATCGCAACGACTTGAAGGTTGGCGTTTAGCTTGTTGACGACAAGACCTTGCAACGCTTCTCCCTCTACATCTTCTGCAATGATCAAAAGCGGAGTACGGTTCTTCACGACCTTCTCGAGGATCGGAACAAGTTCCTTGAGAGAGGAGATCTTTTTGTCGGTCAGCAAAACTCTGGCGTCGTTATAGACGACGTTCAGCTTTTCCGAGTTTGTCACAAAATATGGAGAAAGGTATCCACGATCAAATTGCATTCCTTCAACAACCTCGAGGGTTGTCGCCATACCCTTCGCATCTTCGACCGTGATGATGCCATCGTACCCAACCCTGTCCATGGCTGCAGAGATCAAATTTCCAATCGAAGAATCTCCGTTGGCAGAAATGGTACCGATTTGTGTGATCTCCGCGGGCGACGTCACCTTCTGCGAAATTTTCTCCAACTGTCCAAGAACCTTCTTGACACCCAGTTGAATTCCGGCATTGAGGTCTTGCGATGTATAACCGGTTTCCAAGAGCTTTAGACCTGACTTGACCATTGCATGCGTCAACACTGTGGATGTTGTCGTGCCATCGCCTGCGACGTCGTTGGTACGGCTTGCCGCCTCTCTTATCATCTCAGAACCCATGCGTCGGAGAGGATCACGAAGGTTGATGGACTTGCTTACCGTCACACCATCCTTGGTGATGATTGGAGAGCCAGATTCTGTTTGAATCAGAACAGTCTTTCCCTTGGGACCCAAGGTGCAACTAACAGCCTCCGCCGTCAATTCAAGACCAGCATATAGTTCCTTACGAGCCTCCGTAGAAAAGACGACACGAGTTTTTCCTGTCTTACCCTGCGTATTTTGTGTCATACCAAAAGTAAATTACAATATTTGAAGGTTTTGTTCAACCCTTTACGATCGGAATCGAGACTGGCTCACCCTTGTTCCACGCGACGGCTACCTTGCCGCCCAAATAATCCTGCAACATCAGGTTCAGCTTTTCTATCTCGTGCGGTTCATTTATTCCATCGATGTACTTGATGAGCTTATGCTCAGTAAAATCAAATACATCTTGTATGATGCCTGAAAATATCGTTTGTTGTGATTTGTGCAGCTGAAAACTCGTGCACTCCCCGGGCTTTGTCTTTGCAGGTTTGGCCTTTCGGGGTGACTTCATAGCTCCCATAAGTATGTTGAATTCAATAATGAATTTTAAGTTTTGATGTCGAACGTCGTACGCATGGCGGCCACCGACAAATTCTTCAACTTTGCTTCAATTTCAACATCAATTGTATCGTCGCGCATGGCCTGGAGCTGAGCGCGTGGGACGTAGTGGATCATGTCGCTGTGTTTACGACGATCTTGAAAGTTTCCATTGACGAGGTGCGGCTCGGTGTTGCTGAGATGTTGGAGCGGTTTGATCCCATCAGGCCATGTTTCCATGGTAATCTCCATGGCATCTTCCAGGGAGAGTTCTCCATCGTTGAATCCATGATGGTGAGAGTCAAAAACGATTGGAACTTTCGTTTCGGAATAAACGGGCAACAAGTCCATGACGTTGTAGGAACATTCATCGTTTTCCAGCGTCAAACGGTTGCGGACGTTGCTTGGTAGCGACTTGATTTGGTCGATCAAACGTGATGTTCGGTCGGCCTTGCCTCCGTGGATGTTGATGGCGTACTTTGGACTGGAATCCAAACCCATCTCATCGAACATCCAGGCGTGGGTTTCCAATTCGACGAATGCCTTGTGGACGACATCGTCGGAGTCGGAGGAAAGTACACAAAACTGTCCGGGATGAGTTGAAACTCGCATGCCTTTTGCCTTGATGAAGTCGCCGGCCTTCTTCAATTGCGAAGTAACATCGGCATTTTTCCACAACGAAACATCGACCTGGTCGGACAATGGAAACATCGCCGAAGAGATACGGAACAAACTGATTCCCGCCGAGTGAATCTTTGGCAACATTTCGACGAGTCGGACGACGTTGTGCACATACAACGATTTGATGTTAGCGTCGGTGTACTTTCCTTGCCTGTACCTTCCAAGTTGCAGAGTTTTCTCGTCGAAAATATTGATTAGTTCTTTCTTTCCTGATCTTGGGGCGGTTTTCTCTTCAAGCCAATGACAACAAACGCCTGTAGCCATGATACGTAGTATATCCTCGCTTGGTTCTACAATTCACTTCATATAGTTAGTAAAATTACACTTGTCGATTTGGAGACCAATGGACAGTCCTACCAGTTGAATCCTGCTCTCTGAGCACCTCGTTTCCATCGGCATCTTGCTGTCGACCATAAACAACAAACCTAGACGAATAGGTGCCTTCTTCGCCGGCCACTCCCTTATACGTGTGGATTGTCGCCCCACCCGATTCATAAGAATTACGGGCCACCGATAGGGTGCTCTCGTATAGGTCCAGCATCTGTTGCGACGTCAATTCCATTGCTGGCTTCCAGGGATTGACCTTCGCCAACCACAAGGCCTCCGCACGCATGTAGTTGCCCACACCAGATAGGGTAGATTGGTCCATCAGCGCTTCGGAAATAATACGATTGGGTTTGCCCAACAACCTTTCTGCAAATAGTTCTGGCGTCATTGGAGCGTCAGAGAGTACGTCGGGACCGAGGCTCGCCAATTTCTTTTGATGTACCTTTAGATCGGAAACGAACTTGATGGTGCCAAAGTGTCTAGGATCAACGAAGTACAGTGTCTGCCAATCGCGAGTGATCTTGATACCAGAGTCGTTGTATTGGAGGATGAACGCCGTGTGTTTGTCGTGGACCGGTGTCCATTGTCCCGACATGCCATACGTGCACCACAAGTACCATGTGGTCTTTTCGTTCTTCAATGTCCACCACATGAACTTACCCTTGACGTCGATAGATTCGATGGTCAGTGAATAAGTTTCCTCCTTAACCTGTTGTAGGCCTTCGATAGGCTTCGACTTGTAGCGGCCAGTCGTCGTGGGCCACAGGTCGATGATCTTCTTTCCTTGCAACAGTTTTCTCAGATTGTCCCTCGAACTACGTAATTCCGGCCCTTCCGGCATTGGCTCGCTCTCCTTGCGTGAATAGAAATTTATTCCACCTTGGCGAGTTATTTCACCAAAAGATTACATTTTCTTTTTCGACGAACATAAAGTATAGTCAGATAAGATGTCCATCTTCAGAGAACATAAGACAGTGGCGGATCGTTCGGCGTCGGATCGGCGGCGTCACAAACAAAAAATCGATCGTGCCATCAAGGATGGCATCCATCACATCGTCGCCGATGAAAGCATCATCGGCGAAAAAAACGATAAGAAGAAGTTTAGGATACCCGTCCGTGGCATCAAAGAGTACCGCTTCGTGTACGGTGACAACAATGGCAACAAGAAGGTCGGTTCGGCTCCTGGCAAGGACGTCGGCCGTGGGCAAAAGATCGGCGAAGATCAAAAGCAACAAGGCGGTAAACCCAACAAGGCGGGCGGCGACAAAGGCGAGGAATTCTACGATGTAGAAATAACCATGGAGGAACTCGCACAGTACCTGTTCGCAGACCTCAACCTGCCGGAACTAAAACGTCGTCAGCTTGCCAGCATCAGCGTCGAAAAGTTGAAGAGACACGGGTACCGTCCCGACGGAATACTCCCACGGCTCGACAAGAAAAAGTCGGCCATTGCTCGTATCAAACGTATGAAGGCCGCCGGTTTTGATCCAGAAAAGGCGGAGGAAGGCGAAAGCTTTCCGTTTCACGACGAAGACCTAAAGTTCCGTCACTTCAAACAAACGCCGAAGCCGTGCACAAACGCCGTCGTCTTTTTCATCATGGACGTCAGCGGTTCGATGGATCAAGACAAGAAGTTCCTCGCGCGGTCGTTCTACTTCCTGTACTACCAGTTCCTCCGGATGAAGTACGAAACGATCGACATCGTCTTCATCTCGCACGACACAGAGGCCAGGGAGGTGGAGGAGAATGACTTCTTCAATAAGTCGACCAGTGGTGGTACGTTCGCCTCTTCGGGGTTGACTTTGGCTCTCGACATCATATACAAGAGGTACCACCCCAGCTCGTGGAACATCTACGTCGCGCAGGCTTCCGACGGGGACAACTTCGCCGAGGACAACGAAAAGTTTTTGAAGGAAGTAGACAGGATCTCCGAGGTATCTCAGATGTACGGTTACTGCGAGATCGAACCCGACAAGCACTGGGTAGACGGTACAAGCAAACTGTTCAGCCTGTTGTATAGAGTTCAATCAGAAAAGATTCGTCGGGCAATAATACGTGAAAAAGACGACGTATGGCCGGCGTTCAAGGCGCTCCTCGGCGGGAAGGTGGAATAATGGACTACTCTATCGACCAACTGACGACTTGGGATGAAAAAATCGTCGAGATAGCAAAGAAGCACGGACTCGATTGGTACGACATATCATACGAATTGGTGGATTATCATTCGATGATCGGTCACATGGCCTACCACGGCTTACCGACCCATTTCGATCACTGGAGCTATGGAAAAGCATTCGAATCCACCATGAACAGGTACAACTTCGGCATGGAGGGTTTGCCGTTCGAGATGATCATCAATTCTGATCCATCGATCGCATACCTGATGAGAGAGAATCCCCTGTACCTGCAAGTCCTCATCATGGCCCATTGCGTCGGTCATTCGGATTTCTTCAAAAACAATCGTATGTTCAAGAACACCAGGGCTGAGACGGTAGTCCCACGTTTCCGCGCGGCAAAGAAGAGGATACAAGGTTACATCGAGGACCCAAACATTGGCATTGATGAGGTCGAAAAAATCATTGATTCCTGCCACGCCGTGCAGTTCCAGACCACAAAGTATGGACAGATACGCCGCCCGCACGCCGAGGTGAAGGCCGAGTACGTCGAACTGCTCAACGAGCAAAAGGGAAAGAAGCCTGGGACGTTCGTGCCGTTGAAAGTTGACATCAACAAGCTTCCATTGGAACCCGACTACGATATCCTAGGGTTCATCACAGAACATGGAAAAATGCCGCAATGGAAACGTGACATCATCGAGGTGTGTCGTGATGAGGGTCAATACTTCTGGCCACAGATACAGACGAAGGTAATGAATGAGGGCTGGGCTTCCTATTGGCACTATACCCTGTGCCATGAGCTTGACCTCCCAGATGAAATGCATATACCTTTCGTCAAGATGCACAACCAGGTGGTGCGTCCGCACATTGGGGCAATCAACCCGTACCATTTAGGGTTTCATTTGTTTCAAAAGATCAAGGAACGCCATGGTATCGAAGAGTGCTTCCTCGCCCGAGAATCGTGCCACGACGCGGCGTTCCTGCGTCAGTACCTAACCGAGGAGGACTGCGTCGAGCTCAACTTGTTCACGTTCTCAACGAAGAAGAGGGGCGAGGTGACAGTTGATGACGTCTCCGATGATATCGGATGGGAAGACGTCAAGGCGCAACTCGTCAAATCTGTCGGAGGGGGCTCCATTCCGGCTGTTTACGTTGACGAGGCGAAGCCTAATGGCACGCTGATCGTCAGACATGAACACGATGGTAGAGATTTAGAACTTTCACACGCAAACCAAGTGGTGGAGCATTTGAAGCACCTCTGGGGATCCGAAGTCAAATTTTTCACAGTTATTGAAGATGAACCCTGGGAAATCTAATATTTGCATACGAGAGGACAAACAACCATGAGCGTCAAGAAGAAGCTTTTAGACAAGATCAAATCGGCCCGCGAAGAGGCGTCGAAGAACAAGAAGTTTAGCGGGACGTTGATGGACTACATCGACCTCGTCGAGCAGGACCCAACGATCGTCAAGTCGGCGCACAAGCGTCTATTCGAGGCGATCTCGGAGCACGGTTCGTACGCCATGCCGGACTCCGATTCTAGGAAGTTCAAGGTGTTCGATGGCGAAAACATCAAGATCCACAAGTACTTCGAGGGAGAATTCTTCGGCATGGAGACCGTCGTCGAGAAGGTGATGTCGTTCCTCTCGTCGGCCGCGCACAAGGGAGAGGAATCTCGTCAGGTTCTCCTGCTAATGGGACCCGTCGGCGCTGGCAAGTCGGCGCTCACGGAGCACATCAAGAAGGCGCTCGAAGGCAAGAAGTACTACCACCTCAAGGGCGACCCTCACCGTGGAGAACCCCTCCAGTTGATCCCACGTTCACTTAGAGAGTCGTTTGAAAAAGAACTAGGTGTTCGCATCGACGGAGATATCTCGCCCGTTGCACGGCACAAGCTCCTCAACGACTATGCCGGAAAGTATGAAGAATTCGAGGTGGAGGAGACGTCGTTCTCGCAGCGTGCCCGTCGTGGCGTTGCAGCCGTTCCTCCGATGGACGCAAACTCCCAGGACGTTTCGGTGCTCATCGGTTCGGTCGACATCAGCAAGCTCGATAAGTTTGCCGAAGATGATCCCCGTGCCCTATCGCTCAACGGAGCGTTCAACGTCGGCAACCGTGGCATCGTCGAACTCGTCGAGGTGTTCAAGAATGAGATTGAATTCCTTCACACGATCATCACTGCCACCCAAGAGAAGAGGATCCCATCGCCTGGTAAGAGCGACATGCTTCACTTCGACGGTGTCATCCTCGCCCACTGCAACGAAGCCGAGTGGAACCGCTTCCAGTCAGAACACACAAACGAGGCGATCATGGATCGTATCGTGAAGATTGCAGTTCCATATTGTCTTGAGCTAAGTCAAGAAATGAAGATCTATGAGAAGATGCTGGGTAAGTCGGACTTCAATGCCCACATTGCTCCGCATACCCTGAAGGTGGCATCGATGTTCTCGGTGATGTCCCGTTTGAAGCCCACCAACAAATGTGATGCCCTCACAAAAATGAAGATCTATAACGGAGAGGAAGTCCTCGAAAAAGGACGCGTGCGGAAGGTGGACATTAAAGACCTCCGCGAAGAGGCAAAGCATGAAGGTATGGATGGAATATCGACGAGGTTTATCACCAAGGCTCTCGACAACGCCTTGACGGCAAGCGACAAAGGCATGGTGACACCGGTGTCGGTGATGGAATCGCTTACGAAAATGGTCAAGGAACAGATCATCGACGAACAGTTCAAGACGCGCTGCCTGGAGATCATCCAGAAGACGGTTCGTGAGGAATACCTGAAGATCTTAGAGACAGAGATCGCCAAGGCGTTCATCACCGCCTATGAGGAGCAGGCCCAGTCTCTCTTCGATACTTACCTCGACAACGCCGAGGCTTACACCACCCGTGCACGTCTCAAGGATCGTGTGACTAAGGAAGAACGCAAGCCAGACGAGGCTTTCATGACATCGATCGAAGAACAAATCGGAATCACCGGTTCTTCGCGCGACGGTTTCCGCTCCGACGTGGCGGCGTATATGTTTGCCAAGATGCGTCGTGGTGAGAAGGTGAACTTCCGTTCGTATGAGCCGTTGCGCGAAGCGATCGAGTCGTTCCTCATCTCTTCGGTAAAATCGGTGGCACGCATCGTGACGAAGAGCAAGACACGTGACGACGAACAGCAAAAGAAGTACAACGAAATGGTGGAAACCTTGATCAAGGACTACGGTTACAACGAGGATAGCGCCGCCGAGGCACTGATATACGCCTCAAACAATTTGTGGAGGGACTCTTGAAATATAGGCTTATGCGGGATTGAAATGCGAAAGGCTCCGAGCAATCGGAGCCTTTCGATTTTTTACTCAAAAGAAAATTCTACATCAATCTTTACTCTCATCTCTGGAATCCTCAGGTGGTTTGCCAGGCCGATGGCTTGCGCTTCGGCGGCGTCGAGGTACCAGTCTGCGTGAGATCGATCGTGGATCTGTTTTAGGAAAAATTCTGGTTCCTTTCCACAATTCGATGCCATCTCCCTGTAGAGCCATTGATTCAATCTGTCTCCCTCCTTTGCGTCGGCCTTGATTTCCTCAATCTTGCCCCTGGCGCCGGACGAGACGTCGTGGATCATGATGGTTGCATGTTTATCCATGAATCGGAGGCCGGGCGCGCCGAACGAGAACAGGAGAGCTCCGCAAGACATCGCTTTGCCTTCGACGATGGTTGCAACTGGAACCTTTGATGCCTTGATGTTGGCGACCATCGACATGAGGGAATAGACTTCTCCCCCATAAGAATCTATAATGATTGGAACGATTGGCTGTCCGGTCGATTGCGCATCCGACATAGCGGCATTAAACTTCTTCGCATTTTCTTCGTCAAACTTATTGACTCTAATGACAACAGGCTCATGCCGTAGCTCTACCTCTGCCAACCTCTTTGAAATGTCTGTGATGATGTTCAATTTTATTCCTTCCAGTTGATGTAAGCTACCCACTCTATTCGATCGACGGTCCCACCTCTTCGAAAGTTTGGAACCTTGATCGTCTTTACTTTTTCCCAAGAAAAAGTTGGAAATATCTCTGGCGCGTTCGTCCCATACGTGAAGATCGCTGGGTTGTTGGTCGTTCCAAGCAATTCTAGAGTCTTAGATGGATCATACGATGCGTCGTGACCTTTCTTCTTGGACTTTTCTTCATATCCGCCGTACGTTCCAACATAAGGAGGATCGATGAAAAGCAGATCACCATCGGTGTGTGTATACTGGTTTGCCGTTCCGTGTACGATATCGATGTCCTTCAATCGTGGCAAGCAGGCAAGCGTATTTTCCAATGGAAGATTGTATTGAGGGTAGATCTTCCAACACGTTAGCTGCCCCACCATGACTCCAGTGATGTTGATCCTGACGTAGGTCTGGGGCCCCAGCGGAAGTCCTAGCTTCCTGACGTCCGGTTTTTCTTCTGCTTCTTTGAGCGCTCTTACCTGCTTGTCGAGATCGAGCAAGTCTGATGTCGTACAACCCTTCAACCAACTCCACATTGCCACCAAATCGCTGTTAATTTCATAACCTAGACCTGGGAGATCGGAAGCAAGCATGTAAGCTCCCGATCCCAGGTATGGTTCAACAATTCGTTTGGTGCTGGTGGGTGGTTTTCTATAGTGTTGCAGTAGTCTGGACTTGTTGCCCGAGTATCGAAACAGGTTTCTTCTCATCGAACAATCTCATACTTGACGTTCACTTGCAGATTTGCCGTCCAGTCCTTGGGGAACTTTAGCACTTCATATTGAAGCACAAAGCCACCTGGGCTGGTGTAAACCTGCAGCTCCCTTCCTCTTCGACATACGGCGGTAATGTCAACAAATTCCACGGAACCATCATCGACGGAGAGATGAAGCTTGCCTCCCTTCGTGTAAAAGTGAAGTTTGACCCGCTTGGAATTTGCATTGTATGCCTTCAAGGGCTGAAGTGACGTCAGAAAATCTTGTTCTATAACCTCTTGATCATCAAGTTCTTCATCATCGCACTCTTCATGATTATGAAGCTCACGATCGTATTCGTCGTCCTCCTCTGCATAATCAAAACATTGTTCACAATCGGAATCAGCGTGAACGCTCTTGCATCCCATAGTGGATTGCTTATCAGGTTGACCGACAAGCTCATCTGACAAGAGTTCCATAAGATCTTCTAGATCTCGTGTGACGATGCTAGCGTTGGATAAATGCGAAAAAAGTACGTTGTGGACCAACAACATTTGTTTCTTGTTGAGTTTCATTTTGATTCAACCTTCCTTGTAGGATACTCCAAATTTCTTTGATGAAAAACTTACATGTTCTGGAATTACCAGGTAACATCTAGCGAATTCTTTTATCTGGCCATTGCTAGTAATAATCTTGGCCCATTCCATCCCTTCGTCATCTTCGTACTCTGGATGATCTCGAAAGAACTCCGAAACGATGATTCCGACATCTTGTTCCTCCTCGTCCATGGTCGGTGCTACCGATGCAAAACGATCTCCAAACCTATCATAAATGATGATATCTCCGACGTCCATTGGGGTTTCTGTTTACTCGATTTATTCTAACACAGGCAACACCGTTTTTATTATCCGGTGTTTAAAAACAAACTTCTAGAACCGACCAGGGGTATATACGACGCGTATCGTTCCACGACGGAGCTCATCTTTCCAATCCTCCCAATTCCCCCAAATGGCACGTACACCTTGGATGTCGAGTCGACAGATGTCACCTGGGTGGTCCTCATCTTCCTTGAGGACAATAAGTGGGCTGAAGGGCCGAGCCGTGGCGATGAACACGGTTCCAGCGACAGGAAGTTCAACAATTTCAGTTTTCATTTTGATCTCCAATGGTTTTGTATTTCTTGGCGATAGTCTTGTGCAATCCTGGGTTGACCTTGAGAGCCTCGGGTACCATTCGATGTCGAATCAAATTTCTCATGTATTTTTCATCCTGATTCGATTCATCTTCAAACCAAGATACATTACGGCGGACACACCAATCCTTCAGCTGGTGCTTGGGAGTCACGAGGAATGGCCTGATGACATTTCCATTTGAATATGGAATGACTCTGGGGGTACCGTGGAGTGATGTGAAAATCCACGTCTCGATTGCATCGTCGAGATGATGTGCTGTAATCACAGGACCAGAGATGGAATGAAGGAAACGATATCTCTCGTTTCGCCAATATTCTTCCATCGATTCATTTGAATCCTTTGTGCGAGAAATCCTTCCAATCGTAAGGGGTAAAGAGTATCTTTTAGCATATTCCTCGATAAAAGGAATGGATTGCTGTGAGTGGTACGTACCATGGTCGAAGAAAGCCAAAGAAACTTGTTTACGACCGCGGAGCAAAAAATCAGCGATGGCGACAGAATCGACACCACCGCTGAATGCCACTGTACACGATAGAGGAAGTTTACCAAGAAAACTAATCATTGCGGTTTACTTCTTGGAATGAATTGGGCTTAGCAAGCTGCAAGAATAAAAGGAACCTTCAATTTTGAAGGTTCCCTGTGGAACGACTCGGACTTGAACCGAGAACCCAGCGCTTCACATTAGTGTCAATTTCTTGACTCTGTGGACTATATCATCACCCTCAGCCTAACTGTTAGGGTGTCGGACGCTAACCTTGTATTACGTTGAAAGTTCGTTCAACACCAAGTAGTCTCTACACCTTTCCACCACGCTTGGTGGACTTGGCTCGGGATTATCATATCTTTCGACTTAGACTTCCCCGAATTCATCCGATTTTCGACAATCATTACTGATTGAAGTCACCATTTGATGAGGCGCGCGCGCTAACCGATTGCGCCATCGTTCCATATGATTTACTTCACATATGAATCAATCTTTGAAAGATAAAGCTAAACTCTCCTTTCCGTTTTTCATCGACTTGTTCCGCCGATGTTTTTATCTTATCCCGTCGTTGTCGCTTTTACATTTTTTTTATTCCTATATGAATTCTATGTTGTCGTAGACGATGTAGCCGATGCCGATGCGTGATACGACCTGGAAGTAGCGTCCAAGAGTGCCGACGATTAGGCAAACATCGTTGCACCATAGGTTTCCCTTGGCGTCAAAGTAGTAAGGTTCTTCAGAATCATTGCCTTTTTTCCAGAGGATGACAGGCTCATACTTGGGCGTGAGGAATCCACCGATGTGTGTATCCAAATTGGTTCCAAATGAATTTTTGGAATTCATTTCTATGAGCCGAGTGGCTGAGCGTTTAGAACTTGAAGCCGAGTGGAATGTAGACATTGCCTCCTGCTTTCGTTACGACCCTGATGAAGGTGTCGAGCGAGTCTCCAGCCCAGACCTTTAGAACCTCTTCATCTTCGTATGGGTATGTCTGGAGCCACGGAGCTGTTTTACGGATGTTGATGTCCTCTACGCTGTACGAGTCTGCTTCGTATGCGGTGAATGGTGGTTCCATATTTCCGTCGAATGCTACTTTGAGCATTGGATGAGGTACGTACGGCGCTTCTGGGGTTGGTCGATGATCGCCATATGGTTCTCCAGCGTTGTGCTCGTACGGGGCGTCGTTCCAGTCGTCGCCCCATTGCAAACTTAGAGAGATCGATGTGAAGTATGCGAAGTTGTTTTTGACATAGCACAGGTGCCAGAAGTCGTTCACTGTATTTACTCCAAGTCGATCGACAAGTTGGTGTTGATTTCTTCACGAACTTGGCGTGGAAATGCGTCGGGTGAAAACGAGATCAGTTTAAGGACCATGGTTTCCAACTTTTCAATGCGGAGCAGTAGGTCGGATTTTTTGACTTTGGGTTTTTTATGCGCTTTAGATTTGGTTGACATGAGTTGATTGTATCCCGCCTGCGATTCAAAATTCATGACGTAGATTTGCATATGAATTGTGAATTGTGAATCATAGTTATCTTCATGAAGACATCGAAGAACGGGTTGGAATTCATCTCGCGCTGGGAAGGTATCATCCTCACCCCTTACATCTGTGCGGCAGGTAAGTGGACTATTGGGGTAGGACACGTCATACGAGCAACCGATTCTTTCAGTTCAATACCCAATGGTAAGGTCAGGGAGTTGTTGGCGTCGAAGGACAAGAACCACCCCGTGGCGTCCTTGAAAATACCGAAGGAGGAAGCCTTCGCCATCTTGGCAAAGGACGTAGAGGTGACAGAGAAGGCGTTGATAAAGGACATCGTCGTGCCTCTTACCCAGAACCAGTTCGACGCCCTTGTATCTTTTGGCTTCAACTGTGGAACAGGGGTGTACCGTACGTCGGGGGCTTGCAAGTCCCTAAACGCCGGTGACTATCAAGCTTTTACGGTCAAATTGCTAGAGTGGTGCAAGATAAAGGTCGGTGGGGTGGCCCGTGTAAATCAGGGTCTCCTCAATAGGAGGAAGTCGGAAGTGGAGTTGTTTAATAGCCCAAGCCTTGCCCCTGAAGAAATTCCTCCACCGACGTTGATTTCTTGGACGACGAATTTGCTTATCGACGTTCAGACCAAGTTGAGGAAGCTGGGTCTTTATCCCGGCTTTATCGACGGTTTGTATGGACCAGCGACCAAGCGAGGACTTGAAGAGTTTGCCAAAAAGTTTTCTACGACGTGCGGAGATGATCCAAGGCTCGGAGTACCGCCGGTTTTCTTGAAAAAGCTGGAAGAAAAATCCAAATGAGATTTTACAATCATCTGGTAAGCGTATTGCAGATCGTTTTGACGGCTGTGATTGTTTACCTGATGATCTTGGGTCTGGCAAAGTTGAAGTCAATGTAGAAGTATCAACAAGGATTGTTTTTGTACCAGTTGATCAGGTCGAGGATGCGCGGGACCTCAGCGTCGTCGCAGTCTTTGTAGGAACGTCCGAGGCGTGCTTTTAACCTTTCCCAGATATGTGCATAAGAATTACGTTGTTTCAAGAACTTGCATGGAGGTAGCTTGCCCTGTAGGTGGTCGCCGGCTTCCTTTGCTGCGGCACGGATCAACAGCTGATTTTCTTTCGAGAGTCCCAATTATACCTCCGTCGTTGGGTGCTTGTCGGCAACAAAAAACACTTTGTCCAAAGAATATCCTTCGGTTTTGGCAACCAACTGCGGATCTTTGAGGATACGCGAGCGCACATCTGCCGATGGATGAGAAAATTCCTTTACAAACTTGAAACGAGATGGACGGTTCTTTAGGCTGTCATCGACCTTGCTAATGTCGTTGACGGTCATGATGAAGACGGTCTCCTTGTAGTCATTGTGTACACCGTCCAATCCATTGAGGATGGAATCAAATGTGAATTTGATGTGTTCGTTGGTCATGATGCATTGGCGTTTGTCGAAGAGCGAATCGAAGTCTTCAAAGAGGACGATGCAACGCTTTGGAATGTTGGAAAACATGATGCTGACGTCGTGGTTGCTGAAGTCATCTCTAAAGTAGACGATGAATATTGGCAAAGAATATTTTTTCGCCAGATACTTGACGAAGCGGGACTTTCCATTGCCTGGTGGACCGTATAGCAGTGCTGAAGTTTTATCCAATTTCCCTTCGATAGTACGTCGGACGTCGTTCTCGATGTCTTCGTAAGAACCTTCATTGAGGAATAGTTCACCAGGATCACCAAGCTGGATTTCGCCCAATCTGTCGGATCCGCTTGGTGACAAAGCGGAGACAAGCACGGTGGACAAAGCTACACCTTCGTGGACAAGCATCTTGTCGACCGACCTTCTTTGCCATCGTAGAAAGGTCAACGTTGATGTTGTATCAGAAGATTTCCAACCGGCGTTGAGCATGCGTTCAGTCCTGGAAAAGTGTGTTGGAATACCGTTCAAAAGCACGAATCCATCCCAGATCGATGGATACCTAGGAGGTGTCGTATATTCGATTGACAACAGCCAATGTGGTGGATTTTCCCTTTTGATCTTGTCGATTAGATTTTTTGCGGTGGAATCCTCGAGACGGTACGATCCAAGTAATAGGTACTTGAAGAACGCCCATACTGAAATAATGGTTGATCCGATGATACCAAACAGGGTAAAGACGTTGTTCATCTTAATTTATCCCCATTTCTGTTGTAGACTTCCACCTGACGGTCTTGTTGCATAACCCTTGTCATTGATCCATTGTGCCACTTCCAGACGGTGTACGGGGCGTACGTCGGATTCTGCCTTTGGTATCCTTGCAACAATTCAAAGACATAATCAAGCTTCATCTGCCTAAAGAGGATATCGACTGGTTCTCCATCTTTATCGATGATGAGAAAGAACGACTGTGGTTGTGCCATTTTAGATTTTTCTTAGATCTTTTTCAAAGATGTAACCAATACGACCACTCGGGAGCAGAACCGTGAGTATTCCAGAATTTTGAGAATAAACCCCAGATTTTCTGGAGATGACGACGACGACAGAACCATTCAATAGTTCTGATTCGCCCCACGAGTTTCCCAATCCGATGAGAGCAAAAGGAGGATTTTTTAATTTACTTTCAACTATGCAGATTTGCCCTACGAGTAAATTTTCTTCAGGCACTTCGGGTAACATAACTCGTACATCTTATAAAATATCACATATTGAATTTCTATTTTCCACTTCGTAAGAAGAAAGATATTTATCGAAGCATCGTAAGGAGTAAATTGTAATGCCCAAAGTCGTAATAAATGATTCGCAAGGTTTGGTCCAATCGGCTGGTTCCGGATTGGTGATTGATTCAGTACTTTCAAAAAGCCCAATTTTCTCTGTAAGTCAGCAAACAGCCGCTACAACATTGACATCGGCTGGTGTTTACACCTTGTCGGGTTCATCGGCTCTTACTTGGGTTATGCCGTTGGCATCTTCAGTCCCTGGTGGAACATTCGTATTCAGGACAGCTTCGGCCCAGGCTCACGTTCTGACAGGCTCTCAGGAAGCTAACACGGTCAAAGTTTTTGCTGGCATGCCTGGAACAACACCCGACGGCATGGGATCAAGACTGACATTCCCAGCCGTCGAGGGCTCATCAGTTGCGTTGATATCCAACGGAACTTCCTTTATGATCATGGCCGCTTCCGGTAGCGTGACGCTCGCCGGATGAACCACAGATAGTTGATTTGATGATTGTTTGGGTGCCCGCTTAGGCACCCAAACACTTTAAAGAGCAAGTTTCAACTGTTTTGAAGAAGTTGCACACCTACCATAATCATCCTCTAACCTGACGACATCATCAAGCTCTGTTGTTGAAACCTCGTAGACATCGACATCGGTAACAGCCGACATTCGATGAATCATTCCCACTTTGATGTGGAAGCTATCACCAGTGTTTAGGGAATACCTGGTCAGGCAATCTACGTCGCTTCCATACTCCAACAACAATGTTCCGTTTTGGACGTGAATCGTCTCATCCTTTGCGACGTGGTACTGCAACGACAAGCGATGTCCAGACTTAATATGAAGTATCTTGCCGACGTACTTGTCGGTACGTGCCCAGATCTTTTCATATCCCCAGGGTTTCAATACCAAAGATTCCATATTGCCTCTCCTTTATTCTATAACGCTGGCCCAAGAGTTTACACGTGTCGTTTGTCGCGGTGAAGGTAAAGTTTGAGTGACGGTCTTCGTCTTGGAGTTGTCTACGAAGCTTCCACCTGATCCGCCCGTTTGAAATACCAGTTGGAACGCCCCCTCACTGGCGTTGGACACCGACACACGCGTGCCGAGGTATGGATCGGAATACAACTGAGTCTCCAGGCAGGTTGGGGTCTGGTTTACAGCCACGCCAAATACAGTTGTTCCGTTGGGCTGTGGTAAGTTGGTGACATATCCCTGAGACAGGTCGTTGGGGTCGACGGGATATCTCGCGACTGGAGACCCGTTGGAGGACGTCAGGTAATCAACACCCCAGATTGCCCCATTTCCCGGACTACACGCCGCTGTATTTGTATTGGGTGGACTATAGGTAGAAAAATAGACGACACCGTTGAACAGCACCAGAGGCCCGGTAGCGCGGGTTCCATCAACCAACGGTTGGACCCAGTTGTCGGAAATCTGGCTGACACCCAAGACCACCTTTTCACTAAGCGACCAAATCCTATTCTTCGTTTGATTTCCGTTGAACTGTGATTGCTCTCCCGTGGCGAACAAAACAACGTTGTTTCCGAAAGGGTCGACGCTGACGACGGGCGGAAGCTGGATAGGTTCGATGATAGATGAAGTATCTCCATTCATCGAATATGCATCCCACGCCAGCTCGACGCTCCACTTCGTAGGATCGGGATCGGAGACGTCTATCCTCCATAGGGAACCATCGGCGTCACCGACATAGATCCTCGAGGCGATCTGTCCGGTTTGGGCTGGGTATGCTACAGGATTTCCGGTGATCGGAGAATCAAAAGGCACCACCTTCGCCCTACCGTAATCATAGAGTCCTTGCGGTCCTTCGTTGGCAGTGGCACGGAAGTTCATCAGAACCTCGCCGTTGTCCAGACGGACAATTGTCAATGACCTACCAGGACCGTCGTCGGAGACGTTGTTCCAGCAACGTACCGTTTGCCTCACACCATATGGTCCGTTGAACTTAATGTGGCTGTAACTTTTTCCCTGACGCTGGCATGTGCCGTTGGTTAGCGGAACGTCACCACCGGCAAGGATGGCGACGGCGACCTCCTCCGCCTTTCCCAAGGTGTTGGAGAGTTTCAGGGTGGTTATTGTCGGAGATGGAGACGAACGTCCGAACAACCGTTGTCCCGTCGATGAAGTCGACAGTTGCCATAAAAAGACCGGTTTGGTTGGGTCGGTGACGTCCAAGGCATAGTAGAAGCCACCAGCAGGTCCACCACTTCCAACCAGCACGGTCCTCCATAGGTACCCATTGCCGGTCCCCGTGGCGGATGTCTCATCACGTTTCACGACGACGTCTTTGACGACAATTGCACCATCGAGCAACAAAGATTGTTGGTTGAATGCTCCCAGTAGACGTGGCAACACGACGGGTGGGATGAAGCTCCACAGTTCGTTGTTGGCCAAAGAATCAACTTTGAAGGTGTCGTTTTGGTCGTTGGATGTCACCTGGAACGCATGAAGTTGTCCGTCGGTGGTTGCTGCGTAGAGTACTGTGGGTCGCTTCGATGACATGACGGCAAAGTTTGAGTATGATTCGTCTCGAAGGAATTCCCTCGGCGGTCCGACGACGACCGGCGTTGAGTGATAGATCGAGCCGAGCTCACTACAAATGCTTCCATATGGACACGAAGTCGGTTCACGTGTTAGGGGGAATCCTGCCGTCGTTTCTCCGACGTTCCACCTCACCAATCGTAAGGCGCATTGCTGTGGATCGGTGACCTGGAGCTGTTCACAGAGCGGAGGCAACACGGGAGGGTTGATACCTAGAACCGGAAGGTTCGTCCACTTGGAAAGTTCTACGGAAAAATTCTGACCGGTCATCGGAGAGACGAACGTCCCTTGGGATATGCCAAGTCCGTCGTCGATGTTGACGCTGGGTCGTAAGGAACGTGAGGTATCGGATTGGTTGAGGTGTGTAAAGAAGCGTCTAGGCCTCTGCACATCGTTAGAGTTGATGTTGGAAGAGAAGTCGTCTCCCTTGGATTGGTCTATTGGAGCGATCTTGGCCTGCAAGATTCCATTTTGATTGGAACAAACATATCTCTTGCGTTCCAGGTTGCCACTCCACAGGCTTGTCCCTCCCGGGACGGTGAACGACGAGGCGAATTGGTATGCGACAGCGGGAGCGTTGGGACTTCCTCCCCCGGTGGTGGTCGCGGACGCAAAGACGGGAAGCGTACGGCTCGTCGAAGCGACGGTGATGCTGGAAAGGACGGCAGACAAGGAAGATTTGAGCGCCCCCATGTTATCAGCAAAGTATGCCTTTCCTGTGCCTCCCATGTAAGCTATCCGGTGCAGGGTACAACACGTGCGTAGGGTTCCAACGGCATTGGAACACATACCACCAGGCGCCAAGACGACGGCTGGGTCAAGTTGAGAACAATCAACACCTGCCGCTGCTGATAATCCAAATCCTACAACGAACGTGGGAACGCGTTTGGTGATGTCCGGATCGCTAGACAACTCGTATGCGACGTCTTCCGGTAGTTTATATGGGCATTTACCACCGGGCGAAGCGCATTCGGGACGGAGGTCGAGGTTGGGTTCACCGTCCGACAGGAGAATGATGTAGTTTTTGCGACATCCGCCAGAGACGTAAGGATCCAACGACGGGCTGATCGGGCGGTTGTTGACGTCCGTGCTGGTGTCTGTGCGAAAATATTCCTTGGCATCCGTCAGCATGCCGGCGAGCGGCGTGGCACCGTATGGACGCATGGCGATCAAGGCTGTTTGGATGAAGTCCGTCCTCGACTTCGTTCCGACGCTATTTTCATCGTGTGGTCCAAACGGTACGAAGCGTCCTTCCCATGGTGGTGCGGCCTGGTTGCGTCCACCCACCTCCAACTTTTTTCCTGGACAACCCGGTGGATTTCCAGATGAGAACGTACCTCCGTTGCCCCAATTGGCGTAGTAGCTCCACAGACCGTCCATGCCCGTGGTGATAGAATACCCAGAACCGTTGGTTCCAGTATACGACTCAGGAGATGTATCGAACGTCATCAGCCCAAAGCGTGCACGATCGCCAAAGACATCAAGGATTCCGTCGTAGGATGGTCTAAAGGCACCTGGCGAGCACGATGCCAACACGTCGTTGTATGGACGGATCCTAAAGGCCGAGGTCGGCACAGGCCATGTTAGCCATGAAGGAGGCAGTAGTCCTGGTCCCAACGCACAGATTTTTCCATTGGCGTCTTTCGACAATGGACGGTGGTAGGGAAGGACGTAAGGTTCGTCGTATGGTTCGACACCGTTGATGGAATACTCATTTTTGAAGTTCGACGAACCGCGACTCAGCACCTGACACGATTGATCGTTGATCACACCAGTGAGCACGGTAAGCAGTGTCGTCCATTTATTCGGAGCAGTTGCAACGCCTGGGTTGCATTGCGGCAGTGAACCGTCAACCATGCGTTCCATGGAACCGGAGCTGTCGACGAGGAGCAGAACGTTGGGCATAGGAGGGTCGATGTCGACCTGTGCAAGTGAAGAACCAGGGATTACACTTGCCACCACACCGAAGATCAAAGAGATGAACTTTTTGAGTTTTTTATTCATGTGCATACCCCTTCAGGTATTCCAAGAAGATACGGTAGAATTTTCCCGATGAATCATAGACCACCCTCGACGACATCATTTCGTCGTCGAGGACGATGTACAGCTTGTTGCCGTTCATTTTTTCTTCCCAGATTTTGTGGCCGTACTTGTCACACAGGGACATGCCATCGAAAATCTTGTCGGTAGATACCAGTTCGCCTTTTTTGAACATTCCAATTCTTTCAAGTCGGCGTTTCTCGAGCGCGCTCTGCCGCGGCAGAGGACGGGCGAGCGCGCTGCTCTTTTTATGGAACATCTTCATCGACCTCACTGAACCAAGAAAGCGGATATGTGCCGACCTTGCCGTTGGTGGCGATCACCTGCAGGCGGGGTGCCATGATGATATTGTCGAAATATTCCTGGATGACGATGTAGAGTTCACTTTCATCATCGATCTTCACCAGTTCTCCGGTGGTGAAGCCGTATGGTCGAAAGCCGTTGCCCATCTGCATGGACATATCGTATACCGCAGGTCGTCGTCTATTCATCGTCGGAATCCCCATAAAGATCACGTTGAAATATTTCGTGGGCTTCCTCAGCGGTGGATGATTCGTTGATGACGTTCATTTCAAACAGAAATGCGATGATCAACTTACCTTTGACGAGGACGGTGCAGGAGCTGTCTCTCTTTGGTTTCTTGTTGTTGACCTCGATGACCAGGCCAAGCTCTCCTCTTTTCCAGGTGCAATAGCCATAGGGAAGTACATCGAAGTAGTCCCACTCGTGTCCCTTTTTCCAATGCGGTTCGACGAGGTCGCCAGGGTTCAAGGCGGCCGTTCTTCAGTACGCCTGGTACTTGCTGTTGAGGTAATTTCTCACTTGATTCATCTTGGTCGAATCGTGATAGTCTGCGAAGGCGATCGCCTCGGCAATGCTGCCCACCCACGACCATCCATATGTTGGCTTTCCGCCAAGCCTTATATCTCCCGCGGATGCTATGCCTAAATTTGTTGCATCGTCTCCAATGCTACTATTCATGAAGTTATTAACGTACATGGGATAAAGATTTGCTGATCCTCCATTGTAAGAATATGCGAGGATGTAAGTAACGCCTAGGGGAGAAGTCGCTGCGCCTCCCGTTCCTGCTCCAACCAGGTCTACATAAAAACCTCCAGGATCAGGGGTGCCTCCAGCCACATATTCGGCATACACAAAAGAAGTCGCGCCTCTATTGTTGTTGTCTCCCCAACCAAAAGCAAATCCATTGTAATAATAGTAATGTCCGAAAACACCACTTGTCGTGGGTTTGTGGACGACTACGTACATGGCAAACGGTTGATTTCCACTAGGTAAATCTCCAGACGTCAAATTCCTGTAAAATGAAAATTGCCCACTAATGGAAGGATATCCGTTAAAATTGGCAAGATCAGATGCGGTATATGTGGCACTCCCATATGTGAGACTGAGATCAAAACCATTTCCCGATGAATCAACGATTGTCGTCACAGGATCGCCGTTGGACAAACCCAATGCATCCATCTTGTACCAGGCCCGAAGGCCTGTCATTTGATCTGGAGTGATGATGCTTGGGGGAGAAATTCTTGTGGCTATTCCTCGCCCAGTCCCTTTGGTTACTACCCTATTGAATCCAGTAGAATAGTTGGGGCTACGCTTGATGTTGATTGTCATGATAGTAAATATGACGCCATTATTGTTCCGAATGATGCATTAGAACGTCTACCACCATCGACATCGGTTCGTCGTTCGTTTTACTGTGGAAAAGTTCATTGTATTTATTACGAATTCTGTTGTAGAATATGGTGTTTTTCACGACCAGAATTCACAAAATTTGTCACGATTTCCGTACAGGAGGGAAATTAAAACGATCATTTGTACACGACGAAACGGTCCAAGGTCATAATTCAAATATTTAGTTGCGTTTCCTGGAACTTACACTGGGGACAAAAGCAGATCAACATCACGAATGAGAGTCTTAAAGAATGGTGGCCCAGAGAGTAATCGACGATCACAAGGATCTAGAAAACATAGGGGAACTGACCCACGAGGAGCTAGACACCCACGTCCGGCAAACTCCGTTCATGGTCCTATCGGGTTCCGGTCTGCCACCCACGGCGCGCTACCTGGAGGCCGGCCCTCGCGTCGCCATCACCGACAACGGTCCAGGCGCCGGCGTCACCATTTCTACGGAAGATTACGTCTTTTCCAACGACCTGACGGTGACCCTAAAGAACGGTAGGACATTCGGACGCTTCGGCTCCGGCGAACAGATACCGGCCACGGGTAAAACACCAGCCGAGGTGATCCTCATGGCGATCAACGAACCGATCGACCCCACCGTCGGACTCACCGCCACGAACATCCTGACGAGCGCCTTCAACACCACAGGCTTCGTCGCCACCGTCCTCACTGGAAGCCACACGATCAATAGTTCTGGTGCCAACGCCTCCACAGCGACGTTGCAGTTCCGAATCGGCGACTCCGGTAGCTGGACTACCTTGTCGAACTCCCTGACGAATCCACAGGGATACAGCCACATCTTCGAGGCAGAACCTTTCTTCACTTCGACGATCAACTACCGGTACACCGTCATCGACTCCCAAGGTGCCGGAGCAACAGCATCGGCTGCCATCGTGCCGCAGGCGTACTCTGCCCCCACGGTGACGTTGTCTGTCGTCAGAAATACCAACGGAGGAATAACCGGCGAGTCTAATACGAAGCGCGAGAAGGGCAACGTTGCGTCAACGATCAGTGGAACTATCACACGTCAGCGTGTCAACGTACCAATCACCAGGTACTCAGTGCAATATTCGACCGATGGGACGAATTGGTCCAACGTCCCAGACCTCACCAACGTCGCCGTCGACAACAACCCAGCCACCGTGACGATACCCAACACGATTCACGACGACGATACCCTAGTTGACGTCGGGACGCTGTACTACCGGGTGAGGACGGTCGACACCTACACAATCTCCAATTCTTCAACGACGACGATCAGATTCTTTGATGCCATCTGGTACGGACCCAGTGGTACCGCCCCTGGAGATTCGGCGGGAGTACGGGCCCTGCCGTCGAAGATCTTCTCCGATGGATCAAATCCATTCAATCTGGAGACTGGGACGACTCATCGTCACTTCACCGTCGCCGTGCCGTCAACTCTAAACATCACTAACGTAACCGACCTTGATGCATTGAACGCCAACATCACAACGTCGTACGTCTCGTCGGACATGACGGTGAACAACGGTGGAGACCAACCGAAAGCCTACAAAGTCTATACGATGACCAACGCGATTGCGTATTCGGAAAATCATCGACACCAGGTGACGAGAGCATAGTCGGATGTCGGCACCCAACGGTCTTCAGCTCCCATTTGGGATAAAACCTGTCAACCCAGTACCGGTCGACTCATGGTCGGGCCCGTATTCCGGTGCGACAGAAGCTGAAGCCGTTGCGCTTGCAAATAGCTCTATCCCGTCCGCCGTCAGGTTCCAGTCTTTGGAAGTACGGCTCATCGTTGCCGGTACCGCCAGAAAGTTTTGGTATCGAGACGGCATAGCCGATGCCGACCTTATCGAGATATCCTCTGGTGGTGGTGGAGGAGCAACAGGCGCCACAGGCCCTGCGGGACCAGCTGGTGCGACTGGTCCGCAAGGTGAAGTCGGATCAACAGGGGCTACTGGAGCTACAGGTCCTCAAGGTGACGTCGGTCAAACAGGAGCGACTGGTCCGATGGGTCCTGCAGGCCCACCTGGTGGAGGTGGTGGTGGGGCAGTCAGCACCATCGAATGGGTTTTCATGGAAGTGCCCGTCGGGGTCGTCGATGACGTCAACACCACCTTCACTTTGGACAACGCTCCATCGCCGACAAAATCTTTGATGTTGTTCATCAACGGTGTGTTGCAGATCCAGGGCGCTGGGAAGGACTACACTCTGACATCCGACACAATACAGATGGCAGTCCCCATCCAGGTAGGAAGCAAGATCGTCGCCACGTACTCGTACCTCAAATCCGGTTCATCGATTTCGTGGATGGAATCAGTGGAGGGAGCTCTAGATGGGGTGAACGCCACCTTTACCCTAGAGAATTCCCCATCACCGTCAAATTCGTTGATGTTCTTTGTCAACGGAGTGCTGCAAATGCAGAACCACGATTATATCCTCGTCGGCAACACGATACTGATGAATGAGCCGCCGAGGGATAACTTCAACTTGGCGGCGACGTACACCTACTGATTGTCTTGACCTTCGGAATCTTTCTTCCGAGATTTTTTGACGCGTTCTACGGTGTTAGCCATCAGTTTGTTCTTCTTCAAACGGCTCTTGTACGACCTCTTGTCCTCCTTGACGGGCGGGGGGACGGGAGAAACTGGAGCTTGCGGAGGAAGTTGAGGTTGTGGGGATAGGGTGAGATTATTTTCCGTCTGCTTCAAGAGCTGCAGCATGTTAGAGAGGGTGATCACTTCCCCCGACTTGGAGTCGTAGTTGGTCTTCGCCGCCGTCAAAAAGTCTTCAATAACCTTGGAAGATTTACCCAACCACGACGAGACAAAGTTGGCGATCTCTTGGCTGAGCTTACCCTCGGTGACGAGGACCTTCAGATCTGACCTAGATTTTTCAATGAATGTGGAGTGAGTCTTTTGTAGTTCACGCACGCCTTCGATTGCTCCGCGGGTGTTCGTAAATTCCGCCTTCTTTTTTTCGAGGGAGGACGAGACTGTTGCGACGAGTGATGAGATTGCTTCCTTGTTGTCCATACCAGTAATTATATGGTGCAGTTTAAAAGGGAAAGGCCCCTTGCGAGGCCTTTCCGACGTTAGCGACGACCGAGGCCGTCAGCTATTGATTGCTCAGGCTGCGCCGCGGAGGACGACCGTCAAGACGTCATCGTTGGTGAGCTCGGAGGCGATTGAAGAGGAGAGTGTCACGCTGCTGGCAGCGACAGCCGTCAAATCGACGGTTGACGAGAGGAGTACACCGTTGAGGTACACGTCCACGTACTGGTGACCCACCGAGTTGAGCGTACCCACCGACGAGAAGTCGAGCACGTTGGCGGAGACGTTAGCCACCGCGAGGTCGCCCTTCTTTGAACCACCGGCGCCGGCCGCGTAGAGCTCGTTGAGAGCTCCCACGATCGACGTTGACGTGAAGTTCGAATCAAAGAGTGTGAAGTCGGCGGCCGACATGAGGTCGATTTGTTCGCCGTTGGCGATGAGGCCTAGGCTGTTGGTAGCTCCAAGCAACATGTCGTTGCCATTTATGGCAAACGTGCCGCTCAGGGCGCCTTCAACACCACCAAGTTTGATCTCGCTCATCCAAGCAGGGACGAGTTCGATTCCGTCCATGGCGCCGTCGCCGTCAGGTGCACGGTTGCCCTTACCGAAGATAACTTCGCCATTGCCGCCGTCCTGTCCGATGACGAGGTCCACACCAGCTCCAGCGCCGCCGTGGAGAACGATACCGCTGTCGGTCGTTCCGGCCGAACCGGTGGCGAGGTAGATGAAGGCGTCTTGTACACGCATGTTCTGGGTGTCGATGTAGGTCATCGAGCCCTTCACGCGAAGGTCGCCATCCACCTGGACGTTTCCGGAGAAGACTGCATCGGCGGCCGAGAGGTTGCCGTCGATCGCAAGTTCCGAACCGTCGAAGGTGAGCTTGGACTCATCCTTGATTGTTCCGTCGGCGTCGACGATGTAGAGGCGCTGGGCCACATCACCGGCGATTGCAAGGCTTTGGGCCGACACGTCACCGCTGAAGGCGCCGTCCACTGCCGAGAGGTCGCCGCTGAAGGTACCGTCCACGGCCGAGACGTTTCCGCTGAAGGTACCACCCACGGCGGAAAGGTCACCGCTGAGGGTTGCATCCACTGCGGCGAGGTCACCGGAGAGTGTCGCGTCGACAGCGGCAATGTTTCCGCTGAATGTACCGCCGACTGCCGAGAGGTCGCCCGAAAGCGTTGCGTCGACAGCAGCGAGGTCGCCGCTCAGGGTCGCATCCACTGCGGCAAGGTTACCGCTGAAGGTACCACCCACGGCGGAAAGGTCACCGCTCAGGGTTGCATCGACGGCAGCGAGATCGCCGCTGAAGGTGCCGTCCACGGCGGCAACGTTACCGCTGAATGTACCGCCAACGGCCGAGAGGTCACCGCTCAGGGTCGCATCCACAGCCGCGAGGTCGCCGCTGAGTGTTGCGTCTACAGCCGAGAGGTTACCGCTGAAGGTGCCGTCCACGGCCGAGAGGTTGCCGCTAAGAGTGGCGTCAACAGCCGAAACATTGCCGCTGAACGAGCCGGAGGCAGCGGAAATCTGTCCGTCGGAAACGATCGAACCGTCGACGTTGAGTTCCCAGCCGGTTATCTGTCCCACGAATGCAAGCTTTGATTCGCTGGCAATTTCACCATTCGGGCCAACCATGTATAGGCGCCCGGCGTTCATTGCGTCATCAGCAATTTTGATGTCACCATCCACCGCGAGGGCAGATCCATCGAAGGTAAGCTTGGACTCGTCCTTGATTTCACCATCGGCACCGACGATGTAGAGACGCTGGGCCACGTCGCCTGCAATCGAGACGTTTCCGCTGAAAGAACCGCTTACAGCGGCGAGGTCGCCACTGAGGGTTGCGTCGACAGCGGCAAGGTTTCCGCTGAATGTACCGTCGACGGCAGCGAGGTCGCCGCTGAGGGTTGCGTCGACAGCGGCAAGGTTTCCGCTGAATGTACCGTCGACGGCCGACATGTCACCTACGGCCGAGACATCACCCTGGAAGGCTGCGTCTGCACCGGTGACCTGCATCGCTCCTTGGATGTCGGCGAGGTCTTGGGTACCGGCTAGTTCGTCGTACCAGTTTCCCACACCGATGATCTTGTTGAGCTGTGAACGGAGGGCGTTGAGGTCACCCACCAACGTCGGCTGCGCCGCAAGCGCTACACCGGCCGCAAGGTTGTCCGAATACGATAATGAACCACTGATCTGAGTCTGCTGAACGCGTGTTCTAGACATGGCTTTCTTCCTTTTGCTTTTTTGTTTTGCTTGACTATTTCCACCGTAATTGGAGGAGCTAGTCTACCGATAAGTATAAATCACAAGTGAATATTGAAGAGCTAGAATCGTGAAATAGGCGACAGCCTATGTAGACCTTGTGAAAAGTAAAATTAATGACAGAAAAATTAAAAACCCTGTTATAAGAGTCAAAGTATCTGATAAAAAATAAGGGAAAGGCCCCCTACGAGGCCTTTCCGACGTTAGCGACGACAGAGGTCGTCAACTATTGTTTGTTCAGGAAGCTGCGGCACCACGGAGCACCACGGTGAACACGTCGTCCACTGCGAGTTCCGAAACCACACCGGCTGCGAGGGTCACGTTGTCGACGGCGACGGCGGTGACGTCGATGCCAGGGGCAAGGAGCACACCGTTGAGGTACACGTCGATGAACTTGTGATCGGCCGAGTTGAGCGTGCCAATCGCGGAGAAGTCGAGCACATCGACAGTTACGTCGGAGAGCGCGAGGTTGCCTTTCGCAGCGCCTCCAGCGCCGGCGGCGTAGAGCTCGTTGAGGGCTCCTACGATCGACGTTGCCGAGAAGTTGCTGTCAAAGAGTGTGTAGTCGGCCGCCGACATGAGTCCGACGGATTCGCCGTTAGCTGCAAGCGATAGATCGTTGGCGGCTTCGAGCTTCATGTTGTTTCCTTCGATGACGAAGGAGCCGCTCATAGAGCCTTCCACGCCACCAAGCTTGATCTCGCTCATCCAAGCAGGGACGAGGGAGATGCCGTCCATTGTACCTTCACCATCCGGAGCACGGTTAGCCTTACCGAAGATTACTTCTCCAGCCCCACCGTCCTGTCCAATGACAAGGTCCATGTCCGCACCGGCTCCGCCGTGGAGAACGATACCGCTGTCGGTCGTTCCAACTGATCCTGTTGCGAGGTAGATGAACGCGTCCTGCACACGCATGTTCTGAGTGTCGATGTAGGTCATTGAACCCTTCACGCGGAGGTCGCCGTCCACCTGGACGTTTCCAGTGAAGTGACCGTCGACCGCTGCAAGGTTGCCATCGATCGCCAGTTCCGAACCGTCGAAGGTGAGCTTGGACTCATCCTTGATTTCACCGTCGGCGCCGACAATGTAGAGGCGTTGGGCCACGTCACCGCTGATCTTGATGCTGCCCGTCATTGACAAGACAGCCGGTGAGGAGGTGTTGATTAGAAATGCTGCGCCTGAAGGAGCAGGGTTGCCAACCAACGCCACGACGGCGTTATAGGCAAGCGCTCCCATACCGGTGTTTAGATTCATGGTTGTGTAGGCTCCACCAGCATTATAAGCTCCGCCAGACGGCTGACCACTGGCCCAATATACTGTGGTGTAGTGTGGAGGAATGGACCAGTCAGACCGGTTGTATACTGCTATTGATGTGCCGTCTGGAAACAAACCGGCCACATTGCTTCCGAGGATTGTTACAGCCCCTGCTTCTCCGTAGGCGGCGTAGCCAAGGTAACCGCCTTCGGGTGTACCTGCTAGTCCAGCAGCCACAGAGAAATCGCCGTCGACGGCGGAGAGATCACCGCTAGCTGCGAGGTTGCCATCGATCGCCAATTCGGAACCGTCGAAGGTGAGCTTAGACTCGTCCTTGATTGTTCCGTCGGCACCGACAATGTAGAGGCGTTGAGATACGTCGCCTGCGATTGCCAACGCGTCGAACGAACCGCTCACGGCAATGAGGTCGCCTGTGAACGTTCCATTCACACCGCTGACATCGGCGGCGTACACGTTGCGTGAATTGTCGATTGTCAGAGATCCGCTAATCCAGAGCCCACCGGTTTCGCTGATGAGGTTACCGTTGGCTTGAATGTATCCACCTGCAATCATGTTGTTGTTAGCGTCGATTGAACCTTCCATGGTCAATGTTGCAGGATATCCCGGGCCAATCTCTCCAGCAGGAACAACACTGAAAATATGACCACCTGCTCCATTCGAGATGGCTCTGAGGTCACCCTCGGCTGTCACGTCGCCGCTGAACGATCCGCTCACCGCCGAAACGTCGCCTTGAAAGGCTGCATCTGCACCGGAGACGTGCATCGCGCCGTAGACATCGGCAAGGTCCTGACCACCTGCAAGCGGGTCGTACCAGTTTCCTTCGCCAATAACCTTGTTGAGCTGTGAACGGAGAGCGTTGAGGTCACCCACCAACGTTTCCTGCCCAGCGAGCTCGATGCCGGCCGCAAGGTTGTCCGAATATGATAATGAACCACTGATCTGAGTCTGCTGAACGCGTGTTCTAGACATGGTTTTTCTTCCTTTGTTATCGTTTGCTCGACTATTTCCGTCGTAATTGAAGGAGACAGTCTAACAATAACTATAAAATTCATAGATGAATTATAGGAAGCAAACCGTGAAATAGGCGACTACTTATATAGACCCAATGAAAAGTAAAATTAATGACAGAAAAATTAAATTACTGCTCCACAAGTTGGGATATCTACGCCTTGAAATTGAGGTAAAGACCGAGGAACTGTCAAATCACGAACAAGCCTTCAACGAGAAGTACTATTCATCTTTCAAAGAGGAAGAAGAGGAACCTCTGTCACCAGCCTCTCCGGCGTCTCATCCCCCCGATCACATCCCACCACCGGTGTCCGAAGGAACGGAAGAAAAAATAGATGAAAAGGTCGATGAGTCTCCCTCTTCGGAATCTCCGCAGCCGGCCGACAAGGAACCGGAGGACATGAGAAAGATTTGGAAACAAATCGCTATGGCGACGCATCCAGACAAGACTGGCAACGACCTGGAGAAGACGGAGCTGTACAAGAAGGCCGGTGAAGCCTACAAGGAAAAAAGATATGATGAGATCATCGAGATCGCCATCACTCTTGGGCTAGACCTGGAGAACCTGTCCGACGAGACAACGAAGCTATTAGAAAAACGTGTGGAAGATTTGGAAAAGAAGTTGCATGGAATTCAGCACAACGTCCTATGGGAGTGGGCAAGCGGTGACGAGGTAAAGAAGACAAAGATAGAAAAGGTGCTGAACTCTTATAGAAAGAAGAAAAAAAAGAAAAGATAGAATAGAATTAGACGATGCACACGCTCAACCTATTCACCGTGAACTTTGGAAGTTCAAAGGCAAACGCGACAGGATCCAATGGAGTTGGATTCAAGATCCTAGACTCCACCGGTTCAATTGTGCTACCACGTACGACCAATGGGATAACTCAGACGGCGCCAGGGATATATTCTGCTCGCCCCAGATTCCCCGATTCTGATGATTCTTTTCAAATAGTGTGGGATACTGGTGCCGCATTTTCAAAGACCCACTACGCGACCGAGACCGTCAATAACATGCAGCAATTTTTCCAATTGACTTCTTCTATTGCCGCCGTCAATCAGGCCGTTGACATGGCTTCCGACGTTATCGACACCGTTCTGGGAGACATCAAAACAATGCTGATAGACATCAGCGTCATCAGAGACTTCACCGCTGGTCGTTGGAGAATGCAGAACAATCAAATGATCTTTTACAAAGAAGACAACGTTACCGAGGTTGCCCGTTTTGAATTGCTCGACGCTGGGGGCAAGCCATCGATGGATTCTGTGTTTGAAAGAAAGAAGGTCACGAACTGATGAGGATACTTACGAGAGGATTGGGGAAAAACCCTCCTGGTGTACAAGGCTTCATCACGATGGGATTCGGACGTCGACTCATCGAAGAGGTCGTTCGTATAATACGTAAGGGTCAATCGGGCACAAAGAGAGCGCTCCGCGAATTGCAGGAGGTGGTGGTCTGGGTAGGGCTCGTCAGCGTCAACGATGAAAAGCCGAAGGAAAAAGTGCAAGGATTCGTCAGGGTGAAGGTCAACTCGGCTGCAAACCGCGCGGTGACGGCGGCCCAGTTGGTGTCATCGCGGGTGAGAAATATTTATGAAGATGTCAAAGTCAAAATAAAGAGAGTGGATTGAGGAATATTTAAACGTCATGGAACCTCTCCTCGAAACAGTCGAACTCGACCTTGATGAATCCAATGAACTTAAGTTCAAAATCAAAATGGAGGGCAACGTCAGCTCTCCCGCCAAGGTACGCCTCGTCTGTGAGGACGAAGATTTTTCTTACGTCTTCAAGGGTTACGGAACCAACGAGATGGACGTAGTGCAGTTTAACCTTCCACGTATGGAAAACAAAATTAAGGAAGGAACCTATAGCGCTCGTGTCGAGGTGCTCGTCGAAAACCGGTACTTTGCTCCCCTACAGTTTCAAATAAACTTCAAAAAGAGCATCTCGGTGGTCGCCGAAGCCGTCAAGGTGACACCAAAAACGCAGGTTGAAAGCATCAAAGTCACGGCGGCACCTATCGCTGCAACAAAACCGATAATCAACCAAATAAAGTTTGAGCAAAAACCTAGAGTCGTCGAAGAGGCGGCCAATCCAATCGTAAAAAAAGAAGAAAATTTTGAAGAAAAGGTTAGAGTGCTTAGGGAAAGGTTCAATAAAAAGCTACAAGGAATAAACCAAGAACAAACCTCGAATTCCCTACGAGATGCTTATCTTTCCAAGAAGAAAAAGCAGCTATGATCATAGAAGTCTCAGGTGAGTTTTGCACACCCAACCAGCTATCCCGTTAGGAGCAAGCACAAAACACATCGTTTGAAGAGGATCGTCATCAACTTCAATATCCATGACAATGCACATGGATCCTCTCTCGATTGAGGTCGACATCTCCCGAAGGTCGATGTCTTCACACAGCTCGATGTAGTAACAAGGTGTGACGAGAGAACCGAGGTACATTTCAGTCTTCACTTCTAAAGTTGAACCAAGAAAATTTTTGATTCGCGGAAATATATTCCACTTCTCGTTGTTGTTGCAACCATGAATCCAAGTGTTCGACAAGTCCCTCGACGCCAGACCTGTCCAGCGTAATTTCTACTACAAAATTTTTATTATAGGAAGTGGAAGTAAGAACCACTTTACTAAGATCGGAAGTATCGGTTTGAAGAGATGAGTCGTGGGTGCTCGTTTGGTACTTTTGATTTTTCATTGTAATTGAAATTCCTCTACTTTGACATAGTCTGCGGTTCGGACCAAAGTTCCATCTGAACCAATGATATTAATGCGTGGCGGCAAGGTCAATTTCTTGATCCTTCCGACGTAAATGCCAATGTGCCTTTCCCATAGGATGTATGAACCAAGGTCGATCCGCTTGAGATAGAGGACCAAGTCGCCTGGTTCGGCTTTTCTGCTGGGGACGATTGTTGCTTTTAGCTTCACTTTATCTCCATGCAAAATGTGGAGTTCACCCAGCCCACGCCATAGCGTGTGGATACTTGGTAGAAGGTTCGAGGTTCGAAGGTGTCAGGCTCCTGCTTGCTGTCCAAGACGATTCCTGTCGTAGTGGCATCGATGTTGATGGGTTGCTGTCCCTTCTTCCATGATTCCGGAAAGAGCGGGGCACCTTGCCGCACGCTGCACAGAGTTCCTGGGTTCATGGTTCCATCCTATCATCATCCCGCGGAACGTTGCACTTAACCCACGAGATGTTTATCGTTTTGAAATTCTGTTATAAAAATCCAGATGAGGTTCAGTAGTGATGTTCCGATGTACAGATAACCGCCATGGGAACAACACCAACACCTACCTTCACTAATTTCACCGGGTTTTGAACGGAAGAACCGTGGGAATCGAGGTGGAGAATATAGAGGTGTGGGGTTCATGGTTTCTCCTCCTCAACAGGATAAAACACACCTGAAGTTTGGATAGATTTGTAGAGGAAATTCCACGGGATTTTGATCCTCGTGAACACGAAAATTTCTGTTCTTCACGTCACAGATGAAATTAGAACTTGGAGGATCCGTGAGATAAACGGTACCGAAACCCTTGCACTCCTCATATCTCTCTGGATTCTTTGGAATTGGCAAGTTCGGCGCCGAGCACGATGGACGCGCGCGCGAGCACTCCTCATATCTCTCTGGATTATTTGGAACAACCTCCCAAAGAACCAACGATAGGTGTTCAGAAACCTTTTTCAATTGATCTGTAGATAAAGATAATCCAGGGTTATTTTCAGAATTCAATTCAATATAACCACGTAACCAATAACAAAAATTCTCTGGGCTCATCTTCCTTGTTCCTTGATGATATTCATGATTTTCTGAAGAGATTCACCATCCACCTTTAGAGGTTCACCATCGAGAATGGTTTCGATCTTCTCTTTCACCTCGGAAAACCTAGCCAGGATGTGTTGGGCCTTTCCCATATCCAAACCTGGAATATCAGGAATTTCACCCTCATCAATCATTCCTCTCCAGGCGGTTTGGCATTCGAGAAGTGCCATGAAGATCACCCGAAAATCATCCTTGAATAACTGAACTTCCTTTATGTTCTCGTTCATTTCTCTTCCCCACAAAGTGCCCGGAGGTACCGAATGCCCGTTGCAAGGAACTGTTCCTCGATCACCTTAGGAACCTCACCACGTGGAACCACTTCCCGAGGTTGAAACTGTTTCTCAACGGAATCACACCACTTCAGGATTCCTTCTCTATCGATTTTCGATGGGATATCGTTGGTGATCGAATTGATCTCAATCAACTTTCTCCCGAGATTTTCAATGGTAACCTTATCATCGTGAAAATGTGAACCTTTGAACTCAATGAATTCCTTTCCTTCAGGAATCAAATCACCACAATGGGAACAAAACTTTGATTTTGATTTCTTCATGGTTTCTCCTCCCACCACCACAATGGTTTCTCCTCCTCTCACCACATGTGATAACCCAACGGATCTCCATAGTAATTCACTATCGCCACAATATTCCTCACACATCTTCTCCATCCTCCCACCGTTCAATCAACACCAACCTATCCTTCACCAGATCATAGAAGAAATTGTACTGAAACTCTGACGTAAAACTCACGTCAAAATCCAGGTAATCAGTTGGATCTGGATTCTCAATCCCGTTGTGGGTTCGGGGTGGATCAAGAACTACACGGATCTTCTTCATCATCTATCCAAACCCTTGGTTAGGCTCTTCAACCACTCCTCATCATACAAATTTTGGGTGTGCCGCACCCATTCGCGAAGTGCACCAATCAGGTTCTCTGCCTCCTTCCAACCTTCCCGGGTGGGAGGAAGGGTAAAACAAGCGGATCCTTGATCGGTTCCAGGATCCAGGGCAACAATACGAAGATCTCCTCCTACCTTCATCTCAAGGTATAGATCACCGTGTTTCTTTGAATCAATCTCACTTGTGTACAAATCCGCGCTCATCTCTCCTCCAACTTTTTATAATCCTGGAGTATCCTATCCAGGTGTTCCTGGAGAAGTTCCGTTAGAAACTCACCGGTATAACCAAGGTGTGATTCCTTTAGTTCATCCAGGCTTGGTGCATAAGAACCACCTAGAGGGGAATCCTTGAAGTGTAGGTGTTCATCGGAATCAATTCCTCTACGAATCAATTCTGAAAACAAGGAACTCAACCACTTCTCGGTATCAATTTCTCTCATCACTTCTCCTCCCGCCACCTCAGGTAACCCAACGGATCTCCATAGAAACCCTCTATCACCACAGTACTTCTCGCACATCAGTGCACCTCCACCTGGTTTTCTTTGCTGAAGATGTGCTCAATCTTCTCCTTGGTTGCCTGGATTTCGGCAAGCCAACCCAACATTTCATCCTCACTGGAACCATTGGGAAACTCCTTGTTGATGATGGCCTCCTTGAAAACCCGCTCGGAATGGCTCAACGCCTTCCAACAATTAAAGAAATCCTTGCCTTCAAGACGGAATGTTTTCATTTTGAAAATTTTTCCCCTTCCCGCACGCTGAATACCGACAACGCATGCTCGTTCTCGTCCATCTTCCTGGCGTTCCAAATCTTCTCCGGATTGTACTCCAAGGAATACCTGATTGAACCACCCTCCGACTTCTCAGGTATCTGCGCCTCCAATTCACTGATGAGATGCGCATGGTACTCCGGCTCCAACTCCAACTCCCATGGAACACCATCGGCATCCTTCACGATGACCTTCACTCCGACCCTCTGGTTGGGTCCAGAATAATCTTCGTTATCTTCATCGGTTTCCACACCAACGAATTTCAAAAACCCCTGGAAGTACTCCTCGATGAGGTCAGCATCACGCTCAACATCAACACCGAACCAACTACCGTCCCACTCCTGACACCGCCAGCGCCAGAAATCAATCGCTTCCGATTCACTAATGAAAATTCCATGATTTTTGTGGAGAACCTCTTGAATTCTCTTCACATCATCCTTGCACGAATAGTAACCAGTGGTTCCATTTCGTGCCATGAACGCTTGTGTGACAAGATCCTGTGTGATTTTCATCGCCGCTTCTCCTCTGGTTCCCACGTAAACATCCCGTGGAATCTTCCGAACTCGATGCACAACCTCTTCTTGCGTACATCGAAACTCTTTCCCGGCAAGGTGAACCCCGTGACACGTAGGCCACAACACGTCCACTCGAATCCGGTACGATGCAGGTTTCCATCGGCATCTCGCCGCAAACCCGTCCAACTCCAGCCCATGGACAAATCGTATCATCCGACCGACCCGATGTTCACAACCACCTCGCCACAAGTTCCATGGAAAAACTTTTTGGGAACTTTTTCGTCCCGCGGTTTTCTAATACCACGGAGGTCGAAGGAGCCCCAACCATGGAAAACCAATTTTCTTACGTGCTCGTCAAGAACGGTCCGGAACTGTCGCCAGGAGAACTGGAAAACACAACCCAACTCGTGTGCCAAATCAAGATCTACTGGGGCACCAATCTGCTCCACATCGTCACCCTGCCCAACGGCCGATCGTTCAGCATCGGAGATTCCGAGGAATGTGACTTCAAGGTCGCCTCCGATAAACTCACCATCGTCACATCGACCGATGACGGCTTCCTCGTCACAGACACACAAGAACAAAACCTGCTCCGCCTCGGCGACCGCAGGAGGTTCGACATCCAAGGGCTCACCTTCGACGTGACCGTCGAACACCCGGCAAAACCGCTGGGCAAAAAGAAATCGCTCGACAAGGTTGCAGCACTGTTCAGCGGGGCATCCCTTCTGACACACGCGGCATTGGTTGCTTCCGCGTTCTTCTTCATGCCGCCCTACGACCCGCTGGACTCCCGCGATGTGTCTTACGAACAATCCCTGTTGATGCAACAGTACCTCGCCGCCTCCGCCGAGAAGGAACAAAAGCGAGAAGAAACTGTGGAAGAACAAAGCACTGTCGGTGGGGGAGAAACCGGTGCCAGGGCCAAGGGCAGCGAAGGTGCCACGGGAAGCAACAGCAATTCGGACAAGCGATACGCCGTGGCCGGTCCACGCGACAATCCCGATCCACACATCTCGAGGCAACGGATGATGCAGGATGCGGCACAGTTCGGTTTGGTGGGCGTGTTGGCATCGATGGGAGGTGGCGACCCCAACGCCCCGACGGCGCCGTGGGGCAGGGACGATTCGTTGGGCAACGACCCGATGAGCAGCAGCGGCAACCTCTGGGGTTCCGAAATCGGAGAGGGTGGAGGGGCAGGTGGCCTGGGCCTGACCGGCCTGGGTGAGATGGGTGGAGGAAATGGAGAAGGCATCGGCG
>Ga0129336_10000035_pt1 | contig 54481 bp, 52 predicted proteins | sample CPB6_02_DNA_FD_96878 | JGI IMG/M metagenome (GOLD analysis project Ga0129336, IMG submission 96878) | Freshwater to marine salinity gradient microbial communities from Chesapeake Bay, USA - CPBay_Sum_0.6_0.2_DNA | ecosystem: Environmental > Aquatic > Marine > Coastal | place: USA: Chesapeake...
GTTCACGCATTCGTTTTTCCACAGTCGAATCGTGGGTGGCACACGTGTTGTCGAATGGTTCAATCCACGTCACGGATCACACGAACGCCGCCGTGACCGGTTTATACGACCCGCGCACGAACGAATGGTCGGATGAGTGGTGTCAAGTGTTCGGGGTTGACCCTGCTTCAATGCCCGCGATCGTCCCTTCGATTGGCGTGGTCGGCAACGCCACTCGCCTGCCTGGTTCGCCGGTTATCACCGGAATGATTGGTGATCAACAAGCATCGCTCATGGGTCAGGGCTGCATTCATCCTGGCGCCGCGAAGATCACCTTTGGCACTGGTGGCATGCTCGACCAATTTCGCGGAGATCTTCCACCGACAACAACTGCACGCGCAGCAAACGGAACTTTTCCGATCGTCGCCTACTCCACTTCGGCAGGACTCACATGGGGAACCGAAGCGATCATGTTGTCTGCCGGAAGCAACGTGGAGTGGTTGTGCGATGACCTCGGTCTTGTCGCCAACCCAGCAGACACCGATCGAGTGGCCGCTCAAGCCGGCGATTCGGGAGGTGCGCTGTATGTTCCTGCGCTGCTCGGCCTCGGCACTCCGTACTGGGATTACGGGGCGCGTGGCACGCTGCTCGGCTTGACCCGCGGAACTACGAGAGAAAACATCGTTCACGCCGTTCTCGAGGGTGTCGCTCAGCGCGGCGCCGACCTCGTCGAGTCGACCGAACATGACTCTGGCATGCGGATCGATCGGATGCGGATGGACGGCGGGATGAGCCGCAACGAGACCTTTGTGCAGTTGTTCGCCAACGCCGTCAATCGCCCGGTCGATGTCTGTGCGGTCACCGAAGCCACCACCTTGGGGGCGGCATTTGCCGCAGGTGTTGGCGCAGGAGTCTGGTCCTCATTGGATGAAGCGACGAGTACGAGCACCCCGCTGCGCACCGTCGAACCCACACAGCCCCTCGACCGTGAAGCCTGGGCAGAGGCATTGAGCCGCGCCAAGGCGTGGATCCCCGCCCTGTCGGCACTCGATTTCTAGATTCGGGCAGTCCAAATCGGCAAGAATGGAGCGTCCCGTGAAAGGAAACTCATAGTGCCCTCCCTATCCACGCGCCCGCGCGTCAAGAGCAACGCGGTGCCAGAAGCCGACAAGGCGCTCCTGATCGTTGCTCAGTCCGCCGAATTGGCGGTCCACGACCTCTACCTCAATGCCATCACCAAAGCCGGATTCGCGGGCGACGAACTTGCCACCATGCAATTGTTCGCCGACCATCACCTCGCCTATGTTCAGGCGATCGGAGGTCTGTTGGGCTCCGATGCTCCATTTGAACGCGACGACGCGATTTATCAACAGTTCGTCGGCGCTACGTCGAGTGGCGCTACTGCTACGCGCACATTGCAGGCACTCGAAAATACTCTTGCGGCGACACACACCGACATCCTCTCCCGCATCGTGGGAACCAACGGCGCAGAACTCGTTGCATCGATCATCGTGGTGGAAGCCCGTCATGCGGCCGTCTTTGGATCGCTCCCGACCATGTCGCTGACGAGTGCGCTCGATAACCCCGCGGTGTCGTTGTTGCCGCCAGCAACGGGCACGACAACCGAAACGACCACGGAAACGACGGTGGCGCCATGAGCGAACTGAATCTTTCACGCAGGCAACTGTTGCGCTTGAGCGGAGCGTCAGTCGCTGGATCACTGTTCCTGGCCGCATGCGGCAAACAGTCCAACGTCGAACAGTCCTCGAACATCGCCAGTGCAGGCACCGTTCCCCCGACGACCGCGCTGCCCGAAGCCGAAGTGAACGACATCGTGTTGTTGCGAACTGCGGCGTCGCTCGAATACAACGCGATCGATACATACGAGCTCGCCCTCGAAGCCGGCCTTCTCTCTGGCGACTATGCCAAGTATGCCGATGCAGTGAAGCGGTTCCGTGACGATCATCGCGAGCATGCCGATGCCGTCAACAAGCTGGTCGTTGCATTGGGCGGCAAGGCGCACACCTGTGCGAACACTCGCATCAAGACCACGTACCTCGATCCAGCAGTTGCATTGATCACCGAGGGCGACAACCCCGACGCTGCTCGCGACACCATCGCGCTTGCTCACGCGCTCGAGAACATCGCTGCGCAGACGTACCAAGGTGTCGTGGGTTCGCTCTCGTCACCAAAGTTGCGAGCCGACGCTATGCGCATCGGACAAGACGAGGCTCGTCACGCAGTGGTGCTCGCCCAGGTGTTGAACCCCGGTCACGCCGCAGTTCCGCAAACCGTCGACGCTGCCACTGGCCGCAACAATATCGCGTCGGTGCCCACCGCTTTTGGTTCGCTGGCCAACGTCTTTTTGACCATTGGTGCGCCGAACACAGACGGCGTGAAGACCAACCTGATCTTGAGCACACCAAGCCTCAACTCGTTCGTCTACGAGTTCGTTTCCTGCTGATAGGACATCGCGAGAGATCTGTAGGTCGCGCAAGACGGGACTATTGCTCCTCATGGCGGTATTTCCGTCGCATTCCGTGTGCATTGGGCCACCTTTAGACTTGTCGTAGACGGTGAGTCAGTCGGATGACCGCGGGTTCGCTTCACGGTGAACCTGAGGAAAGTCGGGGCTTCACAGGACACAGTGCCGGCGAGAGCCGGGTCGGGGCGACCTGACGAAGGAAGCAACAGAGAACAGACCGCCGATGGGTCGATCGCAAGGTCGATCACAGGCAAGGGTGAAACGGTGCGGTAAGAGCGCACCAGCACGTGGGGCAACCGACGTGGCTCGGCTTCCCCACTCGAAGCAAGACCAAGCAGAGGGCACGGGCGGTCCGCCCGTTCGGCAACGAACAACCCTCGGGTAGGTTGCATAGAGGGATGGTCATCGACGAGGAAGGGAAACCGACCTCGTTACAGAACCCCGCTTACAGACCGACTCACCGTCACCTCACTTGACGTGCGACAGCCAAGCGACGCAGGAACCACACCAACAACACCACACCGAGTGCTTCAAGGGCGAGGTTCGCGGCCAATGGCCGATCCAAAGTGGGAATGCGCGTCGCATCTACGTTCGTCCCGCCGAGCGGCCACCAAAACAACGACGTGTCGGTGAAGACGAAGTCGGCAACCAGATGCATGAACAGGCCAAATGCAAGAGCCAAGGCCTTCTTGCGGTGGGAGCGCCGACCAATTGTCAGGAGCATGGCAACCGTGAGATACCCCACCACCGACACCACGCTGTGAGTTGGTGCTACTGCCCCGGGAACAACGCCAATGACATCAGATAGCACGGCGCCGAGTGCCACCCAAACGAACGGAAAGCGCGCGTCACGAAAAACGAACCACACCATGGCGAGTGCGGAACCGATGAACCACAGCAGCATCGACTACACAACCAGCATGCACCCGCAATGGGGGCACTCGGGAATCTCGTCAACAAGTAAACGGCGCAGCTGATCACGCTCGGCCTGCGAGAGATCCAAGTGACAGCCGCCGCAGGCTGCACCAATCAATTCGGCAATCGCCACCCGGTTGGACTGTTTACGACGGGTCTCATATTTTGCGAGTAGCTGGGCTGGTGCGACCGATGCCGTGGCAGTGCGCCTAGATGCCAGCTGACCGATTTCCACCTGAATGACTTCCTGGGCAATCCGCAAGTCACTCAATGCCACCTCGAGCGCGGCTCGACTCGAGGCCAATTCTCCCTCTTTCGTGATCCGCTCGGCCCCTGATTCCTCGGCGATTTCAAGTGCCGCCAGTCCACGCTCATCACACTCTCCGCGAGCCTCAATCAACGTGGCGATTTCGTGCTGCAGCGCTTCTGCCTCGCGCGGCGCGATCACGGTCTTCAGTCGACCTTCAAGACGCCGAATCTTGGTTTCGATATCGGCAGCATCTCGCTCGCTCGCAGCCAAACCCGAAGCCGCATCAGCCAAGCGACGATCGAGTTCGGCAATTTCGCGCTCGTGAGTTGCCACGGATTCCATGCTCTCTCGCCGACGATCGATTTCGGGCAAATGAGTGAGTCGATGGTTGGCCTGCTCGATGGCAATGTCGAGCCCTTGCACCGCGAGGACTTCGGCGAGGCCCTCCATCATGTGCCGGACACTACTGCCCGACCACTTGCACGGAGGCTGGGAGCGGTTTGTTGCATTCGTAAATCCAGTAGTCACCAATTCCCACTGTGTTGACGGGCGAATACGGGTTGGTGTCCGTTGGCGCAATGGTTGTGCCCGGATCGACGACGCTCACCGTCACGGTGTCGCCCGGGATAACCGGGTTGACCGGCTGATTCTTGTCCGGTTGCGCCGGAATCGTTCCCGACACCACTCGCGCCAAACATTCCGTTCCCGGCAAGTAGATGCGCTTCGGCGTCACGTCGGGGCGAATTGCCGTCGACACCGCTTCGGGTGGAGCATCCCAATCGAGGTTGGGTTTGCCTGCGTGGATCGAATCCATTGCCGACTTCCAGATTCGCGCCGGGTACATCGCACCTTGCACGCGCGTGATGCCGTCCTTGCTGACGAACTCGGGAATGTTCACCATCGGCGTGTAGCCCTTTGGATCGCCCACCCACACGGCCGTTGAAACCTGTCTCGTGAAACCGACGAACCACGCATTGGTGTTTTCATCTTGGGTTCCCGTCTTGCCTGCTGCCGGACGTTCGCCATCGAGCGGCGTGCGACGTGCGGTACCCCGAATGAGCACGCCCTTCAAGGTGTCGACCGCGCGCAATGCGACATCAGGAGTGAGCACCTGCTGCGATTCGGATTCGTGGCGATACAGCTCTCCGTTGGCATCCTCGATCCGCTCGACGAGATACGGGCGAATGTGCATGCCGAGGTTGGCGATCGTTTGTGCACTGGTGGCCATGTCGAGTGGGCTGAGTTCGTTGGCGCCAGTGGTGAGCGAGGCAAATGGCTGGATCGAAACCGTCTCGGGATTGCTCCACTCGCTGTCCACCATCTTGTACATCAACGACACGGTGCGCTCGAGGCCTACCACCTGCGACAACTTGGCGTACGCGCAGTTGATGGAGAGCTCCGTCATCGAACGCAATGTCGACACGCCGCGTGAGACACCTTGAGTGATCTCGAATGGCTCTTCCGGTTTGCCCGGGTTTGGCAAGGTGCACGGCAGGGTGCCATCGATTAGATCGTCCGGGAGAATCCCTGCCTGCAGAGCTGCAGCGAGAATGAACATCTTCACGCTCGATCCGGTTTGCCGACGTCGAAGTGCCACGTTCACCTCGTTGGTGCCGGGCACGAACCCGTCCCCACCGACCATCGCAAGCACGCCACCCGTTTGGTTGTCGATGCTGACCACCGCGGCGGTGATGCCGGTCTTGTTTCTCGGCAACTGCGCCTCAACGGCAACTTCAGCAGCAAGCTGCGCTTGCCTGTCGAGTGTGGTGTAGATCTTCAATCCGCCGCGGAAGAGGCGGTTGTAACGATCTTGATAGGTCGCCCCCAGTGCGTCCGAACGGTTCAACAGGTAGTCCTTCACCGCCTCGGTGAAGTACGTGCGGTTGACGTCTTCCTGAGGGATGCTGTTCACCTCTTCGGGTATCGGACAATCGGCATCGGTCAACGTGCGCACGCGCGGCGATTCCCAACCCTTGCACACCGCGGTCGCCTCGTCGCCGGTGATCACGTTGGTGTCCACCAGTCGCCCGAGCACCGTCTTGAACCGGATGCGCGATGAGTCGGGACGACGAATCGGGTCGTACGTGGATGGAGCTTGTACGAGTCCCGCCAGGAACGCGCCCTGCACAGCTGTGAGCTGAGCGACGGGAACACCGAAGTACACCTCGGCTGCGGCACGCAATCCGTAGGCGTTATTGCCGAAGAACACCGTGTTTAAGTAGCGCTCGAGAATGTCGCGCTTGGCCACTTGTTTCTCGAGCATCGTCGCGTAACGCGCCTGAAGAATCTTGTAGCGACCGTCCCTGCTCAAGCCTGCGAGGAATTCGTTCTTCACCACTTGTTGGGTGATTGTCGAAGCTCCCTGGCGCGAAGAAGATGCCTGGTAGTTGGACAACAAGGCGCGCACCGTGGCCCGCAGGTTGACCCCTTGATGGCTGAAGAATGTGGTGTCTTCGACGGCCAAGAAGGCCGCGATCACCGGCTCGGGCACGCTGTCCACGGGCGTGCGCTGAGCATTCTCTACTTGAAACACGCCGATCTGCTGCCCATTCACGTCGTAGACGACACTGCGTTGGGAAAGTCCGGCGAATTGCGTGAGGTTGACGGGAATGACCGAGTGGCTGTTCAGTACTCCCCATGCGGGTGGCGCCATTGCGGTCACCACGGCGGTGACAAAGAGTGCTCCGGCGACGACGGTGACCGCGAGCCGAATACCGAGTCGAGAGAGGGGGCTCACTACGACTGAAACGCTACTCTGCCCCCATGACGACCGTTCGGCAAGCCCCCATCAAGCCCTTTCGCTTTGGCGTACAAGTGTCCACTGCGCCCGACGCCAGTTCGTGGGTTTCACTCGCACGCAAAGTCGAGGACCTCGGCTTCGCCACATTGACGATGCCGGATCACTTCACCGATCAACTCGCTCCGATGCCCGCATTGATGGCAGCAGCGCAAGCCACCACATCGTTGCGCGTTGGCGCACTGGTGTGGGACAACGACTACAAGCATCCGGTCGTGTTTGCCAAGGAGATCGCCACCCTCGATGTGCTGTCCGAAGGCCGAGTGGAGTTGGGCATCGGAGCAGGATGGATGAAGACGGACTACGACCAGTCCGGCATTACCTACGACACACCGGGTGTGCGGATCGATCGCATGATCGAGGGAATCCACGTAATCCGAGGCGCGCTCGGCGATGGACCGTTCTCGTTCACCGGCGAGCACTACCAAATCAACAATTACGACGGCTTGCCCAAGCCCGTGCAACGACCGTGTCCGCCGATTCTGATTGGTGCAGGCGGGCCACGGATGCTTCGTTACGCGGCGCGAGAAGCCGACATCGTCGGGATCAATCCAATCCTCACTGCAGGAGCAGTTGGCCCGGAAGCAATCGCCAGCATGGCAGCCGATGTGGTCGACGAAAAGGTCATGCTCGTCAATGAAGCCGCCGGCTCTCGGCTCGACCACATCGAATTCAATGTTCGTGCCTACCTGGTGAACGTCACCGATGACCGCCAACGAACCATCGATGGGCTCTCGGCCGGCATGGGCGTGACAGCGGAGCTGATCGAAAACTCCCCCTTTGCCTTGATTGGATCGCCGGCATCACTGGTCGAGGATCTCCTTGCCCGCCGTGAGCGTTGGGGTTTTTCCTATGTGATCGTTGGTGCAGAAGACATCGACACCTTCGCCCCAGTCGTTGCCCAGCTCGCTGGAAAATGAGCAAAAGGTAACCAAATACCTTGGCGTCTCGCGATTCGCGACATAGCCTTGGGGACGGGTTGCCACAAGGGTGACTCAGTTTGAGAAAAGAGAAAGCAAATGCGCGGTACCGTCAAGTTTTTCAACGCTGAGAAGGGCTATGGCTTCATCTCTCGTGAAGGTGGAAGTGATGTCTTCGTTCACTTCTCCAACATCAAGGCCGAGGGTTACCGAACCCTGCAAGAAGGTCAGAGCGTTGAGTTCGACATTGCTCCCGGTCGCAAGGGCGACGAAGCACAAAACGTCATTGTCGTCTGACGTTCGGACGACGAAGTAATAGTCGTCTGACGTTCGGACGACGAAGTAATAGTCGTCTGACGTTCGGACGACGAAGTAATAGTCGTCTGACGTTCGGACGACGAAGTAATAGTCGTCTGACATTCAGACGACGAGAAAACTCTCGTCTGACGTTTCACCACGCCGGATCTACTGGCGTGACAATTGCACACTCCCGTTCCACTTGAGCGGCTACTGCTATGCACCGCAAGTCGGTGTAACGCGCGCCGACTATCTGCACGCCTGCGGGTAGTCCGTCTGCCATGCCCGCCGACACCACCGCTGCGGGGAGGCCCAACAGATTGGGTGGCAGAACAGCGCGCATGAGTTCCACAGTGGCTAGTGCTCCGGCCATGTCCGCGATATCCGAGTCGTAAACGAACGGGGGCTGTGTCCATACGGGGCACAGCAGCACGTCAAATTGCTCGAACCACATCGACCATCGGCGTGCGATGCCATTGCGCAAAGTTTGGGCGAGTGACCATTCGGCAAGCCCGACCGGCGGATTGGCGTCTTTGGTGAGGTGGAGAAACTTGCGTCCGCCCTCCCCCATCACGGCATCCAACAGATCAATCTGCAGAGTCAATTCCCCAGACAATTGTTGCGACCACACTCGGCAGGCTTCTTCGAAATTCGGCGGTTCGGCTTCTGAGACCGTGTGACCCTGCTTTCGTAGCGCCTCGCCAGCATTTCTCACCACTTCGGCAATCTCAGGATGGGTACTGCCTCCAGGAGGCGTGGGCATCATCGCCACTCGTAGTTTCTCGCCCGGCTCCAAATCACGAAGTTGTACGGGAGCGCTCACCGGATCGCGTGGGCTTGGCCCCGCAACAATGCGAAAACCTTCGCGCACATCGGCGATCCGTCGCGCCATCACACCCTGGTTGAGCATCAATTGCGAACTGAGCCCGAAATCTTCGATGGGGAATGTTTGGGTGTCGGGGATGACACCGGTCGAAGGCTTGATGGAGGCGATGCCACAGCAGTGGGCGGGGTTGCGTAACGAACCGCCGATGTCGTTGCCGAGACCGATGGGTGACATGCCGGTAGCCAACGCTGCACCTTCCCCACCGCTCGATCCGCCCACCGTGCGATCGGGGTTCCACGGGTTCTTGGTGCGACCAAACAACGACGAATCCGTGTGGATGCGCAAGCCGAGATCGGGCAAGTTGGTGCGCGCGATGGGAATGGCACCCGCACCATTCATCCGCTCCACCACCGGCGAGGTGTTGGTAGGAATCGCCTCCGCCAATGCAGGAATGCCCTGCGTCGTCGGAAGCCCGGCGATGTCGATGTTGTCCTTCACGGTGTACGGGACACCGTGGAACGGGCCGACGAACTCACCCTTGACGGTTTGGTCGTCACGTTCCTTGGCAGTCTGCAGGGCAGATTCTGCGAGAACGCGCACCACTGCGTTGACTTTGGGGTTCACCTCCTCGATGCGAGCGAGATGTGCCTCCACCAGTTCTCGGCTGGAGACCTGCTTGTCACGGACGAGTGCGGCCATTTCCAGAGCCGACTTGGACCACCACGGTGTTGTCATGTCCGCGACCATACAGGCAAGAATTGACCCGATGAGCGGAGCCGAGGGTCGCCCCCGCATTTTCGTGCACATCGGCACCCACAAGACCGGCACCACCTCGTTCCAGGATTGGCTCGCTCGCCACGAGACGGAGCTGCAGGATCGCTTTGGGCTGGGGGTGTACCACGGGGCTTTCCCGAACTGTCGCGAAGTGGGTCTCGCCTGTGCATCCCCGAGCCGATCACTCCCCACCCGAGGCATACCCCAATGGATCGATCCCGAGTGGCGCCGCCATGTGAGTGGGTTGGTGACCACTCAACTCGCTCGCCCGGAGGATCTCGTTCTGTCCTCGGAAGCCTTGAGCTTTCTGCGCTCACCAGCAGAGGTGGAAACCCTTGCTCGCTTGCTGCAAGGTCGAGAGGCAACGATCCTCGTGGTCTTGCGCAACCGTGCCGAGTTCCTCGAGTCGTGGGCCAAACATCTGCAGCGGGATCGCTACAAGCTGTCCCGGGATCCAAGTTCCTTTGCGTACGTGAAAGATGATTCGTGGCTCGCCGACTACGACTCGTTGCTCGATGCCTATCGAAGCATCTTCGGTACCGAGCATGTGCGCGTCATCGACTACGACCACGCGATGTCGAGCCATGGCTCGGTCATTCCGCTGTTGATGTCAGAAATCGTGGGAGCAGATGCTCCACTTCCCGACTGGCAATCAGCGCGCAAGAACGTGGGAAGCGACGTAGCGAGGTCGCGCAAGAACGCGCAAGAACCATTCGGTGTTCGCCTGGCCCGCTTCGTTCGCCACCCCATTGTTACCAGTCGGCGCGTGATGGCGCGTCGACAACATGACGCAAGATACTGATACCCCCTTGGGTATGCTTCTCGCATGACCAAGCGCGCAATCTCGAAGAAGCCCGGCACCAACGAGTCCCAGGACTTGATCAATCGACTACGCAGAATCGAGGGACAAATCGGCGGCTTGATCAACATGATCGAGACCGAGCGCGATTGTCTCGATGTGATCACCCAGATTTCAGCCACCAAGAAAGCTCTCGAACGTGCGGGAATGATGATGCTGGCCAACGCCCTCGCTCAATGCGCAGCCGACACCAAAAGGAGCGGCGAACAGCGTCGAGATCAGCTCCAGCGAGCGTTTCTCTCGCTCGCCTAATTCCTCTATTTGTCGAACAAACCGGTGAGTGAGGCCTGAGCCTCCACCACCACTTTTTCGGCGCCCTCGCCGCCGCAACCAGCGAGTGCGGAAATTCCGCTGACATCGACTGGTCGCATCAACGTGATCACAAGGTCATCGGCGGGAAAGCCCATCGCCACCTGACCACACGCACCCGAGGCCCAGAACACATCCTCCGGCGCCTCGGGAAGCAGCGATTCGCCCGAGCTCGTTCCGGAACTGTCAGCACGCACGATTCGTCCCGGTTCGTTCAACCACCAAAGAAACCCGTATCCGGAATTGAGTTCACTGGACGACCGAAGGGCTTCGGCGACATACGCGGCGGAGATCACCTGGCGATCCCCTGCCTTCCCTTCGTTCAAGTACAACCGGACCAGTCGAGCGAGATCCATGCAGTTGGTTTGCATTCCTGCGAATAGTCCCTGATTGCCGAACGCGTCGGTGGAGAGTCGCGACGTCATTCCCAGCGGCTCAAAGAGACGCGTGCGGGCAAACTCGTCGACGGGCATCCCCGTGGCGCGTTCCAGGACCACTTCCAGGGTCTGCACGGCGGCATTGTTGTAGACCCAGGTTTCTCCGGGCGTACTCGACTGACCAAGCGAGATCGCATACCCAGACTTGTCCTGCTCGAGGAACGCCAACCTGGCGTAGTCCGAAAGCACGTCGAAGTAGCGGCCCGAGGTGTTGGAGAGTAATTGGCGAATGGTCACACTCTCGCTCTCGGTTCCCTTCCACTCGGTGATGAAACGAGAGGCAGGGTCATCGATCGACAACGCGCCTTCATCTTGGGCAATTCCCACCAGAGTCGCAGCGAGAGACTTCGTCGTGGAGAACCCCTCCTGCAATGCGCCCTCTGCGAAATCCGCGTCGCGCCATTCGCCGACTACATCCCCGCCTCGTTCGACCACGACGCAGTTCGCCCCCTCCGCCTTGGCCGCATCGAAGACGTCGTTCAGGGCGTTATCAAGGGGCGATGACCCACCACCGCACCCGACAAGCACAGCCAAGAATGCAGAAACAACAAGTCTTCGCACGCCTTCAACGTTGCCACGACATCAGCCAAAGGCGCGAATCATGCGCACACGAAACGGCCGATTAGGCGGCTGTTTGTTGGCAAAAAGCGTCTGCACACGATCGAACTGCTGGCCATCGGTGAAGTACTGCGTCCACGCCGTGACATTGTTGTAGTCAGTCGAAGTCCAGTAGTACCCCTTGTCAAAGTCGCCGAGAGGAACATCACGCGCCCGAACCACGTTGTAGACCAGGTCCAACTCGTCTTTCGATGGCAAGAACCAATCCGTCAACCCATTGCAGGTTGACTCATCGGCGAATCGCGCCGCATACATCACTCGCTGTTTGAAGCGCTGCACGATCAATGCGGTGTTCACAGCCCCCATGCCCACGCCTTTGGCAAGTAATCGCCGAACCTTCGGAGTGGGCTGACCCGCGGTGAATGGGTAAATCACGCTGCGCTGAGCAGACGGACGGAATGCCAGTCCAGAGCTTTCACAGGAAGCTGGCGCCACTTCCATGAACCGCCCCCACGGTTGACGTGATCCTGCGTCGTAAAACACGATGCCTCCACCGGGCCCTACATCTCCCACTCGACATAGCCCACCCACCGCACAGAGCGACCCATTCGAGAAATCATCTGGGGGCGTTGGCATTGAACCATTGGCAAAGGCTCGCAGTGCGTAGATCTGGAAAGGTGTTGGCACGAAGCTGGATCCGACATGGGCCCGCGACTGCGTGTCGACTTTGTTCATTTTCAATCCGGGGATGATGCCGTTGGCGTCAGTGAACTGGGTGCCATCCTGGAACAACTGGTACCACGCAAAGGAGTCACTTGCCTCGGTGGATGTCCACACGGCGACATTCAGTCGAGCAAGTGGCGTTCGCCCCACGTGAAGATGCCGATAGATCAGATCCAGTTCATCCTTCGAAGGCAAGAACCAGTCCGACTGCCCACCACCCCTGAATCGCGCGGCAACCGACGCTGCGTAGTTCCCTTCGCCGTAGGTGCCCACGATTGCCGTGGTGTTCAGCCGACCGAACCCCACGCCCTTTGCTCTGATCCTCTGTCGCAGCTGCGACAGCTCTCCCGGCAGAAACACCGCTTGAGTGGCCGTTGCTTCGTTCGGCGCCCACGGGACGCCAACAGCACCGGGAACGACTCGGGCCTCCAAGTATCTTCCCCACCACGTGGTGACCCCTGCATCGTGCACCACCACCCCTCCACCCGGACCTCTGTCGCCCACCTTGCATGGTCCACCCTCACGACAGTCGAGAACGATCAACTTGGAGGCCGACACGGGCGACAAGTTCGCGAGCGGAAATATGAGGGCTCCACCAAGGAGAAGCGCGAATAGCCGACGCAGCATCACGCCATCAACCGTAGTTACGGGGTACGAGAACTACTGTCTTCAAGTGACCAACAGATCCTCCATCGCGGGAATCGGTTTCATCGTCCTGTCGAGCCTGTTCTTCGGCCTCGCACCGACGTTCTCGCAATTTGCCGGCGATGAGGGCTCGACAGTCGTCGGAACATTGATCTCCCGGTTCACGATTGCTGCCGTGATCGCACTCGCTGCACGCATCGTATTCATGCGAGAGCGACCGTGGCCCGATCGCAAAACTGCGGCCCTCCTTCTTGCATACGGAGGCGTCGGTTACTTCCTCGGTGCGCTCTTTTACTTCTCGGCACTCGAAGACATCGACAGCAGCCTGGCGATCGTGCTGTTCAACTGCTATCCGCTCTTCGTTGTCGCATTTAGTTGGATCCTCTTCCACCACCGTCCCACGCCACAGGTGATGGCCACACTTGTGCTCACACTCATTGGCGTAGCGATCACGGCCGGCGAAGTTGGTTCAGGCCAAACGACGAGCGTGCTCCTGTGCCTTGGCTCAGCGATCCTGTACACGGGTTACGCGCTTGGAAGCTCACGAGCGTTGACACGCACCGATGTGATGACTGGAACCACCCTCGTGATAACGGGCGGAGCGGTCTCCTTCTGGTTGTACTGGCTCGTCGGATCTTCGCGAGTAGATGTGGCCTTCCCCGATTCACTTCTTGGATGGACATGGGTCACGTTGATGGGAACCGTCTCCACCATTGGTGGCGTGACGTTGTTCTTCGCTGGGTTGAACCGAATCGGACCGACCAAGTCCTCCGTGGCTGCCACTTCGGAACCGGTGATGGCGATCGCCGCGGGAGCGCTGTTCCTCGGTGAAGATCTGACCATTGCCCGCGTGGTTGGCGCCATCTTCGTCGTCCTGGCCCTGGTGCTCCTCGCGCTGTTCGACCGCCAGCCCGAGACCGTCGTTGTCCACCAGTAGCGCTATTTCGTCAGCTCTGCTGTACGAATGATGTTGATGTAGGAATCGGCTTCTCGTTCGAAGTCCTCAAACTTGGTGCCGAACGACTCCTCGAACCACTGCGCAAAGGTGATCGACCCTTTGGTTTTCGCAAATCCTTCGACGATCACATCTAGGCCCCCATACCGGGCAGTCAACAGCTGCATTGCGAGGGCCCCCAGGTGGTACTCACAACTCATCTCCCGATTCACCCGATAACGGGACAGTGGACCCGGACACTTCCTCGCCCAGTCGAAGAAGTCGCGGTTCCTCACTACGTGGAATCGCGTCAGGGCATTGTTATACGGAAACTCTCGCACCATCGCCATTCCGGACCAGAACTCCGCGAAACCCTCCGAGAACCACAACGGTTCGTCGGGTGCGACGCGCCACTCCAGTGCCGCTGCGCGGAAATAGTGCAACCATTCGTGTGTGAGGGCAGATGCGTTACGCACGGCAAATCGAAAACTCGACTGCTGCAGACCCGGTTCTGGACGCTGCTCCATCGCAGGAGTCACCAGCTGACCCAACCGTGTAAGGAACAAATAGCCAGTGAGGTTTGACACGATGACTCGCCGATTGCAGAGCAACGCACCCATCAGGATCTGGCCCCCGTATGGAGAGAGGTCTGGCCGGCACCCGAGTTTGGCCACTTCGGCCTGGATGTAGGCCTGGGTACGACCGACGATGATGTCGATGGACTTGTCCTCGGTGAATCCGTCCACCCCCTCGAGCCAACGACGAAGAACGGTGAGTACTCGGTTCTGCAGACGAAAACTCTCAGATTTCGAAATGCCGGGCTCAAGGTGCCACCTAGCTGGAGCATCACCCGTGATTTCGGCTTCTTTCATCGTTCGAAAGTGCCGCTCCACCTGGGCGATGACCTGCTGTTCAGCGTCTGTCAAGAACTTGGAAATCGGGCCCGGCGTGTACCCGATGAGTGGCCACACCTTCACGTACTTGCCCATCACCTCCGGTGTTGCTGCCGCCTTCGGCGCAGGCGTCGCACCGATGAGAAGCACGAAGGCAGCGGCAAGCAACGCGAGGCGACGCATGGTCACCACTCTCCCTTCAGCATTCACCCATTCCATGCGCCATCGCACATCGGGACATTCACTTGTAGGAACAAATGAGGGTGTTACCTACGGTGATCTCGTGCATACCGCAATTCTTCGGATCCTCCATTTGTTGGTAGACACAACCGAGGACACGATTCCAGACGACTTCTACCACCTCTACCCCGAGGATGTTCCGGACAACGTGAAGAATCTGGCTACCACGGGCATTGGATTTGGACCACTGATCATCGGTGCAGTGCTGATCGTCGTGATCGGTGGCGCGATGCTCGGTCGTCGCCGTCAAAATCGTTAGCGCCAGCTCCAACGAATGTCACGTGGCGGGCCGATCGCCGTTCCCGCTGTCGCTGGAATCGAGTCGAGCGCCAGGCGCAACTGCGACCATGCAGTCCAGGCATCATTTCCCGTGGTGGGACAACCACCACGCACCTGTAGACACGCTGAGGGCTGCGCACCCACACCAGCAATGCGCAAGGGGCTCCCCAACTCCAAACCACGCGCAGCAATCACCGCCCATTGTCTTGCCTGAGAGCCACTGCGAGTGTGGATCTGAGGCACCACCACGATGTTCGCCGATGCCGTGGACGACACCCACAACACGTCATCGATGGTCCACCCGTTGTTGCAGCGAACTGAACCGATGCTCTGGGGGCATCCGTCGGCCGATCCGAAATTCCACAAGCGACGACCAGAAGTCGCAATGAATCCGCTCACCCATGCCTTTGCCTGGTCGACTGGCCCCCAACTGGGCTCGAGGTCGTTGGCGCCGGAAATGATCACCCGAGGATCAGAAATCGCGCGGGCTTGCTCGACGATCTGCGCCCAACGAACGCCGCCGTCGTAACCGTTGAAGGGCGTGGCACCACCTGAGTTACTGGTGCCGATCGCCACCTCCCACGGACCTGAAGCACAGTCAGCGAGACCCGAAGCCACCGTCGCAGTGGTATTCGCAATGTCGGCATCAGTCAGCGCGATGCCAAAGCCACTCGATCCACCCTCGACCTGTTTGCCGAACGAAAGAATCATTACACCTTGTGGCACCCGTCGGGCTTGAGCACACATCGCCTCACGAATGACCGGTCCGTTTGCATCCAGCGGCAACACGTCTTGCCCGCGAACGTAACTGCCAATCGCGACATTAAACACCGCTTGATCAGGGGTTGGTACCGCTGCGGGAAACCAAACAGGGTCTGCTGCAAGTTCGGAAAGCGACGTCAGCATCAATGATGGCTCTGGAGTACGCAGACAACCTTTTGAGCAGCGATCTGCTCGTGGTGAAATGGCATCGACGTTCACAAGGGTGCCCTTCGACTTCGGACGCTTGGTGCCGAGTGACACCACCATCACCGAGTTCACGGGTCGGGACCCCTTCAACACGATCGCGCGGGATTCCCTCGAGGGAGCCCACTGATCCACCACCCGATGTTTTGCCCCGTTGAGGTAGATCGCAATCCGACCGTTCTTGGGGCCAGCGACGTACCAGATCGAAAACTTGCGCGCCTGCACCTGGTACGCCACCACAGCACCAGGCACCGCCGTCTGCATGATGGCGCCGCCATGCGCCTCTTTGTTGCGTACCTTTAGCCAAGGGGCATCTGCTTGCGCTGGGGAGACAGCGAAAATTGCCGTGATCGCCAGGGCAACGCTGAGGAATAAGCGAAGAGGGGGTTTCGCCATGCCCCAACCCTATTGAGGTCTGCCCGCGAGTGGGCGTCGGGCTACAACTCCTCGATGATCTCGATGTTGAGCCCCGTTTGGTCGAGGCGGCGCACCATGTCCAGTCGGTCGGAACCAGAAACACGAACGATGATCTCTGCATCGGTATCTAGATTCAACGATGAGCTCAGCGTCGACAGGATTCCCATCGTCGCTTCCGCAAGTGAGGCCATGTGTCTCCATACACGCTCGGCACCAGGTTGTTCCTGGGCCCGTTCGCGATGCCTCTTCAATTCGGCTTGAGCGAGATCGAGCCACGGTGCCACCAGCACATCGAGTTCACCGGCATCATTCGCTGCTGCCACCAGTGGCGTGAGGTTGTTGCGTCCGTCCATCGGTCGCCATGGAAACCCGAGGGTGTGGGCCGACTCGGCAATTCTGTTCGACGAAAGCCACACGCCACTGCGAGACGGAGCAAGCATGTGACGCGCCAAACGAGATGGGCCCAGAAGTCCCGGATGAGGAGTCGGTTGAACTATCTCTCCTTCGAGCAACGGTGCAGGTCGCAACAGGTCGATCTCCTCTGCGACAAATGCCTTGATTTCCTCGATGAGATCGGCATACGCGCCATCCCCAGCTGCCTCTCGCAACGCTTCAAGTGCGATCTCGGCCCACCACGCCAAATGGTCGGCAAAGAATCGTCGCTGCGACTCCACCATTCGGGCGCCCTCGTCCGGCCGCTCGTCGCGCCACGCTGCGGCCTCAAGAGCCACCAAATGGGCGTGAGCGCGCAACTCAAGTCCCAAATGATCGGGCCCTGCGACACGCCACCCACCGGTTTCATGTTCGGTGAAACCGATCTCCGCATAGGAGTCGACCACTCTTGCCGACACCGACCCACCGCGCTGACCCGAGTCCGAGCGAAAGATGCTTTCGTAGGGTGGCGCACCGCGGAGAAATACGCGCTCGTATTCGATCGACGAGATCGACTCCACCACGCTGGCCAAGTGCGGAAGTTTTCGAAGTGCGTCACCGAGTGCCGCACCCGGCTCACTGAGCAGCAGCGCGCCCGCCATTCCTGCGAATGCGGCACGATTGGTCGCCCGTTCGGCGAGATCGCGAGTCACGGCATCTTGTAGGCAGTGGCGAGCGGCTTGACCGGACGAGCGAAGTGCAACGGACGTCGCAGGCCGCCTGGCCCCGGAGCCGGGCGTGTCTTGGCTAGCCACTCGTGGAACACCTGCATCGACTTGCCGGTATCGACAGCGATGTCTCCGTAGCGATCACCCGGCTGTGCGGCTGACACCGTCACGTGCTGCAGCCAGCAATGCATTCCCGAGATCGGGTCAGGCTGAACCGGGAACGTGAGGTTTTGGTGCACACCTGCATCCGACCACCAGACGCGCTGCGAGTCGGGATCCCCCGATTCGAATGTCTGCACACCATGGATCTGATTGAGATGCCACTGACCGTCGCTCGACGCATCGCCCGCGCCATAACCGACACCGGGGCCGGAGAGAGCTGCGACACCAGCGGTCCAACCGGGCGTACCGGTCTGCTCATCCAGGCGCCACCTACCCATGTGATGTGAAGCCGCAACCACACCGGGGCGAATTCCTTCCGTGCGCCACGCGCGAATGACGAAGTAACCCGTCTGGGTGGTGACACGCACCAAGCCATTGGGTTCGATGCCCAACTTCTCCGCATCGCTTGGGTGCATCCACAACGGATGAGCGTGACTGAGTTCGGCCAGCCACTTCGACTGCGCAGATCGAGTGTGGATCAGCGTTGGCAAGCGGAACGTCGGAAGAAGAATTCGCTCACCTCGTTCGAAGTCGAGTTTCTCCCAGTGCACGTGGGAAGGAATCCACGTCGGCAGCGAGTACTCGGGCCAACCCCAGTCGCGCATCGTCGGCGAGAACAACTCCAACTTTCGCGACGGCGTGGGGAAACCGAAACGAATTTCTCCTTCAATGTCCACACCGAGCGAACCATCACCGATAAACGGCATGTGGCCGTGCACATCGTCGATGGTGTCGTGCATTCCCGCTGTACCCGGCACTCGATAGACGCCCTCTGCGTCACGAACTGCCTTGGCTGCCTCGAGCTCCGATGGGGTGACCACTCGTTCGTGCACTTTCTCCTGGTTGCCCGGGATCGCAAAAGCGCCGTGTTTGCGCATGTACTGCAGTGGGGTCAAACCTTCTGCCTTGGCCGCATCCGGCAAACCAGGGATCGAGTTCTCGAACAGGTGCGAGTAGTACTCATCGATCGACAACGGAGTTCCGGGCTTGGCAATCGACTCGAAGTGTTCCCGGATACCGAGCGAACCGTCGGGATCGATCTTCCACGACAGGTCGATCCAGAACTCGTGTTCTTCCCACACTTCGCCAGGGTTGGCCTCGTACGTGCGGTTGATCGTCTTTCCCTGCTGCTCCGCGTAGACCTTCATCACCGGCTGACGGAAGCCGATCCATCGCCCCATGTGTGTTTCGTACGACGCCACGTCGTGACGCTCGGAAGCGACACCCATCGGCAACACGTAGTCGGCGAACCATGCTGTCTCACTCCAGATCGGCGTGAGAGCAACGTGGCACCCCACCAAGTCCTCATTCGTCAATGCTTCGAGCCAGGTGAAACCGTCCGGATTCGTCCAGATCGGGTTGTACACACGTGTGAAGTAGGTATCGAGTTTGCCCCTTCCCTCTTTCAGGAAATGTGGCAACAGAATCGAAAGTTCATGGTGCGTGAGCGGGTATTCCTTCGGCCACGTCAATTCGTTCCAATCGCCGTGGGGATGCGGATTCTTCGGTGGAACGGGGATGAACTTATTCCAACCGTTCGGACTGGTGCCACCTTCGGTTCCTACCGAACCGGTGAGCACATTGAGGAAGAACAAGGTGCGTGACGTCTGCCAACCGCCCTCGTTGCCGGCCGCAGATGCACGCCAGTTGTGCGTGGAGAGTCGACCGGGAACCGCGCGACCAATGTGTTCGGCGATCTCACGAACCTTGCGGGCATCGATGCCACAGATGTGCTCCGCCTTCTCGGGCGTGTACTCCGCATACAGATCGATCAGCGCCTTGTCGACGTTCTCGAACGTGCACTCGAGGTCTGGGCGTGTTTCTCGCAAGAACACGTCCCAGTTCACCCAGCGCCGCACGAATTCGCGATCCCAAGTTCCGTTTTGCAGAAGCAGTCGTGCAATGGCGAGGCAGAGGAACGCTTCGGTGCCCGGCCACACCGGCAACCAGTAATCGCTCATCGAAGCCGTGTTCGAAAGACGCGGGTCAACACAGATCACCTTGGCGCCACGCATCTTGCCTTCGATGATTCGCTGTGCGTGAGGGTTGAAGTAGTGGCCAGCTTCGAGATGTGACGAGATGAGGAAGATCACCTTGGCATTCGCGTGATCGCCAGAGGGGCGGTCGAAGCCCATCCATGCCGCGTATCCAACGCGCGCACCCGATGAACAGATGTTGGTGTGACTGTTGTGCCCGTCCAACCCCCATGCATGCAAGACGCGCTCCATGTAGCTGTCGTCACCGGGACGACCCACGTGGTACATCACTTCCTTGTGGCGACCTTCTTTGAAAGCCTTGCCAATACGTGAACCGATTTCTTCGAGCGCCTGCGACCACTCGATGCGCTCCCACTTGCCTTCACCACGCTTACCAGCGCGCTTGAGCGGGAACAGAATGCGATCGGCATCGTGAACCTGGTTGATCGTTGCCGGACCCTTGGCGCAGTTGCGACCGCGACTGGCTGGGTGGTGCGGGTTGCCTTCGAATTTCTGGATCTCACCCGTTTCCTTGTCGACATAGGCGAGCAGGCCACAACACGCCTCACAGTTGAAGCAGGTGGTGGGAATCAGGCTGAAGCGGCGCTTGGTCTTCTTCCCGTGTGCCCAGTCCTTCGAATCGAGCTCCACCCAGTCCTGCCATTTCTCAACCGGTGGGTAGTTGGTGAGCGACGACCCGGGTAGGAGCTTCGACAGCTCCCCCATTCCCGCTGCGGTGATCTCTTCGCGAAGTGACATCTGCTTCCCCTCAGCTCAACGGCACCGACTGGCCAGCCCTGACGAACGCATCCTTGTAGGCAGCGATACCCGCTACTGCGAGGACACTCGCTGCAACTGCAATCGAAGTCTCACCAGTAAGGGCGGCCACCAGAGCGAGACCGCCTGCGACCACCATGCCGCCAACAAGACCGAACCAGAAGCGTCCGCGGTACTTACCGCTCACCATGGCTGCAGTTGCCATTTCCACCGACACTGATCCGTGCGACGTGACTTCGATGATGACGAAAACCAGTTCAGCGACGATGCCGCCGAACAGCGTCCACAACAACGCGTTCACTGCAGAGTCGGGCACGCTGAAGAACGAAATGGGAATGATCAGTGCTGCCGCGCCGGCAGCAACAGCCTGCGAAACAAGGACGGGCAGGAGCAACGGCGTTTGCCACAAATCACGACCTTCGCACTGAGCGAACAACCAGGCGGTGTACCCAGCAGTTGCCGCACCGAGCACCATCGCAGGAACGGCCATTGCGGTGATCAGCGATTCGTTTGCCAGCACACCACCGAGCCACCACATCGAGCCGACGCCTCCGAAGGCAAGCAAGATGAACGAACCCTTCACCAGCCACGAGCCCCATTGCGGTCGCGTGAAGATGTAGAAGAAGCGGAGGGGTTGCTTGAGGTCCCAGATCAGGATCACACCGGTGATCGCCGCGAACACCAGCGCAACGGTGGGTGCATAGACGCCGATGAATGCCTGCTCATCAGCATGGCCAAGCAACGCGAGCAATCCGGCCACCAACAACGCACCACCTGCGATTGCTTTGGTGACGAGGTATGACGACACTTTGCCTTTCCATGCCATCGGGTGATTCGTCGTATACGCAGTGCGCGCCACCACATTGGAATCGATCGATGGGTTGGAGACGGGAATCGTCGGATGATGTTCCGTGGTCTCCGCCCAGATCATTCCGTCTTCGAGGATCTTCGTGCGCAATGGATCGAGCGCTGCCTCGTCGGCACCTTTGTAGAACACGTGTGGCTTGGTGCCCTGCTCTGGCGCACGCACCTTGGTGTCATATCGACCGAGCATCTGGGAGATCTTTGAGTTCGGGTCCTCTATGTCACCCGCGATGATCGATTGAGTCGGGCACACCACCACGCAACTTGGCTCCAACGAGAGCTCGACACGATGTGAACAGAAATTGCACTTGTGCGCCGTCTGTGTCTCCGGGTTGATGTAGAGGGCGTCGTATGGGCATGCATTCATGCACGACTTGCAGCCGATGCAGTTGGAGTCGTTGAAATCGACGATGCCGTCTTCGCGGTGATACAGCGCGGTCGTCGGACAGATGGAAACACAGGGCGCGTCTTCGCAGTGATTGCAGCGATTGACCGAATAGAAACGTCGAGAATCGGGAAACTCCCCCTTCTCGATGTATTTCACCCACGTGCGATTCACGCCCAGTGGAACATCGTGCTCCGATTTGCAGGCGACGGTGCAGGCATGACACCCGATGCAGGTGTCTTGGTCGATCAAGAAGGCGTAACGAGTCATGATTTGTCGCTTCTCAGTGAGCAGAAGTCACTACTGCGACTTCTTCCCCCGCTTGCAACCAAGCACCAAAACCACCGAGCAAGTCTGACACATCGACGAATCCACGTTGCCTCAGGAAACTCGCTGCGATGCTCGAGCGGTAACCACCTGCGCAATACACCACCGTCGGCGCCTGCGGATCCAACGTCGTGTAATCGTTAATGAGGGAAGGCAATTGCACGTGCTTTGCGCCGGGCACCATGCCGTTCGCGACTTCACCTGGACCTCGAACATCCACCACCTGCAGACCCTTCACTTCATTCCGACTGATCTTCAGCTGCTCCACGGTGAGGCGCGATGCCTTACCCACGAGCTCTGGTCGCTCAATGAACACCTTCTCTGGGGTGCGCAATGCGCCGATGACCTTGTCGAATCCAATGCGGGCCAATCGAACCCGAGCTTCGGCTTCCGTGCCCTCGGGGCACAACAACACAAGCGGTGTGGTCGATGTGATCACTTCACCCGTGTATTCGGCGAATCGACCGGACAAACCCACGTTGATCGAACCAAGCAAATGACCAGTGGCGTAGTCCATCGGCTCACGAGTGTCGACCACCACTGCACCGTCTTTCTGGGCCTGCAGCACTTCGTCGATCGACATCGAGCGAATCCCACCTGCCTCATCGAACACTTCCCGCATCTTGCGGTTAGTGACTGCGGCAAATGGAAAGTACAGCGGAGCGGCGTTCTGTCCCTCGGTGACGACTTTCACGAATTCTTCCTCGGTCATCGGCGCCAGTGCGTAGTTCGTGCGCTTCTGCTTGCCGATGGTGCAGACCGTCTCACTCGAAAGATTCTTTCCACAGGATGAACCTGCGCCGTGCGCCGGATACACCTTCGTTTCGTCCGGCAGCTTCAGCAACCGATCATGCAACGAGTGATACAGCTGCCGACCAAGGTCCTCGGCGGTTGCGCCGAACGACGACAGCAGGTCGGGACGACCAACATCACCGATGAAGAGCGTGTCGCCGGTCAACACGCCGTAGGGCACGTCGTTCTTGTCGTACACGATGATGCTGATCGACTCGGGAGTGTGCCCGGGCGTGTCCATCACTTCAAGAGTCACTTCTCCGAGCGAAAGTCGCTCGCCATCCTTCATCGCCGTGACAGGAAACTCGGCCCGCTCGGCACCGACCGTGCCGTACGAAATGGCTGCGCCAGTCGCCTTCTGTAACTCGAGGTGACCTGAAAGAAAGTCGGCGTGAAAGTGAGTTTCGATGACACGCTCGATAGTGAGACCGTTCTCCTTCGCATCCTCCAAGTACTGCGAGATGTCGCGCTGTGGATCGACCACCACTGCCCGACCGGTCTTGGTGTCGCCAATCAGATACGAGGCATGAGACAAACACGCGAGGTAGTACTGCCTGAAAAACATCGAGGCTCCTTTCGGGTTGAGCCAAAGATAACAAAATGTACGGACATTTCTGGCCTGTGTTACCGTTTCGGTATCGCCAGGTGGCGAGCGAATTGGGGGTTCTCATGGATCTGTTACCTGACCGTCTCCCGTGGTTCATTGCGGGGCCGCTACTTGGACTCTTGGTGGTGGGATTCTTCCTCTTCACCAACCAGCCTCTTGGGGCCACCGGTGCCTACGCAGAGACATCGAAAGCGGTTCGACGAGTTCCTGGTGCCGTGGTGTGGCGCGTGTGGTACTTCGTCGGGATTGCGCTCGGTGGTTTTATCGCAGTCTCCTTGAAGGAAACTGGGTTCGATCCAAGAAGCGGTTACGACATCCTCACTCAATCGGGCGAAGGCAACTTCGGGCTGTCGCTCCCCGTCGCTGCACTGGTCATCTTCGTTGGCGCAGTGGTGATGGGATACGGCGCACGTATGTCTGGAGGATGCACCTCTGGACACGGAATCTGCGGAACCGCGCAACGATCTCCCGCCAGTTGGGCCGCCATGATGACCTTTATGGCATCAGCCGTAGCCACCACGTTCATCATCAATCAAGTGGTCTGAGGAGGAACCGTGAAAAGCTCGACAAAATTCAACATCATCGGGCTCCTCTTTGGAGCAGGCTTCGGATTCGTGCTCGGCGCAGCGAACTTGCACGAGTACACCACCATCCACAACATGCTGTCACTCGAGGAATTCGACGTGTTCGGGTTGATGGGTTTGGCGATCGGCACCTCCCTTCCATTGCTCGCCATCTTCGAACGAGCCAAGGTGAAGACGGTCTTGGCCGGAACACTGTCGCTCTCCCGATCGAAGGTGCAGAAGCACCATGTCGTGGGTGGCGCCATCTTTGGCATTGGTTGGGCTGTCTCCGGTACGTGCCCGGCACCCGCTCTTGTGATGCTCGCCTCTGGCGCAGGACTCGCTGCGGTCACCATCGCCGGTTTGTTCGTCGGCCTGGGGCTACGTGATGCCCAAACGAGCCGAGCGGCGGGAGGCACCGTCACCCAAGGAGACGGCGAACACCGCACCACGGTTGGCGTCAGCAACTGACGCAACAAGTTAGGGACGACTGAGTGGCGGCCAAATTCAAGGTTCGTCGCGACGCATCGTCGCCACTGTGGGAGCAGGTTCGCGACGACGTTCGACGGCGCCTCGACGCGGGCGAGTTCCTTTCCGGTTTCCCATCCGACCGGGAACTCGTCTCGCACTACCGAGTTAGTCGACACACGGTTCGCGAGGCTCTGAGGGAGCTGCGCGATTCGGGAGTTTTACAACGCCAACGAGGACGAGGCAGTTTCGTCGAGCCAATCGCACTTGAGCAACGAATCGGGTCGTTGTACAGCCTCTTTCGCTCGATTGAGGATCAGGGATACCGCCAAGACAGTGAGGTGCTCGCTCTCGACCGTGTGCAGAACGTCGCGGTTGCCGAACACCTGCAAACGGACGGAAAGCAACAGTTCTTCCACCTGCGTCGACTGCGCTTGGTAGATGGCACACCATTTGCAGTTGATGACATTTGGATGCCAGCCAACTTGGTGAAGCCTTTGTTCGAAGTGGACTTTCGCCATACAGCTGTTTACGCCGAACTGGCAAGACTGGTGGGCATTCAACCGACGAGTGGCTGGGAGCGAATTCACCCGCAACTCCCGAGCACGGAGACTCGACAGCTACTCGGCATCGATGCGAAACAAGCGGTGTTCTTTCTCGAGCGTTACACCGAACACCAAGACGGCCCGCTCGAATGGCGTGAGACCATCGTGCGAGGTGATGCCTACACCTTCGTGACCACCTGGGGCGGTGGATCTACCGCGTCAGATTTCACGTCTCGCTAGTTGCCGAGAAATGCAAGCGCGGGGCCGACGGCAACGAGCAACAGCAGCAGTACCGCCCAACGCACGTATTTCAAATCTCGGAGATTCGTCCAACGCCTGATCAACCAGACAACCCGCAGGAGTGGAATGGCGGTGACGATGGCGATGGCGGCAATCTCTAATGGTCTGCCGAACCGGGATGGCAGCAGGACTCCGATCAAGGCAAGACCCGCGCCGAGCAGCAACGCGCGCCAGACCACCTGCCCGGCCTTTTCCTCAGCTGCCGCCTGCGTGGGGTCAACCCGCTGACTCATGCGCGGGCCACGAGGATCGCAGCAACGACGAGAAGCAGCACAGAGAGAAACCTACGGACGGTTGGCGGCGAAAGCCTTGACTGCACCCGCGAACCGACCACCCCTCCAACGAGGGAGCCCAGGATGACCATCGCGGCCAGTTCGACATCGACATCGCCGTGCATCGCCTTCACCAACAACGCCGCTGCCGCAGTGATGCCAATGGAGAACGTCGTAGTGCTCGAGGAGACCTTCACTGGAACATGCATCAACTCGCTCTTGGCCGGAGTTTTGATGAACCCCCCACCTACCCCCGAAATACCTGTCACGACTCCCGAGATGCCCATGGCCACCAACCCAGCCCCAACTCGCTTCGGGAAGTACGGGATCACATCACCGTTGAGTGAATAGGCGCCGTTCAAGGATCCCACCCACTCGCCAACCTCGTCCTTCGAGACGGAGGGATCAGGCTTCCACCTCATGCCCTTGCGCTTACCTCCGGCAAGCGCAGCAAAGACTGCGACTGCAGCAAGCATGTAGGTGAGCGCCACATCGGAGATCAGTCCTGCAGCAAAAGCCCCTGCAACGGCACCGGCTGTCGATGCAGTTTCCGTGACAACCCCAAGACGATGATTCGTGGTGTGTTCAGTCATTTGTCTGCGCGCAGCCGCCGACGAGGCCGCAACCACCGACACCAGACCAAGGGGTGCCGCTTGGCTCACCGGCATTCCCGTGAGCACCAAAAATGGAACGAGCATGATCGCTCCACCAAGTCCACCAAGGGTGCCAACACCGGATGTAAGTCCAGCGGCTATCGCAACTCCAAGAGGTGGCATTGCGACCAACTTACTCAACAACGACGTTCACTAGCATCCTCACCAAAGGAGTCGCCATGACGCTCGCCGACGAAAAGTATCTATCCCTCGTGACCTACCGAAAGAACGGCGAACCCGTTGCCACAGCAGTGTGGGTTTCTGTCGTTGGCAACGAATTGGGTGTGATCACCGAGGAATCGGCCGGCAAGGTGAAACGCATCCGCAACAACCCGCGAGTCACACTCACCCCTTGCGACGTGAAAGGCAAAGTGCTGTCGGGCGCTGCCACCACCGAGGCGACTGCACGCCTGGTGACGGGAGATGAGGCAAAACGTGTGGATCGAGCGATCCGCAAGAAATACCACCTCGCCTACTACGCGATTTCGCTCACGTGGACTCTTCCTGCACTATGGAATCGCATTCGCGGACGTGGAGAATCATCTCGCGATTTCGCGATCATCCTCACTATCTGAGCAAGAAAAAATGATGACTTCCGAGCGCTCTACAGACGACTGGCCATCCTCTCTGTGGGCACTGGAGCGGCAGCGGTTCGATGACGACGATCAGCGGTTTTCGACCGAAGTCGTAGTCGTCGGCGGCGGTTACTCCGGTCTTTGGACGTCTATTCACTTGAAACTCGCGGATCCTGCCCGCTCGGTGATGGTTCTGGACGCGAACGAGCCCGGATTTGGAGCAAGTGGCAGAAACGGTGGCTGGTGCAGCGCACTCTTCCCCGTCGATCTCGACCATCTCGCACAACTGCATGGTGTCGACCAAGCACGTCGCATGCAGGCGGCGATGAACAACACAGTCGCCGACATCGGCGAGTTCATTACCCGACATCGCATTGATTGCGACTGGGCGTTGGGGGGAACACTCACCGTTGCCACTAATCCGGCACATGAAAATCGGCTGCACGACCAGGTGGCGATGTTTCACCGATACGGATTTGAGGAAGTTGCGTATCTTTCTGCAGCCAAAACAACCGATCTCGTCAACATCCACCACTCTCGGGGTGGCCTCTTCTCACCACACTGCGCAGCGCTCCACCCCATCAAGTTGGTGAATGGACTCGTTCAGATTGCGACGAGTCTCGGAGTCAAGATCGTGAGTAATGCCCGTGTCACCACCATCGAACCTGGATCGATCACCTTGGTGGGCGGTCGACGAGTTGCTGCCGATTGGGTGGTACGAGCGACAGAGGGATTTACACCTCAGCTCAAACAAGATCACCGCGCTGTGCTTCCCCTGTGGTCGTACATGGTTGCCACCGAACCACTCAGCGAAGACGTGTGGTCAGAAATCCGTTGGGAGAGTCGAGTCACTGTTGCCGACGGGCGGAACATGGTCACGTATGCGCAGCGAACTGCTGATAATCGGATTGCCTTCGGCGGTCGCGGAATCGGTTATCCGTTCGGAAGTCGGATCTCCTCCAATCTCGATGTCTCACCACGTGTCCACCGACAGATCATCAACACGATGCACGAGATGTTCCCCGCCACGCGTCCCGCACGAATCACCCACTGTTGGGGTGGAGCACTAGCGGTGCCACGTGATTGGCATCCATCGGTCACCATCGATCATCAACGCCAATTGGTCACACTGGGCGGCTATTCGGGAGACGGTGTCGCAGCTTCGCATCTTGCGGGGCGCTCGGCAGCAGCGCTGATCACGAGTTCGGACGATGACATCACATCACTCCCCTGGGTGAACCACCACTCGCCCAAGTGGGAGCCTGAACCGTTCCGTTGGCTCGGGGTGAACGCTCTATCCCGACTTCCCGAGCTTGCCGATCGAATCGAACGCCGCACCCAAAAGCCCGCACGTCGAATCAATGCCATCTTCGATCGGCTTGCGTGAAATCGAGTTTGGTGGGCGCTGAGGGACTCGAACCCCCGACCCTCTCCTTGTAAGGGAGATGCTCTAACCAACTGAGCTAAGCGCCCGAGGGCGAATGAGCCTACCTACTCCTCGGCAGGCAACAAGACCGACGTCCGATCGCAAAATCAATCGTCATCGCCCTCGTCGTTGGACTTTGCGCCTTTGTCGCCGCGATGTTCGTTGTCTCCGAGACCGGGGGTTGCGGCAAGCCCAGCAATCAGCGTGGCCTTCTCTGTCTTGGTCAACTTTGCCTCGGGGTGGCGTCCAAACATCGTGTAATAGAACGGCGGCATGCTGCCATCCTGGATAACTTCAATCGTCTCGCGATAGTTCCCACGCGAGACGCCGAATTCCGAGTAGTTCACCTGGCCACGCCCTTCATCTATGTGTGACTGGACCATCCAAGAGATCGGCGCGACCTTGGCGTATGAGGGGTACTCAACCTCATTGGAGTGGCATCCATAACAGGCACGCACCATCAAGTCACGCGTCTCGGGGCTCGACCATTCCGGTTCTGCCAGTACTGGTGGGTTGGAGTGGTCCTTCCCGTACGGAATGAGCTGAATGAGACCAAAAACGATCACCACAGCCGCAGTCGAACTCGCAAGCACGACTCCTTGTCTCTTGCCCGACGTCTCCGCCCGATTGACGAGACGATTGATCATCCAAGCCGCACCTCCGACAACGAGCGGTAGCAGAACGATCACCACCGGCGGCATGCCGACAAGCACACAGAACAACACCCAGATTGCGGTCGCCGATCCCACCAACCATGTCACCATCGGCATTCGACGCGTTAGGTTCACCAAACCACGGACATACTTCATCTCACCAACCTATGTCACAGCGTCACAACTGTGCGAGCATGGTGTAATGAGTACACATGACGAAGGTCACGCCAGTCATCGCGCAAATGTTCTGCGAGCCATGGTGCTGGGCGCGAATGACGGCATCATCTCCACTGCGGCACTGATCCTCGGTGTCGCCGCTGCAGAGGCATCACGAAACTCGATCCTTACGGCAGGCATTGCTGGGCTGGTGGCGGGTGCTGCATCGATGGGCCTTGGTGAATACGTCTCTGTGAGTTCGCAACGTGACTCTGAAATGGCCGACATCCGCAAGGAAACATGGGAACTGGAGAACGAGCCCGAACATGAGTTCAAGGAACTCGTGGCGATCTTCGAACACAAAGGTTTATCGAACGGTCTCGCCACGCAAGTAGCGACCGAGCTCACCGAAAAGGACGCACTCAAGGTGCACCTTGCCGAAGAGCTCGGCATCACGATGGGGAACCTGGCCAGCCCGATTCCTGCTGCCGTTTCTTCAACCTTCGCGTTCGCAATCGGCGCCGCCGTGCCATTGCTATCCGTCCTCGTGTTCCCCGAGTCGTCACGAATCATCGCCACGCTCGTGGTGGTCTTTGCCGCACTGGTTGGGCTCGGATTCTTCGGCGCTCGTTTCGGGGGCGCGAAAGCCAAGCGCGCAATTCTCCGCGTCGTAGTGGGTGGCGCAATCGCATTCGCCTTCACCATGACCGTGGGCTGGCTCTTCGGCACCACAATCGGCTGACCAAGAGCGCGAGTAGTGTCGCCGTCGTGACCAACGACGAACTCATCTCCCAGGTTTGCCCCCTCATCAACGACAGTGGGTGGGCCTATTACTTCACCCCCACCACCATGGCACGAGGTACGGAACTCGGACTCAAAGGCCCGCAGTTCTACTTCATTGGCCGCGGTGGCTTGCTTGGCAACTGTGATTCTTCGGTTGTTGCTGCTGCATTCGGCTATTTCAATCCCGACGTAATCAAACGAGCCTGGGATTCGTCTCGTCAGGTGATCGACCCGATTGTCGCGGGACGCGCTCATCTGGAGTGCAGTGCCGTGACAGGACGAGAAAAGCTCGCCGGCGTGGCCGGTCTGGATGCGTTCGTCGCGGCGGCCAACAAAGTGAACGATGCTGCCAACCCCGAGGCGCTCGCGCTGTATGCCGCGTTCAAGAGCGAGCCACTCGTTTCGGACACTCTTGGCCGAGCAATGCAGTTGACCTCCGTGTTGCGCGAGTTTCGCGGCAGTGCCCACCTCGTGGCCGTTCGCGCAATGGGTCTCACCGGCAAGCAAGCGCATTTCATCAAGCGCCCAAATGATGTAGCGATGTTCGGATGGACCGCCGAGGATGCGCCTCACATTGACGACGATGCACGTCAACGATTGGTCGAGGCGGAAAAGCTGACTGATCGGATTGTGGCACCGGCATTTGCGGTGTTAGATGACGGCGAGCGGAGAGATTTGTTGGCCGGTGCGCAGGCGATCAAGCAAGCACTCAGCGCTTAGGGCTCACCACCGCGACACTGCCACTGCACAGCTCCACCGCTGTGTCTCCCACGAGGGCATCCCGAGGGGAGAGCGTCGCGTGTTGACCTTCGAATTGAACCTCTGAATTCTCAAGAGCGACGAGGCAATCAAAATCTTTGATGTTCGATGGTCCCGTTAGCACCTTCATGGTTCGCTCAAATCCGGCTCGCGACATCACATTCAGATCCACCACTGGTCCATGCGTGAGGGCTGCGTGGGTGTGGGCGTCACCAGAAAAATCGACCACTTGCCCCCTTCGGCACTGCACCATGTTGCCGTCGATGGTTAAGACGAGTCCTTCTCCCTCGAGCAACGTCAACTCACGATGAACTCCATTCAGTACAGAGAACGGTCCATCTTCCACAATGGGCGCAATTGCCACACGCCACAGCCATTCACCTGAATCGAGGTTGAAACGCGCCACCTCGAAACTCACTCCCCGACCATTGGCCCACGGCATCGCCGTGTGTTCGTGCGCTCGTCGAAGCGTGATCACACCTGGGCGTGACGGGTGCGAATATCAAGCAAGTTGGCAAGGAGTTCCTCGGTTGCCGCAGCCACCATGGTTCGTCGCTCGGCGTGATCTCGCACCACTAGTTCACGATCATTGAATTCGCCAACTGCAACACCGGCTTCGCGACACACCAACAGGCTCGCCATGTAGTCCCAACCGCCGTGGCTGTTGAAGTCGATCCAGCCATCCGTCACGCCCTCGGCCACGAGACACAGATCGAGAGCCGCTGCGCCAAGTGCACGGAACTGGGCCCAGCCCGGCTTTACCTTGACGATGCCCGACACACCGACAATTGCCTTACCGAGCTCGGTGCAACTTGTGGGCTGGATACCAGAGCCGTTCTTGAATGCACCACCACCGCGAGTTGCCGTCCAACGGTCTGTAGACGAAGCCTGATTCGCCACTAGAGATGCTCGCAATCCATCTTGGTCGAGCACGGCAAGAGCAGTAGCAAACCACTTCACACCGCGGCTGGCATTCGTCGAACCGTCCAAGGGGTCCATCACCACAAACAACGAATCATTACCGTCGCCGCCAGTCACGCCGCTCTCCTCGGAAAGCACTTGGCAGCCCGCTCCATGCAAGATGGCGAGCGCAGCCTCATCACAAGCGAGATCCACTTGATACTGCGACTTGCGCTTTCCCGAAAGCCCCCAGTCGGTGTTTTGATCAAGCACCACACGGACAGCGTCTGCCACCTCGTGCAATACCTCGAGAATCGAGTCGTCGCCACTTCCCGATGACAGTCGCGCCATTCGAAAACCCGAGCTCAGCGCTCGTCACGCACGAACGGAATGCCAAGCATCTTCGGTGCACCCAAGAGTCGGCGAGCACGTGGCGTCGAGAGCGCCACCAACACAAACAACGTCGCCAAGTACGGCAACATCTTCACCATCTCTGGCGCCACCACATTGATCTGCTGAGCCTGCAGGGTGAACGGAACCTGCAGGGTGAAACCGAAGAGCACGGCACCGAGGATTGCGCGTAGCGGCCGCCATGCAGCGAACACGACGAGTGCGAGTGCGATCCAGCCGATGCCGTTGGTGGTGGACTCCTGACTCCACGCGGTTCCGCGGGCCAGCATGAACCAGCTCCCCGCAAACGCCATCAACGCACCCCCAACCACCGTATGGATGTATCGAACGGCGGTAACCGAGACACCTTGCGCATCCACCGTCGCCGGGGCATCACCCGTCGCGCGCAGCACGAGGCCAGGGCGTGTGCGGTTGAGATAGAGCGAAGCCACGATCGTGAGTGCCCATGTGAAATAGGTCAGCGGATCGTGTCCAAAGATGACCGGACCGATGAATGGGATGTCCGATAGGCGACCAAAGTCGATTGGTTCGATGGAAACAGGTCGGCGCTCCCCTTCAACAGACTTGCCAAGAAATTGAGAGAGACCTGTCCCGAATATCACCATCGCCAAACCCGAGACAATTTGGTTGGCTCGCAGCGAAATGACAAGTGCTCCATGCACGAGCGCCATCACCACACCAACCAGGATCGGCGCGAATACCGACAACCAGACATTGCCGAATCCCATGCCAAGTTGGAACGCAGTGACGGCACCCATCAACAAGTAGCCCTCGACGCCAAGATTGATCACACCGGAGCGCTCGGTGAGCATTGCACCCAACGACGCCAAGATGAGCGGGGTGGCAATGCTGATGGCATCAGCAAAAGTGATCAACCAGATGTTCGAGTTCATGCCGCGCCTCGAACGGGCGATCCAGCGATGCGCCGGACTCTCAACCGGTTCTTGCGGAACATCTCGCCGCCAAGAGCAAACAACAACACAGCACCCTGGATCACCGTGGCAATTGCGATCGGCACCGGATCACTCGAAATCTGCAGTGCCGCACCGCCGACTCGGAGTCCAGCAAACAACACCGCCGTGAGGATGACGGCGACGAAGTTGTATCGCGCGAGGGCGGCCACCACGATGCCGGCATATCCAAGACCAACCTGAAGCAACCCCGGGTCGACCTTGCCAGCTGGGCCCACTACGTACATAGAACCCGCAAGACCAGCCAGCGCACCTGAGGACAACAACACCGAGACGGTCAGGCGTGATGCGCTCATTCCGGCATAGCGAGCCGTATTGGGCGAATCTGCAAACACGGACGTCTCATAGCCGTAGTTCGAAAATCGCATGAACAGCCAGAGAAAGACAGCAAGGATGGCCGCAATCAGCAACGTTGGATAGACGTTGGTAGTGCCGAAACGATCGAGGCGGGCGCTATCGGCGACCAACTGGCCATCGGGGAACGGTGACGGATCACGCCACAACGTCCGAGAACCAAAGATCAAGAAGTTGACCAGATTGAGCGCTACATAGTTGAGCAACAACGAGCTCACAGTCTCGCTCGGGCCGAGACGTGCACGCAAAACAGCGGGAACTAATACCCACAATGCGCCGAAGGCTGCACCTGACAACATGACCACCGGCACTGCTGCCACACCGGGGAGATTGTCGGCCAGCACGATGCCGGCCCATGCGGCCCCGATCATGCCGAGATACATCTGGCCCTCTTCGCCGATGTTGAACAGGTTCATCCGGAATGCGAAAGCTGCGGCGAGACCGGTGCAGATGAGCGGGGTGGCCAACCCGAGCGTGTCAGTGATGCCGTAATAAGAGGTGTATCCCTTGTCAATCAACTTCCCGTACGTCGTGAAGGGGTTATGACCGGTACCAAGCAAGAAGATGCCAGCCACGACGAAGGCGAACAACAGTGAGACGACCGGCACCACATACACGAGCCAACGCGGTGACTTGAGCCGCGGTTCAAGCTCGATGCGATAGCCACCGACGATCACGAAATACCCGCCATTGCCAAGCCCACCTTCTCAATGTCGAGAGCGTTGCTGTCGGCACTGTGCACCACTGCCCCGCGATACAACACGAGAATCTTGTCTGCGAGGGTCAAGACTTCGTCCAAGTCCTCACTGATCAAAAGCACCGCTTTGCCCTTGGTGCGCGCTTCGTCCAACACCTTGTGCACGGTTTCCACGGCACCCACATCCAGCCCTCTTGTCGGCGAGCAGACGACGAGCACCTTCGTCGTGTCTGACTGGGCGAAGATCTCGCGAGCCAACAACACCTTCTGCGAGTTTCCACCCGACAACTTGCGTGTTGCGGTGTGGGGGCTCGGGGTTTTGATCTCCAACTCTGTGATGTACCGCTCTGCCTCCGCTCCAGCAGCCTTACGATCCACTAACAGTCCACGGGGTCGCGTCAGCACCATGTTGTCGATGATCGACAATGACGGCGACAACCCAGTTCCCAATCGATCTTCAGGCACATATGCGAGACCGTTTGCTCTCATCTCGCGCGTACCTGCGCCATTCATTTCCCTGCCGTCAACGGTGATCACGCCGCCCGTTGGCGACTGCAATCCAGCAACGAGCTCCGCCAAGTCACGTTGTCCGTTTCCGGACACACCCGCGACGCCAACAATCTCCCCCGCTCGAACCTCGAGCGACACGTTGTCCACCACCGCCACACCGTCTCGATGAAGGCTCACGTTGTGCAGCTTCAGCATGGTGCCACCGGCTGGAGCCTTTGCCTTGCGTGGCGACAGATCGATCTCGCGCCCGACCATCAACTCGGCCAACTTGCGGGTGTCGGCTTCACCACGGCCGACCGAGCCCGTCACCTTGCCATCGCGCATCACCGTGATGCGATCCGAGATATCCACCACCTCACCAAGCTTGTGACTCACGAACACCACCGACTTGCCAGCCTTGGCCATCGTTCGAACGGTCTCGAACAGCTTCTCCACCTCGGGCGGCGCAAGCAGCGCAGTTGGCTCATCGAGTAACAGAATCTCGGCGCCCTGGTAGAGCGCCTTGATGATCTCGACACGTTGACGCTGACCTGCAGAAAGTTCACCGACTACTGCCAGCGGATCGATCGGCAAACCGAATTCTTCGGCGATCCGTGACACTCGATCGTTGATCGAGTCCTGGTCGATGAAGAACGACAGACGCTTGTCACCGAGCACCACGTTCTCGGCAACACTGAAGCGATCGACCAATCGAAAGTGCTGATGCACCATTGCAATGCCGTGCTGAAGACCGTGGCGCGGACTTGAAAGTCGCACCTGAGTTCCATTTCGCAGTACCGCTCCCTCATCGGGCCGATACAAGCCACAAAGAACCGAAGCGAGCGTGCTCTTTCCGGCACCGTTCTCTCCGAGCAACGTGTGCACTTCGCCCGCAGCGAGATCAAAGTCGACGTCGTCGTTAGCGAGCACGCCAGGAAAGCGCTTCGTCACGCTTCGTGCCGAGAGTGCGAAAAGGGTCGCACCGCCTGAACGGTGCGACCCTTTCACTGCCTCAGGTGAGGCGTTCACTTATTAACTCGTCTTGCCGATGACACCCTCTACAAAGTAGTCCTGACCGAGGAGTTCTCCCAGAGTGGCGGAAACGCCCGCTGCGATTCGCTCGGTGCCGGCGTTGTCCTTGATCGGACCGGTGAAGGGCACGAGCGAGCCATCGATGATGGCGGCGGCCTTCTCAGCGATCAGATCCTGGGTCTCCTGATCCACATCGGAACCAAAGACGCCGAGGGTGATCATGCCATCTGCCATCGTGCCGTAGTACGGCTCGGTGAGGCAGGTGCCGCCAGCGACGGCCTTGGCCATCTCGACATAGTGCGGACCCCAGTTCCAAACTGGACCAGTGAGCCACGTGCCTTCGAATTCGGCGGCCATGGTGTCGGAGTTGTAACCAACCCACTTGGCACCGGCTTCCTTGGCGGCTTCACCAGTAGCGGTGGTGTCCTGGTGCATGGCGAGCACATCTGCGCCAGCCTGCAACAGCGACTCTGCCGCTTCCTTCTCCACTGCCGGATCGAACCAGGTGGACGTCCATGCCACTTGCACGGTGGCGTCCGGGTTCACCGAACGTGCGCCGAGCGTGAAGGCGTTGATGCCGCGAATGACTTCCGGAATTGGGAAGGCAGCTACGTAACCAAGCTTGCCCGTGGGCGAAGCCTTGGCAGCGGCGATGCCGCTCAGGTAGCGAGCCTCTTCCATTGCGCCGAAGAAGTTGCCCATGTTTTCAGCAGTCTTGTAACCGCTCGCGTGCTGGAAGCAGGCGTCCGGGTACTTGCCGGCCGTCTCGAGCATCGGGTCCATGTAACCGAACGACGTACCGATGATCAGGTTGTAGCCATCGCGGGCCAACTGATCGAAGGTTGCGGTCGCCTCGGCGCCTTCCGGAATGTTCTCCAGACGTGTCACTTCGATGCCGAGCTCGCTCTCCATTTGGAGGATGCCCTGCTCGTGTTGGTACGTCCAGCCTTCGTCACCGGGAACGCCGATGTACACCACGGCAACCTTCAGGTTGCTGTAGTCGGCGCCCTCTTCGACCGCGGTGGTCTCCTCGGTTGCCATTGTGTCTTCAGATGCGGTGTCAGAACCGCCACAGGCCGCCAGCGCGAACGCCGCGGCAGCTGCAAGGGCGATGCCCTTGATGTGCCTTCTCCTCATGTATTGCTCTCCCCCTATGCCTACGCATAGCCCGTTTAATGAATTTGCCGGTCGGCACTCGTGAGAATAACACGCTGAAAAAGCGCCAAATGCCGTGATCACACTGGATTAACAACAAGTTCATCAACCAGCACTCAAGTAATCTCAAAGCATGAAATCGGCGCTCGGCGAACTGATCGACGAGTCGGTCACCATCATTCGGGAGGTCGCCGCCGAGTTCGAGCGCCCGGTCCTGTTGTTCTCAGGTGGCAAGGACTCTGTAGTCATGCTCCATCTGGCTGCCCGGGCCTTCGCCCCTGCCCGCATTCCCTTTCCGGTGATGCACATTGACACCGGACACAATTTCCCCGAGGTGATTGAGTTTCGCGACCGGTGTGTCGCCGAAATGGGGGTGCAACTGATCGTGGGGTCGGTGCAGGCCTCCATCGATGCGGGAAAGGTGGCCGATGCCACCGGCCCCCGTGCCTCCCGCAACACCTTGCAGACCGTGACCCTGCTGGATTCAATTGCCGAGCATCGCTTCGATGCCGTCTTCGGTGGTGCTCGCCGGGATGAGGAACGGGCTCGCGCCAAGGAGCGTGTCTATTCGCACCGGGACTCATTTGGCCAATGGGACCCAAAGAACCAACGCCCCGAGTTGTGGGGCATCTACAACGGTCGCCACAAACCCGACGAACACTTCCGAGTGTTCCCGTTGTCCAACTGGACGGAACTCGACATCTGGACGTTCATCGCCGAGTTCAAGATTGACCTGCCCACCATCTACTACGCGCACAAGCGACCCGTGTTCAAGCGCGACAACATGTGGATGGCGATCACCGAGTTCCTGCGGGCCGACGATGGCGCACCGGTGCAAGAAATGATGGTGCGCTTCCGCACCGTGGGCGACGCCACCTGCACCGCCGCCATCGAGTCGAGCGCCTCGACGGTCGCCGACATCTTGGCCGAGACTGCCGTCTCTCGCGTCACCGAACGCGGCGCAACGAGGGCCGATGACCGCATGTCGGAAGCAGGCATGGAAGACCGCAAGCGAACGGGCTACTTCTGATGAAGCGGCTGCGCTTTGCCACCGTTGGTTCAGTAGATGACGGAAAGTCGACGCTCATCGGCCGGCTGCTTTATGACTCGAAAAGCATCTTCGAGGACCAACTCGAGCACATTGAAGCCGTCAGCAAGCGTCGAGGTGACGACTACGTAGACCTGTCGCTGCTCACCGACGGCCTACGAGCTGAGCGTGAACAAGGGATCACTATCGACGTCGCGTATCGCTATTTCGCCACCCCGAAGCGGTCTTTCATCATTGCCGACTGCCCCGGACACATTCAGTACACCCGAAACATGATCACCGGTGCTTCGAACGTTGACTTGGCGATCGTGCTCGTCGATGCTCGTACCGGCGTGGTCGAACAGACTCGTCGTCATAGCCTGCTTGTATCACTGCTCGGCGTGCCGCATCTCGTGATCTGCGTGAACAAAATGGACCTTGTGGGCTACGACCAGCGGCGATTCGACGAAATCCGCACCGAGTTCGAAGAATTCGCCTCGCGTCTGGAACTGCAGGATGTGACTTTTCTGCCGATCAGCGCTCTGGCTGGCGACAACGTCGTGGCACGCTCGAACAACATGGACTGGTTCGAGGGGCCGACGCTGCTTCACCATCTCGAGAACGTCTATACGGCGAGTGACTTAAATCGGATCGACGTGCGCTTTCCCGTGCAGTACGTGATTCGCCCTCAGCGAGCCGAGTACCCGGACTACCGCGGATATGCCGGCCGAGTAGCTGGCGGTGTGCTGCGCGTGGGCGACGACGTGATGGTGTTGCCATCGGGGCTCACCACGACGATCACCGGAATCGACTCGCCACTTGGCCCACGCGAGTCGGCGGAGCCGGGCGAAGCAGTGACGCTGTTGTTGGCCGACGATCTCTCGATCACCCGTGGTGACATGATTTGCCGCCCAAACAACCGACCAAGAGCATCGCAGGAACTTGAAGCGATGCTGTGTTGGATGGACGATGCCGCCCCACTCCAGCCCGGCAAGATCTACTCGATCAAGCACACCACGCGCCTTGCCCGAGCCAAGGTGAATCAAGTGATGTATCGCCTCAACATTTCGAATCTGCATCGTGAAACAAACGTCAATGGTTTGGCGATGAACGAAATCGGCCGCGTCACACTGCATACCACTACCCCATTGTTTTTTGACGATTACCACCAGAACCGAGTGACCGGATGTTTCATCCTCGTCGATGAGGCCACCGGCCAGACGGCAGCAGCGGGAATGCTGCTCTCGCCTCGCACATGAACGCGCCCCACTGGCACGAACCGACGGTGTCGCGCGATGATCGCTGGAAGAAGTTCGGTCTGCGGGGCATGAGCATTTGGATCACCGGATTTTCAGGATCGGGAAAGTCGACCGTGGCGCATGAACTCGCACGTCAACTCGTCCAAGCGGGAACGCTTGCGGTAGTTCTCGATGCCGACAACCTGCGTCATGGGCTCAATGCAGACCTCGGATTCTCAGATGATGACCGTCGCGAAAATGTACGCCGCGTTGGTCAAGTGGCTGCGCTCCTTGCCGACACCGGGGTGGTGACGATCGTGCCGATCATCAGCCCCTTCAAAGAGGGTCGGGATGCAGTACGAGCCGTGCACGAGCGCACTGGTTTGAGATTCATCGAAGTGCACATGGCGACCCCGATCGATGAATGTGCGAACCGCGATCCAAAGGGTCTCTACCGCAAGGTTCGCGATGGCGAGATGACGGGACTTTCCGGCGTTGACGCGCCATACGAAGCACCCAGTTCACCCGATTTCGTGCTCGGAGCGCACGGCGAAAGCGTGGATCAGTGTGTCGAGGCCTTGTTCGAGGCAGTCCGCAAGGCATCTGTGCGATGACTGTTTCACCGCAGCAGCCAAGTCTTCCCGAAATGCTCGGCTATGCATTGGTTGCTCCGCGAATCAAGGTTCTCTACGTGCCAACGACCAAGGTTGCTTGCAGCACACTCAAGTTGCTGATGTCTCAGATCGAGGGCTGCTACAACGACGATGCAAAGCGAATCGTGATCTCGCCGAACATCTCCCAGGAGCAGACCATCCACAGTTACCTCGTTCATGGGCTCACCCGCTTCTTCGATTTGAAGCCCAAGAAGAGATGGGAAATCCTCAACTCGGATGAATGGCTGAGGGTAGGCGCATTGCGCGACCCGTTGGCACGCGCATATTCATCGTGGGAAAATCGGGTGCTCCTCCGGGCGCCGGGCACCCCGCAGGAAATTTTTGATCGTTGCCCCGATGTGCTCGTAGATGGTCGCGTTGATGTAACTGCGTCGTTCAAGCACTTCGCCAAGGAATTGCACGCAGATCTTGAGACCTTCATTCAAGATGACCACTTCCGCCCGCAGTACAACACCCTCTATTCCGATCAAGTCGAGTATCACCACCTCGCCCGGGTGGATGTTCCTGGTGAGCTGCAGCAACTCGCCGACGTGTTGAACAAGCGCGGTGGCACCAACGTTTCCCTTGCTCGGCTCAACAGTGGAATCGGAATCAAACCTCACCAGGTGTATGACACCGAAACTGCCCGACTCGTAACCGAGGTCTACGCGCGGGATTTCGAGTGGTATGGATTCGAGAAGAAGACTTACCCCGAGTCGACCACTCCGCTCGTTCTTGACCAACTCCAACAAAGTCTTCTGAACAATTTGCGAGAAACGACCGAACGGCTTTCAATCGTTTCCACGTCGGCTTTTTCGCGAGTGGGATTTCGTTACGGACTCATTCAGATTTTGAAGTCAATCGGCTTCCGACTTCGATTTAAGGGCAAGAATTACGACAGGAAACTTCTGCAATGGTGAACGAAAGCATCGCGAAGGTCGGAATCGTCACCGTCTCGGACCGGGCGTCGCGCGGCGAGTACGAAGACAAGGGAGGGCCAGCAATCCTCGAGTATCTGGAGCGCCACATCGCTTCAACTTGGACCCCCGTGGCCCGAGTGATCCCCGATGAGCGCTCGACTATTGCGGCCACGTTGATCGATTTGGCTGACAATGAAGGATGTTCACTGATCGTCACCACAGGCGGCACCGGCCCGGCCCCGCGCGATGTAACACCTGAAGCAACGCATGACGTGTGTGAGAAAATGATGCCTGGCTACGGCGAACTTATGCGTGAGGTGAGCCTGCGCGTCGTTCCCACCGCGATCCTCTCCCGCCAAACCGCCGGTATTCGGGGATCCAGCCTGATCATCAATCTCCCCGGCAAACCATCGGCAATAGCTGACTGTCTGGATGCCGTGCTTCCGGCAACGCCCTACTGCATTGAACTGATTGGTGGACCGTGGATCGAGCTTCGCGAGGGCATGAGCGGCTTTCGACCCAAGTCGCAGTAACAACCACAATTTGACGGATCACCGTCAAATTCCGAACAAGCCCCGGATCTCTCGACGAAACATCTCGATGTCCACATCGAGCCCAATACGCCAGTCGTGGAACGGCATGTCATCGCCTTGGATGGACCCACCGCCCCGCCGAGCAAAGTAGGGCTGACGCAAGTCGGCAACAGTTGCACCAAGCGCAGGACCTTCGCCGGTTTGCACACCGAGTGGAAGCCGCTCTCCACGCACTACTGGCAGCACCGCGGCCATCGTTGCCAACAAGTCGTGACAAGGAAAGTCGCCCTCCACCTCACAGAACGTGCCTCCAGCGTCTTGATAAAAGCGCAACGGTGCCGCAAGGAAACGTGAATACGGGTTCGCTGAAGACTCGATCTCGCGCAACATCGATTCGGTGAACGTGGCACGGTGCGTGATGTCGAGCCCGACCAACAAGGGCGGAAGCACCCACGGCGCCGCAACGACGATTCGCGCAGCTTCGGGATCGTGCGCGATGTTTGCCTCCGCGGCTGGTAACGCATTCCCCGGGACGGTGACCGCGCCACCCATCACCACCAGTTCCTTCACGAGCGAGGCAAAAGACTCGTCCCGCCGGATTGCCCGCGCCACATTCGTCAATGGCCCCACCGTCACCAGAGAGATTTCACCAGCGTTTCTCTTCACCACCTCGATCAACGCCCCTACGCCATCGCCATCACGAGGAGATTGATTCGCCTTCGGGCGGTTGGTATTGCCGAGGCCGTCTGCCCCGTGCACGAAATCCGCTGGGCGCAGAAACGGGGCTCCAGGAAGCGGCGATGCCTCGCCCAGATAAACGGGAACATCGTTACGGCCGGCGAGATCGAGCACTCGGCAGACATTTTCTGCGGCAACCTGAGATTCCACATTGCCGTGCACCACAGTGATGGCGAGCAACTCAATGTTCGGACGAGTTGCCGCCCAGAGGATTGCCACTGCATCATCAACACCACCATCGGTGTCGATGACCATCTTCACTTGACTCATCGGTTTCTGACCCGGCGGCCGTCGATGTCGCGATCGGCCACGAGACGCAACGCTTCCCTGAATTGATCGACGTCTTCGATGAGTCCAAACACCTCATCATTCATGTTGTTGACAAGTTCGATCGCAGCCGACACGGTGCTTTCACCTTTGCTGGTAGGGACAATCCTCTTTACCCGTGCATCGTTCTTGTCGGCGATGCGTTTCACTAGGCGTTCACGTTCCAGCGTGCGCACCACTTGGGACGTCATCATTACGTCCATTCCTGTGTGCTCGGCCAATTCGGCCTGAGAGGGCGATGGTCCGCGATGGTTGAGATAGGAGGCACTCGCTAGGAGGCTGAACTGAACATAAGTCAGACCAACCTCCTCGAGAGCGTCAGTCACTTTGCGGCGCCACTCCAACATGGCGTGCCACAGCAAGAAACCCGTTCGATTCCACGCAGAAGTTTCGGGAAACTGGGCTCGAGACGCCCGTTCAGACGTTCTTGGAGTTGCCTTGGCCATCATCACTTTCGTATCCCGCCTTTTGCACTATTTCTAAGTGTACTTACTATCTGATACGGCTTATCTGCCACACTGTTCGTTGCATGGGCACGACGTCCTCACCCACCACAGTAGAAGACGCATTGAAGGCCCTATCCAATGGCGCCCGGGTGATCAACGGCGGGACCGACGTGATGGTCCCAGTTAACGAGGGGCGCGATTGGGTCGACTCATGGCTGAATCTCCGCAACGTGGAGAGTCTCCGCGTCATTGAACAATCCCATGATGGGATTCGTATCGGCGCCGGTGTGACGTTTGCCAAGATCGAAACATCCTTGGTGCACCTTGCACCAGCGCTTGCTCGGGCGGCAAGCACCGTGGGGAGTAGGCAGATTCGAAATGTGGCAACGATCGGTGGAAATGTCGCCACGGCATCACCCGCTGGTGATTCCATTCTCCCCCTCCTCACCTATGACGCCGAGGTTGAACTCGTGAGTCTGCGGGGAACTCGCTCGGTACCGCTCACACAATTCCTTGTTGGACCAAAACGAACGAGTCGCGAACCCGATGAACTTCTCTCTGCCATCACCATTAGGGACTTCCAAGGTGCGCAACACTTTGCCAAGGTGGGAACACGCAACGCCATGGTGATCAGCATCTGCTCCATCTGTGCACGGCTCGATCGAGAACGCGGCATTGCGCGAGTTGCCGCAGGTTCGGTGGCCCCAACACCTTTGTTGATTCACTCCGCCGAAGAAGCTCTCCTTCGACAAAACGCGGCTGCCGAATTTTCTCGCCTCGTAGTCGAAGCGTCGTCACCGATTTCCGATCACCGTGCCTCTGCCGAGTATCGACGCCATGCTCTCGGAGTCCTGGCTGAACGTGTTCACCGTTTGTTGTGGCAGGAAACTCAGTGAGCTCGGTGCGACTCAGGCTCGACGGTAGTCCCGTGGAACTTGAGGCAGCTTCAAGCACCAGCCTTCTTCGTGCCCTCCGTGATGCCGGACACACCAAAGCACAAGGTGCGTGCGAACAGGGGGAATGTGGTTCCTGTCTCGTTCGAATCGATGGCGTAGTGCAGAACTCATGCCTCGTCCCGGCGACGATTTGCGAGGACGCAAACGTAGAAACCGTGGCGTCGCTGCTGAATCAGGACCTCGCCGATGCATTTGCCCGGCACGGCGCGGTGCAATGCGGCTTCTGCACCCCAGGATTCGTCGTTGCAGCGGAGGCAGCGCTCGCATCGGCAGAGTCACTGACCTACGACACCGTGCGCGAACGTTTGGCCGGCAACATCTGCCGCTGCACCGGCTACCACGGAATTATCGAGGCAGTGTTGGAAGTGAGCCAGCGTCGACGAGAAGCCAACCAGTGACGACTCACTCGCCCTTTTCCACTCGCTTCGGCACTGTCATTCGTCCAGACGTACCGCCCAAGATCGCCGGCGAATTCGAATACAGCAATGACGTACGGATTCCCGGCATGTTGTTCGGGGCCACCAAGCGGAGCCCTCATGCGCATGCTCGACTCGTGGCTATCGATACGTCGAAAGCATTGGCAATGTCGGGGGTGCACCGGGTGTTCACCCACGAAGACGTGCCCGAGGGTCGCTTGCTCGGTCACATCACCCATGATCAACCCGTTTTCGTTCTCGATGTTGCTCGTCACGAAGGCGAACCAGTGGCGTTCGTGGTTGCTGACAGTCAGGAACGTGCCTGGCAGGCACTCGAGGCAATTGACGTGAGCTGGCAACCTCTCGAACCAGTCACCACGATCGAAGATGCCCTGACCAAGGATCCAATCCATCCCCAAGGCACCTTGATTCGAGAACTGCTGATCGAGCGAGGCGATGATGCGGTCGGTGAAGTCGTCGTTACCGGCACCTGGGAGACGGGACGACAAGATCAACTCTTCCTCGCCCCTGAAAGCGCCGTGGCCTACCCCAGCGCGGACGGTGGTGTGACGTTGATTTTGGCCACGCAGGACCTGCACACCGACCAACAACAGCTCTGTGCGGTGCTCAACCTTCCGCCAGAAAAGGTGCACCTCATCAACTCGGGAATTGGTGGGGCATTCGGAGGACGAGAAGACATCACCTTGCAGGCGCATCTCGCCATTGCCGCTCTTGCGCTCGGCAAACCAGTGAAGACGACGTATCGCCGCTCCGAATCATTCCTCGCCCATCCCAAGCGACATCCGGCATTCATGCGTTACCGACTTGGCGCCAAGAGCGACGGCACATTCGTCTCCCTCGAAGTATCGATCGATCTGGATGGCGGGCCATATGCCAGTACCTCGGGCCCCGTGTTGGGTAGCGCGTGCTATTTCTCCGCCGGACCGTACCGAATACCACGCGTGCGGGTACATGGAAGGGCCGTGCGCACGAACAATCCCGTGAGCGGCGCAATGCGCGGTTTTGGCGCAGTGCAGGCATGCTTCGGCATCGAGTCAACAATCGATTTGCTGGCCTCAAAATTGGGTATCGACCCTGTCGAGATACGTCGACGCAACGTACTGGTTGAAGGCGATCCATTCCCCACGTCCGGACAACGATTCGAAGATCAAACAGACCTTCGTGAATTGATCGATCGATGCATGGCCCTCGAGTTACCTTCCTCGCCGGCGACCCTCGATCTCGACTTGCCCGGAGGAACCGGGCGCACGCTGATGGGCTCTGCGGTTTCGCGTGGAGAGGGCTTTGCTCTCGGTGTCAAGAACCACCTTTATGGAGAAGGAGTGCCCGAGACATCCTGGGCAAAACTCACCCGCGAGGGGAACACGATCATCGTGGAGTCATCGGCGTCCGAGTGTGGACAAGGGATTCAAGGCGTCCTCGATCGCATCGTGCGGACCGAGTTCCCCGAATGCGAAGTGCGCTTCGCCGTTCCGAGCACATGGATGCAGTATTCGGGATCCTCTTCGGCAAGTCGCCAAAGTTGGATGTCAGGATCCGCCGTGCTGGGAGCTGCACAGAAACTCAAGTCTCAGACATCATCCGGTGAAGAACCGGAATCTGCCGAATTCGAATACCGCGCACCAGCCACATATCGCGGCGATCCCACGAACGGCACCGGCGACATCCATGTGTCGTACATGTTCGTTGCCCACCGCGCCCGCGTCGAGGTGGACACCGAGCTCGGGCTCATTCGTGTTGCGGCTATCTCCACCGCTCAGGACGTGGGACGGGTGATCAATGCCACGGAAATTCGCGGCCAAATTCTCGGCGGAATTGCGCAGGGAGTTGGTTTTGCCATCAATGAACATCTCGACACACCCTCGGGGCTCGCCGCTAACAACTCCCTCACCGACTATCTGGTGCCAACTGCAGCCGACATGCCGCTCGTGGTGATCGACGTGCTGGAACAACCAGACCCGCGGAACCCGCTCGGCATTAAAGGTGTCGGCGAGCCCTCAGCAGTGTCCAGCACGGCGGCAATCGCCAACGCCATTCGCCAAGCGACAGGAAAACCAATTACTCGAGTGCCCGTACGCCCGAGCGACATCGCACTCGCGAACTAGTCGGCGAAACGCTTCTCGAGCACATTGGCTCGCTTCAGCAAGTCGACAAGAGGACCATCCACTTGGCCCGCCAGATCGTTGATTCGCAAAGTTTTGATTTGACGGTCTCGCATCAATACCTTGCCGTCGACGATGGTGTCACGGACGTCGGCTCCATTCGCCGACCACACCAGTTGTTCGACGATGTTGGTGCGACCAAAATCGACGATCGGCCGAGTGTGTGGGGCCGACAGATCGACGACGATCACATCCGCACGTTTGCCCACCTCGATACTTCCCACCAGGTGACCTAAACCAAGAGCGTCGGCGGAACCTTGGGTGGCAAGCCTGAGCGACTGCGCACTCGACATGACTGCGGGGTCCCGAAGTTGTTGTTTCTGCACGAGGCTTGCCATCCGCAACTCTTCGAACATGTCGAGGTTGTTGTTCGTCATGTTGGAGTCGGTTCCCAGCCCCACCTTCACCCCACGCGACTGCATCTCGACCACCTTGGCAATTCCGTTGCCCAACTTCGCATTCGACGTGGGGCAATGTGCGGCACCAACGCCAGTGCGTGCCAAGAGATCCATGTCACTCGCGGTCATTTCAATGCAATGCGCTGCGAGCACGTCCGAGTCGAGACCGATCAAGTTGTCAAGATGCTCAGCAGGGGTTTTCCCCCCAGAGCGCTCTGCCACCCACTGCACCTCGAAAGGCGTCTCAGCAAGGTGAATGTGAATGCCCACGCCAAGTTCCCGCGCCACCTTTCCCACTTTGCGCAACGTGGGCTCTGTGCAGGAATACATCGCGTGAGGGCCGAACCAGGCCTGAATCCGATCGGGTACCCGATCCTTCCATCGCTCGATGAAGGCAAGCGACGACTCGAACGACTCACCGGGACCAACAGGATCATCGATCAATTGAGGACTGAAAATTGCGCGCAAGCCCGAGATCTCAGCCACCGCCGCCGCTTCGTCGGGAAAGCGAAAGATATCGATGAATGTGGTGGTGCCGTTGAGAATCATCTCCGCTTGGTTGAGCAATGCAGAGGCGCGAATGTGCTCAGGCAAGTGAGCGGTGTCCTTGGGCAATGCGAAGTCGTTCAGCCATGTGGTGAACGGCAAGTCCTCGAACACCCCGCGATCGAGTGTCTCGTGCATGTGACAATTGACGAACCCCGGCATCACGGCACAACCGCGCGCATCAATCGTTTCTTTTGCCTCGACGTTGAGGTTTGCTCCTACCGCGACGATTGTCGAATTAGCGATCGCTACATCGCCAAAGAAGGAGCGATCTCCCTGATCGACCGTGACGACATATCCGCCGCGAATCAGCAGGTCCGCTGCCAATCGCGAATCAGTTGAAGGCGACAAGAACTTCCTTGGCGAATCGTGCCACCTCTTCGGCGCTAAATGGAGGGCGCAAGTTGATGATTGCCATCTCGATTCCCGCCTCCTCGTAGCCCTTCAGCACGCTGATCATGTTGTCGGGGTCACCAATCACAATACGACGACGCACCTCTTCTTCGGTGCCACCGCGATTCTTCTGGAACGTTTCAAGAAGGTTGCGCTCCTTGGATTCGTCTCCGGAGAGATCCGAGAAGATGAAGGCGGTGCGCATGAGATCACTTGGCTTGCGACCGTTTCGGGCAAGGCGGGCATCCAGATCTTGATTGACTGCCTCCCACTCCCACGGTGCCGCAAATGAATTGAACATGTCGGCGTTGCGCGCGACGATGTTCTTCAGTCGATCGCCGCTGCCGCCCACCAGCAGGGGAATTCCAGTCGCGCGAACCGGCTTGGGGTCGAACACCGCGGAATTCAACTCAAAGTGCTTGCCCTTGAACGTCACTTCCTTCTCGGTGAAGAGGCGGCGGAACATCTGCAGCGATTCGTCCAGCCTGGTCATGCGCTCGCCGACCGCCGGGTACTCGATGCCGTACATCTTGTGCTCAACCTCGTGCCATGCTGCACCAACACCAAGGATCGCTCGTCCGCGCGTGATGTGATCCAGCGTGACGGCCATCTTGGCGAGCACAATCGGCGGGCGGTAGGTGATTCCCGAAACGAGTGTCCCCACCTGCATGCGCTTGGTACGAGCGGCAAGCGCACAGAGTGTCGCCCACCCCTCAAGCTGCGGACCATCGGGCACACCGATCGGCATGTTTGGTCGGGCTCCTGCGTTGAGCGGTACCAGATGGTCGAAAGTGAACGCCGCAGCAAAACCGGCCTCGTCGGCCGTTTGCCAGACTTCTTCGAGCGATTGCATCGTGCAGTGCTCCGGTGGAGTTTGAATCGCGATCTTCATGAGGTCACCGCGCCCCAGCGAGCTCAGCGAGAACTCGCCGATACTCGACTGTCATCTTGTCGTACTTGGTGTGCACCTCGTCGGTGATCTCCAGCGGGAAATCGGGTTCGATGTGTTCAACCAGGGCGCGATCCTCCGACTGCACCAACCTGTCCACCGCGGTGATCGACTCCCATCGCTCCGGAGCAGGATTGTCGTTACGGGCAATGAATTGGCAGAACAGGGTGTTCTCATTGTCAATCGGCGTACACGTCTTGTACAGCACATGCACAAGCCCGTTTTCTTCGTAGACCAAGCGTCCACGGAAGATCAACGGCTGCACCAATTCGGCATGGGTAGTACGACGGGTGGTCTCCCCCGTGACGCCATTGATGTTCTTCATAGCCTCGTTCACCTGCGCGACGAGCGTGACAGAAAACTTTAAGTTGAGTCCATCACGGGACACCTCGCCCATTTCCAACTTGTTGTTGGCGTTGGATCCGATTGAGTTGCGATGCACCCATGCCACATGGCTCACATCGAGCGCGTTGTCGACGATGCGCGGTGCAGAGGCTTGCCAAACGTCCATCATTTCATGGATCAACGTGTAGCCCTCATCCTCCAATTCGGTGAAGTACGGCATCTCACGTGGTTCATCTCCTACACACATCCACACCAGACCATGACGCTCCTCGACCGGGAATGCCCCGACCTTGGCTCGAGTGGGAATGGGGATTCCCGCCTCTTGCGAGGGGATGAACGTGCATTTGCCGTCACTCGCATATTCCCACCCGTGATAGGGACACGCCAGACAGTCGTTCACTACCCAACCTTGAGAAAGCCGCCCTCCGCGATGAGGGCATCGGTCGCTTAAGCCATGTGCGGTTCCGTGGGAGTCGCGATAAACGACAAAGTCCTCCCCGAACAGGCGGACATGCTTCGGCTCTTTGCTGAGATCTGACGAATAGCAGACGGGATAGAAGTAGTTCCGAAGTGCAGGTATCTCACTCACCAACATGTTTGAACTGTCCCCTCGTTAATGACCCTCGTACCAAAAACATGCCTTTATGAGTTAATAAGCATGCTTATTAATCAGTGTAGACCAGTTGAGGGCAAGTCGCTCAACTCAGCGGAGAACTACTGCTCGGTGTAGGGCTGGCCCACCGACTTCGGAGCGCGGCTGCGGCCGACGAAACCCGCCACCACCACCAGGGTGACGAAATACGGGGCGGACAACAGGAATTCGGAGGGAATTCCCGTGTCGAGGTTGCCCAACTTCAGGCGGACGGCCTCGGCAAGCGTGAACACCAGTGCCGCGATGAAAGCTCCCACGGGGTGCCAACGGCCAAAGATGACGGCAGCCAAGGCGATGAAACCCCTACCGCCGGTGATGTTTTCATCGAAGCGACCAACTGCACCCACTGGCCACCAAGCACCGCCGAGGCCTGCCACTGCCCCGCCGATCAGGAGGTTGCGGTACCGCAGCTTGAGTACATCAACACCAAGCGAACCTGCCGCCTTTGGGTATTCACCGATCGCCCGAGTGCGCAGACCCCAACGCGTTCGATACATCCACCAGGTGGTGGCTGCCACCACTACGTAGGAAAAGTAGACGAACAGATTCTGCTCGAACATCGACGGTCCGATCACCGGGATGTCGGACAACAACGGCACGTCAATTGGCCGGAATGGCGTCAAATAGTTGTATTCGGGCTTGGTGACCAGCACTCGTTGACCAACGAAGCTCGTCACGCCAAGTGAGAGGAAGTTGATCGCAAATCCGACGATGACTTGATCTACCTGATACTTGATCGCCAGTACACCGAGTAGACCACCGAGAGCCACTCCACTGGCCACGGCACCCACAATGCCAAACCATGGGTTGAGAATCGATCCGACAATGGAGCCCGTAAACGCTGCGAACAACAATTGCCCTTCGATCGCGATGTTGATCACACCACTGCGTTCGCACAAAATGCCTGCAACGGCTCCAAGAGTGATCGGAACACTTCGGGCAACGGTGTCTTGCAACATGCCCGTGAAGTTGAACGATTCGCCACTGGCCGACCACGCCAAGAACGAAATAACGAACAGCGCCGTTCCCGTGGCGAGAAACACGTTCATCAACCGACCAAAGCCGCGGTAAAGCTGGAACGCGCCAGCGCCGACCAATGCCACGGCGAGCACCTGGGCGAAGCGCTGCGACGACAAATTGAGGGTGAAACCTTCCGTGAGACCGAAGCCGGCCGAACCACCATCCTGGGTAAAGAACACCGCAGAGATCACGCCAAGGATGATCAACGTGACGCCGGTGTTACGCGACTGCTTGCGCTGTTCCGCGGAGAGCATCACCGTGGCGCTCATGAACCCCACCCCTTGAAGGTTTGACCAGTCGACACCTGCGCGGACTTCACACGCCAGATCGCCTTGACGAGGAGCGGAGCCGCAATGAACATCACGATCAGTGCCCGCAAGACCACGATGAGATCGATATTGATGTCCGTCTCCACCTGCATTTCACGGCCTCCAGATTGCAATGCGCCGAAGAGAATGGCGGAAAACATCGTGCCGAGTGGCGTGGACCGTCCCAACAATGCAACGGCAATCGCATCGAATCCGATGGTGCCGGCAAACGTCTGGGTGGCGTATCCGTACCGACCGAGAATTTCGATTCCCCCGGCCACACCAGCGATGCCACCTGCCACCACCATCCCCACCACGGTGAGTCGCTTGGCACGCATACCTGCGTATTCCGCCGCATCGGCATTCTGCCCGAACGCTTGGAATTCAAAACCCATCTTGCTGCGCTCAAGGAACCACCAATACGCCGCCACCACGAGCAGAGCAACGATGATGCCCGAGTGAGCAGGAAACTTCTCGCCCAAACCGATGAAACCAAAGACCTTTGGCAACATCGCCTCGTCGGAAACGAACTTGGAAATGGGGTCACTGCGGTCGGGACGTTGAAAGAGCTGAGTGTCAAGCGCCCAGAGAATGGTGAAACTGGCGATGTAGTTGAGCATGATCGTCGTGATCACCTCGTGTGCACCAGTGCGCGCTTTCAGCACGCCAGGAATCGCCCCGAACAACGCGCCACCCACCAAACCCGCTAGCAAGGCGAGCGGAATCTGCACGATTGCCGGCCCGTCCATGACGAAACCGACCCAGGTCGTCGCCAAACCACCAGCCAACATCTGTCCCGTTGCACCAATGTTGAAGAGCCCAGTCTTGAAAGCCAGCGCCACCGACACGCCCGCGATGATGAACGGTGTCGAGTTGTTGACAGTCTCAGAGAGTGCGCGGAGCGAGCCCACCGACCCCCTCACCAAAGCCGAATAGGCGGTGGCCAGCTCGGAAAACGCCGCACCGATTTCGCCGTTGCCCAAGCGTTCGACGTCCGAAAGGATGATGATTACCGCGCCGACGACGAGTGCCGACACGACCGCGAGCAGGGTGATCACGAGCGAGCTCATGCGATTGAGCCGTGACCCGAGTGCGTCGAACCAGCGTGGCATCAGGAGGCGACTCCCTGCGGTTTGGAACCGGCCATGTACAGGCCGATGTCCATGGCCGACGTCTTCTTCGGATCCACCTCGGCGACGATCTTGCCGCGATACATCACGAGAATGCGATCCGACAACGCCATCACCTCGTCGAGTTCGGTGCTGACGATCAACACGGCGGTTCCTGCATCGCGTTCCTTCACGATCTGGGAGTGGATGTATTCGATCGAACCAACGTCCACTCCGCGCGTGGGCTGTGAAGCCACAGCCAAGCGCAAGTCACGACTCAATTCACGCGCCACGATGACTTTTTGCTGGTTACCACCAGAAAGCGTGCTGGCCAAATTGTCGACGTCGTTGGTGCGCACGTCGTAGTTCTTCACCAACTCCTCAGAGACATCGTGCACTTTGCCCCAATCCATGGATACGCCATTCGAGAACTCTGGGCTGTGATAGCGAGTGAGCACCAGGTTCTGAGCAATCGACATGCCAACGACCAGGCCTTGGCGCTGGCGGTCTTCCGGAATGTGGGCCATCCCCATCTCATGGCGGAGTCTCGGAGACGCGACAGTAATGTCGTCGCCACCAAGTCGAACGCTGCCGTTGTTTGCGGCGCGCAGACCAGTCAACGTTTCCACCAACTCGGTCTGGCCATTGCCCTGCACACCAGCGATACCGACAATCTCGCCGCGCCGAACGGCGAACGAGATGTCGTCCACGACCGTTCTTCCATCCGGGTCAAGCACGGTGAGATCACTCACCGACAACACTTCCTCACCCGGCTGAGCGGAGTTCTTACTCACCACCAGCTGCACGGGACGCCCCACCATCATTTCGGCGATCTTGTTTTCGTCGGCTTGTGTGGGCGTCGTCTCTCCCACCACTTTCCCTCGGCGCAACACTGCGATGCGATCGGCAATGTGAAGCGCCTCTTTCAACTTGTGGGTGATGAACACCACGCCCTTTCCTGCGTCTACGAGCGACTTCACAATTTCGAAGAACTCGAGAATCTCACTTGGAGTGAGCACAGCGGTGGGTTCATCGAACACCACGACTTTGGCGTCGCGCAACAGCACTTTGACAATCTCCACGCGCTGCTGGATACCCACCGGCAGGTTCTCGATGAGCGCATCCGGGTCCAGGTCCAAGTGGTACTTGTCGGATACCTCCTTGACCATTTGCCGGGCCTTGGCAATGTCCAGGCTGCCTAGCGCACCCGTCGGCTCCACACCCAGTACCACATTTTCCGCAACTGAAAACACAGGAACCAGCATGAAGTGCTGATGCACCATGCCGATCCCTGCAGCGATTGCATCGGCCGCAGACTGGAACGTGGTGGGTTGGCCATCGATGCGGATCTCGCCTGAGTCGGGGCGATACATCCCGTACAAAACGTTCATCAAAGTGGACTTACCGGCACCGTTTTCACCGATCAGCGCGAGCACCTCGCCGCTGGAAACATTCAGACTGACACGGTCGTTCGCAAGAACCCCGGGGAAAGACTTGGTGATGTCGACGAGATCAAGCCGCATTGCGGTACTCCCCCATCCGTGAGACATTACCCAACGGTGAACTTTCCGGAAAACGGAACGAGGGGGCCGCTTGCGCGACCCCCTCGAACCTCACGCCTGTGGCGCGGGAATTACATCGTGGCGATAGTGCCGTCGATGATTCCCTGCTGGATCTCGTCCAACTCGGCCTGCAGTTCGGCAGGAATTTCCTGCGAAACCACGTAGCCGGCACCGCCATTGGCCAACGTACCGACGTAGTCAGTGCCACCGCCGGTGCCCGCGAGGGCATCCTGCACGGCCTGGAACACTGCTGCTGTCACGCCCTTCAGAGCGGAACCGAGGTACACGTTTGCATTCTCCGCATCGGAGATCGACATGTCCTTGTCCACGCCGATGATGCGCAGCTTGCCATCGGTCTCCTGAGCGAATGCCGCAGAGCCGAGACCCACTGGGCCGGCGACGGTGAAGATGACGTCTGCACCCTCGTCGTACATGGTCTTGGCAATGTTGCGACCGTCGTCCAAGCTTTCGAAGTTGCCGGCGAAGGTGCCGTCCTGCTTGTCAATGTCCCAACCGAGAACCTTGACGTCAGCGCCCTTCTGCTCGTTGTAGTACTTGACGCCGAGTGCGAAGCCCTGCATCCAGACCGTTACCGGCGGAATGTTGATACCGCCGTAGGTGCCGACCACGCCAGACTCCGACATTGCAGCCGACATGTAGCCCGTGAGGAACGCGCCCTCATTGGCGGCGAAGGTCAAACCCTGAACGTTGGCTGCAGAGGTACCCGAGTCGACGATGGCGAAGGCCACGTCCGGGTTCGCTTCTGCGTACTTCTTGGTGGCATCCGCGAGCAAGAAGCCGACGGTGATGATGACGTCGCAACCCTTGTCGATGAACGACTGAAGGTTCGGGTCATAATCCGCGTCGCCCTGCGACTCGAGGTACTCGACGGCTACGCCGAGCTCCGACTGGGCCTGCAACAGACCCTCGTAGGCAGCCTGGTTGAAGCCCTTGTCATCCACGCCACCGACGTCGGTGACCTGGCAAGCCAAGCCGGTCGGCTCGGCAGTGGTCTCTTCAGTTACTGCCTCGGTGTCCTCGGTTGCGGTGTCATCGGAACCGCCGCATGCGGCAAGTCCGACCACTGCAACGAGGCCGATTGCGAGA
>Ga0129336_10000036_pt1 | contig 54190 bp, 70 predicted proteins | sample CPB6_02_DNA_FD_96878 | JGI IMG/M metagenome (GOLD analysis project Ga0129336, IMG submission 96878) | Freshwater to marine salinity gradient microbial communities from Chesapeake Bay, USA - CPBay_Sum_0.6_0.2_DNA | ecosystem: Environmental > Aquatic > Marine > Coastal | place: USA: Chesapeake...
GCGGTCACCAATACGACCTACTGGACGGTCCTGGCCGCAAAGGGAACTGACGGAACCAATGGGACCAACGGCACCAATGGAACCTCGTTCGTCTTCCGCGGGGAATATGCAGCAGGTACTGCCTACGTTGCCAATGACGTCGTGACCTCAGGTGGCTCAGCCTACATCTGCATCTTGGCGTCCACTGGAAACGCTCCAACGAACACCACCTACTGGTCAGTGCTTGCAGCCAAAGGCCAGGACGGCGTCACGATGGGCAAAGCGATCGCCGCCAGTTTGATCTTCGGTTTCTAAGGAACAACCATGCCTACACCAAATATTGTCAACGTTACCCAGATCGAGGGTAAGACAGCCGCCCTGATCCCCGCGGTAACCACAGCAGTCCACTGGTCTGCACTGACCCCGTCAGTCACAACCCCTCCCAAGATCCACAAGGTCGGGACGATCACGGCTTCGAACGTGACCAATGCTGCGGCAACCATCACTGTTGCGGTTCATAACGCTGCGACTCCAACTGGTACTGCGAATCGAATCGTCCATCAGATCTCGGTTCCTGCGAACTCGACCCTGGTGATCGTGGATAAGACCACACCGATCTACATCGATGAGGGTCAGTCGATTGCTGTGACCGTCGGGACTGCAAGCGCCCTCGAGCTCGTGGCCTCTTACGAAGTCATCACCGGTACGGCAGCAGCGTAATGCTTGACAGAAAACTCGGCGGCTTCATCAGCGCAAATCCTCCTGCGCCCACTCAGGCTTCGGCTCAAGGGGTGTGGGATGGGAACCAGCAGATCGTTGCGCAGCTTCAGAACGCTTGGCCTTTGCCGCCTCATGTCGTTCAGCGGTCGCTGAGGTTTAACAGCGCGGATAGTCCAAGCCTGAGCCGTACTCCTGGTGTTGCTAGCAACCGTAGGACATATACATGGAGCGGGTGGTGCAAGTTAACGTCGCTTGCTGAACAAGTGCTTTTTAACGCCCAGGCAAATTCAAGCGGCGGAACGCAGCGCACGCTCATCTCGATCGCTTCAAGCGGATTTCTTTACGTCAATACTGACAATCTTAATACCGCGATGATCTGGACCGTAAGCAGCAACAACTTGCTGCGCGATTTCAGCGCTTGGTACCACATCGTTGTTGCGGTAGATACCACGCAAGCAACCGCTGCCAATCGAGTTCGGATGTATATCAATGGCGTTGAAGTCTCGTATGCGGCCTCGACTTATCCTAGTCAAAACTACGACGACGCCATCAACAACACGGTTCCGCATTACATCAGCTACGAGCAGCATCCCGCACAAGCAACCAAACGCCTGAACGGCTATCTGGCCGAGGTCAACTTTGTTGACGGCCAAGCTCTAACCCCATCCTCCTTTGGCGAGACCGATCCTCAGACCGGCATATGGGTTCCCAAGCGCTACACCGGAACCTACGGCACCAACGGCTTTTGCCTTCCCTTCAGCAACAACTCGAGCACCACTGCTCTTGGCTTTGACGCCTCCGGCAACGGGAACAACTGGACGCCTAACAACTTCAGCGTCACGCCAGGATCAGGCAACGATTCGCTTCTGGATGTGCCGAGTCTGTATGGCGCGACCGATACGGGGATTGGCGCGGAGATCCGGGGGAATTATGCGACTCTAAATCCGTTGGACAACGGTGGCGCAACGCTTTCCGATGGGAATTTGGTCTCGACAAGGTCAAGCGCATCGACAGTGGCGGTGCGGTCAACCATGGCCGTTAGCTCCGGCAAATGGTATTGGGAGGTGACGCCAACCGCTCTAGGAGCATTGACGGTCGGAATCGGAACACAAAGCGCTTCTCTTACCGGGATCGTTGGTGGAGATGCTTTCGGCTATGGCTGGTACAACGATTCTGGCGGGACTTCATCGAAGTACAACAGCAACGCATCGTCGTCGTATTCGACAGCCCTGACGGTCGGGTCTGTGTGCGGAGTTGCGCTGGACCTGGATTCAACACCAACCACACTCACGTTTTACAGAAACGGGATCAGCCAGGGAGTCGCGTATTCAGGTCTTACCGCTGGAACGTATTTCGCAATGATCTCTCAGTGGGGCGGCACGACATCGACAGCTAGCATCAACTTCGGCCAACGCCCCTTCGCTTTCCCCGCTCCCGCAGGATTCAAAGCCCTCTGCACCACCAACTTCGTCGCTCCTGCGATCGGTCAGACCGCAGCCAATCAGGCGGACAACCACTTCGCTGCCATCGCATACCCTGGCAACGGATCGACTCAGAACGTCGTTACGGAATTCGCTCCCGATCTGGTCTGGATTAAGAACCGCTCATCCAACTGGTCTCATCTCTTGTACGACACGTTGCGCGGGCCAAGCAATGGCACAACCAGCAAGGCGCTGTTCACGAATGGAAGTGATGGTGAGAACGTCATCAACGACAACAGCACCTACGGTTATCTCTCAGCTTTCAACTCGAATGGCTTTACGGTCAACGCTGGTTCCTATGTTGGAGCCGGTGGATATGCCAACACCTCTGGTCAGAACTATGTGGCTTGGTGCTGGAATGCCGGTGGCAACTCGGTAACGAACAACGCCGGAAGTAATGGCGCGACGATCGCTAGTACCTATCGAGCCAACAAGGCAGCAGGATTCTCGGTTGTGACCTATACCGGGAACGGCGTAGATGGCGCAACGGTAGCCCACGGCCTTGGCGCAGCACCTGCATTCATCATCGTGAAATCCAGGAGCAACGCTTTCAACTGGGGCGTCTGGCACAAAAACCTTGCCAAATACGACGCCAACCATGCTTATGCAATTGGCCTCAATTTAACCAGACCCGCTGACGCGACGGCGCAATACGCTGTGTTTTATCCTGGCGTAAACACCGCAAACGTGTTTGGTCTCGGAAACGAGTCAACCGCTAACCAGTCGAACGCGACCTACGTAGCTTATTGCTTTGCTGAGGTGCCTGGGTTTTCTGGATTCGGTAGCTACACCGGCAATGGTTCTGCTGATGGCCCGTTTGTTCACCTCGGGTTTAGGCCTGCGTTCATGCTGTTGAAGAACATCTCGCAAGCGTATGGCTGGCAGATTTATGACTCCAAGCGCAACCCAACCAACCGAGTAAATCTCGGCTTATATCCGAACGTGTCTAACGGGGAAGGCACAGAGGCTGGGGCTGGGCCGATCGATTTCTTGAGTAATGGCTTCAAGATCCGCGATGCCACATGGGATGAACTCAACGGTAGCACTCGTACTTACCTTTACATCGCATTTGCCGAAGCCCCGTTCCGCCTGAGCTCTGCCCGATAGGAAACAAGCATGTCTCGATTCCCAGGACACATCATCAAGCTCCCTGCGAACACCCCGAGTCAGAGCTCGGCACCTGGTGTCTGGACGCTCAAGGACCAGCTCGTCGCACAACGCAACAACCAGTGGCCGTTCCAAAGGGATCCTGACTTCCGGTACACCACGCTGCTGCTCCAGGGCAACGTCCCCAACACGACAGGCCCACAGGCGATGAACCTGCCCCTGGCCTACAACTCGGACGCCTCGAGCAACAACTTCCTGATCACGCCGAATGGGGATGTGTCGCCCAGGCCGTTCAGCCCGTACGGGGGTGGGAACTACAGCAACGGCTTTGATGGGGCAGCAGACTTTCTGGGTATCGCAAACAATGCCCTCGTTCAGCTAACAAACGCAACAGCATTCACGATTGAGGCTTGGGTTTATCCAATTTCAATCGCAAACAATCCTCAAATTGTTTTTGCGTACAACCCATCCTCTCCGTATCAGGGATATTCGTTACGCATCCTGACCTCATCGGGCTTGTTTGAGATGTTTGATGGGACAAGCTGGATTTCGTTTGGGGCTGCTCAACTCAATACATGGCAACACATTGCGGTCTCTTACGAAGGCAACGGAACAACCAGAAGGTTCTTTATCAACGGAGTTCAGCAAGGTCCGGCGATAACAGTGCCGTCAACCATCAACTGGACTTCTGGCGGCGTCAATATATCTAGTTCCGGAGAATCTTTTAATGGATATATCAGCAACCTCCGTATCGTCAAAGGCACGGCGGTTTACACCTCAAACTTCACGCCGCCATCCCAGCCGTTAACTGCGATCACAAACACTTCGTTGCTTACCTGTCAAAGCAACCGCTTCATCGACAACAGCGGCAACAACCTCACCATCACTCGTAACGGCGACGTTAGGGTCACCGACAACTCGCCTTTCGTATCCGCCGACTTCACGACCGGTAGCGGGTACTTCGATGGGAATGGGGATTATTTGAACGCCGGTGCAAGCACATCTCTTTCCTGTGGATCTGGCAGCTTTACAGTAGAGACATGGATTTATCCGTCAGTTCTGGCGCAAAGTTCCATTTATGCCAGCACCGCCAACGGAGGACAATTTTTCTCGTTTGCGTCAGGTCAAGGTATAGGCGTCGGCAGGGTTAACGTCGCTTGGGATTATTCGACAAACGTCTTCCCTGTTTACTACGCTTGGAATCACATCGTTTGGGTTAGAAGCGGCAACAACCTTTCCATCTACCTAAACGGGACGAGGATAGGAAACGTCCAAAACTCCCAAAATTTCACCTTAAACGGCGGCTCGGCAACGATAGGCACGGAGGGTTCGATTGCCTCCACTATTCCTGCGTGCTACATGGCGGGATTTCGTGTAGTCACGGGCACAGCGGTGTATGACCCTACGCAAACAAGCATTCCAGTTCCCACCGCTCCACCAACCGCAGTTAGCGGGACACAGCTTTTGACGCTTCTTACCCGCGCCCCATCTCAGAACCACGGCTTCATCGACTCCAGCCCCAACGAGTTCATCGTTACCCGCAACGGCAATGTAAGCCAGGGTACGTTCAGTCCGTTCAGTCCTAGTGGGTGGGGCTATTATCTTGCTGAACAACAAAACAACACCGTTAACTTTACAACGTCGGCGGGAACGGATTTTCAATTTTCCGGTGACTTCACAATTGAAGGCTGGGTTTATCCGCAAAACAGTTCTGGAGACGGAAGCCTGTTTGTCGTTAGTGATAACACAAATTACCTAGCCCTTAACATTAGTATCTCGGCGAACGTCTTCAATATCTATCTAAACGGTGGCACCCCCGCTGCTGTGATTACAAGCGACATTCCTGTAGCCGCGTGGACTCACGTAGCAATGGTTAGAAACGGGTCTGGTACCGGGAACATAAAACTTTATGTAAATGGTGGGCTAAAGGGTTCGGCAACCAATACGTCCACATTAGGCTTCGCAAATCCTGCTGTTTGCAGAATAGGCGGCGGAGTAAGCGGAATTAACCGTTACTACTCAAATGTTCGTGTGTGCAAATCCGCTGTTTACACCGCAGCGTTTACGCCAAGCACACTACCTCTTTCAACAACTAGTCAAGGCGCAACCAATTGCGTTTTACTTACTGCTAATGCGAATCGTTTTCTAAATCAAACGGCTGGTGCTGCAGCAACTATTACCGGCTCCCCCTCCGTCCAAGCCTTCTCACCCTTCGCTCCGGCAAATTCGGTGTCGCCGCTGGTCACGGGCGGGAGTGGGTATTTTCCGGGAAGCACTTCTGTTTGGCTTGTCGCCCCGGACAATCCAGCGCTTGAGCTAAGTTCCAACGATTTCACGATTGAATGCTGGGTTTACAGCACTGCCGATTTTTCGGCGAATAGAATATTTACTTCTAAATGGAATCACTTTGTATTTGGAATTAACTCCACTCCGGCTTTAAGTTTTACTTGGTATGGAACCACTAACGGATCTGCCACAGGTACTTTGATAAGCACTGCGCCAAACGCTTGGCATCACTTTGCTGTTTGCCGTCAAGGCGGCACCCTTTATATGTTCCAGAATGGGCAAAAGCTCACGCAAAGCAACTCAACGATTACCGGTACTCTTAATAACGACAGTTACGGGCCTATGCTCGGTGGAAATGAAAACGTCGTTAGTGGCGCTATTGCAAGTGCAAACGAACCTTGGTACGGCTACATATCTGGATACCGCATGGTAAACGGAACTGCTCTTTACACCAGTAGCTTCCCCATCCCCACTGCCCCACCAACAGCCATCCCAGGCACCTCCCTCCTGCTCAACTTCACTGGCGGCGGGATTGTCGATGCGACAGGCAAGAACGTCATCGAGACATTCGGAAATGCTCAGCTTACGACGGCGCAGCCAAAATGGACGGGACAAGGATCGCTGTCCAATAACGGCGCAGCGGGGGCCAGGTTCCAAGTTAGCAGCAATTCTGCGCCACCGCTTTTCAATGTGGGGACGGGTGATTACACAGTAGAGTTTTGGGTCAATACAGGAACTCCAGCATCGCAGCAGTGCATTTTAGACTTTAGAAACGCAGACGTCGCGGGTCAAGGCTATGCTTTGATATTTAATACGTCCCGCCAAATTATCATGTATTACAACGTTGGCAATCGAATCACAACGTCTGCCATCTCTGCAAACGTTTGGACTCATATCGCTGTCGTTAGGTATAACGGGGTTTACACAATTTATGTGAATGGTTCTGCATCTGGAGGTACATATAACAATTCTGATGCAGTTGCCCCTCCAGCAAATAGACCTTTAATTGGATCGGTAAGTGACGGCAGTCAGGTGTTTAACGGAAACTTTTCTGACTTCAGAATAAGCCGTATTGCCCGTTACACCGGCAACTTCAACATCAACACCATCCCCGGACCTTTCCCCATAGGCTAACCATGTACGCAATCATCCGCGATGGCCGGATCGTCAACACCGGCACCCTCGAAGCAATGTTCATCTCGAACGTCTTCCCTGACTCGGCAACACCCCAGTGGCTGGAAGAGCATGGCGTCTACGAGATCGTGATACCGCCTTACGACCCAGACACCCAGGTCATGGAGTCCTGCGATCCGATCATCGTTGGGCGCACTGTGCAGCTTCACATAGTCCGCGCAAAGACCGAGGAAGAGCTCACCCAGACTCATCCGAAGATGGATCCTGAGGGCGTTGTGATGTTTGCCGACACGGTTGTAACCGACGATATCCAGATCGAAGTCATCAACGGCGATTCGGTCTAACCCCAGCTCACCTAACTGCAACCCGCTTCGGCGGGTTTTTTATCGCCATGAAAAAGCCAGTCTGGGAAAAGCCCAACCCTAAGGGCAAAAGCAAGCCTCTGACACCAGCTCAGAAGTCTGCAGCGAAGAAGTCGGCCAAGGCAGCAGGTAGGCCCTATCCGAATCTCGTGGACAACATGAATGCCGCGAGGAAGAAATGAGTGTCGAGCTGCATCGTGAGCTAGGCGAACATGACGCCAAGATCGAGAACCTCGAGAAAGAAGTTCACCTGTTACGCAAAGACGTGGCCAGGATCTTCGAGAAGCTCGATGACATCAACCTGACTTTGTCCTCTGCTAAAGGTGGATGGAAGACCTTGTTACTGATTGGTGGGGCGATCTCTGGTCTGGTTGCTTTCTTCAACACGATCTTTCATTGGGTGACGTCCAAATGAAACGGTTCTACAAGCCTGGTGATCCTTATGGTTAAGAAGCCAGATCTCGTGATGGTGATCTGGGAAGACGCCGCTCACGACACGCTGGGGTGGGGTCAAGGATTAGAAGCAGCAAAGAAGTTCGACATTCCAACCGTCGTATCAGTCGGTTGGTTGATGGCCAGGGATAAGAAGGGCGTCAAGATCGCCCAGTCTTTGTGCGACGACAACATCGCTCAAGCCCTGGTTGTTCCGGCAAGGATGATCAAGAAGGTCGTCAAGTTGCCCAGTCCGTTTAAGGGGTGACTATGGCGAATCCAGTCTCCGATGAGGTCTTTATCGCGTTGTGGAAAGAGTTTGGCAGTCCAACAAAGGTTGCTGAGCATCTTGGCATCCACGTTAGAAGCGTATTCAACAGACGAAACAGAATTCAGAACCGCTACAAGGTTTCTCTAGAAACCACGGTCGATCTTCGTAGCGGGATCAGCACAAGACTTGTTCATCCTTACGACGGTGTTCGAGCGATCGCTGACATCTCGGGCTACGTGATTGTCTTCTCCGACGCTCACTTCTTCCCTGGTGAGAAGAGCGTTGGGTACTGCGCACTGATCCAGCTCATCAAGCAGTTCAAGCCCAAGCTGATCGTTGCAAACGGCGACATCCTGGACGGGGCAACCATTCATGGCCATGGGCCTCAGGGTTGGGAGAGGCCTCCGACTCTGAAAGAAGAGCTTGAGGCGGTGCAACACAGCATGAAGGGTATCGAGAAAGCAGCTCGAGGTGCCCTGCTCCACCGGACTATTGGAAACCACGATCTTCGGTTTGAGCGTCGGTTAGCGATTGGCGCTCCTGAATATCGGGGTATCGAAGGCATGACCTTAAAGGACCACCTTCCTTTGTGGGGAGTCTCCTGGTCTTTGATGATCAACGACAACACGATGATCAAGCACCGGATCCACGGTGGGATTCACTCAGGGCACAACAACACGGTCAAGGGTGGGATCAACGTCGTCACGGGACACACTCACCTTCTGTCTGTGTCTCCTTGGGCTGACTACAAGGGAAGGCGTTGGGGTGTTTCAACCGGCATGTTGGCTGATCCTCAAGACGCCCAGTTCCGTTACGCGGAGGACAACCCACGTCCTTGGGCTCAGGGCTTTGCGGTCCTGAAATATGACGAAGAGGGTGAACTTCTGCCGCCTGAACTCTGTGAGGTGATGAATGGCACCGCATATTTCCGAGGAGAGAAAGTGTGATTCAGCTCTACGACAACTGGAAAGAGATCGTGAAGAAGGCTTGGTCCATTCGCTTCATGATCCTTGCCGGGATTCTTTCAGGAGTTGAAGTTGTTCTCCCCCTCTTTGCTCACCAGTTTCCTAACGGCGTCTTTGCGGCCCTATCTGGTTGTTGTGTGGCTGCAGCTTTCGTTGCTCGCCTCGTGGCACAAAAGGATGTCTGATGACCAGAACCAAAGTAGCCGGTCTGGCCCTGAGCGCAGCGGCCCTGGTTTCTATCGCCCTTCATGAGGGCTATTCCGATAGAGCCTATCAACCAGTACCAGGCGATAAGCAGACGATCGGGTTTGGAACCACGGAGGGTGTTAAGCCTGGTGATACGATCACCCCGCCAAAGGCCCTAGAACGCGCTCTACGCGACGTTCAGAAGTTTGAAGGGGCTATCAAGGACTGCGTCAAAGTTCCGCTCTACCAGCACGAATACGACGCTTACATCAGCTTCTCGTACAACATTGGATCCTCCGCCTTCTGTAATTCAACCCTCGTGAAGAAGTTAAATGCAGGGGATTACGAAGGTGCGTGTGCAGAGATCCGTCGCTGGGTGATGTTTCAGGGCAAGCCTCTACAGGGCTTGGTTAATCGTCGTGAAGCCGAATACAAGAAGTGCATCGGTGGATCCGTTTGAAGGAGATCCGCGTGGAGGCTTTGGCAGTTCGCATCCTCATCTTTGTTCTTGTGGTGCTTGCTTCCCTTGGCGGCGGTTACTTGAAAGGCCGGTCGGACGCCAACAGTGGATGGGAGAAGAAAGCCCTGGAGATGGAAACCGCTTCGCAGAGAAAGTTAGCGGAGGTCACCTCTCAAGTCAGGAAGGTGGAGTTCGAGGCTCAGGAGAGTCTGAGCGCTCTGTCAGCGAAACACAGCAAGGAGACGAAGGATGCCAAGGCTAAGTCGGATCGTGTTCTTTCTGACGTTCGTGCTGGTGCTTACCGGCTGTCAGTCCCTGCCCTCCGTTGTCGAGACGCCGAAGCCCTCTATCCCACCACTCCCCGCGGAGATCGGACAGAAGCGAGAGCCGAACTTGCAACAGAGGCTGCTGCAACTCTTGTCTCCATCGCCGCAGAAGGAGACGACGCAATCAGGCAGTTAAACGCCTGTATCTCTGCCTACAACGACATCCGTGAGCGATTCAACAAATGACAGTCATTAGCGTCAAAGCATTCGGTGGACTGAGACCCATCTCTCAGCCACGTCTCTTGGATTCGTCTGAGGCCCAGGTTGCACAGAACGTCAAGCTGGTTTCTGGTGCGCTTGTTCCTATGAAAGGCACGAACGTCCTTAAGGCGACCACCAGTGCAAATCCGCAGACCATCTTCCGCTATGGGACTTCCGCGACTGAAACCAACTACTGGCTCGAGTTCACCGGAGATGTGGACGTGGTCAAGTCTCCGATTGCTGGTGACCAGTACGACCGTCTCTATTGGACTGATGGCGTCCTTCCTCGTTACGCACCGAATAGCCTAATCGTCTCTGGCGCTTCTTATCCCGGGGCCTCCTATCAGCTTGGCATTCCGGCTCCCAGCACAGCTCCCACGATCTCAAACTACACGGCTCCTGCCACCTTCACGATCGTCTCCAGGGACTACGTGATCTTCTTCTTCAACCCAACGACCAGTGCTCAAACAACAGCCACCAGGGTTGTCCCGGTCCAAGCGGTGGATGGAGAAGACGTCATCCTGAAGGATATGCCTGTTTCCACGGTGACCGGTTTCACGCAACTGAAGATCTACCGCAAGGTTTCAGGAACCTTCCGCCTTGTGGCGACCATTGACCAGACCCAAACCTCTTACACGGATGCAGCTACCGATGCTTCCCTTGCGAGTGCGACTGCTGCGCCAACAGTCACTAACGTCACGACTTCGTTCACGATCGAAGGCAAAATCCCTACTCGAGTGGTTCCTGAAGCCAGAACCTACGTCTACACCTACGTCACCGCCTACGGAGAAGAAGGTCCTCCTTCTGCCGCCTCTGCATTGGTGAATCTGGATCCAGCTCAGTCCGTCACGGTCACCGTCCCCTCAGGTTCTCCAAACGGTTCCTACAACATCACCAACAAGCGGATCTACAGATCCTCCACAGTAGGTTCTGCAGCCCAATTCCAGTTCGTTGCTGAGATTCCCCTCGCTACAGGCTCTTACGTGGATTCTGTGGCCCAGGCAAACCTTGGTGAGATCCTTCCCTCAGAAGACTGGGTTGCCCCTCCTGCCGGTCTTAAGGGCCTCAAGCTCATGGCCAATGGGGTTGGAGTTGGATTCGTTGGAAGGACCCTGTACCTCTCTGAGCCTTATCTGCTTCACGCATGGCCTCACCAGTACTCGGTTGATAGCGACATCGTGGGCCTGGGTGTGTTTGGTCAGAGTGTTGTTGTGCTGACAAAGGGTAACCCTTATGTCTTCAACGGCGTCGATCCTGCCGCGATGTCAGAGACAAGGCTTGCTGCACCGCAGTCCTGCACATCCAAGCAGTCCATCGTGGATATGGGTGACGGGGTTCTGTACGCCTCACCTGATGGTCTTGTGATGATCAATCCTGGTGGCGTTTCTCTGATCACAGAGAAGCTCTACTCCAGGGAACAGTGGCAAGCCTTTAACCCATCGAGCATCCGTGGCTCCGTCTACAACGGTCGCTATGTCATGAGCTATGACGCAAGCGGTACTCGCGGGATTGTGATGCTTGACTTCACTGGACAAGGCGCAATCCTCACGACATCGAACATCAATTCATCCACTGCGATCACTGCTTCGTTCTACGACGCTACAACCGACACGCTGTACTTCGCACAAGGCGCGAATATCGTCCGCTTTGATAGAGGTTCGAACCTCACGTCCACTTGGAAGAGCAAGGTTTTCCGGCTTCCCTTTGAGGACAACTTCGCTATTGCCCAAGTCCAGGCTGAGTCTTATCCGGTGACCTTCAAGGTCTATGGGGATGGGACCCTTCGCCACACAGAGACCGTCGCAAGCAGTAAGGAATTCCGCTTGCCTTCAGGGTTCCGGTGCAGGGACTGGGAGTTCCAGATCGAAGGCTCTGCCACCGTGACTGAGGTCGCGATTGCCAACTCTGTTGCTGAATTGAGGGGCGTATGAGTCGCGAGACAAAAGTCCCCCAGATCCCTGCGATCACCAAAGACAATGTCACTGAGGTTCTTCAGGCGATCAAAGACATCCTCGAGGTCCGTGAAGGCGCTCGTGGCGATGCTCTCGATGAAAACGCCACCTTTCGAGATCTTCTTGCTCTACGCCTTGTTGAGTCTGGTGGTTCTATCAGTCGTGCTTCGGTTGGTGGCAATGGTTCTGTACCCGTTCTTCCGCCTGGTTCGTTCGGTGATGGCTATGACCCGAACTCGGATCTGACCGCACCCCCTGCTCCAACGAACCTCATTGCCCGTCCAGGGATCACGACGGTCCTTCTGTTCTGGGACAACGCCGCCTACAGAAACCACGCCTACACGGAGATCTGGCGCTCTGAGACCGACACCCTTGGTGATGCGGTCCGTGTCGCTACAACCGCTGCCTTCTCGTACTCTGATGCCGTCCAAGAGGGTACGACCTACTACTACTGGGTGCGCTTTGTTTCGGTGACCAATGTCATCGGTCCATACAACGCCACCTCAGGAACCATCGCAGAGACCCGCTATGAGGTCGCCAAGCTCTTAAACGTCCTGTCTGGACAGATCACTGAGTCCCAGCTCTATACGGACCTTGGAGCCAGGATTGACCTGATTGACGGGCCTATTGGTTTGGTCGGCTCGGTGAACGCCAGGATCGGTGCGGTTCAGACTCAGGTGAATGACCTGGCCGGGACGTCTGAGTACGACAACGGCACCACCTATCAAGCCAACGCCATCGTCAAATACAACGGTGGTCTGTATCGCGCCAAGTCAACCACGACCGGGAACCTTCCGACCAACACCACGTACTGGGACAAGATCGGGGACTACTCCTCCATCGGTGAAGCTGTCGCTGGGCTAGCGGTCCAGATGACGGATCGCTACACAAAGGCGGAGACTAACTCTGCGATCTCCTCTGCCACTTCGAGTTTGGTCTCATCGAATACGTTGAACCAGGCTCTTGGCCAGAAGAACCGCACCTACCGCCAAGCGAACCAACCTGACCCTGGGAGCTCAACTGCCGGTGATCTTTGGTTTGACTCTGACGACAACAACAAAGCCTATCGGTTCAATGGGACCGTATGGGAAGCGACTGATGACGCAAGGATCGGGTCAACGCTCGCGTCCCTGACTAATGACTACTACACCAAAACGTCAACCGACCAGGCGATTGCTAGTGCCACATCCACCCTGGTCAGCAGCACAGCTCTGTCCAATGCCCTTGCAAACTACACGACCACCGCTGGGCTGACGGCCAACTACTACACGAAGACTGCGACCGATCAAGCGATCAGCGCGGCAACAGCGAACCTTGTCTCGTCATCCACCCTGAACAATTACGTTCAGACAGCGACCCTTACAACCAACTACTACACGAAGACCCAGACTGACGGAGCGATCTCCAATTCATCCTCGTTCCTTGTGGCGCGGATGGATACCTCCTCGTCCAAGGTTTTCTACCAGACCGCCGCTCCTGTTCGTCGTGGCTACGACTCAAACAATGTCTCCCTGCCTCTGATCACCAATGACGTATGGGTGGACACCGACGACGGCAATAAGCAGTACCGCTGGAATGGAACGTCCTGGGTTGAGTCCACCGATACAAGGATCCAAGACGCTTTCAATGCCGCTGCTGCAGCCCAAGCTTCTGCTGACGGGACGATTAAGACCTACTTCCAGACTAGCCCGCCAACAGGACTGACGACTGGAGATGTTGGCGATCTCTGGTTCGACACTGACGATACGAACAAGATTTACCGATGGAACGGTTCAAGCTGGTCAGCAGCTCAGGACACCAGGATCGCAACCGCAATTGCTGATGCGTCCAATGCGCTGTCCACCTCTCAGACCAAGATCACCACGTTTTTCCAGACCTCTCAGCCCACCGCAACAACGGTTGGAGACCTCTGGATTGATACCGATGACAGCAACCAGCCATATCGCTGGAACGGGTCTTCGTGGGTCAGCATCAGGGACGGGAACATTGCAGCGGTTGACGCTCGGGTAACCAATGTAGAGCGAGCCAAGATCGGCTATGTGACCAGGAATTCCACCGGTCTGGCCTTTGAGGGCAACGGCTCCTTTGTTGTGTATCCGGTAGCTACATACCCGGATGCAAACTACCCTGAATACGCCGCAAACCGCACCACGATCATTGACAAGGTTGGCGTGGACCGTTGGAACGCTTCTTTCCCAGCGGACCAGGTTACATGGCGCATCGGGCTTCCGATGTCCACTGCCGTCAAGCAGGTCTCTGTATCCGATGGTTCACAGAGCCTGACGCTTGAGCAAAGGTTCACCGCCCAGAAGAACACCAACGACACATTAACCGGTCAGTACACCGTCAAGATCGATGCTAACGGCCATGTGTCTGGCTTTGGTCTGGCAAGTGGCGCGGTTAACGGAACGCCGACCTCGTCCTTCATCGTCAGGGCAGACCGGTTTGCACTAGCTTCCCCGACTGACACATCAAACCCACTAGGAACGCTGAGCCCAACGCAGTCCAGCATGCCGTTCATGGTCTTCACGACCCCAACAACGATCACGATCGGGGGCAAGACCAAGACTTATCCGGCAGGCGTGTGGATGAACGCCGCATTCATTGCGAATGCCACCATCGATTCGGCTCACATTGAAAGCCTGACTGCCAACAAGATCACCGCAGGGGAAATTTCAGCAGCCGTTTCAATGACGGCACCGGTCCTTAAGTACGGTCCAAGCTATGCCTTTGGCAACACAGGATTCTTCCTTGGTGATGACGGAGGCACACCTAAGTTCTACGTCGGTAACGGCAGTGACAGGTACATCAAGTGGGATGGAAGTCAGGCCACGATCTCCGGTCTGATCTACGCAGGTGGCGGTCAGATCGGCGGGATCAACATCGCCGGTGGCGGGATCTCAAGCGCCAACTATATCGACGGTTCCGCTGGGTTTGCCATGAACTTCGAGGGGTATGCCCAGTTCAATAACGTCTCTGTTCGAGGAAACGTCGTTGCAACGTCAGGGACGATTGGCGGAAACGTCATTGACTCAACGGGCGTTAGATCGTCCAACTACGCTGCAGGTTCTGCCGGTTGGAGGATCAACTCAAGCGGAAGTGCTGAGTTCAGGAACATCATCGCTCGTGGCGACATTGAAGCTTCGACCCTCAAAGCCAATACGGTCATGGTCGAGACGCTCAACATCAACGGCAATGCGGTCACGGTGCCGTTCTTCTCCAATAGCGCAGGCGGAACGTTCACCTCATCAGCCGCCTTCTCGTTCGATACAAGCTCTCAGAACCTGGTATCCGGGACCCTATTGATGGTCACGGCTGTAGCCGAGATCAACAACGTTGCATTTGGCGGTGGGTTCAAGGGCGCTGCCATGCAAATCATTATGTATGGCCCATCCAACGCCTTGGTCTGTAGGACTGGGATTTCTTACAACAACTATGGAGTGATCGTAACGAGCGGCGGTGTTTTAATACCAACCACCGGAAGCTACTACTTGCACATTGATGTTTACACAACAGATGCATCAAGCGGAACCGTCACAAGCGTTGCGGTTTCAGGATTTGGGGGTAAGCGATGATTATGTTTGCGCGGTATGACGCGAATGGTCGGTACACCTGGTACGGCAACGCGGGTTCTGATACGGAGCTAAACGAACCTGGGGTCTACGTTGGCCTAGTTGACATCTACAGGCAGTACCACGATGTGGCCACGAACAGGCCGGTCAATATCCCAGCCAAGCCCTCACTAAATCACGTCTTTGACTACGCCCTTAAGCAGTGGGTTGACCCAAGGACCCTGGATCAGATCAAAGCAGCCCAGTGGGAACTCATCAAAGCGGCTCGAGATGCCGCTGAGTTCAGTTCGTTTATCTGGGATGGGTCGGAGTTCGACGCAGACGCCTTGAGTCAGCAGCGAATCATTGGGGCAGCTCAGCTTGCCGAGATCAACCCAGCCTTCGAGATCGACTGGACCCTGGCAGACAACTCCGTCAGGACCCTGAATGCAGCCCAGATGAAGTCAGTGGGCACCGCCCTTGGCGCTCACGTCAATGCCCAGCACGTCAAGGCTCGAGGGCTTAGGACACAGATTGAAAACGCAACCACCCGCGCAGAAGTCGAGGCGGTGACCTGGTAAGGACTATGAACGACGACGAATACTTGATGCACTGCCTCCATGGAGACCGTGACGCTTACGACTTTTGCAAACAGATTGTGATGATCTCCAACGTTTGGGATGACCTGATTGACCAGGACAAGACAATCCCAGCAGAGATGATCAACAAGGCGTTTTACGCATCTCTCATTGAGATTCCATGCAACCCGTTCTTCCAACGGTTCATTTCGGTTCTTACCCCGATCATGGCCAACGGGATCATGAACTGGCACATCTCTAACACACTAGTGACCAAAGGTGAAAGAGCTTTGGAGATAGCCCACGTCTTGAGATACTCAGCCGGGGATGTAATTTGTCAGTGCGTGTTGTTAATTGGTGGAATGGATTGGGCAAGGCAGGTTTGTCCTGAACTAAGGATGCGCATTCAAAAGGATTCATTGGAGAATTTCAAAAAGGAAGTCAGCCATGCGTAGTTTCAAAGACATCATCTACGGCTGGTTCTGGAAGTACCTGACCAAGACTGGTCTGGTTATGTGCATCGACCTTGGTGGGGATGCTCCGGAACCGGATCCTCTCATCGGTCAAGCTGCAAAGCAAAACGCCGAACTCGGCAAAGAAGCCCTCGATTTCTACAAGACGGTCTATGAGACAGACCTTAAGCCCATGCAGAAAGAGCAGATGGCTCTTGCTAAGGGCTTGGTCACCGACTACCTCGCGGACCGTCAGACGCAGCGTGACTTTGCTGCCAGACAGAACGCCTACTACGAGGACACTTATCAGCCGATCGAACGTCGTATGGCTCAAGAGGCCATGGACTACGACAGCGCTGGGAACATCGCTCGTCGTCAGGGGATCGCTGCTGCCGGGGTGAACCAACAGTTCTCGAACGCTCGTGACCAGGGTATCCGTGCCCTGACCCGGATGGGCGTGAACCCCAACAGTTCAGCCTTTGCTCGAGCCAATGACCGACTGACTAATGCTCAGGCTCTGGCTTCCGCGGGAGCCCAGACCGGTGCTGCCTTCGACACCGTAGATCGTGGGATCGCCCTTCGAGCTGGTGTCGCTAACTTCGGTCGGAACATGCCCAACACCGCTGCTCAGTACTTTGGACTGGCGAATCAGACAGGTGGCATGGCAAGCAACATATCCGCTCAGCAGATGGACGCAGCTCGTGCCAATGCAGGGATGGTTGGACAAGGGTTCAACACCGCGATCTCAGGCAACCAGTCCGCTGGGAACCTCATGCTCGGTGACTTCCAAGGCCGGATGCAGGGCTACCAGGCTGATCAGCAAGCGATGTCTGGACTCTTCCAGGGTCTCGGGATGTTGGGTGGTGCCTACCTTGGTATGCCCCCGCTCAAACGGGCTAAGGGTGGTGAGGTCGAAGGGCCAGGTACGTCAACCTCGGACAGCATCCCGGCAATGCTCTCTGATGGCGAATACGTCATCAACGCTGCCGCGGTCAAGAAGGTCGGTACCGACTTCCTCGACAAGATCAACAAGATGGGTTTGAAAGGAAACTGATATGGCACTAGCTGCTGGGTTGGGCGGACTTGCCCAAGGCTTTGCTCAGGGCCTGAAGCTGAGATCTGATCTTGAGGACGCTCAAGCTAACCGTGAGTTCCGTCAGAAGCAAGCCGGAATCATGGAGCAGCAACGTGAGTTGAACCAGCTCGAGATCAACAAGGGCGCTCGGATGCAGGAGACCCAGCGTCGGATTGCTGAGGAGTTCCAGAACTTCAAGAACTACGGCGGTGATTACGCGCAGTTCAAGCCACAGACCGAAGGCGTTGGTGCAAACGCTCCGCTAGATCCCTTCCAGAACTTCAAGGCAATCGACTTCCACTATGACCGCATGAAGGGTCTGCTTCAAGAACAGGCTCTGATCGCCGGGAAAGATCCGTTCGAAGTGGAGAGATCTGTTCGCGCTCTTCGCAAAGAGAATTACATGGAGGACCTTGGCAGAGCAATGACCGCCTTCCGTCTTGGTGATCCTAGTGCTGTCGATACGATCAAGGGCGTCTACAACAAGTCTTTCAGAGACGGCAACCAGATGACCGGTGGCACGTTCGATGAGGCTTCTGGCAAGTTTGTCTTCGAGTTCAAGACCAAGGACGGCAACGTGGTGCCAAGGTCTTTTTCCCGGGACGAGATCCTCGACACGCTCTCCCGCGGCGCAATGAATGTTGCCGATGCTGCAAAGCTCGACATGCAAGCGCGTGAAAACGAGAAACAACGCGGCCACGAATCCAAGATGCTTGGCACCAAGCTGGAGTTCGAAGGCAAGGAAGGCGCTGCAAACCGCACCTCTCGCGAAAAGATCTCTGCGGAAGAGAACAAGTCAGCAGAAAAGCGCACTGGCATCTCTGCTGGTGCAACGATCCAGGCAGCAAACATTCGCGCAGCCAGTGACGAGAAAGTCGCAGGAATCAGCGCAGAGACCAGAAAGAGCGAAGCCATGCAAACTCGTATCGACAGGGTTCGTAAGGACTTTGGCGAAGAGTTGAACTCTGCCTTTGGCTACAACGACAAGTCATCCTCTGCCCTTGAAGGTGCGGAGTTGAATCGCTTGAACGAGAACAAGACCATTGCTCGCGGGATTCTGGATGGTTATGTCGATCGCGGCATGGGCATTAGCGCATCTGAAGCAGCTCTTGCAGTGAACGCCTTGCGCAATCCAAAGGGCACTAAGTTCGGTACCACGAAGGATGCGGATGGCAAGGAGATCTACTTCGTTGAGACCAATGGCCAACGAATCATGGTGCCCAAGCGGTACGTGCCCCAAGAGTTCATGAAAGGAAAGTAAGCCATGCCGTTCGCCCTCACCCCAAGCAAGGGTAAGCCGATCGATCTGTACGGCGATGACGTCAAGATCTTCAAGACCAGTGAAGAAGCTGGTTCGGAAGTCAGGTCAGGTTTGTACCGGTCGCCTTTTGCGGATCCACTCGAACAAGAGAAGTCCCGTCTTGGGATCGGTGAACGCATCGATGCCGGTGTCTCTGCGCTTGGCGAGAGGATGTTTGGAAAGCCAGAGGTCAACCCTGCTGACGTCAACCAGGCTGGGCTTCAGTCTGTTGCTGCTCGTAATGCGGAGATTGATCGACGTGCTGCCGCATACCGTGCGGAGATTGAGCAGAGGAACGGTCTCGAGAGAGCGATTGGTGCAGTCGTTGACCCGATTGCCGCCGGTATCGCGAACACCGTAGGTGGCGTTGCTGGGTACGCAGGGCGCAAGTTCGGCATCCAGTCTCTTCAAGATATCGAGATGAAGGCTGCGGCTGATGCCAAGGCCCTCATGGGAAACGACCCTAACCTGGCACAGAAGGTTCTCCAGGGTGTTGGATCTGCTGGTGCCGGTGTAGCTACGGCAATTCCTGCCGCTATTGGTGCCATGTATGCAGGTGCTCCGCTAGGCGTAGCGACCACCATTGGTGCCCTTGCTTCTACCGCGGTTAACCAATCTGGTGTAGCTCAGGAAGCCTATCGCGGTGCCATGGAGGCGACCGGCAACGAGAAGGTTGCTGATGTCCGTGGAGATACGGCTGCTGCTGCAACCATGATCCCGAACTTCTTCCTCGATAAGTTCGGTGTGAAGCTTGGACTTGGTGCTGCTGCTGGTACCTCGATGACCGCAAGAGCAGGTCGCGTCACTGGAGCTGGTCTCCTTGAAGGAGCGCAAGAAGGTTTCGTTGAGCAACCTGCAATCAACATCGCTTCATATCGTCCTGCTGGTGAGGGTGTTGCTGAATCCGCTTTGGTCGGTGGTCTTTCCGGGGCTGCAGTTCGTGGTGCCCAAGAGATCGGAATGCGTGGTGGTCAGCAGCAACAAGATCCCCTGGCCAATCTCCCTGAACAGAACATCGATCAAGTTGTTCCTGGTTCTCAAGCTCGAGCAGCTCAGGAACCTGGCAAGCCCTTGCCTGATGTCTTTGTGGTCACGCCTGATGGCACAGCCATTCCTGCTCAGGACTTTTCCGCGGAAGCCTATGACCGTTACAAGCGGTCTCAGCAAGGCGATCCAGTCCCCCTGCTTGGGTTCTCTCAGCCTGAAGGCAACCGTCGCTTCCTGCTCACGGATCAGCGCAGTGGCGAACAGATCGTTGTTCTTCCTGATGGCACAGCAATCCCACGTTCCGAGTTCAACCAGGCTGAGTACGACTCGCTCGTTTCTGCTCGTGATGACCGGATCCAACGCGGTCTTCTTCTTGCCTACAGCCCAGAATCTGACAGGCCATTCTTCGTAGCACCGGATGGAAGTGCCTTCCGCTCCTACGTGGACTATCGCTCTCATGTTGCTGAGCTCGCACAGAACACCGAAGACCAGCGCATGGCAGCGCTTGCCGCCCAGAAGACCCCTCGTGTTCGCCTGAATGAACTAGAGACCACAGACAATGCATCTGTACTTGTATTCGACAAAGGTCGTAATGGGGTTCTAGGGACCATTCAGCCTGGTGCCAAGACCGTCGAGATCGATGGCACTCGTGTCCCGATCACCAAGTCCATGACCTTTATCCCGGTGGAAGAGAAGATCCTCCGTACCCGGGAAGAGATCCGTGCTGAGAACAGCCCTGCTTTTGACGTGCAGCTCCCGATGGACTTCGCATTCCAGGGCGCACCGAAAGCTGATGGCTCGGTCACTGGTACGGTCAAGCAGGTTAGCTACGGTCTTTCGCTGGTTGCTGACCCAGAGATCCCTGGCCGTCTGCGCCCTGTACGGCACACTGACGTACTGATCAACGGGAAGATGGTTCGCCTACCAGGAACCCTGTCCCAAGAAGCCGTAGGTCAGAAGCTGCGTATTTCGACCGCTAAGGGCTCCGATGGCGTTCGGTATGGTATTGAGTCAACCCAGCTTCAAAAGCCCGTTGTAGCCCGTTCTGGCAAGCCTCAGGCCCTTCCTAACGTCAGTACTTCTCAACAAGCCCCTGCACTTCCGTCGGCAACCCAAGAAACTCAGCCGGTCACCGAGGCTCAAGCCCCAGCTCCGATCGTTAAGACCGTCAAGAAGACTCCTTCCAGGGCGATTGCCACTGGGGTTCAGCCACTGAACTACCAAGACGGGACTCGTGGTGCCATGGTCCGCATGGACAACGGCAGCGCGATTGAAATCCAGGAACAGGGCAAGCAGTGGGTAGACACCACTGGCCAGGTGCTTGGTAACAATCTTGAGCAAGCAGTCCAAGCTGTCCAGACTCGTGAGCGCAAGGGAGGTGAAGTTGCTCAGACAACCAACGAACGCCTTGAGACCGTCAGCCAACAACAAGCCGGTACTCCGACGGAACCCGAAGCCGCGACTAAAGCTAAGCAGATATCCAAAGGAAAGCGAAATGCCACTCAAAAAGGGAAGCAGCAACAAGACAATCAGCAGCAACGTCAAGAAGATCGTGGACGAGTGGAAACAGGACGGGACGATCGGCAACAGCAAACCGAAGAACAAGGCAAAAGCAGTGCAACAAGCGGTAGCGATCGCCCTGCAAAAAGCAAGGAAGAAATAAAGAAGGAACGCCTTGAGCGGATCAACGCTGCTCAACGTGCAAAGAACCCTGACTACGGCAAGAAGATTGGTGACGTCACGGTTGCTGCCTTCAAGCGTATCTCTGCCCGTATTGAAGACACCTGGAACGCATTCGTTCGTGCGCTTGACGGTATGGCTCGTGCAGCAGAACAACGCGATGACGGTGCTCGTACTGGTCGTGACACCGAAGAAGCTACGGTTGTTCGCTCTACTCAGCGCCTTGATACAGCGTTGCGTGAAGTCTTTGGCAATGACGCAGAGATTGCTCGCCTTCGTCTACAGCAGAACGAGAATGCAGCGAACCTTGTGCGCGAGAAGCTCGAGAGCGGAAAGCTTGCTGTTCCTGGCAACGTAGACCGCGGTGTCTTGAAAGCGCTTGAGCCTACCGAGTTGCTCGAGAAGCTTGGCACTGGAAGGACTGAGCTCGAGGCACGGATGCAAAGCCTGATTGAACTGGCTTCACGTACGAACCCAACGCCTCTGATGCAAGCAGTCATCCGCTCCAAGACCAAAGACATCCAGGCATCGATCGCTCGGTACAAGGGAATCCCTGAAGACCAGCGTCAACAGGCCTTTGATGATCTTCGTCAGTTAGCCACAGCAAGAAGCAATATCCGAAATCAGACACCGGAAGTTGCGGAGTCCAAGAAAGCTAGAGCTGTTGAGCAAGACAAGGACCAGAACAATCAGATGGCCCTAGCTTTACAGCGAGCTTTTACCGGCGAATCTGAAAAGCCCATGGATCCTCGTGACCTTCGGGACACGATGAAGAACGGTCCGGTCAAAGATGTCCCCACAACCAAAGAGATCTCGGAAGCTCGTGAGCTCTATGACGAGAACCGTGCTGAGAACCAGCCGACCTTCGATCGCTTCGTGAAGGACGAGCCTCTGCTTGCTGCAGCTTGGATTGACGCAGTCAACTCAAGCCCTTCCTACGCATCGATTGCCTACTTCGATGAACTTCAGGCTCGTTACAGCAAAAACCAACGTGCCACCAAGAGCAATGAGAAGGTGGCAGAGAACAGGATTGCTGCAGTCGAAGGCGCGAAGAACGACGTCATCACTGACCGTTACCTTGCGATCGTCAAGAAGTCCCTGTCTAAGGCTGACAACCAGGTTCTCAATGACGTCTATGGGGATGCCAAGCAAAGCACCCTGAGGTCTGGCTTCGCTAAGGATCTGCTTGCCTTCTACAACGGCGAGAAGGTTGATCCCAAGGTTGAGGCGATCATCAAGAAGGTTGACAAGGTCATCAAGGCTGCTGATATCCCCTCCATGCCGAGGACTCGTGAAGAGTTCTGGGGTGGGGACATCGATAACCAGTTCTTTGACGCTGATCTTTCCGGTCGGCTTGAGACCACCAACGATATCCGTGACGTCCTCGAGTTCATCTATCGCGCCTCTCCAAATGCAGACATGCGTTCCCTGGCGAAACAGTTGATGGACGCTGGGGTGCAGGGTGATATTCGGATGGCGGACCAGAAAGATAATCCTGACGGTCGTGCCGCTGATTCGAACCACTTCTTGCAGCGCATTCGTCTGTTTGGAGATGTGGACCTCGAACACAACATAATGCACGAGGCTGTCCACCTTGCAACGATGAACGGCTTATTGCAGCGTACCCCTGCTGCTCGAGCCCTTGAGAAGCTCTATGAGCAGATCAACAAGAACGCTGATGCGAAACCCTATGGACTGAAGAACGTCAAGGAATTCGTTGCTGAACTCAAGAGCAACCCTGACTTCCAAGAGTTCTTAGCCAAGCAGCCTGGTGGCGGATTCTTCCGGACCATGTTTGACCGTGTGGTCAACGCTGTGCGTCGTGTCATTGGTCTTGAGCCTCGTGACAACAGCGCTCTGAAACGGGCAATGATGCTGTCAGACCAGCTCATCAAGGAAGACCGTGAGCTCACCGCTAAGGGTTCGATCGCGATGGGTGAGGATGTTGCTGCCCACTACAGCCGTCCTGTTGAGGTCTATGCCTACGACAAGAACGGTGACGTGGTGGGCCTTGCTCAAATGGATCCGTCATCTGGCGATTGGCGGGTGTTCTTATCTCAAAGTGGAGATATTCGGAAGACCTCCAACTACACAACTCAGCTCTTCAACAAGACTGATGATGCGATCAAAGCTATGCGTGGTCCTGGCATCCGTCTGGTCCGTCGCAAGGACTCTCCAGCTCGTGGATCTGTATCACCTGGTGATATGGTTGAGATCTCCACTGACGTCGTACCGTCGAACAAGATCTCTGCTGCAATCGATGCAGCCCTTGGGAAGATGGGTATCCGTCCGGACAATGTCCGTCGCCTGATCACGGATAGCGAGATCGACATTCGGTCGGTGATCGACAACCTCCGTAAAGAAGGCCATGCAGTTGGATCGGATCTTGACTTCTATGCTGCTCTAACACGCACACCTGGTGCTACAGGTGCAGCGCTGGATAAGTTCAACCGCCAGTTTGTTGAGCCCCTTGAGAAGACCTATGCCGCACTCATGAAGAAGGGTGTGACTGCCAAGGAGATCAACCAGTACCTAACCGCCAAGCATGCTGAGGAGCGCAATGACGTAATCGCTCAGCGCAATCCTGCTATGCCTGATGGTGGATCTGGGATGACTACGGCAGACGCTCGAGCTCTTCTTCAAAGCTTTGCCGGTCGGTCCTATGCGGCTGACCTCGATGCCCTCAGCAAGATCTTTGAGGACATGTCTGACTTCAAGGTCAAGCTCATGCAAGACAAGGGGCTGATCGACTCGAAGACTGCAGCCTCATTGAAGAAGTACAAGAACTACGTGAACCTTCGTGGCTTGGATGAAGACCCTGAGGAAATTCACGCAGCAGTAGGCATTGCCAAGAAACCTGGTCCTGCATTGAAGACCGCCAAGGGTCGTTCTACAGAGGCAGCAAACATCATCCAGAACACGATCCTGGATGCCGAGGCTGTGATCCTCAAGGCTTATCAGAACGAGGCAAGGCAGTCCCTCTTAAAGCTTGCAGAGAAGTTCCCTGACCCTGACTTCTGGGTCGTGGCTCCGATCAAATCCCGGATGGTCATCGACAAGAAGACCGGCAATGTCCGGTTTGCTGGTGACCCCACCCTGGCTAACAGCGTCCACTCTGCTGAGATCTTCGTGGATGGTGAGCTGGTCCGGGTTGAGATGAAGGACGCTCACTTTGCAACCGCGGTGAATAAAGCAGCAGACAAGCTACCAGATGTTGTGGATAAGGTGGCTAAAGTCTTGGCTGCATATAACCGGTGGAAGGCAATGCTGCTCACTCAGTTGAATCCTGAATGGGCAATCACCAACGCCTTCCGTGATGCCGGTGCTGCGATCGCCAACGTCAAGGTGGATGAGGCTGAAAAGCAGATCCCACAGGAAACCCTGAAAGAAGCTGCCAAGTCCTACGCCTCTTCCATGCGCGAGATGTTTAAGTACGTCCGTGATCCTGATAACGCACCTGGTGCAGTGGCTTCAAAGATCCGTCGCTTCGAGGAGCTCGGTGGAACCACCAAGTTCTTCGGGCTAAACGACATCGAGCAGAAGCTCAACAAGTTCCGTGACCTAGAAGCCAAGGCTCAGAACAAGGGCGTTCGTGGCAAGGCACTGAACCTGATCGAGAAGAGCAAGGTTGGGAATCTGCTTGACGTGATCATGGATCTGAACTCCACCGTGGAGATGCTGCCCAGGTTCGCTGCCTTCGATGCACTAACCAAGCTCGGGGTTGATGATCAAACCGCTGCCACCTACGCCAAGAACCTGAACGTCAACTTCAATCGCCGCGGTGAGCTGGGTTGGCTGTCCAATGTCTACCTGTTCTTCAATGCTGCGGTGCAGGGTAACGTCCGTACCGTGAAGGCTTTGGGTACCAAGACTGGTGGCGCGATCGCAGGTGGTCTCTTTGTAGCTGGGTTGATCGAAGCAGCAATCGGTCACGCCCTGGATGACGATGAGAACGACAACGGAAAGCCCGACATCGAGGAGCTCTCTGACTACGACCGCAACACCAACATCGTGATCCCAGTGGGTGGCAACAACTACTTCAAGATCCCGCTTCCGTATGGCTTTAACGCCATAAAGGCTGCAGGTTCCCACATGGGGGATTCGATCTGGGGTACCAAGTCTCCGGTCAAAGCAGCATGGGCAACGCTTCGTGCGTTCTCTGATGCCTATAACCCGATCGGTGCTGGAGATTCATCCAGTGCTGCGAACACTGCGATCAAGATGATCTCGCCTGAGATTACCGATCCGATCGTGGAGTACGCCTTAAACGAGAACCGCTACGGTGCCCCGATCAGGAAAGAGAACCGACCAGGGATGCCGTCTTTGCCTGACTCCGAGCTCTACTTTGACTCGGTCTCTGGGGTCTCGAAGGCTGTGAGCTCGTTCCTGAACAGCGCGACTGGTGGCAACAAGTTTGTCTCTGGTGCGATCGACATCAACCCTGCAGCGATTGACCAGTTCTTTGGGGCGATCCTCCCGGGTACCCCGTCAGTCGTAACGCGTGGCGTTAATACCGCGGTGAAGGCTGCGACCAGTGAGGCAGAGATCGAGATCCGTGAGATCCCGTTTGTCCGTCGAGTCCTCACCGAACCGGCCAAGGCTTCGACCTACAAGGATTACTCCGAGGTCAAGGCGCTGATCGACCAGCTCAAGAACATCGACAACAACGGTGTCCGTGAGCAGCGTCAGAAGCTCAAGGAGTTCCCGGGATGGAGAGGGGTAGAAGCTCAGCTCGATGCCGCAGAGAGCGTCCGGAAAGACTTGGTCACCAGGAAGCAGTCAATCCGCAACGGTGACGTCAAGGTGGCGGACAAGGACCTCGAGATCCAGAAGATCGATGAGAAGATCCTCAAGCTCGAGAACCGTGTCCTGAAGCGCTACAACGCGGTCTCAGACGCCTGGTAATCAGGCACCCTGAACGTCATTACTCGGAGCCCAAGGATGCAGCGGGATGTCACTCTCGCTCGTCCTTGAGTGCAACAGCATCCCATTGGGCATATGGGTCATGAACGCGATCGGCTCAGGCCTGTTGGCCAAAGCTTTGCGCAGTGCAGCAATCGCCTCCTCTTCTTTGCCGTACTGAAGGGGCCAATCTCTAGGACAAGTCCCCGTCCCCTCAAGCGCATGTAGCGCCATCTGAGCTGCCTTCCTCAGGTCATTCATGGTCCGCCTCCCTCACCATGTAGTCGAATTTCAGGGCCTCAATACCACCCACCATCTCGCAGTAGTTGTCATGCGGCATGAAACAGGTCACCCGTAGCCCATCGGACCTGAACCCCACTCCACAAAACGACTGCAACACCCCACTCTTTGCGTCCGCCAGGATGTCCTCGAGCATCTCGACCAAGGATTCATTCGGGCTTCCGTCGTTTACCTGTACCCCAGGCAGGGCCTTCACGTTACTCACTTCGCCTCGCTTGCACGGACCATCAGGTACAGCGGAAGTACGCACACATACGTAGCCCACCACCCAAGCCCAGCGTCGAAGTGATACAGAAGGAACGCCGTCAACAATGCAGTCATCGTTCTTCCTCGCTATGACGTAAACCTGCCGTCGGACGACATAGGACTACGTCGGATCCAGGACCAATTAGTTCAACCGCTTACGCCGCTACAACTTTCAGTTCAGGACGGCTTTGGCGTAAACCTGCCGCAAGAACTGTGTCCACCGCGGAAGCTGATTTCGTCAGCGCAGACAGGTCGGCCTTCGCATAGCGCCGCACCATCTTTTCCGACTTCCAACCCCCGAGATCCTGGATGTCCGCCAGGGAGATGCCGTTGTTCCTGAGCATCGAGGCCCATGTGTGGCGGTTGTCGTGCCACCGATAGTCCTCAATCCCTGCGCGTTGCAGTGCTTTCCTCCAGGATCCGGTGTTCACCTGCCCTACCGGATTGCCTTGATACGTGAACACGTAGTCTTCGTGCCTCCCGATTTGGGAGCTCAGAATTTCACGGGCCATTTCTGACAAAGGAAGCACCAACTCACGCTTGCCCTTGAACTGAGAGGCTGGGATCCTGATCACACGAGACTGCATATCCACCCACTCCCACCGCAGCTTGATCACGTTCGCCTGACGTAACCCAGTTGAGAGCGCGAACATGAACATTGCCCTTTGATGCTCGGGCAATTCCCCCATCAGCGCCTTCACCTCGGCAACAGACAGGCTGCGTGACCGCTCACGGTCTGACTCATCGAACTGCTTGAAGCGAGTCGGGGGATTCTTCAGCCACCCCCAGCTATCCGATGCCCGATACAACAGGGAACGGATGGCTGACAGATACCGGTTGGCTGTGGCCTTGGTGGTCTCCTTGGCCTTCTCATACACCCCAGACATCACCTCACCCTTCGTGACAGCGGACAGGTTCTTACCCTTGAACTTCGTCCCCCACCACTCGAGTTGCCGTTTGTAGTCACGCAAACTGCGGTGACCTTCTACTTCCAGCTCCAGCAGAAAACGATTGACCGCTTCTTCCCAGGTGAACTCCTTGGCTCGGCCTAGCCTCACCTCGTCCCACAACCGTGCCTTGAGCTTGTCGTGGTACTCCTGAGCTTTCTTGCGATCCGTCGTCTTCGTGCTGTGCCGGACCCTCTTCCCGTCAGGGCCTGTGATATCCACCCACAGGTTGACGGACCCTTTAACCGCAATGACGGCCATTACGCCTCCACTGCCGGTCGCTCGGAAGTTTGAGCGTACTGACTTTGGATGAAGGTCTCAAGGTCAGCTCGCATAATCCGCCACCGGCCATTGGCCCCAATGCGGAAGGCTGGGATCTTCCCCTCCCGGGCCCAACGACGGACGGTTTCGTAAGCCATACCCAGCATCTCTGCGGCTTCGTAGAGATCCAAGGTCTGGCGATTCACATCACCCATTGCTCTGCTCCATAACAAGTTGGATCAGGTTCGGTGAGCTCCATCCCTCCGGCTTCAAGATCTTGCCGTCTTCGCGACGACGCACCTTGCCGGTTTTCGGATCCACCTTCGCCATGTTCGAACGTTGAACCTCATCCCACAGTGGCTGCGGGTCTATGCCCATCGCATGCATTGCACCGATGGAGACATAGATGATGTCGAGCAAGGCGTCACACACATAGGCCACCTCAGAGACGTGATTCCCATTGACGCTTGGGAACCCGCCTTCACGAGTAGCTGCATGCAACTCGCTCACCTCTTCATCAACAAGGCTCAGGTACATGAGGACCAGGTCCCGTGAGGGCTTCTGGTCACACGCATCCATGAAAGCCTTCTGTTCCTTGAAGACACTCATGCCGCTTCCTGGAACATGTCTTCCTGTTCGTGAGAAGTCTCTTGCACCTTGACGCCAACGCTCAGCAGATCGACCAGGTCGTCTTGCGTTGCGACTTCCACTGCCATCGTCGCTCGAGCAACGTGGCTTAGGGCTTGATGACGGTTAGCTGCACGGACCAGGTGGTTGCTGCCAACGCCTGTGTTAACAACGTAGATACGCTTTTTCATTTGAACTTCCTCATAGTTGCAGGTTTTGGGGGACGTCCCCTGGGTTTAGAAACTTTTGTCTTGAGACTCACGATCTCTTGGTCGAGGTGAACAATCCGCTGCGTGAGTCCCTTGATTAGGTCACGAAGCGCATGAACTTCTCTCGTGAGCTGGTCGTACTTGCTTGGGCCGAAGAGACTCATTGCAGCCCTTTCGTCCATAAGCGTGGCCACAACAACGTGGTGCCTCGCGTAGCGCCTCGAGCAAGAAGCTCAGACGTGGTGGCGAACCTTGGCTTGTCGTCCTCAGTCCTACCTGGAAGAGCCCACATATCAGGCTTGGTGTAGTGGGGAACGAGGGACATGTTTCCCAGGTGCATCACTGGGGTCCAGTCCATCTCCATTCGGCTATTCATGTCGGTCATTTGTTACTCCTTTTAGATCAGAATGGGATATCGTCCTCTGCTTCGTCCAATGAACGAGCTGGGGCCTTGGGTTTTGGTTTCGGCTTGTCTTCTTCGCGCTTGGTCAGCAGCACGACCTTGTCGGCCTTGATCTCAGTGGTCTGACGCTTGTTGCCTTGCTTGTCTTCCCACTCACGAGTCCGAAGAGAGCCCTCTACGTAGAGCTGGTCACCCTTCTTCACGTACTGCTCGATCACCTCAGCAGTGCGGCCATACGCCACGATGCGGTGCCATTCCGTGGCTTCCTTCATCTCGCCACTTGACTTGTCTTTCCAGCGCTCTGACGTGGCCACAGACGCCATCGCGATTGCGTTTCCGTCCGCGGTGTACTTAGCCTCAGGGTCCTTCCCCACTCGGCCAAGGATCGTTACTTTGTTGACTGACATTCGTTCTCCTTTAGAACAGATGGTTGGTCACTGAGATCGGCGTGATCTCGTTCGGGTAAAACTCTTTCTTCTTCAACCGACCAGGCTCGGTGTCCGCTACAACGTGGGCCCAGAACAACGCGAGCCTCGGCATCAACCATCCCCAGTACTCCCTACTTCTCGGAAGGCGGGTCACCGTCATGCCGAACGGTGTCCAGCAAACAAAGTCCCACCACTCCCGATTCGTTACTTCCATCAAGCCCTGGCACTGCGCCATGTAGTACACAGGCACCCCGTCGTAGACCTTCTGATCGAACGGGCACTTGAACTCCACCCCACCAGAATGCCCGACAAGCCCATCAGGAGAGCCGCCAAGCCACGAATACTCTTGGTGTGGTATGAACCCCACCTCCTCCACTAAATGGCCTGTATGGAGCTCATACGCAGCCAGAGCGACCTTCTCGTTCATGTCACCCCAAGCTGTTGCTGCGTTGCCTTCGAAGGTTTCGCGTTTCGTTAGGCGACGGAAGAGCTGTTGTCTGCTTCCTGGTGAGATTCCTGCTGCTTGGCCGAAGACGCTGCAGGTGAGCTTGCCTTCGCGCTCTTTGAACCACTCTTCTGTGCGCTGAGCTGCTCCTTCATGGCGTCCTTGATCGCTTCGCATGCCTTCTTCTCCGAGTTATCCAACTTCAAAAATTTCCCAGACAGTTCTTCCAGGGTTTTGCTGGACTCAAGTTCAGCTTTGATCTTGAGGATCCGTTCTTCTGATACGACTTGCTTCGGAGGATTGGCTTGCTGATGCACAGCGTTCTCCACCTCGTTAGCCGAGGCGAACTCACCGCCGTGGATTCCGAGAGCTGCTAAGGCACGACCGATTGCGGAGGTCGCACAGTTCTCAACAGCACTGGTCTTGTTGATCTGAGATGCATTGCGCATCTCTTCGGCATCACCCTCAGCGAAGGTGATCCATTCAATCGAGGCTGACATGCCGTCATGAGTCTTGATCGGGATATCAATGAAGGCCTTGATCTGAACAACATCGTCGTCAGCCCTGATGATGTTGGTTCTGAATCTGCCGTACACACCGAACGCCTTGCGGAAGACTTCAACCCGCGTTGCTACTGTCGTGTAGCGCTTCCTTCCGATCTGGATTCCCTCGTCGTTCAGCCTTGCGCATTCCGTCATGGCTGTTTGCAGCGCCTTGTCTGCCTGGTCCATCGTGAACATCGTTCGCTCCTGTGACATGGATGCTTGATTACATCCGATACAGGAATCATACATCCTTGTTTGACGAATAACAAGTGAACTTGTTGGAAATATGCAGGAAAACGGAACGCCTCTAGGGAAATGTCAGAAGCGTTGTGCGAATGCAGCAATAAAAAACCCCGCCGGAGCGGGGCTTCGCTAAGCGATGGAGCTCAGCGTCGGTACTTGCGGTGCTCGACCACGGTCCACTTGCATGATCATCCGAAAATCAAGTATCCTTGTTGGAACGCCGGGATAGGTGGGACCTCATGACCCCACTGAAAGCTAACCAGCTCCAGCCTCCCGGCTCACTCCATTTCTTTGGAGCTGGAACGGAGCTGATAAATGGAAAGTCCCTTCTACATGATGTGGGTCGCCGGAAAAGGCGCACCGAAACGCATCCATCCAACACTCGAACGAGCTCGCGAAGCTGTCCAGGCCTACAAGGACGACGGCGGAACACGCGAGGTGTTCATTCTCCAGGTCGTTGAGCAGTACCCGGGCCGGAGACTTCTGACCCTGAAGCGTCGACCTGACTCAAACAAGGTCGAGCCCAAGCATCCAACACCTATCTGACGTGAGGGAACCATGCACTTCTACCCTCACCACATCGGAGACTTCCTCCGAGATACCCACTCCCTCACCCCACAAGAATCGTACTGGTACCTCAGGCTAATCTGGCTGTACTACGAGACAGAAAAGCCCCTCCCCGATGACGTTCCGAACCTGTGTTTCAAGATCGGAGCTCGAGGTCATGAGGACACTGTCCGCATTCTGTTGCAGAACTTCTTCAGATTCGATCCGTATCTGAAATCACATACGCATCAGAGGATCGACAGAGAAATTGCCAAGTACCAACGCAAGGCAGCTTCTGCAAATCGTGCGAATCAGATGCGATGGGCATCTGAAACGGATCTGAAATCAGAAAAGAAATCGGATACGGATCAGATCCTAACCAAGAACCAAGAACCAAGAACCAATAAAGAACATACGCCACAGGTGGCGGATCTTCTGCCTGATGTTGATCCTGCTGTCCTGAAAGACTTCGTTGCTTTGCGAAAGAAACTCCGTGCTCCGATCACTGAGGTCGCTGCAAAGGGTCTGATTCGCGAAGCAGAGAAAGCAGGGATCACTCTCACTCAAGCACTGACGATCTGCTGCGAGAGAAGTTGGCGTGGCTTCAACGCTGACTGGCTCAAGGACAAGAAGGCCAAGTCCGACGAGTTCGATTGGGACGAAGCACTGCGAGGTGCAGCATGAACCAACACCTCGAGACAGTCTTAGGTCGCCTCAGGAAAGTCAAAGGTAGGAACGGGAACTGGGTTGCATGTTGCCCAGCTCACGATGATCACAACCCTTCCATGACGATTCGAGAAACGCCTGATGGCACCATCCTCATGCACTGCTTCTCCGGCTGCTCGATCCACGAGATCGCTGACGCAATCGGAGTTGACCTCACCGATCTGTTCCCTCCTAAGACCGACTATCACAGCTCCGGTCCTAAAGCCCAACGCTTCTACGCATCCGACCTGCTCAGGGTCATCGGATTCGAAGCGCTTGTTGTGCGCGTTGCTGCAGCCAACATGGCCCAGGGCAAATCCCTTTCCGAAGAAGACAGAGAGCGCTTGAACAAGGCGCAGTCCCGTATCGCAGAAGCACTGGAGCAAATCAATGGGTAGCCTGACTTCAATCGAGCGAGTAGCTCAGCGTCTCGATGACGAGAGATCCACCAGGCTACACAAGGAGGACGTTGACTTCGACGGGTACATGACTCAGCGAGACAAGGACATTGCGAAGATCAAGGGACCCGAAGACTTCCGTGAGATGGTGCATCAAGAGTTCATGGGAGAGGCCAAGCTTGCTGGTCTCTTACTTCCATGGAGCAAGATGGCTGACAAGTTTCGTGTCAGGCCTGGTGAAGTAACCATCTGGACTGGATTCAATGGTCACAAGAAGTCGATGGTTACAGGCTACGTAATACTTTCGTTGATTGCGCAAGGTGCAAAAGCGGCGATAGCATCGTTTGAGATGAAGCCGCATAAGACATTAAAGCGTATGTGCTGTCAGGCAATTGGAACCAAGGAGCCAACGACTAAGTACATCGATAAGTTTCTGGACAAGATGACCGGAAGCTTATGGCTTTACGACCAGCAAGGTGAGGTGACGGTGGATCGGATCATCGCCGTCGTCTACTACTGCGCTGAGCAGCTCGGTATCACCCAGTTCGTGATCGATTCCCTGATGAAGGTGGTCGCGAATGAGGACGACTACAACGGGCAGAAGCGCTTCATCGATCGGCTCTGTGCTGCAGCTCGAGAGCTGAACGTCCACATCCATCTTGTCCATCACTCACGCAAGAGAGACGACGAGAAGACCCGCCCTGGCAAGCAAGACAGCAAGGGTTCCGGGGCGATCGTGGACCAGACCGATAACTTCGTTGTGGTGTTTTGTCCCCCGAAGAAGGAAGGTGAGGTTGATAAGCCTGACGTCCTTCTCTACGTGGACAAGCAGCGGCATGGCGACTACGAGGGTGTGTGCCCCCTCTGGTTCGATGACCGCAGTCTTCAATTCCGTGAGGGATCAAGCGTTCCTCGAAAGCTATGGGTTGATTGATGAAGCGCTTCAAACCGGACGCCGATTTCGTGGCAGTCCAATCTAACCGGATGCACGAGCTGCTTAGGCAACGTGCTTCCGTGTCCAGGGAAGACCTCGAGTACGCAGTGGAAGCGATAGCCAGGTTGAAAGACGAACGCCTGAAGGCTTGCGTTATCGAGCTCATTGGCTGGGGCGATGAGGAACGAGCAGAGATCGAGACCTTCGTTGCGATCGCCATCGAGGTGATGAAGCGGACCAACGTCTCCAAGCTTCGTGAGTGCGCTCGGATCGTTGAGCTACGTCACTTCTTCAACGGAGGGAATAATCGTGATCAAGCGACTCAAGAACATGTGGTGTGACTGGTTCCACCACGGAGGAAGGATCACCCGGGATGAGAACGGGTTCATCAACTGGCGCTGCGATACCTGTGGTCGGTGGGCTTACCCGACAGCCGCGGAAGTCGAACGTGCCGTCATCAACCAGGACATCAAAGCGCATCTTGCAAAGAGGGGAAAGAACAAATGAAGAAGCCAAAGACTTACACCACTCAGCTTGGCTGGGTCACCTTCGAGTTCCAGTCACATCACTTGAAGGTCGTGAACTTTCTCAAGTCGGTGGGTGGAACGGCAACCCTTCAGGAAATTACCGCGGCCTACGGCAAGGGAAAGATCTGTCCGGTAAAGGCCTTGCTCCAGCTCGGGAAGATGGGTGCTGTCTCAAGGGAGACCATCCGCCTTCGCGGTGGGCGAGGAGACAAGATCTCGTACTACACGCTATCCACCTACCGTCCAGCACTCGATATCAACTTCAACAACCCATTCGGTCTGAGGGCAGCATGAACAGAGAAGACATCATCCGCATGGCGCGGGAGGCTGCGTTCTCTGAACCAGCACACCCATTCATTACTTGGGGCGCAAGCGACGAACAGCTTGAACGCTTCGCTGCCCTTGTCGCCGCCCATGAGCGTGAAGAGTGCGCGAAGGTGTGTGATGTGCTTGCTGTACATCCTGAATATGCGTCAGACATTACAAAAGTGGCCGCGCAAGCAATCCGAGCAAAGGGGTGAGCATGAAGGACTACGTCGCAGGAGAGGCTGTGTGGCGTACCTCAGAAGAGCAGTCACCCCCGCTTGGATCAAAGCTCTTGCTCTTGAATCCAGGTGGTGTCTGTGTCGTTGGCCATTGGGCTGACTGGGCGGTTGCATGGGCACCTCTCCCTAAGGTACCGAGCCACATCAAGGAGGTTCTCGATGGATCGAGAAGAACAAGCGAGGCGCAACCGTGAAGCAATGCCAAACGTGGCAGCAATCCTCGATGAGTTCCGAGAAGTCTTCGGGCCAGATTGCAAGCTGCTTTACGGCAAGGATCACGTCACTGGTCATGAGGTTGGGACACCCTCACCTCGTGGTGTCGAACCAATAATTACCCCAAGGAAAGACGATGAAGATCTCAGACGAACAGATCGAAAGACGACTAGGCGAACTAAGGGGTATGGCCGGTGAGTACGCCGAGGCCTACGCCGAAAGGACCCACCTTGAAGAGTTCAAGAAGTCCAAGCTTGCGATGCTCATGAAGGAGGCAGAGATCGGTGGACACAAGACCGTTGCCTCTCAAGAGCGTGAGGCCCTGGCGAACCAGGAATACATCAAATTGCTGGAGACCCTACGCATAGCAACCGAGAAGTCAGAGCGCCTTAGGTGGCAGCTCGAGGTGGCGAAGCTAGGAGTCGGTGTCTGGCAGACAGCTCAAGCAAACGAACGCATGGAGATGAAAGTGTATGGACGATAGGTACGTCGATGAACACGAGGCCCTGACATTCGGGCCAGTAGAGAAGGACCCCAATGGCCTAGACCCTCACACCCTTGGTGCCAAGCTGGACGCAGGGAAGGTCCGCCCTACCCTGATCTTGAACTCAATGCATCGAGCGATCCGTGCAGTCGTTGAGGTCGGGGAATACGGGGCCAGGAAGTACACCGAGGACGGATGGCAGCACGTTGAGCGTGGCTTTGAACGCTACAGCGATGCGATGCACCGCCACCTTCTGGCTGAGAACGACGAGATCCGCGACCCACAGACGGGCCTTACCCATGCAGCGCACGTCGCATGGAATGCATTGGCAAGGCTCGAGCTACTGCTGAGGGAGATCGAATGAAGATCATCCCTCCGTACCTCACCTTTCGTGACGCGCTTAGGCGTGGGTTTGTTGGCCGGATCGAGAACCGTAGCTACATGGAGTGGGTCAAGGGCTTGCCTTGTGTGAGCTGCAGCCAACCTGCTGATGACCCTCACCACCTGTACGGCAGCGGATACAAGGGCATGGGAACCAAGGTGCCTGACTACCTGACCATCCCTGTCTGTCGTAACTGTCACGACGCTCTCCATCACAACGTGTCTGGCTGGGAAGAAGTCAATGGATCCCAGTGGGAACACGCCGCCATGACCATGCTTCAAGCCATCTATCAAGGAGTCTTAAGTGAAAGAACCAAGTCTCGATGACGTCGCCTTCATTAGCCAGAGGGCAAGGATTGAACTGCAGTTCATCCGTAAGCGGTGCGGTGAACTCAATGACCTGGTCAGCTCCCAGGCATCGGAGATCCGGTACCTGAAGAACGAGCTGATGAAAGTGGAGCAGATGCTTGCCGTCGCGCAGAGGTTGTCATGAAGAAGAAGCGAGCAATGCGTGACGTCCTTGGGCCACAGCCTGTCCGCCTGATCTCATACTCCACGCCAAACCCGGAGGCCTTCCATGACCCAGACATGGACATCAAAGAGCTCGTTGCCTATTGCGCCCGTGTCTCCAACCCATCCAACCAACTCAACACAGAGACAGCAGACAAGCTCATCAGGTACCTCATCGCGAACAAGCACTGGTCCCCGTTCGAGATGGTTTCAATCTGTCTTGAGATCACTACTACCCGGGACATCGCAAGACAGATCCTCAGGCACCGAAGCTTCAGCTTCCAGGAGTTCAGCCAACGATACGCTGACCCAACTAAGGATCTCTCGTTCGTTTATCGGGAAGCAAGACTCCAAGACCCAAGCAACAGACAGAACTCCATAGACACGGACGACAGTCTGCTGCACGAGAAGTGGAAGTTCATGCAAGACCTGGTGCTGCACGAAGCCAAGCGAGCCTACAAGTGGGCCATCGAGAAAGGGATCGCGAAGGAGGTTGCTCGAGCTGTCCTGCCTGAAGGGCTGACCGAGAGTCGGATGTACATGAACGGGACCCTCCGGTCATGGATCCACTACATCGAGCTGCGCACAGCGAACGGTACCCAGAAAGAACACATCGAGATCGCCAGGGCTTGTGCCCATGTCATCGCTGACGTCTACCCAATGGAGGACGAGGATGAGCGGTGATCACAACATGCACCAGAAGTCGCGGTCGTTTGTCGATCGTTATGAAAAAGTCCGTGAGCTAGTCAAAGACCCGACGCTTAGAGTCAAAGATATTGCAGAGCAGACTGGATACGACAAGGGCCATGTCAGCAGACTACGCAAGGAAGCAATCAAGAAAGAATGGGTTGGGCTGACGCCGCGAGAAATTGAACTGCTTGACGGGATGATCGAGGTTCAACTGCACCACGCCGCGCAGTGCGACCACATCGCCAATCGGACAATGGCGGAAAAGCAAAAAGGCTGGGACATGGAGCGTGTTGCACTGCTTCGCAAGCTGCGGGAGAAGAACACATGAGCTTCATTGTTGGCTGCGACCCTGGCCTCAATGGGGCGATCGCTGTACTCACCAAGGACGGGGAGTTTGTGAAGGTCTTTGATACCCCGACCTACGAGGTGACCTCCGGGAAGAAGACAGTGCGCCGAGTCTTAGCTCCGGCCATCGTTGCTGAGCTCGAGCAATACACCAATGCCCAGGCCTTCATCGAGATGGTTGGATCACGTCCAGGCGAGGGTCACATGAACAGTTTCAACTTCGGAAAGTCTGCTGGAATCCTCGAGGGAATCATGGCTGGTCTCAGGATACCCTCTCAGACCGTTTCTAGCATGGCCTGGACGCGTCAAATGCGAGTGGGTAAGGAGAAGGATCAGGCAAGGGCGATCGTCGCTCAGACGTGGCCTATTGCAGCCGCAGAGGTATCCAGGAAAAAAGACATAGGAAGAGCTGACGCATTACTGATTGCTGAATACGGGAGATTGACATGCGCTCGATAGGAAAGATGCACACCCCAGATGCCAAGCCTCTGTACGGAGGGAAGAAGAGACACGCTCTCCTTTCGGACGAAGGGTTCTGCCTGAACCAGGTGTCGATTGAGAAGCTGGGGTCACAGAAGAAGTTCAAGGTCCACATCCTGTCACCCCTTGGGCTGAACCGTAGGGTTGTGTCCTTCGTGACCATCTTCGACAGGCGTTACATCGCAGACGTGGTTACAGGAACGCTGTACTCCACCATCACTGGACGCTGCATGACTAGTGATCAGCGCAGAATTGTGAGTGTGCAATGAAGTTCAACAGCATCGAGAGTGCGCTGACGTTTGCGTTCTCTGTGCGTGAGCGCCAGGACTATGCGCGTCTCGACCTGCTGGGGGTGCGGTCAACAGGCGGTGATCGGATGACACCGTTGGATCTTCATGCACAGGGGGCGATGATCATCTCCCGGGTAAACACATTGCCCGATGTGGAGATGCTTACGGTGTACGCACAGTGGGCGTACGGGAAAGAAAGGGATCTAGCAGTAGGGAGTTGGGCCCAGATCCATGCAGAGGGATTGGGCGTATCTGTATCTCAGGCGAGAGACAGTCTGTCGAACTGGGTGAAGAGATCCCCGAGTCTTCGCAAGATAGCGGCAGATCACGGGGCCTCATATCGACAGGCGAATACGTGGAGGAAGAAGGTCCTCGACACGTTCTTGCCGATGCAGCGCAGGGCATTGGACTCCCTGCACGATCAGCTAATCGATCGCAGTTGACGGGTTCTTCGGTGGCCTCCCGGCCTTTGACTTCTTGATCACCAGCTTCCGCGGCACCATCCACACGGAAGCGAACTTCACTGCACCGATCACACGCCCCGCCTTGAGCAGGTAGTGCATGCGTTGGGTGCTGAACCCGAGCTGCTCACAAGCTTCCTTGACGGAGATGTACTTGCTCATGGCTCACTCTACCTCATCAGGGCTGTGGGCTGCGGTCTCGACGGCGTCCTGCATTCTCTGTGCCCAGCCCATCGCCTCTTCGAAATCCTGCTCGGTGAATCCGGCAAGCTCGGTCATGTTCATGAAGACCACAGAGGCGCAGTTTGAGCAGGAATCCCTGAGGGTTTCGAGCGCAGGCTCAGGTGCATCCACGCCATCAATGATCGCTCGGTTGATGATGCAGAAAGCCTGGAGGTGATAGCAGGTCTTGACGTAATCGGCAAAGCGCTCTCCCTTGTGGGCCGCAATGGACACGAGGAAGTCAGCGACGGTTTGAACAGCTCGATGTCTCTTGTTCATAGTTAAGGTTTCCTAGTTGTTGGTGATCTTTCCTTGGTCGAGAAGCGTGCCTTGCAGTGGGTGCATTCACGCCTCCGTTCCACGTAGTAGTAGCCGCGGGTTGGTTCCCACCAGTGCCTGGTCTCGAGGACCTTGGTCTTGTAGGCCTCGCCGTCCGGTGCCCTGCAGTAGGGGCACTGCATTACATGGACCTCCAAAGGGCGCGACCTAGCAGGTTCAGGGCGACGACGACTGCGAACCAGAGGGTGAGTCCGAAGATCCACTCGGGTAGCTTCCAGCGGATCCAGGACCAGGGCGTCTTGCCGAAAGCCATAATGTCCTGGACCCAGAGTTGGTCGTACTCAACGTAGTTGTTGAGCGGGGGCTGGTAGTTGCTGCCGATCTTGACCTTCTTGCCTGGGGCAATCGGGATGGGGACGATTTCGTTGTCGCGGATGATGTGAGCCATTAGTTTTCTCCTGTTGCTTTGGCGGTGGCGTGTTGAGCCTCACGTTCTATCGTTCTGGACCAGTGCCGGTTATCCACCAGGGATATGTTGAGGATTGTGTGTAGCGCGCCCAATAGATCTTGGTTCACGGCATGTAATCGGCGCAGTTCGGCGGCAATGTACGGGGCAAGGTATAGCTTCGCATTCACCGGGTCTTCGAGTTGTGCAGCCAACCGCAGGGCTTCTGGTTGTGTGTTCATGTGTTTCTCCTATGAAAGAAGGGGCCGAAGCCCCGGGAATTAAGCGGCGAACTCTTCGGTCAAGGACCAGAGCTCTTTGTTGATGCGAAGGGTCTCGGCAACCGCGGTGATGCGCTTGGTGTTGGAGATGGACCCGTCGGTCTTGCGGACAGAGAATCCGCCGCGCATCAGGGTCTCTTGCACCCTGTTGTAGACACCCCAGAGGTTGTTCGAGGTGTCGTTGAAGCGACGGCGACGGGCCAGGGCATCAGGGCTGATGACGGTGGCCGTATCACCCAGGCGGATCTTCGAGGCGCGGACCTGGAACTCACGGATCATGGCGTCGGTCATGTCCTTAGCCTTCCACTCGGAGACCTTGTCTTGCAGCATGGGCAAGCGATCCATGATCGAGTGGGCTGCACCTACGACGCTGCTTGCAAGGCCATCGGTGTGGCGGAAGCGGAAGCTGCCGACCATGGACTCGGCTACGACCAGGCCGTTGGAGCAGATGAACCGGAAGAGCCCAGCGTGAAGCTGGTAGGACGTGCTCGCATCGTGGGAGTTGACGAGCAAGACCTCGGGCACGAAGTCCTGACCCTGCACTCGGTTGTCACGCAGCACGACCATGTGCTTAGCGAACCCACGCTTGTCTGCGATACGGGTACGGGATTCCATGGCACGGGTGACGGTGAAGCCAGAGTCACGGAGGTTGTTGACCAGCTCGATGGTGGGCGTGAAGGTGTAGCGATCGGACACCTTGTGGTAGGGCTGGGTGGCGAAGACTGAAGGGGCGAGGCGCTCGATACGGTCATCAGCGAGGGCAACGTTGGAAGACATGCGGGTGTAAGCGTTCATGTGAAACTCCTTGAGATAAGCCCCAGGAATTGGGGCAGTGATTGAATTAGAACAAAACCGTTGGAGAAAACCAAAAAGCTAGGCAGCAAGAAGGAGACGCTCAAGCTTGGCGTCATAGGTCTTGACGAGGTGATCGGTGGCAGCAGGTGACATGATCGTGTCCCTCTCGAGCCCATCGCAGGTCAGAAGGATCTTGAAGGCAACCCGATCAGCCAACCAGGCAACGTGCTCTTCTGCCTTGTGGCTGTGCCTGTTGTGGTTCACGGCCACATTGGTGCTGTCGCTCGAGTCAAAGTCGTAGAGGTGGGCCATCGACTGAGCTCTCATCATGTGGATCCATGGCCTACGGTAGGCACCATTGCTCTCGGCGCACATCGTGTCCACTGCCTTGAGCGCAGCCTGGATACGCTCGTGCCACTCAGGGGTCCCGACCTTGGCGTACTGACCTGAGCTACCGATGGCCACGTACTCGAACCCTGCCTCGATCAGGCCAGTGAGGCGGTGGATTGGCTCGTGCATGTGCCAGACCACCATCATCCGGTGCATTGGTAGATCAACGCCCTCGAGCTCGAGCTCCGAGCAGATGAAGTCGTTGGTCATCTCGTCGTTGGCGATGGCGTCCCCGTCGATGACGTCGGGCACCACGCACACGGCCTGAGGGCAGCGCTGCAGGATGTCCGATGCCCACCTTGCGAAGCCGTGCCAGTACTCACGGTCCATCTTCTGGCCTGACATCCAGGCGCTGAAGGCCCCGTTGTCCACCATGAGGATCTCATCCTGGCCGACGAGGTCGATGATCTTGTCGAGTTGCTTGCCGAGCCTCTGCCTGGACCAGTAGCTCACGCAGAAGGACCGGCCACTGAGCTGCTCGATGAGGTGGCTGGGGTTGATCGGGGTGCCGTAGACGATGCGCTTTCTCATGGTCAAATCTCCTTGCTTAGGGCGGCGGTGAGTTTGAGACGGAGGTCTTCCGCGTAGGCGTTGACTGCCTGGGGCCGGAGAAGAACAGCGAAGGCAAGCTTGACCACCTCCTCGTAATTGATCTGATCCACCAGGTCACCGAACTCCTCGAGGCTTAAGGTCTCGAACCGATGCTCGAGCCTTGCCTCTTGTGCCTCTGCCTCATCGCAGATACGGGCCCACTCACGGTCGCAGAAGGCGTCGTAGTTCATGCTTCCCCCTTGATGAAGTGCGTTGCGGTATCGAGTGCGTCCTGCATGCTGTCCGTGTGGTAGGTGGCGGCGAAGTCACGCTTGCCGTCGGTGATGAAGTGGACGATGAACTCGCACCATTCGGGATCGACGTAGACCTTGGCAACACGAGGACCGAGGTTGAAGGTTGAGACTAAACGTTTGGTCATGATTCAAGCTCCGGTAAAGACGAGGCGTTTAAGGGTGTCGATGACTTCGTTCATGGCCTGGGCGGGTACGGTCCAGTCCTCGATCCCACAATCAAGGGTGAGGCCATAGCGACGGTCACGATTAAGGATCGTGTCGAGGTAGTAGCGGCTGACAAACTGGCCGTACTCGGTGTGCGGGTAGCGGCTGTCGTAGAACTCCACGAGCGGCATGATTCCCTCGTGAGTGAGGACAAAGTCGAGGCCGAACTTCTCGCCACGGGAAACGATGCGGACGTTGAACTTGTCTGCTTTGAAGACGATTGACATGGTGTTATCTCCGGAAAAAAGAAGAGCCCCGAGTGGGGCTGGTAGTTGATTAAGCGATTGCCCAGTCGGCATCGCCGTATCCGTCCACATGACGGACAGCATCAGACTTGATGGCCTCGAGGATGGCGAAGGCCTCGGTTTTTTCCCAGTCGCTGGTCTCGCATGACTGGTACTCGAGGCAGTTGCAAGCTTTGATGATCGCGATCGCCGGGAGGTTCACGTAGGCGATGGGAGCCTGGCGAAACACGAACCCATCGGTAGGTTCGCTCTCGTTGTAGTGGGTGTTCACGCTGCGGACGTTCTCGGCGTAGAGAGTCGCTGCGACAAGCTCGGCCTTGTCTTGGATCTCGTGCCGCTTGGAATCGAAGATGTAGTTGACGCGGTGCTTAGCTGCCCATGAGACGAGGGTGTTGATGTGCAGGGTGGAAACGACGAATGCAGACATGGTGAAACTCCTTGATTGAATCGGGAAAAAGAAAAGCCCCGAGTGGGGCCGATTGATTACTTGGGTTGGGGGTTAGCGAGGACGGCGTTGAACTTGTCGCTGCCAATGCGCTCGATCAATTCCTCGACAGAGTCGAGAGCAAAGCGGAACACTTCGCGCTTGGTAAGGCGGCTGTCGGACACGCGGGTGCCGAAAGGACCGCGCACTGGGCAGACGCTTGCGCCCGACTCGGGATGGCTGACCATCCAGTGACCGCCAGGGGCGATGCGGTGTAGCGCGAGGCGGTGGGTCTCGGTCCCAGCGATGACGATGAGCGGGGCGTAGTTGGTGGGGATGGGATCGCCCTTGCGGACGAGCATGTTGAAGACGTGCTTAGTGGCGAATTGAGTCATGGCGTAGCTCCTGAATGAAGGCCCCGAGGTGGGGCGGTGATTGAATTGTGCAAAAACCGTTGGTCAAAACCAAAATGTTAGACGTGAACAACGAAGCCGGTGTCATCGGCCTTAGCCTTGCCCTTGGCGTAGAGGGCCACGACAACACCCTGGGGATCTAGGTGGCGGATGTCGGTGTTGTCACCGTCCACGCAAGCCATGCCTTCGAAGTACTGGGGGATCCGCTCTTGGTGGCTGAAGACGACCGCGATGCGCATGCCCTTGAACTTTGCCTTCTGGACGATAGGCTGGAACTCTTCGACGCCCGAATAGCTGAAGGTATGGTCGTAGTTGCTGGGGATATCGCGACGGTTAGGAATCTTGGTGTAGTCGTAGAACTGGACGCCCGGGAAGGCCTGGATCACGCCGTAGTTTTCCCAGCGGATATCGGACGTGCCATTGAGCCTAACGAGTAGGCGATCGCCGTACTTGGCGCTGAGCCGGGAAATCTCCTTGTGCAATTGGGCGAGGAACTGCTCTTCGTACTGAAGAAAATAGAGAGTCTTGCGAAGCCTGGCCATTTGGACATTGGACATTGCGCCACGTCCTGCCGTAGCAAGACATGCGACGTCGCACTTAGCAGTCTTGGCCATAGGGCAGAGCTGAACCCCTGAGCCGTCTGCTGGTGTCAGATACAGGATTGCAGTAGCAAAACCTTGCTTAGCGCCCTTGATGGTCTTGGCGTCGTTACCCACGCCTAAAAGCTTGCTAGGAAACTTCGAAAACAAGCGAACAAGCTTTGGAGACGCAAGAATCTGTTCACGTACAGATGCAGGGATACCGGACAAATCGTATTTAATGGACATGTGAGACACCTTGTGAAAAGAGCAGCTGGACCGCTGCGGTGACTCAAATGTGCCAAAACCGTTGCCCAAAACCAAAAAATAGGACCGCAAAAGGCACTAGCCCAAATTGGCTGAAAGCCTTATGCGACGGGCGTTTGCGCGTGTATATATATTTGGTTGGCCGGGAAAAGCCCTAGCCCCAAATGGCCGCGGATCCCCCTACTCTCATAGAGAATCTGTAAAGGGAACCAATAGAGGGGAATACAACCCTTTTTTCCGGGTACCGGATCAAACGATCCTATTGATGCATAACGAGAATCAATCGATCGAAAACTCGCATGGGGCGCTTTAGTAGGCGCTACCCCACGAAAAACGCCCTTTTCGCCCTAGCGGACCCTGCTCGAGCCCACAAAGACACCCGGAAACACCCGTTTCGCCCATGTGGATCGGCCCAAATGGCCACTTGGACCACGGCAATCACGGCATGTTTACGCCATAGACCCCTAGAAAAGCCCGTATTTACTGGGGAAACCTGCGGATTGTCGATCCGATCGCCTAGCAGAACCCCTCTCTAGACGCCTACCACCCCCCTATAGGCACCTGGCACCCCCTCCCCAGGGCATACCACCCCCCTACCAGGACCCTAGCCGCCCGACCCGGAGGGTACTGAGCCTCAATACGGTACCCAATCACACGCATTTCCCCTTCCCATCTCTCTCTACTGGAAAAGAGACCACCCACCCTCCCCTACGGGACCAAGGAAAGCTGACCCCAGGGGTGTATTGAGCCTCTCTCTACGGAAAATGAGACCGGATACCAGGATTCGTGGCAAAAACATCAAGGATCCTTGACTAAAACGGATCGTTGCTGGTATAAGACGTGCAGTTTGGCGCAGTGTTGCTTCGTTGTACGGCCACTCCCAGCGGAAGGTGGGGCAAAACATCCGCACCCCAGGCCTGACACCCTCAGAAGTACTCCTGGTTAGGTGACTCGGGCGAGTTGGCCCCGTAAGGGTCTACCAAATTTCAAGTTCCACGATATGGCAAGGACAAAAAAGACTGTCGAACAAGAGCTCGCTGAATACGCAGAGGCAAGAAAGAAGACCAATGCGGAGATTGTTCGCGAGCGGATCCAGACAGTGAAGCTAGTGGAGCTTTTGAACAGCTACGCTTTAGGGAATTCCAAGGCAAAGCTCACTGGTCCGCGGCTAAAGGCTATTGAGATGCTCCTCGATAAATCCTTGCCTGACCTTGCGGCGATTAAACATGAGGTTCAGGCACAGCAAGTGACCTTCATGATCGCAGAAGAGCCTCCAAAGGCTTAATGGAAGCGATCAAGTACCACCCTCCTGGTTCGGTTGCTGCCGCATTTCACAGAAGCGAGGCGTTTGTTCGTGGACTACTAGGGCCTGTGGGCTCAGGAAAGTCCTCAACGTGCGTGATGGAGATCATCAAGCACACCTTAAAGCAAAAGCCTCACAACGGTTGGCGCAAGGCTAGATGGTGCGTGATTAGAAATACGTACCCGGAACTGAAGTCCACCACGATCAAGACCTGGCAGGACTGGATTCCGAATCATCTAAGCCCCATTAAGTACGACGCGCCGATCTCCACGGTATTCAAGGTTCAGGACTGCGGCGATGGCAATGGGTTGGAACTCGAGGTTCTCTTTATGGCGCTCGATAAGCCAGAGGAGACGGGAAAGCTTCGCTCTCTTGAACTTACAGGAGCCTGGATCAACGAAGCCTCAGAGGTCCCCAAAGAAGTTTTCGACATGGTCACCCAGCGGGTTGGACGTTACCCCGCGAAACGAAACGGTGGCCCCACACACCCCTGTGTGATCCTGGATACGAACCCACCAGATGACGACCACTGGTACTACAAGATTGCGGAAGAAGATAAGCCTGAGGGTTGGGACTTCTTCAAACAGCCTGGTGGGCTGATAAGAACAGAGGACGGTCTCTACGTTCCAAACCCGGATGCAGAGAACATCTTCAACCTACCGAACGGATACGGGTACTACTTCCAGCAGTTAGGCGGAAAGAAGGACGACTGGATCAATGTCTTCCTCTTAGGTCGCTACGGAACCACCGCCACTGGTAAGCCTGTTTATCCGGAGTACAACGACAATATCCACGTCGCGAAAGAAGACTTAGAGCCACTTGCCGGAGTGCCGGTGATTGTTGGCTTTGACTTTGGGTTAACCCCAAGCGCGGCGATTATTCAGTTAACCCCTAAAGGTCAGCTCCTGATTCTTGATGAGCTGATCGGTGAGGACATGGGGATTCGGCAGTTCGCCTCTGATGTGGTGAGGCCGCTGTTAATGACCAAGTACTCACGAAACAAGATCACCTCCGTTGGTGACCCTGCAGGAATGAACAGGGCGCAGACCGATGAGCGGACTTGTTTCCAGGAACTCTATGAAGTTGGGATCGCGGCAGAACCTGCGAACACCAACGACTTTCTTCCAAGACGTGAAGCAGTTGCTTTCTACCTGACCAAGATGGCAGGTGGCGAGCCAGGGATGTTGATCTCCCCCAGTTGCAAGACCATACGCAAAGGATTCATTGGCGGCTATCGGTACGAAAGACTGAGAGTTGCAGGTGAGCGATACAAGGACAGGCCCGTGAAAGACAAGTTCTCCCATCCGCATGATGCGCTGCAGTACGCGTGTCTGGCGACAAGGGTTCATGTGCCTACTGCTCGCGCTCGTACGGTCAGCAAGAAAGCGGTGGCCTGGACATGATCCTTCGCGTTGTTCCTCCTGCCCAGGTTGATGTCCAAGCTGAGACACCGTATCCAGAAAACCCATTAGTGATGGATGCCCTTGCTGGGCATATCAGTTCTGCGTGGTCTCGCGCAAAGAGTGCAAAGACTGAGATTCAGGAAAGGCTGCTTAGGTGTGAGCGTCAGCGCCGTGGCATCTACGAACCAGACAAGTTGCGATTGATTCGCGAGTCTGGTGGCTCTGAGATCTACATGATGCTCACGGACGTGAAGTGCCGTGCAGCAGAGTCATGGATCAAGGACGTGTTGTTTACCGCGGGTGAAAGGCCATTTGACCTTGAGCCTTCTGAGGATCCAGTTCTCCCTCCGGAGGTGAAGCTTGGAATCATTGACCTGGTTAAGACGGAGGCTGAGGAGTTTCTACGTCAAGGGGCGGAGATTCATCCGGAAGTCTTTCGTACGCGGATGGAAGAGGTTCACGACCAAATCCGCCTCAAGCTAAAAGAGGAAGCCCGGGACGCTGCAAGGCGCATGGGTGACTTAATTGAGGATCAGCTCCACGAAGGCAACTGGCCCAAGACCCTCAAAGAATTCATCAGCGACTACACAACGTACCCAACAGCAATCGCGATTGGACCTACGGTCCGTAGAAAGAAATCGCTTAAGTGGGGTGAGAACTACCTGCCAGTGATCTCTTCTGAGTTCACCCGGGAAGTGGAGCGTTGTTCGCCTTACGATTTTTACCCTGCTCCCAACGCATCCAATGTGGATGACGGGGACATGATCGTGATGCACAGACTCTCCAGGGCAAAGCTTGAAAGCTTCCTTGGGGTGCCTGGTTGGAACGCAGACAACATCAGGACTGTCCTTGAGCGCTATCGCAATGGCTACAAGGTCATCCAACAAGGCGAGACTGAGCGCAATGACATGGAGGGTAAGCCTCATGCATCGCTCAGCTCAGACAACGAACTAGAGACGATTCGCTTCTGGGGATCCGTACAGGGCTTCAAGCTCCTCCAGTGGGGCATGAAAGATCTCGAGGCTCATCGCGAGTATGAGATCGAGGCCTGGATGGTTGGCGCTTATGTGGTCAAGGCCGTCATGAACCCTGATCCCTTAGGTCGTCGCCCGATTCATATCGCGTCTTGGGAAGAGATCCCTGGATCCATTTGGGGCTTGGCACTTGCCGAGCAGATGCGTGATGTTCAGGACCTCTGTAACGGCGCAGCTCGAGCGATTGCCAACAACATGGGCATCGCTTCAGGACCTCAGGTAGAAGTCCAGATCGATCGCTTAGCAGATGGTGAAGATGTAACCCAGCTCTTCCCATGGAGAGTTTGGCAGACCACGACAGACAGAACCGGTGGCGGTCAACCTGCTATCAGGTTCTTCCAGCCGCAGATGAATGTGGACGCGCTTCTTACCGTCTACATGCAGTTCTCCCGTCAGGCCGATGAAGTCACCGGCATCCCTGCTTATCTGTACTCAGGGACCACAGGTTCTGGCGCAGGACGGACCGCTTCAGGTCTTTCCATGCTGATGGACAACGCTGCTAAGGGAATCAAGCAAGCGATCTCTCAGATTGACACGATGGTCGCTGGAGTGGTCTCCAGGTTCTACATCCACAACATGATGTTCCACCCTGACCCTTACGTGAAGGGCGACTTCAAGATTGTTGCTAAGGGTGCAATGGGTCTGATTCAACGTGAGCAGCTCGCCATCCGCAGGAATGAATTCCTGGCAGCTACCGCGAACCCAGTGGATCTGCAGATTCTCGGACCAGAAGGTCGGGCTTATCTGCTCAGAGAAAACGCCAAGTCGCTTCAGATGGACACCGACAAGCTGGTCCCGTCTATCGAAATGCTCAAGTACAAGCAGGAACAGCAAGCGCAACAAGCGCAACAAATGCAACAGCTTCCTGCCCCTCAAACAACAGACCCTGCCGGTAATCCAGCCGGTGGGATGAACCTCGTAGGAGCCGCGTAATGAAAGCCAAGATGATGAAGCGTCCCATGAAAGGCACTGTTCCAATGGGTTACGCCAAAGGTGGCAAGGTGTTCAAGCCTTGTGCCGACTGCCCTACCCCTGCTGCTTGCGCAAAAGGCGGCATGTGTAAGGCCAAAGGAATGAAGAAAGGCGGCATGGTCAAGAAGTGAGACGACCGCCGCAAAAAGTAATTTCCGCCCTTGCTTCATTGCAGGGCAACCCCAGTTTCGAGACGCTCCGTGAATGGATCGTTGAGGAACGAGAAGACCTCGTGCAGTCCTTAACCAACACGAAAGAGGAAACCCTCCTTCGCTGGTCTCAAGGACAGAAACAGGCTCTCGATCACCTCTACGACTACATGACCGAGGCGTCCAAATTGGCGTCCCGCTAAGGGACTTTATTAACCCGAACACCGTCATGAGACACGGACGAACACCTTAATGGCTCGTCCCTGTTGGATTGCGGCTCGTGGAGATCATTGATGTCTTTACCTCGTGCAGTAGAAGAGCAAGGCCGTAAGGCCGATGAGGCTTGGCAACAGGCCTATAACCCGCAGCAAACCCCGCCTCCGGCACCTACCCCACCAGAGCCTGTCGGCTCTCAGGAACCTCCTCCCGCTCCTCCGGAAAACGCTGAGCAGGATTCCTGGGAAAACCGCTACAAGATTCTCAGTGGCAAGTACAACGCTGAGGTTCCACGTCTCGCCTCCGAGAACCGTGATCTCAAGTCACAGCTTCGCCTGTTGGAAGACAGGATGAAGAAGCTTGAGTCTGGTGCTCCAGCAGAGCGCTACGTGAAGCCAGAGGAAGTGGAAGAGTACGGCGAGAACTTGGTGGATCTGATCCGCCGCGCCGCAAGAGAGGAAGTCGCAGCTAAGCAGTCAGAGATCGAAGCCCTTAAGGCTAAGGTTGATGGCTTCGAAGGCAAGGTGACCGCCAATGTCGAAGTGGACTTCTACAGTCGCCTCAGCGACAAAGTCTCAGACTGGCGAGTGATCAACGACGACCCAAGATTCCACACCTGGTTGAACGACTTTGACGACTACGGCAACCGCCGACAGGACATGCTGTCGATGGCCGAGTCAGAAAAGAACGCGGAAAAGGTTGCGAAGTTCTTCGACGCATTCAAGAAAAGCATCACCTCACAGGCCGCAGCCGCTAATTCAAGTCTGGAGCAACAAGTCGCTCCGGATGTCAATCGCGCTGTCGCACCGCCGAAAGGCAAGCGTCTTTGGACTAGAGCTGAGATCACTGAGTTCTACAACCAGATGCGCAGAGGTGCGATTAAAGCGAGTGACGCGGTTGCATTGGAAGCAGATATCCAAGCAGCAATCGTCGAAGGTCGCATCAGATGATGCCCCGGCGAGAGCTGCATATGAAAGGAAACTGAAATGTCTCTCGCAATTGCAGCATCCCCAGCTCTAGTAGGAAGCTACCCCGACTTCTCCTCTGGCGGAGCCGGTGGTAAGTTCATCCCCGAGGTTTGGTCTGGCAAGCTCCAGGTCAAGTTCTATGCCGCCACCGTTCTTGGTGAGATCACCAACAACGACTGGGAAGGCGAGATCAAAGACCAGGGCGACAAGGTCTATATCCGCTCGGTTCCCACCGTTACGGTCCGGAACTACGAGAAGGGTCAGTCTCTGACCAACGAAGTGCCCACCAGCACTCCGCTCGAGCTCTTGATCGACAAGGGCAAGTACTTCTCGGTGGTTCTCGATGACGTTGACGCGATCCAGTCTGACATCAAGCAGATGGATCTCTTCAGCCAGGACGCCGCTGAGCAGGTGAAGATCGCCACTGACACCGACGTTCTCGCCGGTATCGTTGGCGCAGCAGCAGCCGCTAACCGTGGTGCAACCGCTGGTGCAATCACCGCCGGTATCAACCTCGGCACGACGGCAACTCCTGTGTCGATCACCAAGACCAACATCCTCGATCTGATCGTGGACGCAGGTCTCGTACTTGACGAGCAGAACGTTCCTGAGTCTGGTCGTTGGATGGTGATCCCCGCTTGGGCTGCAGCTCACCTCAAGAAGTCGGACCTCAAAGATGCATCCATCACTGGCGACGGTGCTTCCGTTCTCCGTAATGGCCGCGTCGGTCAGATCGACCGTTTCACCCTGTACGTCTCGAACCTGCTTCCGGTCGCTTCGGGCAAGTTCACGATGTACGCTGGTACCCGTGATGCGTTGACTTTCGCTTCGCAGATCACCAAGGTTGAAACGCTCCGTGCCCAGTCGACCTTTGGCGACATCATGCGTGGCCTGAACGTGTTCGGCTACAAGGTTGTCAAGCCCGAGGCCTTGGTGCAGATCGTCGGCACCCGCGGCTAATGAAGATGGGGTGGGCTTCGGCTCACCCTGTTTCTCATGCAGCGCACAAGACTCCTTATCAACCGCAAGACCGGGTTCGAGTACGCGTGGAATGCCACGCTTGCCCAGGATCCGGACTTCGAACCCTACGAGCCTGAACATGCCCAAAGCGTCATCGATCAAGCGGGAGGGCGGGAAGCTCCAGTACAGGGGACACGAGTTCCCGGGCTTCAACAAGCCGATCAAAGCCCCGGAGGGCTCGACCAAAAAGAAGATAGTCCTCGCGAAGAAGGGGGACGAGGTGAAGTTGGTGAGCTTCGGACATCGTGGCTACGAAGACTTCACGCAGCACAAGGACCCAAAAAGACGCGCAAATTATCTGGCGCGGTCAGCGGGTATCAAAGACAAGTCCGGGAATCCGACGAAGGACGACGTGTTCTCGCCTAATCACTGGGCTCGCAAAACTCTCTGGTGACCTATGCCTGTAGCTGTCTCGACCATCCTCACCCAAGCTGGTGACATCCTGCAAGACGCAGGAAACGTCCGCTGGACGTCCGCTGAGCTTGTCCGGTACCTGAATGCCGGTCGTCGTGAGATCGCGCAGCTACGCCCCGATATCTACGCTACGCACCAGCATGTCACCCTAGTTGCTGGAGCCAAGCAAACAATCCCTGCAAGTGGGCACAAGTTCATCGACGCAATCAGCAACATCGATGCGGCAACCAATACCAACAAGAACGCAGTAAGACTCATTGAGCGCGAAGTGCTGGATGCTCAAGCCCCTGGTTGGCACACTGAGACAGCCACCTCGAACATCGAGCACTTCATGTTTGACGAGCGGTACCCCAAGATTTATTACGTCTACCCACCTGCAATCGCTGGATCCAAGCTCGAGATCATCTACTCGCAGATCCCTTCGGATGTCGCAGCAGGGGATAACCTGACAGACGAAGAGCTCTACAGCTCTGCCCTAGTGGACTACCTCTGCTATCGAGCCTTCTCCAAGGATGCTGAGGTGGCTCTGAATCTCCAACGAGCACAGGCTCACTACCTCGCATTCGCGAATTCGTTGGGCGTTGATGTGAAGAACGTCATGAAGTTCAGCCCGAATCTAGCCAATCAAGGCGGCAACGTACCTCGTACTGCCGCGGTTTAAGCCATGAACTACTCAGATCTCGTATCCGACATCATGCCGGAGGTCCTCGGCTGTCCGAGCGTCACGATCAAAAGAGCTGTGCGTGATTCGGTCATCGAGTTCTTCGAGCGTTCCATGGCCTACAAGGTCGAGAACGACCCAGCAAAACTTCCCAAGAACGTTCAAGAGATCGACCTTGAACTTCCCACCAAGACCCGTCTTGTCAAAGTACTGACGGTTCGATACGGCGGGGCTGAACTGCAGCCCGTGACCCGCGAGGACATGGACCGCCTGGGGTATGACTGGCCAACGCTGACCGGAACTCCTCAGGGCTACACCTTCGCTACGCCCACTTCAATCCGCTTAGTCCCATTCCCCTCTGATTCGACCGCTACGAAGGCCTACGTTCGCTTTGCAGTGGCTCCAACAAGGGTGAGTACCAGTCTGCCTGATGAGCTCGGTGAGCGGTACTACGAGGCGATCTGTGCTGGTGCCAAGTTCCGTCTAATGCGCATGCCAAAGATGGCGTGGACTGACGCAAACCTGGCTGCATTCAACGGCTCCCAGTTTGAAAAAGGCATCAACAAGGCACGTCTTGATTCGGCTCACGACAACGTTCGAGCTGTGCGTCGTGTTGTCATGAGGAGAGTCTGATGTCCGACAAGATCCTTTTGGTCCAGGGTGACACCAGACCAATCCTGACCTGCACGTTGACCGACGAGACCACTGGCCTTGCGATCAACATCACTGGGGCTACGGTCCTTCTGAAGTTTCGTGAGGCAGGTAGCACCACCGTCAAGTCCACGATCACTGGCGCTGTGACCAATGGCGCTACCGGGACTGTTGAGTTCACCTGGTCGAACACTGCACTAGATACAGCCGGGGAATTCGAAGGCGAAGTGGAGATCACGTTCGCTTCAGGTGGGATTCAAACCGTTTACGACAAGCTCAAGTTCAAGGTGCGTGAGCAGTTCTGATGAGCAATTTGCGTCTGCTCACTTCGCTGATCAAGGCCAAGCTCGAGACCTCTAGTCAAAAGCCAGTTGCCGCAGTCAGTTATGTACTGGCCAGATTAGCCACTGAGCTTCGATCGATCGGCTTTAACCCGGTCATCTCAGATCAAGTCAACACGTCTGACCAGGTCTCGTTTGAGATCGTCAAGAACCTGTTTGACACGGTTATCGCCACCGAGAACCTCCAGCTCACAGACCTTCGTGAGAACCCAACCGATGTTCTGACGTTGGTTGAAGCGGTCCAGATCGTGATGGACTGGCTGCGGACCTTCGATGATGCGGTTATCGCTGATGACCTGGCCGCGAAGTCTGTCACCAAGAACATTGCAGACGCAGTTTCAGCGATCGATCAGTTGGTGGATGTTTCCTTAGCGAAACTCCAACAGAACGCCGATGCAGCTTCGGTGGGCGATGTCATGGCATTCGCCCTCGAGAAACTGGTCACAGACGCCGCTACGGCCTCTGACGTGCTCAGCTATGTGATGAGCTATGTCAGGAACCTTCAGGACGCTGTAGCCCCATCTGATGCCCTTAGCGTCCAGTTTGTAAAGGCGCTTTCAGATTCGGTCTCGGTGGCCGACGAGCTCTCGACCTCTGCGGAACAGCTCATCGGGAAGGATGACACGCTTGGCGTCTCGGACTCCTTTGCCCTGGCGGTAATCAAGAACCTCACGGAGTCGATCGCGACCAGCGAGACGGTAGCCTGGGACTTCATGAAGGCGCTGTCGGAAACGATCGGCACCACAGAGACCCTTGCGTATGTCTTTACCAAGGAGCTGACAGAGACCGTCACCTCGGTAGAGACCTTCGCAGTAGACATCTACAAGTACGTTGCAGGAGCTGATGACCTAACGGTCGCGGATGCTGCAGCGTTTGATTTCACAAAGCCAGTCACCGAGTCGATCGCTCTTGCTGATGCAAGCGTGTTTGATTTTGTGAAGGGCTTGACCGAATCCCTCACGGCGGGGGACAGCGGTCTGTTGTTCGCAACGGACTACGCCGACATTTCGTACTTTGCAGAAGACTTTGTGGGTACCTCCCGCACGTTCTAGGAGAATCAAATGATCTCGGATCAAATCAAAGCAGTTGGCAAACTGGTTATCACCGTTACCGGTGAAGA
>Ga0129336_10000037_pt1 | contig 54117 bp, 51 predicted proteins | sample CPB6_02_DNA_FD_96878 | JGI IMG/M metagenome (GOLD analysis project Ga0129336, IMG submission 96878) | Freshwater to marine salinity gradient microbial communities from Chesapeake Bay, USA - CPBay_Sum_0.6_0.2_DNA | ecosystem: Environmental > Aquatic > Marine > Coastal | place: USA: Chesapeake...
AGCGGACGACGGACCAGAATCCATGGCCGTCGCCGACCGTCTCGTCCTGCCAGTGCAGAGGGTCCTCGTTGCGCAGTGTCTCGAACATGCCCCACGCCTCGTGGTGCTCGAACGCGGTGAGGTTCGTGAGGTCGACATCCGCGAGGGGTACCGGTGCCGGTGGGGTCATCGTCGCTCCTTCTTCACCGCGATCAGAGATCGTTCGGGGCCAAACGGAAGGCTAGGTCCAGTGGGGCGTGCAGTCAAGAGTGGGCGCGGTTGTCAGACCGGCCGGGATGCATCGGCGAGGAGCGTGCCGCCGTTGAAGGTCGTGCCCACCTCGCAGAAGTAGCCGCCGATGATCTCCTCGACGGGCAGCAGGCTGGCCGGCTCGTCCCAGGGCGAGTCGAAGAGGTCGAGCTCGGCATCGCCGCGCCACGGCTGCCCGAGGTCGACGTCGACGCCCCCCATCGTCACCAGCTGGTCCATCGACATCCCTGCGCCTGGAACGAGGGAGGGCATCTGACGGTTGTGCAGCATCCGGTGGCCGTTGACGAAGCCGTTGCTCGACACGGGCTCGCGCAGCGTCACCCGGGCGGAGGCGAGCCGGTGGTCGTAGGCGGCAAGCGAAGCGCCGAATGTGCCGCCCTCCGCAATGCGCGGGGCCGCCTTGCCGCGACCGTAGGGGCGGGTCACGAAGATGCTGCCGAGCTTCTTCGGGTAGCCCTGGAACCAGCCGCGCCCGATGGCGAAGTCCGTGGTGACCCAGATCAGCACGCACCGGCTGTAGGTCGCGCCCTCGTAGGTCGCGCGCACCACCACGAAGGCCTCGAGGTACTGCGACCGTGCAGGATCGAGCAGCTCCTCCCCGCCGGCGGAGCAGGACTGCCAGTCGGCCCAGATGAACGCGACGGCGCCGGGATCCTCCTCCGCCAGGCCGAGCTCAGGGGGCAGGATCGCGCGCACGTTGGCCGGATCGGTCCGGTACTCGACGGTCAGCAGGTTGCCCGAGTAGTGCCAGGGCATCTCGGGGACGAGGGCCGTGCGGCCCGATGGCGTGTACGGCGGGAGGAAGCCGGGGGAGCTCGTCATGACGGGTCCTTCTCCTCGACGGTGGACGGGTACAGGTCCTTGGACGGCGTGCGGATCCCGCGGAACTCCCAGTCGCCGCCCATCGCCGTCGAGATGACCTCCTCGCTCTCGGACGGCTGCGCACCGCAGTCCTCGCGCACGGGGACCGGCCCCTGCACGATCGTGTTCGACAGCGTGCCGAGGCCCTCGACCTCGACCTCGACGACGTCGCCCGGGTGGACGGTGCGCGAGAACGCGGGGGTGCCCGAGAACAGCAGGTCACCGGGGACCAGCGTGATCGTGCGGGCGATGTCCGCGACGAGGTAGTGCATGTCCCACTCCATCTCCGCGGTCGTCGAGTCCTGCTTGACGACGCCGTTCACGCGGGTCTGGATGCCCTTGTCGTGGAAGTCCCAGTCGGTCACCAGGCCGGGCCCGATCGGGGCAAGGGTGTCGGAGCCCTTGACGCGCAGCATCGATCCGGCATCCGTGTCGCGGAAGTCATGCAGCCCGTAGTCGTTGCCCACGGTGTAGCCGGCGATGTAGTCGCGGGCCTGGTCGGGGCTGACGTTGCGGCAGACCCGACCGATCACGATGACGATCTCGCCCTCGTAGTTCAGCCACTTGCAGCGCTCGGGCCGCACGACGGCTCCCTTGTGCGAGTTCAGGGCGGTGATGGGCTTGTGGAAGTAGGTCGGCGCCGGTGGCAGCCTAGTCATGAACTCCTCGGTGCGAGAGGCGTAGTTCAGGTGGACGGCGATGATCTTGGTCGGCTCGACCGGCGGCAGGTGGATGGCCTCGTCGACGCCCACTGAGCGGCCGTCGGCCGCGACGAGCTCATCACCGTGCCGGACGACCTGAACAGGAGCGCCCTCGAGCAGGACGCGGCGGAATTCAGTCATGCTGCGGCTCCCTTGCGCGTCCATCCTGACTCCGGTCGGTCGAACCACACGTGCACCTGACTGGTCCCGATCGAGTTCTCGTAGTCGGAGATCTGCCGACCGGGGGCGGTGAGCTCCCGCTCGCCGAGGGCGCCGGCCATCATCAGGTAGTGGGCGAACTTGCCCTCGGGACGCACCGTGAGGAACTCGTCCATGGTGTCCAGGACGAGGTCGTGTCGGCCTTCCGCGAACCAGGCGAGGCGCTGCATGTCCATCTCACGGGCGCGGTCGCTGAACAGGTAGCGAGGATCGGAGCGCTCGACCTCGGGCTGCTGACGAATCGTGCGCAGCGGGTAGAACGTGTGGGAGAGGGATCCGGTCGCGAGGACAATGACCTTGCGATCGACGTCCGCGATCGCCTTGCCAATGGCCCGTCCGACGCGCAGGAAGTCCTCGGTGTCGGCGGTCTGGCACACGCTCATCGACAGCCACTGCTTGTCGAGCCCCTTGCCGAGGTAGCTCCAGAGGTTGATCGAGGGGTAGTAGAGCGGCAGGTACTCGTCGTCGACCGGCGTGATCCAGGTGCCCACCTCGTCGGCGTGCGAGGCAATGGCCTCGGCGAATTCAGGATCGCCACGCCACTCGAACGGGATGCGGCACATGCCGCGCGGAAGCTCCTCGGCGGTGAAGAGCCCGGCTCGACGCGCGTGGGACGTGACGACGAACTCCACGGTGGTGAACCAGTGTGAGTCGAGGACCAGCACGGTGTCGTAGTCGAGGGTCTCGAAGACGTCTGTGCGCAGTTCGCGCAGGCCGGTCACGAGGGACAGATCCTTGCCCTCGTTCAGGCTCCGCCTAGTCGCCTCGGGCAGCATGATCGTGGGCACGTGCGAGAGCAGGCCGGCAGCGACGAACTCGCCCATGGCTACTCCTTCCATCCATGCGGGCTGTATACGGTGTTCTTGACGTCGGCGTAGAAGTCGAACGACCACAGGCCCCCCTCGCGGCCGATGCCGGACTTCTTGGAGCCGCCGAAGGGGGCGGAGAGATCACGCACGAAGAAGCAGTTCACCCAGATCGTGCCCGCCACCAGGAAGCGGCAGAACTCCTCGGCCCGCCGTCGGTTGCCGGAGACGACGCATGCGGCCAGCCCGAACTCCGTCGCGTTGGCGAGCGCAAGGCCCTCCTCGTCGCTGCCGAAGGTCTGCATGGTGAGGACCGGGCCGAACACCTCCTCCGTGAGGATCTCGCTGCCGGCGGGCGCGTCCACGACGAGCGTCGGCTGGAAGTAGTGGGCGCCGAGGTCGGTGTTGACGCCACCGCCGTAGGCGACCGTGGCGCCGTCGGCCTTCGCCCGATCGACGAAGCCCTGCACGCGGGCGATGTGCGCAGTGTGGATGTTGGGGCCGATCTGGGTGTCCTCGTCGCGCGGATCCCCCTGCCGGATCTGGGCGGCGCGCTCGCGGAACCGCGCAATGAAGGCGTCGGCGATGCCCTCCTGGACGAGCAGCCGTGTGCCAGCGAGGCAGACCTGCCCTGCGTTGTCGTACTGCTCGACCGCGAGATCGACGGCGAGGTCGAGATCCGCGTCGTCGAGGATGACGGTCGGGCTCTTGCCACCTAGCTCGAACGAGCACGGCACGAGGTTCTCGGCCGCCGCCCGGGCGATCACCTTGGCGGTGGGCACCGACCCCGTGAAGCAGATGCGGGCGATGTCGGGGCTCTCGGTCAGCGGGGCCCCCGCCTCGGGGCCGAGGCCTTGCACGACGTTGAAGACGCCGGGCGGCAGGCCCGCCTGCGCGGTGAGGTCCGCGAAGTACGACGCGGTGAGCGGTGCCCACTCAGGTGGCTTCAGCACGACGGTGTCGCCCGCGGCGAGCGCTGGCCCGATGCGCCAGGTGGCGAGCATGAGAGGGGCATTCCAGGGCGTGATGATTACGGTGACACCGGACGGGTCCCAGGAGACGTGGTTGGTGTGGCCCCGGGTCTCGAACTCCGGGTGGTGCAGGCGCGAGATCGCGTACTCGGCGAAGAAGCGGATGTTCATGGCCACCCGGGGCATGACCCCGCGGCGATGCGAGCGCAGCAGCGACCCGTTGTCCATCGTCTCGAGGATCGACAACTGCTCGAGGTGCTCCTCGACGAGGTCGGCGAGCCGGAACAGCACTTGACCCCGCTCCTCGGTGGTCATCCGCGCCCACCCCGGGAAGGCGTCGCGCGCCGCGGCGATGGCCGCCTGGGCCTCGTCGCGACCGCCGCGGCTCACCTTCCCGAGCAGGCTTCCGTCGACCGGGGAGATGTCCTCGAAGGTGTCGGCCGAGGCCACGCGCTGCCCCCCGATCCAGTGCCGGGTGTCGACGTCGACTCCCGCAACGGTGATGACGGACATGCGGCTCCTCGGACAGTGGTTCGGCGCGCGACATCATAGATTGTTCGGATCCGAACGGACAGCCCCCGGGCAGATTCCGCGGATGAATTGGCGCCGCGGCATTGTCGACGGGCGTACCCTCGCCGTAGTATCCGGGAATTCGTTGGGGGCCGAACGATCAACGGCGGCCGCGTCCGAGGAGAGTCATGCAGCCCGATCTGGCCGAGACCCGTCGCGTCCTCGAGGAGCAGGGCATCGATGTCGTGCGGCTCGTCTTTCCCGACCTGCTCGGGATCACCCGGTCTAAGGACCTCCTCGTCTCGCAGCTCGAGCGTGCCGCTGGCCATGGCCCGGCGTTCTGCCAGGGCACATGGGTGACCACCACGCGGGGCGGCGTGCTCGATGCCGGTTCAGGCAGCTTCGGCGACGGCCTGCCCGACATGATCTCCCGCCTCGACACCGGTACCCTCCGCCCGATCCCGTGGGTCCCTGGAGTGGCGTACGGGATCGCCGACATCGACAACCCCGATGGCACGCGCAGCACGGTGGCGCCGCGCGCGGTGCTCCGCTCCGTGCTCGACGGCTATGCGGCTCTCGGCCTGACGCCGATCTGCGGCCCGGAACTGGAGTTCTACTTCGCGCAGCGCACCGATGACGGCTGGTCGAGGATCCTCGACAAGACGGGCCGGGTCTACACCACGGGTGCGCAGGTCGATCCGGACGGCCACTACCTGCACCTGCTGCGCATGCTCGATCAGCTTGACATCGGCATCTTCGCGGGCAATCACGAGTTCTGCCCGTCGCAGTACGAGATCAACCTCTGGCACAGCGAGGCGATGGACGCCGCCGATCGCACGTTCCTGTTCAAGACGGCGATCAAGGACGTCACGGCGATGCGCGGCATCCTCGGCACCTTCCTCGGCAAGCCGTGGAACGACGAGGGGGGCAGCGGGTTCCACCTGCACTTCTCGGTAAACGACGCCGACGGCGTCAACCGCATGCATGACGGCAGTGATGGCCTGTCGGATGTCGCGCTGCAGATGATCGCCGGCGTAATCGAGCACGCCGATGCCATCGCCGCCTTCACCAACCCCACGGTCAACGCCTACAAGCGCCTGGGCCCGGACACACTCGCGCCGTACCGCTCCAACTGGGGATACGACAACCGCTCCACGATGATCCGCATCCCACCAGAGCGCGGACAGGGCACGCGCCTGGAGCTGCGCATCGGTGATGGCTCCGCGAACCCGTACATCGTCATGGCCGTGGTGCTTGCCGCTGCGCTCGATGGTATCCGACGCGGACTGGTGCCGCCGGACGCCGCAGAGGGATGGGCATACGAGGACGAGGCGCGTCCTGTCCTGCCCATGTCGCTCAAGGACGCGCTCGATGCACTCGATGCCGATCCCGGCCTGCGTGACCTGCTCACAGGCGACTTCATCGACGTGTTCATCACCATGAAGCGCGACGAGGTGGCCCGCTACGAGGAGTCGGTCGAGGATCCGGCGACCCGAGACGTCACGCGGTGGGAGCTCGAGGAGTACATCGAGGACTACTAGGCCTCTGGCTGCGCGTGCGCCTACCAGCGCACATGCAGTGACGCGGGTGCCCGGAACTCCCACCCCCGGAACTGGACCTCGTGAGCGGGGTCGAGCTCGATGTCCGGCAGGGCGCTGACCAGCATCTCCAGGGCGATGCGCTCCTGACCGCGGGCGAAGGCGTGGCCGGCGCAGAAGTGGGGTCCGTAGCCGAAGGCTGCATTGGGCTTGCGGGGGCGCCGGATGTCGAAGCGGTCGGGCTCGTCGAACTCCCGCTCGTCGCGGCATGCACTGGCGACCACGGCGCCGACGGGGGCGCCGGCGGGAATCACCGCGCCACCCACCTCGACGTCGGTGACGGCCTGGCGGGTCTGGGTGCCGATCGGCGCGACCCACCGCAGCCCCTCGTGCACGGCGTCGTCCCAGCGCTCGGGCTCGTCTCGGATGAGCCTCCACTGGTCCTCGTCAGCGAGGAGTCCGTAGAGGCACGAGCCAGCACCGTGGCCCGGCTCCTGCATCCCGCCGAGGATGATCACTTTGAGCGATGGCAGGACCTCCTCGATCGTGCGCATGCGCTCGACGGTGAGCATCGAGGCGATCGTCGATCCGTCAGGGTCGCGCTGCAGCCGCTCCATCAGCGGACGCAGCTCCGCATCGATGCGCACGGCGGTCTCGTCATTGATGCGCTGCTTCTCCGGATCACCCTCGAAGTTGATCGCACCCATGGCCAGGCCGTGGAACCAGTCCTGCAGCGTGGCTGCCGACAGGTGGCCCAGGCCGAGCACGGCACCGAGGCTCAGCACGGATATCGGCTCGAAGTACGCGGCCATGAGCTCCGCACTGCGCCGACCGTCGGCGCGGAGGGCGTCCAGCGCGGCCTGCGCGATCGGTGTCACGAGGTCGTCGATGTATGAGGCCACGACGCGCGGCTTGTAGGCGGCATCCAGGCTTCGGCGAAGGTCCAGATGCTGCTCGCCATCGACGGTGAGGATGGTCGGGCCGCCGAAGGAGCGGTCGAGGGGCGTCGCGTCGACCTTGGCGCAGAACAGCTCCGGGTGGGTCGTCACGAACTCCACGTCGTCGGCTCGAGTGACCAGCCACAGCCCGACCGCCGGGACCCAGGCCACGGGCTGCTCCGCCCTCAGGCGTGCGTAGATGGGGTAGGGATCCCGTTCGAGGTCCTCTACCGTGATCGACTCGGCGAAGGTCGCCATGGCGGCAAGGGTGTCACGCTCCGGACGTGAGCGCGACGGATTCCCCCGAGGGCCGGCGGGCCCGTTCCCGGACGCGTCGGGAACGCGCTGGCGCCCGGCGGCTAGCCTTCCGGCGTGCCCGCCAAGCCCGTGCGACCGCGCCTCAACCGCGATGTCATCTGCGAGGCAGCCCTCGAGCTCCTTGCCGAGTCGGGTGCCGACTCCTTCAGCATGCGTGCCCTCGGTGACCGGCTCGGTGTCGACGCCTCCGCCTTCTACCGGCACTACCCGGACAAGGACGCCCTTCTCCGCGAGGTGGGCGACCGCGCACTGGCGCCGGCGACGAGGGGCTTCACCACGTCCGAAGACCCCAGTGACGACGTGCGTCGCATGTGCCTCGGGGTCCGCAAGGCGCTGCTGCGCAGTCCCGTCGCACTGCAGCTCACCCAGGCCGGCCCGACGCGCTACCCCAACGAGCTGCGCATCACCGAGGTCATGCTCGACGCCTTCGACCGCGCGGGCATGGCTCCCGAGGACGCCGTCCTCGCGTATCACGTGTTCATCGAGTACACCGTGGGCTCGGCGGCCCTCGACGCTCCACTGGCGGTCAGCGCCCAGTTGCGCCGTGAGACCTACCGGCGGTGGCGGGCCGACTATGCGCAGCTTCCCTCAGACGACTACCCGGCCATCCGCGCCCACGCGGCGCACCTGTACCCCAGCAGCGACACCGTCTTCCGCACCGGGCTCGAAGCCCTGCTCGCCCGACTCCTCGGCACCTGATCGGGGTGCACTCGACAGTGCGGGCAGCCGTGCCGTGCCTCAGCCGACCGTCCACGTGAGGGTCATCGACGGCGGCCGGCGGAACGCGAACCCGCGGGGCGCGTCGCAATCGGCCAGGAGCAGGCCGGGCAGACGGTCGAGCAGCTGCTCGACGGCGATCGCCGTCTGCATCCGGGCCAGGTGGACGCCGAGGCAGTGGTGCTCGCCGAAGGAGAACGACAGTCCCTGCTTGGCATTGTCACGATGGATGTCGAAGGCAAGCGGATCGGCAAACACCGCCGGATCGCGATTCGTGGCGAGAGTCGAGACCCCGATGAACTCCCCAGGGCCGATCTCGATGCCGCCGATCTCGACCGCCTGCGCCGTCCAGCGCTCCACGAAGGCGACGGGCGGCATCAGGCGGATCGACTCGTCGACCGCGCCGTGGACGAGAGTCCGATCGGCGAGCACCTCGGCCAGCTGCTCGGGACTCTGCAGCAGGAACATCATCGTGTTCATCACGCTCGCCTGGATGGTCTCGATGGCCCCGAACATCACCACGCGAAGCTGGTCGACGACCTCCTCATCGGTGAGGTCGTTCGCCGGGTCGCGAAGCACGTGCGCGGCCAGGGACGTTGCGCCGACAGCCCTCGCCTGCTGCAACTGCGGCAGGAGGAGGGCATTGAGCCGCGCCCGGGCGGCCTCGGCGCGCTGCAGCGGGGCAGGATCACCGTCGTAGACCATGGCGTCGGCGAAGGCGCTGTAGATGCCGTCGATGAGGTGCACGTCGTCGAGCGGCAGGCCGATCACGTAGGCGGCCATCTGCACGGCGAAGGGGCTGGCGAAGGCGGGCCCCAGACTGCAGGTGCCGTCCGCGGCGAAGCCATCGATGAGCTCCTCGGCGATGCGGCTGATCTCGTCGGCGAACAGGCTCGTCGCCTCTCGTGCCCGGAACGACTGCTCGAAGGGTGCCCGCTGGCGTCCGTGCTCCGGCTCATCGACCGTCAGCATGTGGAAGCCTGTGGAGGCCCGCACCATGTTCTGCTCGACGAGCACGGTCATGCCGGACTTGGGCATGAGGACCGTGCGGCCGAGATCACGGCTCGTCACGAGCCAGCCGCCCAGGTCGGGCATCCACGTGATCGGCTCCTGCGCTCGCAGGTCGTCGAGCAGGTGCTCGCTGCCAGGTGTCTCCATGTCGACGAGCGTGAGCGCGGCTCCGTACGGGAACCGTGCGCGCCGACGCGAGTCCTCGGCCTCATCGATGACGACTTGGGTCGTGAGCTCGGGCATGCCGCCTCCTTGGCGCGGAGCGTAGTCGTTGACCTTCAGGTCGGGTGGCAGAACGATGAGGTCATGACCACCGCCATCCTGAACGCGGACCTGCGGCCGCTCGGCGCATCGGACTGTCTCGTCATCGTCGATGACGGGCGGTTCAGTGCCGTCCTCCCGATGCACCAGCGTGACCAGATCGCCCTGGCAGGTGCGACCGTGGTCGACGCGCACGGATGCACCGTCCTGCCCGGCATCGATGACTCGCACCTGCACGGATACGAGTACGGCCGTTCGCTCACGGCACATGACATGCGCGGCTGTACGTCGATGGCCGAGTTCCAGGCCCGACTGCGTGAAGCCCGCGCCGAGGCGGGCGGCTGGATCCGCGGAATCGGGTGGGACGGCTCCCTGCTTCACGGGAGCGGACCGGACGGCACGGTCAGCGTTGCCGATCTCGATGCCGTCCACCCTGAGATCCCGGTGCTCCTCAACGACGTCACCGGCCACATGGCGGTGTGCAACACCGCTGCCCTCCGCAGGGCAGGCATCGATGCGTCAACGAGGGATCCGGACGGGGGTCGGGTGGTTCGCGATCCCTCGGGAGCTCCGACGGGGCTCCTGCTCGAGGCGGCGGTCGGACTGGTCAACGACGTCATGCCTGCCATAACGGTCGACGAGCAGCGTGCTGCCATCGTCGCCGCCCAGTCCGCCCTGCTGTCCCAGGGCATCACGGCATTCACCGATCCCGGCCTTGGGCCGGGTGGCCGAACTGTGCTCGACGGCACTGGTGGCCTCGGTGCCGTAGAGGCCTACCGCCGACTCGACGCGGACAGTGCCCTCCTCGTCCGGGTGAACGTGATGCTGCTCTTCGGGGGACTGGGCGGAACGCGTGCCAGCGACGTCAGCGCCGGTCTCGATGCATGGGGCGCCCCATCTCGCGGGGGAGCATTCGGTCACCTCGACATCGCGCAGGTGAAGGTCTTCGCCGATGGCATTCCGCGCAGCCGCACCGCCTGGCTGAGTGAACCCTACGACGACTGCAGCTGCGGCCGCCTCCAGGTCGCGGGTCGCAATGACGACGAGCGGGTGGCTGAACTGCATGCGATCGTCGCTGCAGCGGCGAGTCGCGGGTGGCAGATCGGCGCCCACAGCATCGGCGACCGAACGATAACGGCGTACCTCGATGCCATCGAGGCCACCGGAACGTCGCCGGATCGGCGCCACTACGTGATCCATGGAGATCTGGTCATGCCTCGCGACCTTGAGCGGATGGCACGCCTGGGCATGACGCTCAACACCAATCCGAGCATCCGCTGGATGGTCGGCCGCACGGTCTCGCCGATCCTCGGTGACGCACGCAATGTCGCCAAGCAGCCGCTCCGCCGCGCCCTGGATCTCGGCGTGCCGCTCGCCACGTCCTCCGATGCCCCTGTCATGGCCCCGGACTGGCGCCTGATCATCGCGGCTGCGATGACCCGGGCGCTGCGGACTGATCCTGACTACTCGGACGATCAGCGCATCGATGCGCGAGCTGCCGTGAAGTCCATGACCGCGGCAGGGGCGTGGCAGAGCCATGCTGAGTCCTGGCGCGGGGAGATCAGGCCGGGGCTGGCCGCCGACCTGGTGATGCTGGATGCGCCCGTCGACTGGACCGACCCGTGGTCCCTGACCGAACGATCGGTGGTCGCGACGTTCGTCGATGGCAACCTCGTTCATGGCACAACCTCGTAGGGTTGTGGCCATGAGCATCGTCGTCATTGTTGCTGACCAGTTGCGTGACTCGCACCTCGGATTCAGACGGATGGTGCCGGTCCGCACCCCCCACATCGATCGTCTCGCCGAAAGCGGGCACGTATTCGACAGGGCCTACGCGGCCAATCCGATCTGCATGCCGAACCGCGCCACGATCATGACGGGGATGTGGCCCTCCGCCCACGGCCTGCGCACCAACGGACTGCCGCTCGATCCGCGCATCGGCACCTTCGCAAGGGTCCTCCGCAGTCGTGGCTGGCGCACTGCGGCAGTCGGCAAGCTGCACCTGCAGCCGATGGGATACCCGTACGAGGACTACCAGCTCGACCAGATCCGCGCTGCGATGCCGGCACTGTGGGAGCGTGCCGTTGCCGGACCCTTCGGCGAGCACTTCGAGTCCTGGGAGGCCTTCGAGCGCCACGCGGAGGGCGAGCTCGTGCTGCCGCCCGACTACTACGGCTTCGATGATGTCGCGCTCGTCGTCGGGCACGGTGACCGGGTCTCCGGCAACTATGTGAAGTGGGCACGGGCGCGCGGCATCGACCCGCGAACGGTCGGTGGCCACGAGGCGGCACGCTCGACGTATGCCGGCTGGAACCATGTCTGGGAGTCGTCCATCCCGGCCGAGCTCCACGCGACGAGCTACATCGCTGAGGAGTCCGTCACTCGCCTGCAGGACTATGCGCGCACCGGGGAGGAGTTCCTGCTTTTCGTCTCCTTCCCCGACCCGCACCATCCCTTCGCCCCGCCGTCGGAGTACTTCCACCGGCACAGCCCGGCAGACATGCCCCTGCCCGTGACGTTCGACGACGACCATGCATCGTCGCCTGACTACATCCAGCAGATCGTCGCGCGTCGCGGCAGCCCGGACATCGACCCGATGATGCTGTGGTCTCCGACCGCCGACCAGTACCGCCACGCGCTGGCCGCCGAGCTCGGCGCCATCGAGTTCATCGACGACGCTGTCGGGCGCATCATGTCGGCCATCGACGGCCTGGGCCTTGCCGAGGACACCCTCGTGCTCTTCACCGCTGACCACGGGGACGTCTTCGGTGACCACGGCCTCATGCTCAAGCACTTCACGCACTACGACCCGGTGATCCGAGTGCCACTCATCCTCGGGGGTGCCGGCATCGGCAGCGGCTCGCACCGAGCTCTCGCCAGCAGCGCCGACATCGCGCCGACCCTCCTCGACCTCGTCGGGGCACCCGCGCTCGCAGCAGCGCAGGGTCGAAGCCTGCGCCCACTGCTGGAGGGCGGCAGCGACTCCTGGCGTCGGGCGGTGCTCGTGGAGGAGGACCAGCCTTACGGGCTGGAGTCCCTGCCCGGTCCGGTGCGCCTGCGCACCGTCGTCACGGACGCCCTGCGGTACACCCGGATCTCCGGAACGGACGTCGCCGAGCTTTACGACCTTCGCGCCGATCGTGACGAGCGCGTGAACGTAGCCGCCAGCGATCCGGACCTGCGTCATGAGGCGGATGCGGTGATGGTCGCGGAGCTCATGCGGGTGGTGGACGACTCCCACGTCCCTTTCCACGCTGCCTGACGGGCTCAACGCCAGCGCTGACGACCGGTGAGACTGCTTTCCGAGTGTTCCGGTCGGAAAGGTCGAGAGTGCGCGCCGAGTCAGATCGTTCAGGCCCGAATGGATTTTCGGAATGCGCCTTCCGCGAGAAGTTTGCGCGCTAATATGCAGGCTCTGGTCGCTCGACCCCGTGAGTGACCCACGTTGGAGGAGCAATGAACATCAGGAAGTACGCCGCAGCCGGCATCGTGGGTGTCGTTGCTGCATCAGCCGCACTCGCCGCCGTGGCAGCACCAGCGGCCGCAGCCACGGACATCAAGATCGGCACCGTGGGCATCAACGCGATGGGCGTGGTCCCGTGGGCACAGTCCGCCGGCATCTTTGCCAAGAACGGCCTCGACGTCACGGACATCCAGATCTACCCGGCCCCGCCGCCGTCGCTTGCGGCCCTCGCTGCCGGTGCGGTGGACTTCGTCTACTCACCGTCCATCCCGATCATCAACGCGTACGCCAACGGGGGCATGGCACTGAAGGTGGTCGCTCCTGCGGACGGGTTCGCTCCAGGGCGACTCGCTGCTGCGAAGAAGGATGCGGTCCTCGCTGCGAAGCTCGACGACACTGGCGTCTGCGTCTCCCCGACGTCGGGCATCACCAGGTGGAAGGACCTCGCGGGCAAGACCGTCTCTGTGCCGGCCCGTGGGGCTCAGGGTGAGGTCACCGTGGCCTACTCCGTCAAGCGCGATGGCGGCAATCCGGCCTCCATCAATTTCGTCACCCTTCCGTTCGGCGCCGCACTCGATGCGGTGGAGTCCGGCAAGACTGACGCTGCCTTCACGGTCGAGCCCTTCACCTCGCTGTGCAAGGACAACGGCCTGAAGAACCTCGGCTCACCGGCCATCGGGTTCTTCACGACCGAGACGGCGGTCGGCATGTGGGTCACCACGGCGAAGTTCGCGGCTGAGAACCCGACTGCCGTGAAGGCATTCCAGAAGTCCATCGCCGAGGTCAACCGGTTCGGCAACACCAAGAAGGGCTGGGACCTCATCCTCCAGTCCGCGAACCCGACCTACACCGAGGTGGACCTCGATACGGCCCGGAAGTCGTCGCCGTCGTTCCTGCCGTCGACCATCGTGAAGAACGACCTGAGCAACCCCGCGTCCAAGATGCTCGAACTCGGCTACCTGAAGAAGCCGGTCGACGTCGCTGGGCTGCTGCTCAAGCAGTACCGCTAGTCCGGCCCTCGAAGGAGTCGCCGTGCCAGCAGTCCTCCGACGCATCCCCGCAGGGATGCTCTCGGCGGTCGTCGCACTCATCGTGTGGCAGATCATCGGGTCGGTTGGACCGCTGGCCGGCGACTCCTTCGCCACCGCGACCGAGGCCATCTCGGCGTTGTGGGTCCTCGTGCGCGAGGCGACGTTCTGGCTCGCCTTCTGGGAGACCGTCCAGATGGCCGCCATCGGCTTCGCCATCTCGATGGTGATCGCCATCCCCCTTGGCATGCTCATCGGCCTGTCCCGCTTCTCCTACCGCTCCTCGAAGTTCACGTTCGACTTCCTCAAGGTGATCCCGCCGATCGTCCTCATCCCGATCGCCATCCTGGTGATCGGGCCGACGCTGGCTATGGGCGTGGCACTGGTGGTCTTCGCCAACGTCTTCTCCATGGCGATCCAGACGGCGTACGGGGTCCGGGATGCCGATCCGGTCCTGCTTGAGACCATGCGGTGTTTCCGGATGGGCCTGGCCAAGCAGATCCGCTACGCACGGCTTCCCTCGGCTGCGGTCCAGATCGGCATCGGCATGCGCCTGGCCCTGGCGGCGTCCCTCGTCGTGGCCGTCGTCGCCGGACTCGTCGGGGGGGCGGGCGGCCTGGGGACGTTCCTGGCCCTCACGCAGTCGGCCGGCAACGCGGACGACACCTACGCGGTCATCCTGTTCCTCGGGGCCATCGGAGTTGCGCTGTCGCGCCTGCTGGTCCGCGGCCATCGCCGCCTGGTGTTCTGGGTGGGGCGATGATCGCGCGGCGCATCTGGCACTGGCTCCTCGCGATCCTCATCGGCGGCTGGCTGCCGGTGCTGCTGGTCACGCTGTGGTGGAATGCAAGCGCCTCGTCCGAGAATCCGTTCTTCCCCCCGCTGGAACTCATCTGGGAGCAGTTCAAGCTCAACTGGGTCTTCCTCAATGTTCCGATCCACCTGGTTCCCAGCCTGCAGAACCTGTTCCTCGGCTTCGCCATCGGGGTGGTGGCAGGAATCGGGTTGGGCGCCCTGGTCGGGGTCAGCGGAGCAGTCTCCCGGTACGTGGAGCCCGTCGTCGACTTCTTCCGCTGCATTCCGCCGGTCGCACTCGTGCCGATCTTCATCCTCTTGTTCGGCCTGGACTCCGCCATGCGCGTGGCGTCGATCGCCTTCGCCACAACATTCCCCATCCTCATCGCCACCATCGAGGGCATCCGAGGTACGAATCTGGTCCTGATCGACACGGCCTCCGTGTTCGGCCTCAGCCGTGCGCAGATGCTCTGGCGGGTGCGGCTGCCGAATGCGATGCCGGTGATCTTCGGAGGCCTGCAGGTTGGCTTCCAGATCGCCTTCATCGTCACGGTCGCCTCCGAGTACCTGGGCTCGGGCTTCGGGCTCGGCGCCTTCACCCTGATCGCGACGGACTCCTTCCTGATCCTCGACGCCTGGACCGGAGTCCTGCTGCTCGGGCTCCTGGGCTACGCGCTGAGTCTCGTCTTCGACATCGTGGAGCGCCTGACGCTCCGCTGGTACTACGGACAGAAGCAGCTGGCCTGAGATGGAGACGAGATGACGACCGCGATTGCGATCAACGGCGTGAGCATGGAGTACGTCACTCCCGAGGGCACCACGCACGTCCTCGACAACGTCAGCTATGAGGTCAGCGAGGGAAGCTTCGTCGCCATTGTCGGTCCCTCCGGAGTCGGGAAGACCACCTTGCTGCGCCTGCTCTCCGGGCTCCAGAAGCCCACGGCTGGCGAGATCCTCATCCGTGGCGAGCGGATCAGCGGCCCCCCGGCCGGCCTTGCCGTCGTCCTGCAGGACTACACCCGCTCGCTGATGCCATGGCTCACGGTTGAGCGGAACATCGCGCTGCCCCTTAAGAACCAGAAGCTGTCGAAGGCCGATCGGAGCGAGCGCATCGAGTCCTCGCTCGAGGAGGTCGGACTCTCCGGACAGGGTGGGAAGTACCCCTGGCAGATGTCAGGCGGGATGCAGCAGAGGGCCTCGATCGCGCGTGCGCTCGCCGTGCGCCCGAGCATCCTGGTCATGGACGAGCCGTTCGCCTCGGTGGATGCGCAGACCCGCTTCGATCTCGAGGACCTCGTACTGAAGGTCCGTGATGACTTCGGTATCACCACACTCATGGTGACTCACGACATCGACGAGGCTGTCTACCTGAGCGATGAGATCGTCGTGCTCCATGGGAGGCCTGCCAAGGTGCGCGATGTGGTGACGGTCGATATCCCTTTCCCGCGCTCGCAGATCCAGACCCGGAACGCTCCGCGCTTCGCGGAGCTGCGTACGCACGTGTACGCCATGGTGCGTGGACTGGAGTAGGTCGCTCTTCCCAAACTGATTCGCCCTGCGTCGGGCAACCTCGATGGGACGGACGCGTTCAGGATGTCAGCGCGGCTACGCGCTCGACGACCTCCCGGCAGAACGTGGCATGCCGGTCACGCTCATCGATGAAGATGCTCGGCTTGATGCAGAACGTCGTGAAGCCCAGGGCCTGCTGCCGTGGGATCTCCTCGAGCGCCGGCCCGAGCGGCGCGCAGGAGTCGTCATCGGGGAACTCCACACGAGTGCCCCCCACGAGCTCGAACTCCTCCCACGAGCGTCCGACATCGGCGAGACCGGCCTTCAGGCGTGCGACGTCGTCCCCGTGCACGCGCCCGACCGGGTGGAAGCCGCTGCCGTACTTCGCCAGTCTCTCGATGATCTTGTCGTGCACGGTCTCGCCGCCGAACCACATCGTCGGCCCCCCCGGGTGCATCGGCTTCGGCTCGAGGTAGACGTCGGTGAAGTCGTAGAAGTCCCCGTGGAACGAGGCGGGAGACTCGGCCCACACGCGCTTCCAGATCTCCAGCTCCTCGTCGAGGATGCGCCCACGGCGGGTGAAGGGCACACCGAGGGCCTCGTACTCGTCGACATGCCAGCTGACGGTGGGCTGGATGACCAGGCGTCCCTCGCTGAGCAGGTCCAGCGTGGCGAGGTCCTTCGCCAGGACCAGCGGGTGGCGCAGGGGGGCGATGAGCGCGATGGCGCCGACGCGGATGCGCGAGGTGGCTGCGGCGATCGCACTCAGGAGCACCATCGAAGACGGCCAGGCGGTCGCCGGATCCTGGTTGCCGGGCATCGCGTAGTCGCGGGGATTGGCCATGCGCCCGGTGCTGCCCGCGCTCGGCCCCAGGAGGACGTGGTCGCTGACCATGACCATGTCGAAGCCGGCGTCCTCGGCCTCCTGGGCCATGCGGACAAGGCCGCGGATGTCGCGGGGATCGGTCATCGTCCAGTTCTCGGTGAGCACGCTCACCAGCCGCGGGGCGTGGTTCACCATGGCCGCGGAGCCTAGCGGTCGGGTGCCGGAGTTCGCCGCCTAGTAGACGCGCGAGTACTCGTTCTGCTCCCAGTCGGTCACCGCAGCGGCCCACCGTGCGCACTCGCGGCGCTTGAGCTCGAGGTAGACCTCGATGAGGTCCGGGTGGAAGTACGACTGCAGGACGGTGTCCGCCGCGAGAGCATCGAGCGCCTCGAGCAGGGACTCCGGCGTGTGGCGGTCGGTGTTGGGCTCGGCATCGGCATCGCCGACCTGCGGCTCGGGAAGTGCGAGGCCGCGCTCCACACCGGACAGGCCTGCGGCGAACAGCGCCGCGGTCAGCAGGTGGGGCGAGGCGCTCCCGTCGGCCATCCGGTGCTCGATCCGGGTGCCCGACCCCCGCTGCCCCGGGACCCGTACCGAGGAGATGCGGTTGTCCAGGCCCCAGTTGGCCCAGTAGCCGCTGAGCATTCCCGGCACCAGGCGCTTGTACGAGTTCACCGTGGGCCCGGCGAAGGCGGCGATCGCCTCGTGATGGTCGATGAGGCCGGCGATGAAGGACTTGGCCGTGGCGGAGATCCCGATCGGGTCGGTTTCGTCGATCAGGCAGTTGCGCCCCTGGGCGTCCGTGAGGCTCATGTTCACGTGCATGCCGTTGCCGACGGCGTCGCCGAAGGGGCGGGCCATGAAGGTGACGTCGATGCCGTTCCGGCGCGCCACCTCGCGCGCGATGATGCGGAACAGGAAGGCGTTGTCTGCAGCGGTCATGGCGTCCTGGTGCTGCAGGGAGACCTCGACCTGACTCGGCGTGAACTCGCTGTTGACACCCTCCACCTTCAGGTCGGCCGCCTCGGCCGCCTCTGCGATGGCCTCGAGGGTGCCGGTGGGGTCCGCACCTGGCCCGATGCCGTAGACGCGGTGATCGGGAACGGGGAGCTTCGTCAGAGGCTGCCGTCCGGCGAGCAGGAAGAACTCCATCTCGTAGCCACTGACCGGCGTCAGCCCGCGCTCGGCCCATCGATCCATCACGCTGCGCAGGGCGCGGCGGGAGTCCAGGGGCAGCGGGCGTCCGTCGGCGAAGTGCAGGTTCGCCAGGCCCACCTGGCGAGCACCCCAGGGTCGCAGGGTGCCCGGCTCGAAGCGGGCCTCCATGTCGGGGAATCCTGCGCTGGTGGAGTAGTGGTCCGTCTCGAGGAACTCCAGGTCCAGGCCCTGAACCATCACGGTGATGGCGTAGTGGGTGGGATGCTCGAGCCGGGCGTCCGGCACCGTCTTGCCATGCGCGAGCCCGAGCAGGTCGGGGAAGAGGATGTCTATCAGCGATGTCACGCCTCAGGCCTCCTCGCCGGCGGCGACCCCCACCAGGCGCCCCTTGTTCACGACCTGGTGATCATCGAGGAAGACGCTGCAGTCGCGCATGGGAATGTCAAAGTGGCAGACGCTGAACCGCTCGGCGTTCTCGTTCGCACCGGTGCTGTACATGAAGTTGCCCTCGAAGGCGCGCGCCTCGGTGCCGTTGAACTGCGAGCGGTCGTAGAGCTCGAGGTAGTCCCATCGTGCAGCGGGGTTCATGCCCCACCCGATGTGCGAGGTCGCGTAGGCGTCGGAGTCGAAGGCCGACATGTAGGACTTCAGCATCTCCGCCTGGTAGCCCTTGCCCTCGATGGCCACGACGTAGTCGTCCTCGATGGTGAGCGTGATCGGATCCTGCACATAGTGCTTGAACGTGATGTTGATGTCGCCGGGAGCCAGCACGATCTGGCCGTTCACGCGGTGCCGTGCCGGGAAGGCGAGCACGAGGCCGCCGGGCCAGTGCGCGATCTCGCCCGGTCCCTGGATGACTCCTGTGGAGCCTGCCGTGAAGGCGTCGGCCAGCTGCACCTCGATATCGGTTCCGATGTCGCTCGTCGCGCGCATTACGCGGGCGGAGCGCATCACGTCGTGGGAGGCCGCGACCCGACGGGCCATGTCCTCGCTGTGGGGCAGGCGCTCGAAGATCTCCGGATGCTCGTTGCTGATCATGAAGACCGATGTGCCGGCGCCGAGGATGTCGCGGAGCTCGCGCGAGTGGAGCAGGCCCTCCACGGTGAGGTCGATGACCAGTGGCACCGACGACACGGCAGCGACTGCGCCGGTGTGACCGTTGAGCGCGAGCGAGGTGCCGGTCGAGCGGAGGGCCACCGGACCACCGTTGGCCGGAGTCCGCATGATCACCTCGAAGGGGCGTGCCCCCAGGGACTCCGCGGCCAGGATGGACGTCGCGACGAGTTCCGGGCGGCTGGAGCTCTCGGAGAGGATGACGACCTCGTCGCCGTCCTTCATGCCGTTCAGCGCGAACTGCTGGGCGAAGCGCTGGACCCAGCGCCATTCGGTGTTGCCCGTCCTCATGGCAGGACCGCCTTCCAGTGTCGTGCGAGGGCCTCGTTCACAGCATCCTCCGCCTCGAGATTGAGCAGGTGCCCGGCCCCCGGGATCACCTCCAGGCGCCCGTTCGGGAGCAGGTCGACGATCGCCTGCCCGTAGGCGACCGGAGTCTCCTCGTCGAGCTCGCCGACGAGGACGAGGGTCGGCACCTCGATGCTCGGCAGGATCGCCCGGGTGTCATGGCTGGCGATGGTCGCGAGGGAGTCGAGCAGCCCTTGGAGCGGAACCCGTGACATCGCCTCGATCGCCTCGGGCACCACGTGGGCGCCGTTCGGCCCGGCGAGGGTCGGCAGGATCAGGGGCGCTGCCGCCGCGGGTGAACCCATCTGCTCGAGGCCGGCGAGTCGGTTGGCCCGCCACTCGTCGGGATCGGTCCCGTCGAGGCCGAACTTCGGGCTCGTGCAGAGCAGGGTGAGCGAGCGGACGCGCTGCGGGGCACGGGCGGTCGCGTACTGCGCGATCATCCCGCCGAACGACATGCCGACGAGATCCACGGGCGCATCGGGGGACACGGTTTCGATGAGGGCGACGGCTGCCCGCGCGTAGGCGTCGAACGACCGCTCGGTCACGGGCGCGGACGCGCCGTAGCCCGGCGCGTCCCATGCGATGCAGCGGCGCAGGGCCGACAGGGCATCGAGCTGGGGGCGCCAGGCGGTGCGCCCACCGCCGAGGCCGTGCAGCAGGACGGCCACCTCGCCGATGCCCTCCTCCCGCCAGGCGATGGGCTGGGCGTCGACGTCGAGCATCTGGGCACGGTAGGGCGTGGGACTGAAGGAGTCAACAGTGTTGACGATTGTGGTCAACACTGTTGACAAGCGGTAGAGCGCGCCTATCCTCGTGCCATGCCTCCCACCACCACCGTCACCGCACACGAGGGCGCCGCAGTCACCACCGGCAGCCCCACCGGCAGGACCGCCACCGTCGGCAGGCCGGATGCCACGATGACCCGCGAGCAGATGGTCGCCGTCATCGCCGAGCTGGGCCCGAAGTTCGAGGAGCGTGCCGTCCAGGTCGATCGGGAGGCGGTCTTCCCGTGGGGCAACTTCAACGATCTCCGAGAGCGGGGCTTCCTCGCCCTCTGCGTACCCAAGGAGTACGGCGGCATGGGTGCCTCCTACACCGACTACATGCGGGTGTCCGAGGAGATCGGCCGCCACTGCGGCTCGACCGGCCTGACTTTCAACATGCACAACGCGACGATGATCTGGGCCGGTGAGGTCGCCGACAAGCTCGACATGCCCGCCGAGGTCCGGGCCGAGCACGAGCGCCGCCGCGCCGAGATGTTCCGTGGTGTGGTCGAAGACGGCGAGATCCACTCTCAGCCGTTCTCGGAGGGACTGAACCCCGGCGCGCTCGCCGGCATTGCCACCCGGGCCCTTCCGGTCGACGGCGGCTACCTCGTCACCGGACGCAAGATCTTCGCCTCACTGTCCGGCGCTGCCGACCGCTACAACGTCACGTGCCAGGTCGAGGGCGAGGACTTCCTGCGACTGCTCTCCGTCCGCGCGAATGCCGACGGCGTCGAGATCGTCGACGACTGGGATCCCCTCGGCATGCGCGGCACCGTGTCCCGCACGCTGCTCCTGAAGGACGCCTTCGTGGCAGCCGATGACGAGATCCTGCCCGGCGGGATGTACGACCAGGCGGCGCGGAGGTACCCCTACCTGTTCATGTCGCTGGCGCCTACCTACCTCGGCCTGACCAAGGGCATCCTCGACTTCACGCGCGCCTACCTGCGCGGTGAGCTGGCAGGTGCGGCCAAGGGAACGGCACGTCGCGACAATCCGATCAAGCAGGTGGGCTGGGCGGAGATGCAGATCAAGTACGAGCAGAGCCGTGCCTTGCTCTACGGCGTGGCCGACAGCGCCACCCTCGATCCCACCGAGGAGCAGATGATCGCGGCCTGGGCCGCGGTCTACACGACGATGGAGCACGCGAACGAGGTCGCGGCGGCGGCCGTGCGCGTCTGCGGCGGCCAGTCCATGCTTCGACACCTGGCCCTCGAGCGCATGTACCGGGACTCCAGGCTTGGCTCGACCATGCTTCCGTGGAGTGCCGAGGTGGCCATCGAGCGCATCGGGAAGGCCAGGCTCTACGACGAGTAGGGAATTTTCCCCCGCCGGATCCGGCCAAGGTGCTTGATCTCGAGGCCCGGTTGGTCGAGGATTCCGGCATCGTTCGCTCCCGCATGACCTCGGACGTCCCATTGGAGGAGACATGTCGCAACGGGAGAATCTCCCGAAGTCGGATCAGGCCCTCGGCGCCGGTGATCCGGAAACATCGAGCACGAGCCTGAGGAAGGGCACTCTCGGCCTCTTCGGGATCATCTTCTTCGTCGTCGCGGCCGCCGCGCCGGTGGCAGGCATGACCGGTGCCTTCCCCGTCGCCCTGGGCATCGGTGACGGAGCGGGTGCGGCCGGCATGTACGTCGCCGTCGGCATCATCCTGCTCATCTTCTCGGTCGGGTACGCGACGATGAGCCACTACGTGACCAACACGGGTGCGTTCTTCGCCTACGTCGGACGTGGCCTTGGCATCACGTGGGGCGTCGGCTCGGCCTTCGCCTCCGTGCTTGCCTACCTGACGGTCCAGTGGGGCGTCATCGGCTTCCTGTCCGGTCAGCTCGACTTCTACCTGCAGGGCAAGTTCGGGCTCGACCTGCCGTGGTGGATCTACGGCATCATCCTGATCGTCATCGTCTGGGTCCTGTCGGCGCTGCGTGTTGATATCGGAGCCAAGGTGCTCGGCATCCTCCTGGCCATCGAGATCCTCGCCCTCATCATCGTGTCGATCGCCATCCTTGCGAGCGGCGGCCCCGAGGGCATCAACATCGGCGCCTCCTTCAGCCCGTCGGCGATCTTCGCGGGCGGATTGGCCGGCGGCGCGGGCATCGCCTTCGCCTTCGCGCTTGCGTCCTTCATCGGCTTCGAGGCGACGGCGATCTACGGCGAGGAGTCGAAGGATCCCAAGCGCACGGTGCCGAAGGCGACCTACATCTCGGTCGTCTTCATCACCCTGCTGTTCGGGCTGGTCGGCCTAGCGCTGGTCACCGGGCTCGGAGCGACGGATATCCAGAACAAGGTCTTCGAGGTCACGGCCATCGAGGGTGTCCCACTTTCCGATCCATCGGCTGTCCTCTTCAGCCTCACGGGAGCCAATGTCGGCCAGTGGATGGTCGAGCTGTTCTCGATCATCGTCCTGACCTCGCTCTTCGCGGCCACGCTCGCCTTCCAGAACTCGGCGGCGCGCTACCTGTTCGCGATGGGTCGCGCTGGGGTGCTGCCGAAGAAGCTCGACGGTGTGAACTCGCGCCAGGCGCCGATGCGGGCCACGACAGTGGTCTCCATCCTCGCGATCGCGCTCGTGGTGGTCGGCATCATCTTCAACTGGGATCCGATCCTGAACATCTTCTACTGGTTCGGCGCAGTTGCCGTGATCGCGATCGCCCTCACCGAGATCTTCGTGAGCATCGCGGTCATCGTGTACTTCCGCCGCACCAAGGAGGACACCCGTGTCTGGCACACCCTGATCGCGCCTCTCATCGCGATCATCGGCCTGGCCATCGGGGAGTACATGCTCATGAGCCGCTTCAACCTCTTCTCCGGCACTGCGTCGGGCGAGGGCGGTCCATGGGAGATGAACACCACTGGGTGGATTCTCGTCCTGTCTCCGTTCGTGCTCTTCGTCATCGGCCTCATCGTCGGTGCCCTGCGGAAGAACAAGGAGAACTACGACGCGGTCCACAACTTCGTGAGCTAGCTGCGCGCAGGGGGATGGGTCGCCAGCCGGTGGCTCATCCCCCTTCGTGCGTCCTGGGGGAGGGCCGCTCGACGGCGCTTCCGCCTCCGCCCCTCCCCCTAGGCCCCCATACCCGTTTCTCCCGCGTCGCGGGACAAGTGAGCGAAAAGCCCTGCTTTGGCGCCCGTTTGACTCGTTTCTCCCGCGTCGCGGGACAAACGAGGCTGGTCAACTGGAGGTGAGGTGGGCGGGGAATGCGGCGATGCCGTTGACGAAACTTGAGCGGGTGCGCAAGACGGGCCCGGTGCGGTCAAGGCAGATGCGCCGGTTGATCATCTCCTCGAGCAGCACCCTGATCTCCATGCGAGCGAGCGGGGCTCCGAGGCAGTGGTGCGGGCCCTTGGCGCCGAACGACACCTGCGGCGGCTTGATCGGCCGGGTGATGTCGAATCGCAGCGGGTCGGGGAACTCGTCATCGTCGAAGTTGGCCGAGCAGTAGAACATGACGACTTTGTCGTCCTCGCGGATCGGCACGCCCGCAAGCTCGGTGTCGCAGGTCGCGGTGCGGCGCATGTGCAGCACCGGAGTGGCCCAGCGGATGATCTCCTCGACCGCGTTCTCAACAAGTTCGGGCCGGCGGTAGAGCAGGTCCAGCTGGTCGGGATTCTCAGTGAAGGCCAGCAGGCCGTTGCTGATCGCTGTACGAGTCGTCTCATTGCCGGCGAAGACGAGCACATGGAACATGTTCTTGAAGTCGAGGTCCGAGAGTGCCTCACCCTCGTAGCGCGCCTCCACCAATGCGGTGGTGAGGTCGTCCTTGGGATTGCGCGTGCGCTCGTCGCGCATCATCCGCCCGTACTCGAAGAGTGCGTGCGACGCCGGTGCGCTGAAGGGAAGGAGCTCCAGCGGCGTGGTGTTGCCGTAGGCGTCGGCAGGGACCCCGGTGGAGTCGATCAGCTCATCGGACCACTGGACGAGCATCGCGGCATCATCCTCGGGCACGCCGAGGATGTTGATGATGACGCGGATCGGCAACGGTGCACTGAGAGCCTGAACGACGTCGATCGAGCCCTGCTCGCTCGCCGCCTCCAGCAACTCGACGGTGATCTCCCGCGTGACGTCCTCGTAGGACTTGACGCGGTGGCTGGTGAAGGCGGGGATGCCGAGCTTGCGCAGCCTGACGTGCTCGGGAGCGTCGGTGTCGATGATCGACCGACGGGCGGTCATCTGCTCCTCGGTGAGGTCAGGGAGGTTCGTCATCCCGCGTGCACTGGAGTAGGTCTGCGGGTCTCGGGTCACCGTGACGACATCGCGGTAGCGGGTGATGGCCCAGTAGGGCCTGCCCTCGTACATGCGCAGGGCGACGGGGTCGGTGCGGCGCATCTCGGCGAACACGGCGTGCGGGATGCCGTCCGCGTAGGCGCCCGGTTCGGTGATGTCGATGGACTCCAGGGTCGTCATGCGCGAGCTCCCGGGGTGATGACGAAGCGACCGGAGACATCGCCACGGTGCAGCCGGTCATGGGCGGAGGCGACGTCGTCGAGCCCGATCACCTCGACGGGGGAGTGCAGGGGGTGTCTCTGCGCCAGGGCCACCATGTCGTGCATCTGCGCGAGCGATCCCCAGACGGAGGTCATGAAGCGTGCCTCATGCGGCACCGCGCCGAATCCGAACGGGATGGTGCCGCCGTAGAGGCCGACGACGACGACGAGGCCCTGGCGGGCGATGTGGTCGCGCGCGGTGACGAGGGTGGGCTCGGCCCCGACGAAGTCGATCACGGCCGTGAACGTGCCCTCGACCTCTCCGGGGGCGGCGACGGCGTCGGCCCCGAGCTCACGCGCGACCGCGCGCTTCTCCTCGGAGGCATCGACCACGGTCACCTCCGCGTCGGAGCGGATCTTCAGCCACTGCAGGCCGAACTGGCCCAGGCCTCCGGCCCCGATGACGAGGGCGCGGGGGCGTGTCGCATGAGCCAGGGTCTCGAGCACGTGGTCGACGGCCCGGTAGGCCGTCAGGCCTCCGCAGGCGAGGGGAGCCGCGTGCACGGGATCGAGGTCGCCCAGGGGCACCAGATAGCCCTCATCGGGCACCGCCAGCCGCTCGGCGTAGCCGCCATCGCGGAACAGGCCGGCCTCTGTGGCATTCGGGCAGATCATCTCCTGCCCGGACGCACAGGCCCAGCAGTCCGGCTTCCGGCAGCCCCAGCACGCGTAGACGAGCACGGGTCCGAGTCGCTCGTGCCGGGCCGCCACCTCGTGGCCCAGCACAACGGGCAGGACGGTCGGGTAGTCGCCGGCCGCGGCATGGAGGTCCGAGTGGCAGATGCCGCAGGCCAGCACATCGACCACGGCGCCGCCCGGGGGGGCCGTGGGCTCGGCCACGTCGCGGACGGTCAGGGGGTCGCCGGGGGCGGTGAGGACGACGGCGCGCATGGAGCCTCCCGATCGGGTCCGGGCGGAAAACCCGGACGAGCACGTCTGGGCAGACTACATTTATCAAGTATCCGAAATCTATCCCTTGGGGAGGCGCGATGACCGGGTGGGACCCGCAGGAGCACGACCGGGTGGCCGCGCTGTGCGAGGAGCACGGCATCCACACCGTCGAGTGCGTCTTCGTCGACACCTGGGGCATGCCCCGTGGCAAGCGGCTGCCGGTGCGGCAGTTCCTGCGGGGCAAGGGCTACGCGATCGCCAACGTCGTGTACTCATGGGATCCGACGTGCGGCATCTACGACACACCTTGGACGTCCGTCGGCGAGGGTGTGCCGGACATGCACGCCGTGCCCGACCTCTCGAGCTTCCGGATCGCGGGCTGGACCGAGGGCGTGGGCATTGTCATGTGCGACACCGTGCACCCCGACGGCCGCACGATCGAGATGGACGCGCGCGCGATGCTCAAGCGCCAGCTCGCTCGCGCTGCTGATCTCGGCTTCGGCGTCGACGCTGCGTCCGAACTGGAGTTCCATGCCTTCACGGAGGACTGGACTCCGCTCTACAGCGACATCAACTGCTACTCGATCTTCCGCGGCTGGGAGATGGAGCCGTTCATGCTCGACATTCGCGAGTCCCTGCGCAAGACCGGTATCGAGGTCGAGGCCTGCAACGTCGAGTACGGTCCCGGGCAGACCGAGATCAATGTGCGCTACGGCCCGCTGATGAAGATGGCGGACGACACCGTGCTGTTCAAGTACATCGTGCGCCTGTGCGCCAAGCGCCACGGCATCAATGTCACGTTCATGGCCAAGCCCTATCTGCTCGAGGCAGGCAATGGCTTCCATGTCCACCAGTCCCTCACCAGGGACGGCGTCAACGCCTTTGCGGAGCAGGATGAGGACTCTCCCCTCGGCAGCAGCCTCATGCGCCGGTACCTCACCGGCCTGCTGGCCCACCACAAGGAGCTCCAGCTGGTGATGACGCCGACCATCTCCGGCTACAAGCGCGTGCAGGACTACTCCTTCTCCCCAACCCAGGTCACCTGGGGACTCGATCACCGGCTCGTGGGCGTCCGCTCGATCGTGGGCGAGGGCAGCGGCAACCGGCTCGAGGCCCGCTGGGCGGCTGCGGATGCGAACCCGTACCTCGTGTTCGCCAGCATCCTCGCCGCCGGGCTCGATGGCCTGGAGAACGACTACGAGCTCATGCCGCAGGTCATCACCGACCCGCACACCGACGACTCGTGGGACCGCCTGCCCAGCGACATCGAGGGAGCCATCGAGAACTTCGACACGCCATTCAACCGCAGTGTCTTCGGCGATGTCTTCGTGGACAACTTCCTGATCATGCAGCGACGCGAGGCCGAGGCCTTCCGGGCAGAGGCGGATCAGGGCGAGGACGTCAGCCAGTGGGAGATCACGCGCTACCGGGCGGTCATCTAGGTGGCACGGATCCTGCTGATCAGTCATGAGCCGCAGGCCGCGCCAGCGCTCATCGGCGAGATCCTGCGCGAGCAGGGGCACGCCATCGTGCTGCACGTGGTCCTCGCAGACCCTGAGGACCCCGACACCGACTTCCCCGATCCGCACTCCTTCGACGCGGTGATCGCCTTCGGGTCCTTCGCGAATGCGTACGACGCTGAGGTGCAGGCGTGGGTCGAGCCCGAGCGACAGCTCATCAGCGGCATGGTCAAGGACGACATCCCCTACCTCGGCGTCTGCTTCGGCGGCCAGCTGCTCGCCCAGGCGGTCGGCGGCAGCGTCGAGCGCGCGCCGGTGGACGAGCAGGAGATCGGGCTGGTCACCTTCGACGAGGATGCGGGCCTGCCCGTGCCGGCGGGTCCGTGGTTCACGTGGCACGAGGACCGCGTCGTGGTGCCGCAGGGCATCGAGGTCCTGGCGCATAACGGCAAGGCCGTCCAGCTCTTCCGCACCGGTCGTGCCGTGGGCACCCAGTTCCATCCCGAGGCCGACGTTCACGTGGTCGGGTCGTGGGTGAGCATCGGCCCCGATCACATCCCGACACACACGAGCGGACCGGAGATCCTGGAGGATCTGACGACGAATGCGGATGAGCTTCGGCGCAACTGCGAGCAGCTGGTCGACTGGTTCCTCCGCGAGGTGGCCGAGGTGTCCGCATGACAGCTCCCCTGGCCGGCATCGTCGTCGTCGCCCTCGAGGCCGCGATCTCCGCTCCCTTCGCCACACGGCAGCTGGCGGACCTCGGGGCGACGGTGATCAAGGTCGAGCGGCCGGAGGGGGACTTCGCGCGGCACTACGACTCCGTCGTGCAGGGCGAGTCAGCGTTCTTCGTCTGGGCCAATCGCGGCAAGCAGTCCGTCGCGCTCGACGTGAAGGACGCGGACGCCGTGGCGACGCTGCGTGGCCTGATCGCGGGTGCGGACGTGTTCATCCACAACATCTCGCCGGCCGCGGCGAAGCGATTGGGCCTGGATGCCGCCGCGCTCTTGGCCCGCCATCCGCACCTCATCGCTGCCGAGATCTCGGGCTACGGGCATGGTGGCCCGCGCACTGACGACAAGGCCTACGACCTTGCCATCCAGGCCGAAGCCGGAGTCTTCTCGGTGACCGGTGCCGACGAGATGAGCAAGGTCGGCTTCTCCGTCGCCGACATCTGCGCCGGAATGTATGCCTTCTCGTCAATCCTGGCGGCCCTCGTGCGCCGAGAGCGCACCGGCGAGGGTGCCGCGATCGAGGTGTCGATGCTCGACTCGCTGGCGGAGTGGATGTCCGCGCCGCTCTACAACACCGTCTACAGCGGCGCCCAGGCGCCGCGTACCGGGCGCAGACACCATGCGATCGCCCCCTACGGCACGTTCGCGCTCAGCGACGGCAGCACCATCCTCATCGCGGTGCAGAGCGACGGAGAGTGGCGCAGCATGGCCGAGCACCTCATGGGCGATACGGGCCTTGGCACCGATCCGAGGTTCGCCACCAACAGCGACCGGCTTGCGAACGTCGACGATCTCGAGGCCTTGATCCGGGAACGGCTTGCGTCCTTGAGCGTCGACGAGGCTCGCGCAGGCCTGGCCGCCGGCCGGATCGCGCATGCGCGCGTGAACGACCTGCAGGCCCTGTGGCGCCATGAGCAGCTGCGTGCCCGCGATCGCTTCGTCGAGGTCCAGACGCCCAGCGGGCCGGTGGAGCTCCTGCGCACGCCGTTCGACATATCCGGATGGACGCCGCTCGATGGCCCGATCCCCGCACTCGACGAGCATGACGACGATGTGTTGAACGCGGTGCTCGATCGCGGCACCCGCCGCGGGGACCCCGGTCAGTAGGACTTGGGGAGGCCGAGGACGTGCTGCCCGAGGTAGGCGAGGACGAGGTTGTTGTTGATCGGCGCGACCTGGTACAGGCGCGTCTCGCGGAACTTGCGCTCGATGTCGTACTCGACGGCGAAGCCGAATCCGCCGTGAGCGTCGAGCGCCGCATTGGCTGCCGCCCACGAGGCGTCGGACGCCAGCAGCTTGGCCATATTGGCCTCGGTCGCGCACTTCTGGCCGGCGTCGAACTTCGCGGCTGCCTCGAAGCGCACGAGATTGGCGGCGCTGAGCTGCGCGTAGGCCCGGGCCAGCGGGAACTGCACGCCCTGGTTCGCGCCGATCGGGCGGCCGAACACCTCGCGGTCGCTCGCGTAGCGGACGGCGCGCTCGAGCACGAAGCGTCCGTCGCCGATGCACTCGGCTGCGATGAGGATGCGCTCGGCGTTCATACCGTCGAGGATGTAGCGGAAGCCTCTGCCCTCCTCGCCGATGAGCGAGTCGGCGGGGATGACCACGTCGTCGAAGAAGACCTCGGTCGTGTTGTGGTTCATCATCGTCGGGATGGGCTTGATCGTCAGGCCCGGCAGGTCGCGCATGTCGAAGATGAACACCGACAGGCCGTCGGTCTTGCGCTCGAGGTCGTCGTAGGGGGTCGTGCGGGCGAGCAGGAGCATCAGGTCGGAGTACAGGGCGCGGGAGGTCCAGATCTTCTGGCCGTTGATGCGCCATCCCTCAGGGACTCGCTCCGCGCGGGTGCGGATGCGGGTGGTCTCGGAGCCTGCGCCCGGCTCGGTGACGCCGAAGGCCTGCAGGCGCAGCTCTCCGCTCGCAATGGCGGGCAGGTACCGCTGCTTCTGCTCGTCGGACCCATGGCGCAGCAGCGTGCCCATGACGTACATCTGGGCGTGGCAGGCACTCGGATTGCCGCCGGATGCGGAGATCTCCTCGAGGATGACGGACGCCTCGGTCAGGCTCGCCCCGCCGCCGCCGTACTCCTCCGGGATCAGCGCGGCGAGGAAGCCGGCCTCGGTGAGGGCCGTGACGAACTCCTCGGGGTAGCGGTCCGGCTCGAGCCCGCGCCAGTACGCGCCGTCGAACCGCTCGACCACGGCGCGCACCCCGGCGCGCAGGTCGTCGTGCTCCGATCCCTGGATGAGGTCCACGGGCTATTTGTATCATTTATCAAATCGAGCCGCAGGAGAGTCGCATGACCGCTATCGCGCCCGACTGGCGGGCCCTCGCCGGGACCGTCCGCTACCCCACCGACCTGCTCATCGACGGCTCCTGGTCACGGGGGGCCGCCCGCCACGAGGTCATCAGCCCGATCGACGGGCAGGTGGTCGCCGACGTCGCGTTCGCGGACGCCGTCGACGTTGACCGGGCGGTCGCTGCCGCGCGGGCCAGCTTCGAGGACGGACGCTGGTCGGGCCTTGCCCCCGCGGAGCGCAAGGAGGTGCTCGTCCGATGGGCGCACCTGGTCAACGAGCATGCCGAGCAGCTCGCCGTGCTCACGGCCCTGGAGATGGGCAAGCCCGCGCGGGAGGCGAAGGCCATCGATGTGCGTGCGTGCCATCGCACCCTGCGGTGGTTCGGCGAGGCGATCGACAAGGTGCTCGACGAGATGCCGAGCGTCGACCCTTCGGCGTGGGCGATGATCGAGCGCGAGCCCGCCGGTGTCGTGGGCGCGATCACGCCGTGGAACTTCCCGCTCACACTGGAGACCTGGAAGATCGCGCCGGCGCTCGCGGTCGGCTGCTCCATGGTCCTCAAGCCCGCTGAGCTCTCGCCGCTGACCGCGCTCTACGTTGCCGAGCTCGGCCTGCAGGCAGGCCTGCCCGAGGGTGTCCTCAACGTCGTCAACGGCACCGGCGCGGAGGCGGGGGCGGCGCTCGCTGGGCATCCCGACGTCGACGTGATCACCTTCACCGGCTCCACGGCGACCGGCCGCGCGATCATGACGGCGGCGGCGCAGTCGAACCTCAAGCGCACGTACCTCGAACTGGGCGGCAAGGGAGCCAACATCGTCTTCCCCGACGCCGACCTCGAGAAGGCGGCCGCGACGATCGCGTGGGCTGTCACCTACAACGCCGGCCAGATGTGCACTGCTGGGTCACGGCTCCTCGTGCATCAGTCGGTGAAGGACGAGGTCCTCGACCGCGTGCTCGCGAAGATGGCGCAGATGCAGCCAGCGCATCCCCTCGACGACGCCGCGCCGATCGGTGCGATCGCGAGCCAGCGACAGCTGCAGAACATCCACTCGATCGTGAGCGAGGGCCTTGCGGAGGGTGGCCGCCTGCTGATGGGCGGCGCCCCGGTGATGACGGAGACGGGTGGCTGCTACTACCCGCCCACCGCGGTCGACGACCTGCAGCCCGACTCGCTCCTCGCGCAGAAGGAGGTCTTCGGCCCCGTCCTCTCCGTGCTGACGTTCGCCTCCGACGACGACGCGATCCGCATCGGCAACGCGACGCCGTACGGACTGGCCTCGGGGGTGTGGACCAACGACCTCAGCCGCGCCCGTCGCGTGTCCAAGGGCCTGCGCATGGGGACGGTGTGGGTCAACTGCTACGAGGAGGGCGATCTCACCGTCCCGTTCGGCGGGGTGAAGCAGTCCGGCTTCGGCAGCGACAAGTCCCTGCACGCCATGGACAAGTTCACCTCGCTCAAGACGACGTGGATCGAGCTGTCGTGACCTCCGAGGTGGCCGAGCTCCGCCCCAGGCGGCGGGCGAACCTCGCCGATGAGGTCGCGGCCCACATCCGGTCCGAGATCCTCGCCGGACGGCTCCGGCCGGGCCAGCGGATCGACCAGGACGCCATCGCGGACGGCCTCGGAGTCAGTCGGCTCCCGGTACGTGAGGCACTCATCTCGCTCGATCGCGAGGGACTGATCCAGACCATCCCGCGCAAGGGCTCGTACGTCTCGCGCATCGACCGCGAGGACATCGTCGACCACTACCAGATCCTCGGGCAGGTCGCGGGACTGGCGGCGGCGCGTGCCGTGGCGCGCCTGCACGAAGAGGATCTCGCTCAACTGGTCGACCTCCACCGCAGGATGTCGGAGTCGGCAAGTCTGGAGGAGCAGCAGCGGCTGAACCACGAGTTCCACCGCATGATCAACCTCGCCGCGGAGAGCCCGAGGATGACGAGCGTGCTCCTCCTCCTCGCCCGTTCGCTGCCCATGCCCTACGCCGACTTCCCCGCGGAATGGCTCGACGAGGCGAACCACCAGCACCGCGACATCATCGACGCCTTCGCGCGACGCGACACACTCGCCGCGCAGCGGGCGATGGAGCAGCACATCAATGCCAGCGCCCGACATGCCATCGAGGTGCTCGAACGCCTCGACTTCTTCGACACTGCTGAGTGAGGAGCACGATGACTTACGCGCGCTACGACCACTGGATCGACGGCAGGATCGCTGCCCCGGTGTCGGGGGACTACGTGCCGACGCTGGATCCCATGACGACGCAGCCGTGGGCCGAGATCGCCCGGGGCACAAGTGCGGACATCGAGGTGGCGGTCGAGGTGGCGCAGCGGGCATTCGGGTCCTGGCGTCGGGTCGGCCCGACGCGACGCGCGGAGATCATCTGGCAGCTCGGCGACCTCATCGCTCAGCATGCCGATGAGCTCGCCGCGCTCGAGGCGCGCGATGCGGGCAAGGTCGTCCGCGAGGTCCGTGGTCAGATGCTCTCGCTGCGCTCGTGGTACCACTACTACGCATCGCTGGCGTACCAGCTCGAGGGGCGCACGATCCCGCAGGATCGCGGCAGCCTGCGGGTCCTGACCGAGCGGATCCCCTTCGGCGTCGTCGGCGTCATCCCGGCGTTCAACTCCCCGATGCTCCTCGGCGGCATGGGCCTGGCTCCGGCGCTGGCCGCAGGCAACACCGTCGTGGTCAAGCCGCCGGAGGTGAACTCGCTGTCGCTCCTGCGCCTGGGCGAGCTGGCGCGCGACGCCGGGCTGCCCGACGGGTGCCTGAACATCGTCACCGGCCTGGGCCATGAGGCGGGTGACGCCCTGGTCGCGCATCCCCTGGTGCGCAAGATCTGGTTCACCGGAGGCCCCGAGAGTGCTCGACACGTGGCCGCTCGTGCCGCCCAGGGGCTCAAGCCGCTGGTGCTCGAGTTGGGCGGCAAGAGCGCGAACATCTTCTTCGACGACGTGCGCGTCGACGACGTGCTGAACGGCGTGATCGCGGGCATCTTCGCTGCCGCGGGGCAGACATGCGTGGCCGGCTCGCGGCTTCTGGTGCAGTCGCGGGTGGCCGACGAGTTCGTCGAGAAGATCGCCGCTCGGGCCCGCGCCATCCGACTCGGCAACCCCACGTCCGAGGAGACCGACATGGGCCCCATGTCGCAGGAGAAGATCCTCGACGGTGTTGCGTCGCGCGTGCAGGAGGCGCTCGGTGAGGGAGCGGCTCTCGTCTATGGCGGTGCCGAGGCGAGCCGACCCGATCAGGGCTGGTTCTACGCGCCGACCGTGCTCGACAACGTGCGCAACGACATGTCGGTCGCACGTAACGAGCTGTTCGGCCCGGTCCTGTCGGTCATCCGATTCGACACCGAGGACGAGGCCGTCGCGATCGCCAATGACTCGCCCTTCGCCCTGGCCGCGGGCGTGTGGACGCGCGATCTTGGACGTGCACACCGCCTCGCATCCGAGCTGGACACCGGGACGGTCTGGATCAACACCTACCGGGCCCTGCAGTTCGCGACGCCGTTCGGCGGCAACAAGCTGTCGGGCTACGGACGAGAGAACGGCATGGACGGCTTTGCGGAGTTCACCCAGCCGAAGGGCGTGTGGATCGAGTCCAGCGATGAGCCGGTGGGGGACCCCTTCGTCCTGCGCGCCTGACCCCTACGTCCGGTAGCGCTCGGCGAGGTACACCCCGACGAGCACCACGACGGCTCCAGCGATCTGGGCGGGCGCAAGGACCTCGCCGAGGGCGACCCACGCGATCAGCGACGCCAGCAGCGGCTCCGTCATCCCGATGACCGAGGCGTTCGAGGCGCGGATGTGGTGCAGCGCGACGACGATGAGCCAGAAGGGCAGGACGGTGCCGAGGACGATCATGTAGCCGACGAGGCCGAGCACGGGAATGCCGCCGGATCCCTCGCCGAGCGGGTAGGCGTCACCCGCGAGCGCTGACCACGGATAGCTCCACCACGGCTGGACGATCGCCCAGAAGAGCGCTGCGGCACCGAAGGCCCACATGGTCATGGACACCGGGTCGCGTGGCTCCGGCCTTCGCACCATCGCATCGCCCACCAGGAAGTAGATGGCGAGGGCGGCCCCCGCCCCGAAGGCGGCGATGACACCGAGGGCGTTCAGCGTGAATCCCTGCCACACCTGGGCGACCATGGCCAGCCCGATCAGCGCGGTCGCCAGCCCCAGCCACACCAGGCGCGGGGTGTGGTGTCTGAGTACGAAGTGGAACCACAGCGCCACCATGATCGGCGAGGTGAACTCGATGAGCAGGGCGATCCCGACGGGCATCAGCTCGATGGCGACGAAGTACAGGTACTGCGTCATCGCGACGCCGAGGATGCCGTAGGCGAGGAGCATTCCGATCTCGGATCGGCGGATGCGCAGCGCGCGCGGCCTCGTGAGTGCCACGACGACGAGCAGGATGAGGAACGCTCCCGTGACGCGGAGCTGGGACAGCCGGCTTGCCTCGATCCCGGTCAGCAGGATCGACTTGGCGATCGTGCCGTTCAGCGCGAAGACGGTGGCCGCGAGGATGTAGAGCACGTAGCCGAGGGCTGGCCGCGGGTGGCGGCCGGGGGCAATCCCTGCGATCGGCTCGGCGACGTCGCTCATCCGCGCAGCGCGGCCCGGTAGACCTCGATGGTCTGGTCCGCGATGGCTTCCCAGCTGAAGTCGCTCACCGCACGCGCGCGCCCCCGGGCACCCATGACCCTCGCCCTGGCCGGGTCGGCGGCGAGCACATTGATCGCGTCCGCGAAGGCGTGCTCGAAGGCTCGCGGCTCGTCAGCGTCGTACGGGACGAGCAGGCCGGTCTCGCCGTCGACCACGACCTCGGGGATCCCGCCGACCGCCGATGCCACGACCGCCGTCTCGCAGGCCATGGCCTCGAGGTTGACGATCCCGAGCGGCTCGTAGACCGACGGGCAAGCGAAGGCCAGCGCATGGGAGAACACCTGGATCAACCTGGGCCGATCGAGCTGCTCCTTGATCCACACGACGCACTCCGGTCCCCGCTCCTCCCGCAGGCGATCGACGGCCGCTGCCGTCTCGGCGCCGAGCTCGGGAGTGTCCGGTGACGATGCGCAAAGCACGAGCTGGACGTCGTCGGCGAATCGTCGCGCGGCGCTGAGCAGGTGGACGATGCCCTTCTGGCGGGTGATGCGCCCGACGAACAGCACGTACGGCCGACGGATGCCCAGCTCGGTCAGGACGCTGTCATCGGGATCGGGTCGGTAGACCGCGGTGTCGATGCCGTTGTGCACGACGACCACCCTGTCCGGGGCGACCGAGGGATACGCGGCCAGCACATCCGCGCGCATGCCGTGGCTGACGGCGATGATCCGTGACGCTGCTTCGTAGGCCGTCCGCTCCACCCATGATGAGACGCGGTAGCCGCCGCCGAGCTGCTCGGCCTTCCACGGCCGAAGGGGCTCGAGGGAGTGGGCGGTGATCACGTGGGGGACACCGTGCAGAAGGCCGCCGATATGTCCCGCGAGGTTGGCGTACCAGGTGTGCGAGTGCAGCAGATCGACCCCGTCGGTGGCCGCGACCATCGCCAGATCGACCCCCAGGGTCTGCAGCGCCGGGTTGGCGTCGGCGAGGGCCGCGGGCACCGGATGCGCCTGGGCGTCCGGGCGGGGCTGACCGAAGCAGTGGACATCGACCTCGATGCTGCGCCGCAACTGCTGGACGAGGTGCTCGACGTGCACCCCGGCGCCGCCGTAGATGTCCGGCGGCCACTCTCGCGTCAGCATGCCTGTGCGCACTCGTGAAGCCTAGGGGTTGCGTCCATGAGGGGTACGCACGGCGGCCTGCCCGGCTAGGGTTCACGCGTGGGCGTTGATCCGCACGTGCTGTCGATGGTCCTCGCGGGCGGTGAGGGCAAGCGACTGATGCCCCTGACCGCGGATCGCGCCAAGCCCGCGGTTCCGTTCGGCGGCTCATACCGGCTCGTCGACTTCGTGCTGTCCAACCTGATCAACGCAGGGCTGCGGCGCGTGTGCGTCCTCACCCAGTACAAGTCGCACAGCCTCGACCGCCACGTGACGCAGACGTGGCGGATGCCGACCCTGCTGGGCGACTACGTGACACCGGTGCCGGCCCAGCAGCGCCTCGGGCCGCGCTGGTACACGGGGAGCGCCGACGCCATCTTCCAGAGCCTCAACCTCGTCTACGACGAGCAGCCGGACTACGTCGTGGTGTTCGGTGCCGATCACGTGTACCGGATGGATCCCATGCAGATGATCGAGGCGCACATCGACAGTGGAGCCGGAGTCACCGTCGCCGGGATCCGGATGCCCAAGTCGATCTCCCACCAGTTCGGCATCATCGAGGCGGGGCCGGACGGGCGGCAGATCTCCCGCTTCCTCGAGAAGCCTGCGGACCCGCCGACCATCCCGGGGGACGACGAGCACTGCTACGTCTCGATGGGCAACTACGTGTTCTCGACCAGCGTGCTCATCGACGCGCTTCGGTCGGACGCTGCGGACCCGTCCTCCGTCCATGACATGGGAGGGAACATCCTGCCCATGCTCACCGAGCAGGGGCTTGCACAGGTCTACGACTTCGACACCAACGTGGTCCCCGGTGCCACCGAGCGGGATCGCGGGTACTGGCGCGATGTCGGGACACTCGACAGCTACCACGATGCCCACATGGACCTGGTGTCGGTTCACCCCATCTTCAACCTCTACAACCGGCGCTGGCCGATCCTGTCCAACCTCCCGCCCATGCCGCCCGCCAAGTTCGTCGAGGGCGGCAACGCTCACGAGTCGATGGTCGGCGCGGGAACGGTCATCTCCGGCGCCCATGTGCGCACCTCGGTCATCGCCTCCGCCGTGAACGTCGAGGCGGGTGCCTACGTCGAGGGCAGCGTGGTGATGCCGGGCGTGCGGATCGGGCGCAATGCGGTGGTCCGCCGCGCCATCCTGGACAAGAACGTCGAGGTGCCGGACGGGGCCCAGATCGGCGTCGACCTCGAACGCGATCGCGAGCTCTACACGGTGAGCGAGGGGGGTGTGGTGTGCCTGGGCAAGGGGATCCTCGCAGCCCGATGAGCCTCGGTCGTCGGGGGTTCCTGGGCCTGCTGGCAGGCGGCCTCGCCTCGCTTGCCCTCCCGGGCACCGCTCCCGCCCAGGCTGCTGCGGCGCGCGCCGGATGGCCCGCGCCGGCCGAGTGGGCCGCACTGCGCAGGAGGGTCGGGCGGCGGCTGGTCCGGCCGCGTCAGCCCTGGGCCGACCTCGGCCCCGGACCCATACCCCGCCGCCTGCTCAACCCCTGGTACCTCGAGGAGCACTCGGGCGCCACGCAGTCGACCGGCATGTACCGGGCATGGACCTCCACCGCGAGCAGCTACGCGATCGCCGCGCGGAGCGCCGACGACATCGTCGCCGGAGTCGACTTCGCCCGGGAGAACGGCGTCCGACTCGTCGTGAAGGGCACGGGCCACGACTACTACGGGCGCTCGTGCGGGCCCCGCGAGTCACTGCTGATCTGGACGCACCACATGCGCGGGATCACCGTGCACCGGGCCTTCGTGCCGGCCGGCGCCCCTGCGGGCACGCGGCCCGTCCCGGCTGTGACGACGACCGCAGGCAACCGTTGGCTGGAGGCCTACAAGGCGGCGTCGGCCGCAGGCCTGTACATCCAGGGAGGCGGCTGCACCAGCGTGGGCGCGTGCGGCGGCTTCGCGCTCGGCGGCGGGTTCGGCTCGTTCAGCAAGCGCTACGGGTCGGGCGCCGCGGGCGTGCTCGAGCTTGAGGTCGTCCTGGCCGACGGCTCCGTCATCACGGTGAGCGAGCACCAGCACGAGGACCTCTTCTGGGCCCTGCGCGGAGGGGGTGGCGGGACGTTCGGCGTCGTGACGCGCATGACGCTCCTCGCCCACCCGGAGCCGTCGATCTCGGGCTGGATCTCCGGGCCGATCACTGCGAAGTCCGACGCGGCGTTCCGCGACCTGCTCGAGTCGTACGTGCGCTTCTGCGCGAGCACCCTCAGCACGCCGACCTGGGGCGAGGGCGTCATCCTGAACCCCGACTACGGCATGGCCTCGCAGATGGACACCGGCCTGAACGTGATGCAGGTGGGCACCACATTCCTCGACATCCCGACTGCGCAGGCGCAGGAGGCGTGGGAGGCCTTCCTCGGTCCGCTTCGCGCACGCCCGGAGGACTACGCCGTCGACGTCTCCTTCAGCGAGGAGCCCTTCTCCCAGCGGTGGCGGCCGACCGAGCGCGAGGCGATCTTCGACGATCGACCGGGCGCACCCAAGGGGTATTTCTGGTGGAAGGGCAACGCCAGCGAGGTCGCGGCCTACTGGGGCGCCTATGACGGACGCGGCGTGCCCTTTGCCATGACCCAGGGTGATCGGGCGGAGGAGCTCGCGCAGGCGCTCTTCGACGCCTCTCGCACGAGCCTGATCCTGTGGCAGACCAATAAGGCCCTCTACGGCGAGCATCCCTCAGCCCGTGCTCGCGACCTGACCACCTCGATCAATCCGGCGGTCTTCGACAACATCGCGTTCATCACCATCGGTGCGTGGAAGCAGGGCAGGTACGTCGGTGTGGCAGGGCATGAGCCGGTCGAGGCGGAGTCGATCGCGCAGTTCGACGGCGTGACCGCCGCCGCCGCGCGACTGCGACCGGTGACGCAGGAGGGCGGGTCGTACTCCAACGAGGGCAGCTACTTCGAGGAGGACTGGCGGCGCCAGTTCTGGGGCAGCAACTACCCCAGGCTGCTTCGCGTCAAGCGGCGGTACGACCCGACGAACCTGTTCCGCGTCCACAAGGGCGTCGGCAGCGGCGACTGAGTAGCGCCATCAGTCCTTGTCGATCTGATGTCGCTCGACATCGATCGCGTGGAGACGCCCATCGGCACCGAGTACTCGATGGAACACCAGGAAGCCCCCCGGAGGCAGCCGCGGATCGAGGACGGAATGCCAGCGCTCCATCGTGGGATCCACGCCGAGCGCGCGAGCTGCCGCTGGGATGATCGTGCCGAAGACGGGCCGGTGCGAGCACACGACCATGGGGACGTCCACCTGCGCCAACTCGGTGATGCGCGCGTCCGCGGCATCCGGATCCGCACGATGGGCCTCCTCCGTCAGCGTGTCCTCGTGGATGACACCGACGGACAGGGACTTCGCGAACTTGCTGACCGACTGGTGGCAGCGGGTCGACGGGCTGGAGCGGACCTCGCTGACGCCGAAGGCGTCGAGGATCGGCAGGAGGGCCTTGGCCTGTGACCTGCCCTTGCCGCTCAGCGGGCGCTCGGCGTCGACCTTGCCGTCGAACTGCGAGCGCTTGAGCGCCTGGGTGTGGCGCAGCAGGATGAACGGGCTCGTGTCCGGGAGTGCAGCGGCGTCGGCGACGAGGCTGGCCTCGGAGGGGTAGGTGAGTCGCTCGGCGGCCTCGCTGACGGGCAGCCACAGGACCTCGTCGACCTCGTCGTCGGGTGCGAAGCCGTTCTCCTCACGCACGCGCGCCCGCCAGTAGTGGACGATCTTTGGCCGGCTGCCCACGCTGTACGTCTGCGCCGGCAGGGGGGACTGGAGCAGAGGCCAGTACCCCGTCTCCTCGTCGCACTCGCGCAATGCTGCGGTGAGGACGTGCTCGCCGGTCTCGACCTTGCCCTTCGGCAGCGACCAGTCCTGACGACCGGGCCGGTGCACCACGGCGAACTCGGGCCCGTCCTCACCGTCGCGCATGAGAACCACGCCGGCAGCGAGGATGAGGGAGTCTCCTGCCACCTCAGGCCACCCCGGCCTCGCGCGCGCACTTGACGGCGCGCGACCACGCCGTGCCGAAGCGGAGGCGGTCCTCGATCTCCACCTCGGTCTCGTAGGCGTGCAGGAGTCCCAGCGAGAGACCGGTCGCCCCGTCGATGTCGGGCAGCCCCGCGAACTCGCGCAGGAGGGTCTGCGCGACGTAGGCGTCCTGATGGTCGCCCAGTACCTCCGTGATCTCCGCGAGGGCCTGCGAGAGGCGGCGCATCCGCTTGCCGAAGATCTCCTCGACGGCCTCGGCGGCGTACCGCGCCCGTTTCGCCTTGATGCGTGCCTCGTGCCAGGGGACGCTCGGGCCGTCGAGGTCGAGCTCGTTCACCGCCTTCGCCAGGCGTCGCCAGGTGCGAGACACCAGCGGCGGCAGGGCAACGGCACAGCTGGCATACGCCTCATCGGTGACGGGAGGGTCGACGGCAAGCCGCATCAGGTCGTCCACGAGGTCCTGGTGACGGTCACTGCGCAGGGCGGCGAGTGCGCTGGCACGAGCAGAGACCAGTCGGGCGTCGAGCAGTGCATCGATCGCCGTGCGGCAGCGATCGGTGTCGGCCCGGTCCGCGAGGCGCCCGGCGTGCTCGTCGAGCCGGGACTCCATGACCTCGGTGTCGCGGATCGCACCGAGCTCGCTGGCCATCCAGCGCAGTTCCTCGCGGATGTCCTCGACGTCGACCGGGTCGAGGAGTGGAGCGAACGTGGTCAGCGTGCTGCGCAGGCGACGGGCGGCCACACGCATCTGGTGCACGGAGTCCGGCAGGTCGCGGCGGACCCCGATGTCGGCCATGAGCAGGTGGCGGACATGGCGCGAGAGCACCGCGCGGATGGCGTCGACGGCGAGCCCGTCCGGACCGGGCACGGGAAACTCGGGGACGTCCGGCGGCTGGGCCGTCTGGGGGCCGAGGGCGCTTGCGGCCTTGCTCACCGAGTTCGGCTCGGCCCCACGGGCCAGCAGGAGCGCACTGACCGAAGCCATGACCTCGTCGGTGAGTGGATGGTCCCCTGCCAGGGCCTCGACCTCCACCTCACGGAACACGCTCACCACGCGGCCGGAGTGCCGCACGGTCACGACGTCGTCAACGATCTCCACGAGGGCAACCCCCTCGTCGTCCCGGATCACGGTCGGGGCACGCACGGTCTGGAGGGTGACCACGGGTGCCAGGGGAAGCTCGTGCAGGAGCGGTGAGACGACCTCCACCAGTGAGCCGGGCACCGAGCCTGTTGGGCCGGCGTCGAGGGGCAGTTGCATCTCGTCGCGCGACGTGCCATCAGCGCCGGCGACCGGGAGCTTCATGTGCCATCCGGCGTCCGGACCCCCCTCGCGGCGACGCAGCGTGATGCCCCACCGGAAGAGCGTCAGTTCCCGGGTGTCGTGGTAGACCGCCTCCATCTCGAAGGGCTCGCCCGTCGTCGTGGTGGTCGAGTTGCCGATGGTGAGGGCGGGCAGCTCGAACAGCGCATGCACGCGGAACTTGCGCTCGACCTCGCGGTGCGTGCGAGGTGCGCTCACGGCGCGAAGCCGTGCTTGCGCTTGTACTCGATGAGCGTCTCCTGGTAGTCCCGCAGGTGGCGCCCCTCGGCGTCGTAGAGTCGACGGGTCCATGCGCCATCGGCATGCAGGTCCCAGGCGGAGGTGTCGGGGTCGAAGGCGAGGTCGAAGAGCGAGTCGAGGTCCGCGACCTGATCCGGGTGGATGAGGCTGACGAGCGTCTCGACCCGTCGGTCGAGGTTGCGGTGCATGAGGTCGGCGGACCCGATCCATGCCTCGTGGCTCCCGCCGTTCTCGAACATGTAGATGCGCGAATGCTCGAGGAACCGGCCGAGGATGCTGATGACGCGGATGTTCGCGCTCAGGTCGGGCACACCGGGCCGAACGGCGCAGATTCCGCGCACCCAGATGTCGATGGGCACCCCTGCCCGGCTCGCGCGGTAGAGCGCATCGATTAGCTCCTCGTCGACGATCGAGTTGCACTTGAAGCGGATGCCGGCGGGTCGCCCCGCGCGCCTGTGGTCGATCTCGCGCTCGATCCGCTCGATCAGGCCAGTGCGCACCGAATGCGGCGCCACCAGGAAGCGCTCGTACTCGGTGTTCATCGAGTACCCGGACAGCACATTGAAGATGTTCGAGACGTCCTCGCCGACGGCCGGGTCACACGTCAGCAGCCCGAGGTCCTCGTACAGTCGCGCGGTCTTGGGGTGGTAGTTGCCCGTCCCGATGTGGCAGTAGCGGCGCAACTGGTCGCCGTCGTTGCGCACCACCATGGAGAGCTTGGAGTGGGTCTTGAGGCCCACCAGGCCGTACACGACGTGGACGCCGGCCTCCTCGAGCTTGCGCGCCCACTCGATGTTGTTCTGCTCGTCGAATCGGGCCTTGATCTCGACCAGGGCCAGCACCTGCTTACCTGCCTGGGCCGCCTTGATGAGGGCGTCGACGATGGGCGAGTCGCCGGAGGTCCGGTAGAGGGTCTGCTTGATGGCCAGGACGAGGGGGTCGCGGGCGGCCTGCTCGAGGAACAGCTGGACGCTCGTCGAGAAGGAGTCGTACGGATGGTGGACGAGCACGTCGTGCTCGCGCATCACCGAGAGGATGTCGGGCTCCAGCGCGCTCTCGACCTCGCTCAGCTGGCGTGAGGTGCGCGGGACGAACCTGCGCTGCTTGAGGTCGTCGCGATCCATCCCGACGATCGTCCAGAGGCCTGTGAGGTCGAGGGGGCCGGAGAGCCGGAAGACCTCGTGAGGGTTGACGTCGAGCTCGTCGATGAGCAGTTCAAGCACGTGCGGGTCGATGGACTCCTCGACCTCCAGCCGCACGGGTGGCCCGAAGCGGCGGCGCATCAGCTCGCGCTCAAGGGCCAGGAGCAGGTTCTCGGCGTCGTCCTCCTCGACCTCGACGTCCTCGTTGCGCGTGACCCGGAAGGTGTGGGTCTGCTGGATCTCCATGCCCGGAAAGAGGGCGTCGAGATGGGCGGAGATGACGTCCTCGAGGGGGACGAAGCGCGCGGGCCCCACCTCGACGAACCGCGGGAGCAGGGGCGGCACCTTGACGCGGGCGAAGAGCTCGTTGCCGGTCACGGGGTTGCGCACGACGACGGCCAGGTTCAAAGACAGGCCGCTGATATACGGGAACGGGTGCGAGGGGTCGACCGCCAACGGGGTGAGCACAGGGAACACCTGGGTGTCGAAGAAGGCGCCGACCTCGCTGCGCTCGTCGGGGGTGAGGTCGTCCCAGCGGAGCAGCTGGATCCCCTCGGCCTCCAGCTCGGGCAGCACGGAGTCGTGGAAGAGGCGGGCCTGCTGGAGCTGGAGCTCGTACGCGCGCCACCAGATGCTCTCGAGCACCTCGCGCGGGGTGTACCCGCTGGCGGAGCGCACGGCGATGCCTGTGGCGATGCGGCGCTTGAGCCCGGCGACCCGCACCATGAAGAACTCGTCGAGGTTGCTGGCGAAGATGGCCAGGAACTTGGCGCGGTCGAGGATGGGCAGATCGACGTCCTCGGAGAGCTCGAGCACCCGCTGGTTGAAGGCCAGCCAGGAGAGCTCGCGGTCCAGGAAGCGGTCGGCGGGCAGCCCATCGGACGCAGCGGACGCGGCGGGCAGGATGCGCAGCTCGGTCGTCTCGTCCCCGAGGCTGCCGCCTGCGCCCGCCACTGAGGTCTGGCTCACCCCGGGATGGTCCCACAGTCAGGTGAACACCGGGAGGCTGGAGGACGGACGTTCAGGGCGTCAGCGCTGGAAGAGCACGTCGGTGTCCCACCGGGCGAAGCCCAGCCCCTCGTAGAGGCTGATCGCCGGGGTGTTTCGGGCATCCGCGTAGAGCATCGCCTGGTCCAGCCCCAGGGACCGCAGGTGGTGCAGCCCCGACAGCGTGAGTGCCCGGCCCAGACCCGACCCACGCTCCCCGGGATCGACGGCCACCACGTAGACCTCGCCGATGGCGGTATGGTGGTGGTCGCGCCCCGTCCCGCCACCATGGACCTTCGTCCAGTGGAAGCCGACCAGCCGATCGGCACGCCATGCCAGCAGGAAGCCGGCGGAGGAGAACCACGGCTCGCGCAGCCGCCGGTCCAGGTCGGCGCGGGTCCACGAGCCCTGGTCCGGCAGGTGGGTGAAGGCCCGGGCGTTGAGGTCCAGCCATGCCTCCTCGTCGGCACCCGGCACGAACGGCCGGATCTCGACGCCCGCCGGGACGATCGCGCGGGGCAAGGGGGCGTACAGCGACCGACGCATCTGCCACAGCACGCGGCTGCGCCGGAAGCCGAGCCGCTCGGCGAGTTCGCCCGCACCCGCCTGCTCGCCGTGCGCCCACAGGCGCAGCCGGCCGTCCGGGGCCAGCGACATCAGGTGCTCGATCAGTGCCGTGCCGATGCCGCGCCGCCGGAAGGCGGGCGCGACCGTGAACTCGGCACTGGACCCCTCGACCTCGTCGGTGATGTCGATGTGGGCGTAGCCGATGAGCCGACCTGTTCCGGCGTCGCGCGCGAGCACGTGCAGGCCGGGCTCCTCGCCACCCTCCTTGGCATGCAGCCACACGTGCTCCGACAGTGGCCGGAGTCCGTCGTGCTCGGTGATCTCCTCGAGCATCCCGGTCAGCTCGTCGATGTCCTCGTCGGCGAGGCGCGCCTCGATCGCGTAGTTGACGGTGGGGGCCATGTTGATGGGGGAGGCCATGGCGCTCAGGCGAGCACGTCGGCGTCCGCGGTGCGGGCTGAGGGGTCGGCACCGTCGGGCACGAATCGGTAGCCGACATTGCGGACGGTGCCGATGAGGCTCTCGTGCTCTGGGCCGAGTTTGGCGCGGAGACGACGGACGTGGACGTCGACGGTGCGCGTGCCGCCGAAGTAGTCGTAGCCCCACACCTCCTGCAGCAGGATCGCCCGGGTGAACACTCGGCCGGGGTGCTGGGCCAGATACTTGAGCAGCTCGAACTCCTTGAACGTCAGGTCGAGCGTGCGACTGCGCAGCCGCGCCGAGTAGGTGGCCTCGTCGATGTGCAGGTCTCCGCTGCGGATCTCACCGGGGGCGTGGTCGTCGGGCGCGGCACTGCTGCCCACCGACGCCGCGGCGAGTCGCAGCCGCGCCTCGACCTCGGCCGGTGAGCTGGTGTCGAGCAGCACCTCGTCCATGCCCCAGTCGTGCTGCACGGCGGCGAGCCCGCCCTCGGTGGTGACGAGGATCAGGGGGACGTCGACACCGGTCTGGCGGAGCAGGCGGGTCAAGCCGCGGACGGCCGGCAGGTCGCGACGGCCGTCGACGAGCAGGGCGTCGCACGCGGGCGCCCGCAGCAGGGCGGTCGCCTCCGCGGGCATCGTGTGGACGTGGTGGCCGAGCAGCGCGAGCGCAGGGAGCACCTCGGCGGAGGGCTCCATCGCCCGCGTCAGGAGGATCAGGCGCATGTCACCCCCAGCGGCCGGCGCGCCGCCTGTCGGAACGCGGAGGACCCAAGGCTACGGCACGGTGCCATGAGGTCCTCTCCGGTCGGGCACAATGCTGCGGTGCGCTCGTGGCTGGATCCCTCATGGGATGCGACGACCCTGACGACGGCCGATGGGGTCGCGATCAGTGCCGTCCACGTGCCGGCGACCGGGCCGGCGTCCGGGCGAGACCTCGCACTGGTGGTGGTCCACGGCTTCACCGGTAACTGGCGGCACGAGCGCGTCCAGCGGGTGGTGGCCCGGCTGCGCGCCTTCGGCGGTGTGGTCGCGCTGGACATGCGTGGGCATGGGCAGTCGGGAGGCGCCACCACCGTGGGCGATGAGGAGGTCCTCGATGTCGAGGCGGCCGTGGCCTGGGCGCGGGACCTCGGCTACCGCCGGGTCGCCACCGTGGGCTTCTCCCTCGGCGGCGCGGTGTCTCTGCGCGAGGCGGCGCTGGCGGCCGGGACCCCGGGAGCAGTCGATGCGGTCGTCAGCGTGAGTGCGCCGGCGTTCTGGTTCTACCGCGGCACGCGCATCATGCGAGTGGCCCACTGGATGGTCGAGACGGCTCCCGGTCGTACTCTCATGCGGTTCCGTCGCACCCGGGTGAGCGGTCGCGGATGGCCCGACCCGCACCCGATCCAGCCGTTCGAGGCGGCTGCCCAGCTCCCGGGCATCCCGCTGCTCGTCGTCCATGGCGACGCCGACCACTACTTCCCACTCGAGCACCCGGAAGCGATCGTCGACGCGGCCTGCGGTTCCGCGTCACGCGTGGACCTGTGGGTGGAGCCCGGTGTGGGGCACGCCGAGTCGGCCATCCCGCCCGCCACGGTCGACCGCATCGGCGCATGGGCGCGCGAGGCCTGCGGCCTCACAGTCGCCGATCCACAGCGGGTGAGGTTGGCGTGAACGGCATGACCGGGCTGTGGGTCCTCGTCATCGTGCTCGTCGCGGCGACGGCCTTCGGGCTGTGGTACCGCCGCGTCAACGGTCGGGTGCGGGATGCGGCAGCCCCATCAGCGCCCGCGAGCGGCCCCATGGTGCCGATGGCAGGCCCGGACGATCCGCCGGCCGAGGTGCAGCCCGAACAGCCCTCCGCCCAGACCGAGGCACTGGCGGTCGCCCTGGCGGGACGCCTGGGGGAGAAGGCGACCCTCGTGCAGTTCTCCAGCGCGTTCTGCCAGCCCTGCCGCGCCACCCGGCGGATCCTGGAGGAGGTCTCTGTGATGGTGCCGGGGATCTCGCACGTCGAGATCGATGCCGAGGAGAATCTCGAACTCGTCCGGGCGCTCGACATCCGCCGCACTCCCACCGTGCTCTTCCTCGATCGGGGCGGGGTCGTGCGCAAGCAGGCCAGCGGTCAGCCGCGCAAGGCGGATGTGATCGCCGCGCTGGGCGACCTGCTGCCCGAGGATCGACCCGACTTCGAGATCTAGCCCTGCGAACACCTTGCAGCTACGACTCATGCGTTGCTGCGGAGCCCGGTGACGGCTGTTGCCCGGCCACTTCTAGCGTCTGGCTCATGCCCGACAACTCCACGACCTCGAACACGGGCCGCCAGGCCATAGACCCGCGCGGCCCCCGCTTCGGCGCCGTGCTGACCACCGTCGTGCTGGCGCTCGCCCTCCTGCTGATCTCGACGCCGGCCGGACTCGTCCTGGTGGCGTGGCAGACCCTCGTCTTCGGCCTGGGCGCCATCGTCGGCCTGCAGGCTCAGCCGTACGGCATCGTGTTCCGTCGCCTCGTGCGCCCGCGCCTTGCGCCTCCCCGCGAGCTCGAGGACTCGGCTCCGCCGCGGTTCGCGCAGGCGGTCGGCCTGGTCTTCCTGGTCGTCGCACTGGTCGCCCTTCTGGCCGGGGCCACCCTCGTCGCGACGATCGCGGTGGCCATGGCGCTGGCGGCCGCGTTCCTGAACGCGGCGTTCAACTTCTGCCTCGGGTGCGAGATGTACCTGCTGTGGGCGCGTGTGCGCCCGGCGCGCTGACGCTCGCACGGATGCCGTCCCAGCGCGCTCGGTAGGCTGCGGCCATGGTCGAGGGCGTCGAAGTCGACGGGTCGGGGGTTGAAGTCCCTGAGGCCCTGCGTCCGCTCTCCTGGCTGATCGGCCACTGGGTCGGCGTCGGTACGGGCCAGTACCCGACGATCGACGACTTCCGCTTCGGACAGGAGGTCGTCATCTCGACGGACGGTCGGCCGTTCCTGTCCTACCACTCGCGCAGCTGGCTGCTCGACGACGCCGGCGAGCGGGTGCGCCCCCTGGGCACGGAGTCGGGGTACTGGCGCCCGCGGCCGGACAACGCGATCGAGCTGACGCTCGCCCACCCGACCGGCTACGCCGAGATCTGGGTCGGCACCCTCGAGGTCACCGGACTCGAGAACGCCACCATCACCGGTGCGCGGGCTACCCTGCACACCGACTGCGTCGCCCGCACGGAGTCCGCCAAGGACTACTCGGCGGGTGAGCGCCTGTACGGCCTGGTGGACGGACGTCTGCTGTGGACATTCGACATGCGCGCGGTCGGCGAGCCGATGACCAACCACCTCGCCGCCACGCTGCAGCCCGTCGAGGGCAGGACGGAGGCGTCATGACAGCGGACTGGGAGGAGCGCCTCCGCGAGCACGGCTTCCGCATCACGCCCCAGCGCCAGCTGGTGCTCGAGGCCGTGGAGGCCCTGCGTCATGGGACCCCGGAAGAGATCCTCGTCGAGGTCCAGCGCACCGCGAGCGGGGTCAACCTGTCGACGATCTACCGGACCCTCGAGGTGCTCGAGGACGTCGGCCTCGTGACGCATGCCCACATCGGGCACGGAGCCCCGACCTATCACGCAGTCGACGAGCATGTGCACATCCACCTTGTCTGCGATCGCTGCCGTGCCGTGCAGAGCATCCCGGCAGGCGTTGCCGCATCGTTCGTGGCGGCGCTGCGGGACGACTACGGCTTCCGCACCGACATCTCGCACGTGTCGGTCCACGGCCACTGCCGGGACTGCGAGGAGGCGCCGCGCCACCACGAGGCCGACGACCCGCTGTGACGCCGACACCTGTCGCGGCACCGGCCGGCTCCCCGGACGAGGGAGTCCCGTGGCACTACGGCGAGCCGCTGCGCGAGCAGCGCGCGCTGGCCGCGGGCACGGCAGCCGTCGACCTCTCGCACCGCGGCGTCGTCAGCGTCACCGGGCCCGACCGGCTCGGCTGGCTTCACAGCCTCACCACGCAGCACCTCGATGCGCTGCAGCCGGGGGACTCGGCGCTCGCGCTGATCCTCAGCCCACACGGGCACGTCGAGCATGAGCTCCACCTTGTCGACGACGGCACAACGACGTGGATCACTGTCGAGCCCGGTTCGGCGGGCGCCCTCGTCGACCACCTGCGCTCGATGCAGTTCCTGCTGCGCGTCGACGTCGCCGACCGCACCGAGGACTGCGCGGTGGTGTGGGAGCCGGTGCGCGAGTCGGACCCGAACGTGCCCACGTGGCTCGTGCCGGTCGACTTTGCAGGGCTGGGATCCACTGATGCCGGCAGCGACCGGGGAGGCGATGCCGCGCGGTACGTGCCCGAGCGGCCGGCAGCGCTCGTCGGGCGCGAGGTGATCGTGCCGCGCGCTCAGCTCGCGGATCGGCTGGCCGCTTGGCCCGAGCGGGCCGGCACCTGGGCGCTGGAGGCGCAGCGCGTCGCAGCCGCCGTGCCGCGCATCGGTCTCGAGACCGACCACCGCACCCTGCCGCACGAGGTCGGCTGGGTGGGCCCGGGCGTGCACCTGGCGAAGGGGTGCTACCGGGGCCAGGAGGCGGTCGCGCGCGTGCACAACCTGGGCCATCCCCCGCGCCGACTCGTGCTGCTTCACCTCGACGGGAGTCGGGAGGAGCTGCCGGCTCACGGTGACGCCGTCGTCAGCGAGGGTCGCGAGGTCGGATGGGTCGCGTCGTCGGCCTGGCACGTCGAGGAGGGCCCGATCGCGACGGCCGTCGTGAAGCGCTCGACCCCGCTCGATGCAGAGCTCGTGGTGCGAACGACGGGCGGCGACGCACCGGCGACACAGGTGCCGGTGGTCGTCGGCTGATCCGCTCAGCAGTCAAGGACGAGGGTGATCGGCCCGTCGTTCACGAGGGCCACATGCATGTCGGCACCGAAGACGCCCGTGGCGACATCGGCCCCGCGCTCGCGCAGCCGATCGACCACGGCCGCGACCAGCGGCTCGGCCACGGGCCCCGGAGCTGCTGCGTCCCACGTCGGGCGTCGGCCCTTGCGGGTGTCGCCGTAGAGCGTGAACTGGCTGACGACGAGCACGGGGAGCCCGAGGTCGCTGGCCGAGACCTCGCGCGGAAGGCCTTCCACGTCGGCCTGCTGCGCATGCTCGGGACCGAAGATCCGCAGGTCGTAGACCTTGTCCGCCAGTCGCACCGCCACGGCAGGGGTGTCGTCATGGGTGACGCCGACGAGGACGACAAGGCCGGGGCCGCTGAACGAGCCCACCACCGCACCGTCGACGCTCACGCTTCCGTCCCGCGCGCGCTGCACCACCGCTCTCATGCCGACCAGCCTTCCATCCCGCGTGCCATCATGCGGCCGTGGCCATCGATCCGGTCGTCCTCGCGTCGTACGACCGCACCGGCTTCGTCGAGGGCGTCCACCTCGGGCACGCCGTGGTCCTCGATCCGGGCGGCGAGGTCGCACGCGCGTGGGGTGACCCGGGCCTGGAGCTGATGGCGCGCTCGTCGGCCAAGCCCATGCAGGCGACGGCGATGGTGCGCCTGGGCCTTGACCTGCCGGACGACCTGTGCGCGCTGGCGGCGTCGTCGCACAGCGGCGAGGCGATGCATCGCGACGGCGTGCTGCGCATCCTGGCCGGGGCCGGCCTGACGGCAGGGGCGCTGCAGACCCCGGCGGACCTGCCGCTGGATCCCGTGGCTCGGGACGCATGGGTGCAGGGCGGGCACCGCGCGACGCCACTGGCCATGAACTGCTCGGGCAAGCACGCGGCGATGCTCGCCACCTGCGTGGTGCGGGGCTGGTCCGTCGGCGACTACCGGGATCCGGAGCATCCCCTGCAGCAGGCGATCCTCGCGGAGGTGCGTCGACTCACCGGTGATCCGATCACGCGCGTGGGTGTCGACGGATGCGGCGCCCCGGTGCACGTGATGACCCTGCGCGGCCTGGCCCGGTCGCTCACTCACGCGGTGACCGCACCCGCCGACGCCCCGGAGAGGCGCGTCGTGGATGCCATGCGCGCGCATCCGCAGCTGGTCGGTGGATCACGTCGTGACGTCACGGAGCTCATGCAGGCGGTGCCGGGCCTGGTCGCGAAGGACGGTGCGGAGGGCGTGTTCGTCGGGGCGCTCGCCGACGGCCGGTCCTTCGCGGTGAAGGTGCTCGACGGGTCGGGGCGCGCCCGTCAGGTGGCCGTGGCAGCGATCGTCCAGTGGCTCGACCCGCCGGGTGCCGATCACCGGCGGCTGAGTGCCCTGGCCAGCATTGCGACACTGGGCGGTGGTCGGCCCGTCGGTGCCGTGAGGTCCCCGCTGGCGTCGGCTCCCGCAGGGCCGGCATGACCGAGGATCCGCCTTCGCGGCTGCGGCGGGGGCTGGGGATCCCCGGGGCGGTGGTGGTGGGCCTGAGCGCGATGCTCGGCACCGGTGTCTTCGCGGTGTGGACGCCGGCATGGCAGTGGGCGGGCCCGCTTCTCCTGCTCTCCCTGCTCGCCGCCGCGTCGGTGGCGATGCTCAATGCGGTGTCGACCGCACGCCTTGCGAGCCGCCATCCGGAGTCGGGCGGCGTCTACGCCTACGGGCGTCTCCGACTGAACCGGCCCGCTGGCGTTGCTGCGGGAGTGGCCTTCCTGGTGGGCAAGAGTGCGAGCGCAGCAGCGGCCGCGCTGACCATCGGCGCCTACGCCTGGCCGGGGCAGGAGCGAGCGGTCGCCTGGGCGGCCATCGTCATCGCGCTGCTCGTGGACCTACGCGGGATCGTCCGCTCGGTGCGCGTGAACGCGGTGCTGGTCACGGCACTGATCGTGATCGTGGTGGCGGTCGTCGGATGGGGTGCGGCGCACCTGCCCGCGCCGACGCCGGTCGTCCTGCCAATGACGACGCCGGTGACCGTGCTCGCCGCTGCCGGACTGCTCTTCGTCGCGTTCGCGGGATATGCGCGCATCGCCGTCCTCGGCGAGGAGGTCAAGGATCCGTCCCGCACGATCCCCATTGCGATGGCGGTGTCGTTCGCGGTGGTGCTCGTCCTCTACGCGGTCGTGGGCGGGGTGGTCACCGCCGCGGCCGCGCGCGGGATGCCGCTAGGACCGGCACCCCTGGAGTCGCTCGTCTCCGGTTCCTCGGGCCTGAGCGTCCTGGTGGTGCTCGGGGCCGTGCTGGGTGCCGGTGCGGTGCTCCTGTCGCTCCTTGCCGGGATGGGTCGGACACTCTTCGCGATGGCGGCACGCGGCGATGCGCCCGGCGCCCTCGCCGCGGTCTCGTCGCGCAGGGTGCCGCACCGGGCGGCCATCGCGGTTGCCGTGGTGGTCGCCCTGCTGGTCGTGCCCGGGCGACTGTCCTGGGCCCTCGCCCTCTCAGGAGGCAGCGTGCTCCTCTACTACGCCGTGGCGCATGCCGCGTCGTTCACCGTCCCGGGTCCGTGGGCGATCCGGCGCCTTGTCCCGGTGGCGGGGCTGGTGCTGTGCGTGGCGATCGTGGCGGCGCTGCTGGTCACGGCCCTCGGCATAGGGTGAGGTCCGCTAGCGGGCGCTAGCAGGTGCGTTTGCAATTGCAAGCATCTCGGCGCATACTGGCGGCATGGCACGCATCGGCGACCTCGGCGGCTTCATCCGCGAGCAGCGGGACCAGGCCCATATGTCGCTGCGGCAGCTCGCCCAGGCCGCGGGGGTGTCCAACCCCTACCTGAGCCAGGTCGAGCGGGGCCTGCGCAATCCCAGCGCGGAGATCCTCAAGCAGATCGCCCAGGGGCTGCGGATCTCGGCCGAGACCCTCTACGTCCGGGCAGGCATCCTCGACGATCGCACCGGCGATGAGTCGGTGACCACCGCGATCGCGTCCGATCCCACGCTCACCGAGCGCCAGAGGGCGACACTGCTGCAGATCTACGCCGCCTTCCAGGCCGAGAACCAGGCCGCCACGCACGAGCCCACCACGCACCAGTCCACCACGCACGAGCCCACCACGCACCAGTCCACCACGGAATGAGGGAATGACCATGACCACCGACGACACCACGGCGACGAGCACGACGGCCAAGGCGACCAAGGCCGCCAAGACCACGACGGCGAAGGCCACGAAGGCCGCGAAGACCACCACGGCCAAGGCGACCAAGGCCGCCAAGACCACGACGGCGAAGGCCACGAAGGCGGCCAAGACGACGACGGCCAAGGCCGCTGCCGCCGCCTCGAGCACGACCTCGTCACGCCCCTCGGTCGACCTCGGCCGCCTCGGCCTGCCGAAGGTCGAACTGCCCAAGCTGGACCTGCCGAAGCTGGATCTGCCGAAGCTGGATCTGCCGAAGGTCGAGCTCCCGAAGGTCGAGCTCCCGAAGCTGGACCTGCCGAAGGTCGAGCTCCGACGTGTTGACCTGTCCGAGCTGGCCGCCTGGGCGGGGCAGGCGCGCACGCGCGTGCACGACACCGCGGCCTCCGTGCGCGGCACGGTGACGCACACCGTCACGCTGCTGCGCGAGGTCGTCGGCGCCTGATCGAGCGCAGGGGCGTCCGGCGGCAGGACCTCCGGGTGTGCGTTAGCGTGGAGAGGTGTTCGACACCTTCCAGGGCATCCTGCTGTTCGGCCTGTGGGTCGTGATGCTCGGTGTCAAGGGCTTCGCGTTCATCGACTGCCTGCGCCGGCCGGCAGCTGCGTTTCCGGCCGTGGGCCGCAAGAGCAAGGTGCTGTGGCTGATCCTCACCGGACTGGCCGCCGGCACCGGCCTGCTGCTCAACGTCGTCTCCCCGGTCGGCCTGATCGGTCTCGCGGGCATCGTCGTCTCGCTCGTCTACCTCTTCGACGTGCGTCCCCGCATCGCGGAGATCACCGATCGGCGCTGACTAGTCCTCGAGGGCGACCCGGATCCGCCGGAAGCCCTTGCCCTTGTTCTCGACTTTCAGCACCCTCATGGCGCCGATCTGGCGCGTGGATGCCACGTGCGTGCCGCCATCGGCCTGCACGTCCAGTCCGCGGATGTCGACGATCCGCACGATCTCGATGCCGGCGGGCAGCAGGTTCGTGGCGGTGCGGATGACGTCCGGGATCGCGAAGGCCTCCTCGCGCGGGAGTTCGTACGCGACGATCGCCCGGTCGGCGTCGACCTCGATCGCGCAGGCGGCCTCGACGGCCTCCTTGAAGCCCTCAGGCACCTCCTCGAGGTTGAAGTCCAGGCGCCCGCTGAGCGGATCCATATTGGAGCCGGTCACCAGTGCGCCGAAGTCGCGGAAGACCACGCCCGAGAGCAGGTGCAGGCCTGAGTGCGTGCGCATGAGCGCCGTGCGCCGCGCGTCCTCGATGGCGCCCGTCACGCTCGTGCCGACCGGGGGGAGAGGCGCCCCCTCGGCAGGGATCAGGCAGTAGTCGTCGCCCCGGCGCACGTCGATGATCGGCGTCTGGACGCCGCCCCAGAGGAGCACCCCGTGGTCCGGCGGCTGACCGCCGCCGCCGGGGTAGAACGCCGACCGGTCGAGCACGATGCCGAGCTCCGGGTCGCTGGCGAGGACGGTCGCGTCCCACTCGCGGACCGTCGCGTCGGCGAGGTCCAGCCGGTCGGTGCGCGCCACGGCTAGCCGCGACCCTGCGCCGCGACGGCGGCGGCCGCTGCGGCGGCCGCGTCCGGGTCGAGGTACTCCCCGCCCGGCACAAGGGGGTGCAGGTCCGCGTCCAGCCGGTAGACCAGCGGGATCCCGGTCGGGATGTTCAGGGCCGCGATAGCCTCGTCCGAGATGCCGTCGAGATGCTTGACCA
>Ga0129336_10000038_pt1 | contig 53985 bp, 55 predicted proteins | sample CPB6_02_DNA_FD_96878 | JGI IMG/M metagenome (GOLD analysis project Ga0129336, IMG submission 96878) | Freshwater to marine salinity gradient microbial communities from Chesapeake Bay, USA - CPBay_Sum_0.6_0.2_DNA | ecosystem: Environmental > Aquatic > Marine > Coastal | place: USA: Chesapeake...
GAGAGACCGTTTCGTTTTTGTTGGCTGGTCTGGACTTCTTCTTTTTCCCACTGCTTACCTTGCTCTTGGTGGTTGGCTTACTGGGACAACTTTCGTTACGAGTTGGTATACTCACGGGCTTGCGAGTTCCTATCTTGAGGGTGCAAACTTTCTTACTGCAGCAGTTAGCACTCCAGCAGATTCTATGGGTCATTCTCTTCTTCTTCTCTGGGGTCCTGAGGCTCAAGGGGATATCGTCCGTTGGTTCCAACTTGGGGGACTCTGGACTTTTGTGGCGCTCCACGGGGCTTTCAGCCTGATTGGATTTATGCTTCGCCAGTTTGAGATTGCCCGCCTTGTAGGCATTCGTCCATACAATGCAATCGCATTCTCTGGTCCTATCGCAGTATTCGTTTCTGTGTTCCTGATGTATCCACTGGGTCAGTCCAGTTGGTTCTTCGCACCATCGTTTGGCGTTGCTGCAATCTTCAGGTTTCTTCTGTTTATCCAAGGATTTCATAATTATACGTTAAATCCGTTTCATATGATGGGCGTAGCAGGTATTCTTGGCGGTGCTTTATTGTGTGCCATTCACGGTGCTACCGTTGAGAATACTCTTTATGAAGACAGCGATCAATCAAACACTTTCAAGGCATTTGAACCGACTCAAGAGGAAGAGACGTACTCTATGGTTACGGCTAACAGATTCTGGTCTCAGATCTTCGGTATTGCTTTTAGTAATAAGCGTTGGTTGCACTTCTTTATGCTTTTTGTCCCAGTTATGGGTCTCTGGACTTCTTCTATTGGTATCATCGGTCTTGCTCTTAACCTCCGTGCATACGACTTTGTATCTCAGGAGATTAGAGCAGCAGAAGATCCCGAATTTGAAACATTTTACACAAAAAATATATTATTAAACGAAGGCTTACGTGCTTGGATGGCTCCAGTAGATCAACCTCACGAGAACTTTGTGTTCCCAGAAGAGGTTCTTCCACGAGGCAATGCTTTGTGATATAATTAGAGGGTGTAACAACCCTCTTTTTTTATGTCTCATAATCCTCAGCACGAACCTATGGAGCCCTGGGTAATTTGGGCAGGTGTAGCAATGATGGGATTTACAGTTATTGTATTTGTAACATTTACTCTTAGTGTAATCTATTGGGGTTAAATAGTTGCAGAAGCACTCACAAAAATGCTCCTCATACTCTTCCTTTTCCAACTGTTTGGAGTTTTTCTTTTTATAATGTCCGTTATTCAAGATTTATGATATCGTCGGAAACACCATATAAACTCGCAGAAGTAATTCGTGATACCTGGCCCAATCTTTACAGAAAACCACAAGTATCTTATAATAAGGAAAAGAAATTAAATGATGAACGAATATTGGATCGTAAAAGAAAATAAAACAGGTCGTGTTATTTGTCATTGTGCGGATATTAATGATGCACTTATGATGGTGTCTTTTGATCCTCATCATCGTTCATATAGTCGTCATCGTTTTATTGTGGATCAGGTGATTGATATTACTTCAACAACTGATAAGCAACTTTCTGGACAGATTGGACTTCCTGCTGCACAAGACTTATACATTTCGGAAGGTCAAGGAGAACCTGTGGTTGTATGAATCATCGTAAACATAAGCAAGCAGAAAATCTAAAAAAGAAAGTGTACACTCCAGACGGATACATTAAAGATCCACCTGATGCAGTATGTCCTCATTGTGGTCAGAAAGGTAAGTCTTGTTCTTATGTAAATAGTGTAAGTCGTGCCTGGGCAAGAGATGCTTGTGCTAAAAAGAATTCAAAATCTTCTTCAGAGGGATAAAGATATAAGTTATTATGAGGAATTTCATTACATTTATATTACTCTGAAAGAACTTATTGAAGTTATAAAAACCAGAAATAAATAATCATAAGTCGCAGTAACTTATGGGACCTCTACACTCTCCAAAGGAATACTTGTTTCATTTACACGCAACAAGTTCTGGGGAGGCGAAACGAATGTGGAGGCAAAACATAAAAGAAGAGTGGGGACATCAATGTGCTTATTGTGGGTCAGAAGAGAACCTTACGATTGATCACATTCTTCCCCAATCAAAGGGTGGATTAGACGTTACAAAAAATGTAGTCTGCTGCTGCCACCATTGTAACCAGTCCAAGGGGCACGAGCACTGGAAGTTGTGGTACGTTCAGCAAGATTTTTATAGTGAAGAAAGGTTTGATAAGATAGAAAAGTGGATGAAACCAGACCCTCCAACTAATTTATTTTCTTATCGTCCAAGACGCAATAATGCATCTTGAATAAATAAATGAAAGACAGTATATACTGTTTTTCTGGTAAATACCGAATATCATAAATGGCAACTCCGATTCGGATAAAAAGGTCTGCCGTTCCTGGTAAGAGACCTACAGCAGATCAACTATTAAGCGCAGAATTAGCTTACAACACGTATGATGGTGAGTTAACTGCTAAGAGAGAGCGTCCAGGAATCGGAACAGATATTATTCGTATCGGTGCAGGCGCAACAGTTACTAATGTTATCTATGTCACAAAAGACGGAAGCGACACAAACACAGGTCTCAAACTCGGAGACGCCAAAGCAACAATCGCAGGAGCAGTTGCAATCTCAACAGCAGGTTCCGTTATTAGAGTTAGTGCTGGATCTTATGTAGAAAACAATCCAATCTCATTACCCAATCAAGTCAGTATTGTTGGTGATAGTTTAAGAGAAGTCTCAGTTACTCCACAAAACCAAGGAGACCTCTTTTATGTTGGGAATGGAAACTATATTGCAGAAATGTCGTTTGTAGGATCTGCAAATCCAGGTGCTATTTTTTCATTCAATCCTAATAAACCAGTTTATAATAATCAATCGCCTTATATTCAAAATTGTACTAACTTCATTCCAAATAGTATTGGGATGAAAATTGATGGTCGATATTCTATTGGACCAACAAAATCGATGGTTCTTGACTCATATACTCAATATAATCAAGGTGGTATTGGAGTTTCAATTACCAATGAAGGTTATGCTCAGTTAGTTTCACTCTTTACAATTTGCCCAGACACTGCAGTTTTTTGTGGAACTGGCGGTGCTTGTGACTTAACAAACTCCAATGCATCATTTGGTAATTATGGTCTTGTTGCTGATGGTATTGGACCAAGAAAGTATACAGGTATTGTAACTCAAACTGCAGAAGCAAATAGTGATACATTTACTTTGGATTTAAATGTTTCTACATTAAACATTGTAAATGCATCTTATGATCATACTACAGGGTTATTAACTGCAACTACAAACAACCCACATAAATTTTCTGTGGGTATGGGAATAAGTCTTTCTGGTCTTGGATTTACTTGCCCATCTGGACCTGGAATTTTAACCTATCCAAGTGGAAACTATGGATATGTATTTGAAACTATTACAGTTGCGCCCGGAAGATATGTTGATGCTTATAATTTAATTCAATTAAATAGGCAAGAAATAATTAATAGTTCTTATAATGCAATTTCTGCGGCATATCCATTATTTGTGAATCCAAATCCAGAAAAATGCAAACGGGATATTGGATATATTGTTGATGCCGTTTCAACTGATGTTAGAGATTTTACAAGTAGAAACTCAATCGAAGCAACTAAAGCATACTTTAAACTTGACGGAACACTATTGACAAATGGTTTAGAAGGTGAAATTCCTCAAACAATAGTTGGGTTTACTTCTGCAAGAGAACTAATGAAACTTGCAGTTACAAATAATCTTACTAATAAAAATTTGTCTATTGTAGCAGATCCTTTAACTAATAATAATATAGATCCATCATCTTGTGCGGATGTTCGTTCTTTTATTGATAATCTTGTTGGAATAATTACAACTAGACTGGGTACTGGAAATTTAAACACTAATCCATTACCGACAGTTTCTGCAGCAAGTACAACTTTTACAGCCTATGTTGGAACATCTACTTTGCCTCATACATACAATTATGGCGGGACTGCAAAAATTAATGTAACAAGACCTTTTGATGGGCAAGTTGTTTATTTTGATCGATTATTTTATAGTGTGAGTGGTATAAAAATAAATTCTGGGGGTTCTGGTTATTCAGGAACTGTTGAGATAACAATTGATTCTCCAGAACCAGATTGGTCTATACCTGCAACTGCAGTTGCAGAAGTTAAAAATGGTTCTGTTATATCTGTAGAAATGATATCAAATGGTAGAGGATATACTTCTACTCCAAAAGTTACTTTTAGTTCTCCTGATGTTGGAATTAATACTGCAACTGGTGATGCTATTTTACTTCCAACATATTATTCAATTTTAAGTTCTACTCCGATTTCTTCTGGCATTTCTACAATAACTGTAAATGAAAATGTTCCATATTCTATTGGAGTTGGAACAGAAACATATTTTTATAAGCAAAGTAGAGTTCTTGCATCAGGTCATTCCTTTGAATATATTGGTTCGGGAACAAATATTAATGCCGCTCTTCCTGCACAAGGAGGTGTTCCAATTCAAGATAATGAGGTTGATATGAGAAATGGTGGTTTGGTTGTTTATACCAGTACAGATCAATCTGGTAATTTTAGAATAGGTGAAGGTGTTGCTATTAATCAGCAAACTGGAACTATTTCTGGAAGATTTTATTCAAAGAGTTTATTTTCAACAATGACTCCATTTATACTCGCACTCGGAGGAGAATAAGAAATGGCATTAGCACTTAACGTATTTAAGACAGTTACAAAAGTTGCATCAACAAGTGCAGTTGGAATTTATACAGCACCTGTGGGATACACTGGAGTTGTTCTTTTAGCACAAGCGGCAAATATAGGAGGTAGTACTCAAACAATTTCCTTTTCTCATCAAAGAACAACTTCAGGAATTGCAGTTACTACGGAAATTTTGAAAAATTTTCCAATTTCTTCAAATGATACTGCAAATCTTTTAGCAGGCAAATTAGTTCTTGAATCTGGTGATGTTCTTGTATTATCTGCAAGCACTGGAACTGATATTAAATTTTTAGGAAGCATCTTGGAGACACTTAACTAAAATGACTAAGTACACTAGCGGCAGACAAAAAAATCTAAAAGTTGGTATAGTATCTTATAGTGAGAATTTAACTTCACTTGAAGTTGTTGGTGGTGCTATTTTTAGTGGTGAAAGCACTGGTGAACTTGTTAGAATTAGTCAAATTGGTACTGGACCTGCTTTTATTGTAGAAGATAGTGCAAATCCTGATGTTACACCTTTTGTAGTTACTACAGAAGGTAAAGTCGCTATTGGTGTTGCTGCTGGTGGTATTAGTACTAGTTATAAGTTAGAAGTTGATGGTGGAGATATTAGATTTGTTAAAGGCGGTCAAGGTGACCTTATTATTTCGCATTCAAATTTAGTATCTAATGTTCGTGCTTCTGGTAATGTTCAACTCGGTTTGGGTGCAAATGGTGAAGATGCAATAAGAATTAATTTAAATAATAATGTTGGTATAGGAACCACAAATCCAACATCAAAACTTTACGTTGTTGGTGATGGTTACTTTACTGGTGTTGTTACAGCATTAAGTTTTTCTGGTAATGCTTCAAGTGCTACTTATGCTACATCAGCAGGTATAGCAACTTATGCTACCACAGCAGGAATCGCAACTTATGCAACTTATGCGATTAATGCTGGAGTATCTACAAGTGTAATAGGTGGTATAGGTTCTATAGCACAATTGAATGTTTCTGGTCTATCTACATTTAACGCAATTTCTGTAGGTGGAACCACTGGTGTAAATGGACAATATTTAAAATCAACTGGCGATGGACTTGTATGGGCAAGTTTCACACCTTTAAGGAGTGTTTACAATTTTATTGCCGAAAATAGTCAAAAGCAATTTGATGTTGCTGGAATAAGCAGTGGATATGTTGATGTGTTTTTAAATGGTATTCGTTTAGATGATATAAATTATTCTCTTGTAGGAACCGGAGTTAGTTTAACTGTAGGAACATTTACTAATGATGAAGTAACCATTATTTCATACAACACCACTGGTGCTGGATCTGGTGGCGGAACTGGATCTGGTAGTGAATGGACAAGAGTTGGAAATGGAATTTATAATACGGGAAGAGTTTCAATTGGAACTGATACTGTAGGATCAGGTTCAACTGTTTTATATGTTGTTGGAGATGCTAGAATCACTGGAATTTTATCTATAGGGCAAGGTACAGTTACAATTGATGGTAGTACTAATACATTAACAGTTCCAAATCTTGTAGTTACAAATAATACTAGTGGAATAAATCTTGCTTCTTATGCAACAACTGCTGGAATATCTACAAATTCAATTTATTCATTTTCTAGTGGTATAGCATCTTATGCTGATAATTCTGGTATTTCTACTTATTCAATCACTGCCGGAATATCTACAAATGTGATTGGCGGTATTGGATCTATAACGCAACTTAATGTATCAAATAATTCATATCTTATTGGTAATGTTGGTGTAGGAACTACAAACCCACTTCAAAATCTGGATATTCGCGGTAATTTAAGAATAACAGGAGCAATTTATGATGGTTTTGACAATGTTGGGTTATCTGGACAAATACTATCGTCTACTGGAACCAAAGTTCAGTGGATAAATGTTAGTTCTGCAAATGTTGGGTCTGCAAATTCTATTGGAATTAATCTAGATTCTAGTAATTCGTCAAGGTACATTACATTTGTTGATAATACATCTGGAACAAATATTGTTAAAGTTGATAGTGATTTAATTTATAATCCAAATACTAATACACTTACTGCGTCAAATTTTGTAGGTTCTTTATCAGGAACAGCAACAACAGCAACAAATCTTTATGATGCTGCAAATATTACTACTGGAACTATTAATAGTGCTAGATTAAGTGGAACTTATAATATTAATATTAATGGTAATGCTTCAAGTGCTACTTACGCAACATCAGCAGGAATTGCCACTTATGCTACATCAACAGGCATTGCTACTTACGCAACATCAGCAGGTATAAGCACTTATGCTACATCAGCAGGAATTGCTACTTATTCTAATAATGCTGGTATAGCAACATCAGTCATTGGTGGAATTGCATCTGTTACACAATTAAATGTTTCTGGAGTTTCTACCTTAGGGTTTATTACTACAAGAAACTTATATTCTTCAGGAATTGTTACAGCATCTGCATTTTATGGTGATGGTACAAATCTTAGAGGTGTGCCTAGATCTTATTATACAGAATATTCATCTTCTGCAAATGTATCTAACTCTGCATTAAGTATTTCTGGTATAAGTTCTTATTCCCAATTGGCAGTTATAAAAGGAACTTACGCAAGTCAATTTAATGATTACTATGGTGGTTCAGTAGCACTTACACCTGATGGTAATACCTTAGTTATTGGTGCCTGGGACGATGAAATTTCTGGTTCTGCTGGTTATGGTGTTGTTTATGTTTATGATCGAAATTATGGTGGAGGATCTGATGTATATGGTGAAGTAGGAATACTAACTGGATTTTATGCTTCTCAGAGTGGAGATTTTTTTGGAATATCCGTATCAGTCAGTGCTGATGGTAATACAGTTGTTGTTGGAGCATCTGGTGATGAAACAACGGGTACGGATACAGGTGTTGTTTATGTATATGATAGAACTACTGAAAATACTTTTACTCAAGTTGGAATTCTTACAGGATCAGATTCAACCACTGGAGATCAATTTGGGGAGGGTCTTGCAATAAGTCCAAATGGAAGTTCAATTATTGTTGCTGCAGTAGGTAATGGTAGTCGTTTTTATCATTTTGTAAGATCTGGAAATACATTTGATCAAGTTGATCTTTATGCTTATGGTTCTTTTGCTGGTTACTCTTTAAACTTTAATGGAGATGGAAAATCATTTGTTGCAACCGACAACAACACAGTCATTTTATTTGAGTTAATTGATGGTTTTATTAACATAGTTGATTCTTATGTAGATGGTTCAACTTTATATTCTGCTGCAATTAGTGCTGATGGAAAAACTATAATTGCTGGTAATAATAATGGAGTTTCTGTTTTTGATAGAGTCGGCAATTCTTTAAGTAGAGTTGGAATTCTTACTGCGGTTGTTGATCCTACATCTTCTTATGGTGAATCTGCTGCAATTAGTGCCGATGGAAAAACTATTATCGTTGGTGCATATCAAGACAATGGTACAAAGGGTCGTGTATTTATATACAATCGTCAAGGAAATGTCTTTAATCAAGTAGGAATAGTAACCGCAGGATCGAGAGCAAATGCTGGGGATTGGTTCGGATACTCATTAGCATTAAGTGCTGATGCTAAAACTCTTATTGTTGGTGCTCCTGTTGATGAATTGACTGGTTCTACTGGATATGGATCTGTTTATATTTTTAATCAGACACAACAAACATATCTTTATTCTGGACCAACAGGTAATATTGGTATAGGTTCAACATCACCAACAACAAAACTTGATGTTGTTGGTGATGCAAGAATTGGTATTAATACCTCTCAAGGTGTAATACTTACCTCTGCAAATGGAACAAAATATCGTTTAATTGTAAGTGATGCTGGTACGTTAAGTACAGTTCTTGTTACCTAAACTTCAAATAAATACCTTTATAAAGCAGAAATAAAATGTCTAATAGTAGGGAGATTTCTCAATTTTCATCGTTCATCTATGTAGATGATAAAAATAGAAATATTGGAATTGCAACAACTGCAACTCCCTATGTTGGTATAGGAACCACAAATCCAACATCAAAACTTTACGTTGTTGGTGATGGTTACTTTACTGGTGTTGTTACAGCATCAAATTTTTCTGGTAATGTTTCAAGTGCTACTTATGCTACATCAGCAGGTATAGCAACAGCACTTCAGACCGCAAGAACTTTTGAAATTACTGGTGATATTGTTGCTTCGCCAATTAGTTTTGATGGAACTGGAAATGTATCTCTAGCAGCAACTATCCAACCAAATTCAGTTGCTCTTGGTTCTGATACGACTGGTGACTATGTTCAAACAGTATCTGGAACATTAAATCAGATCACGGTTACTGGTGGGACTGGTGAAGGTTCAACACCAACATTAAGTCTTCCAAATAATTTAGTTATTCCTCAGGACGCAATAGTTACAAGAGATCTTCAGGTTAATCGCAACCTAAACGTAACTGGAAATATTACAATTGGTGGTACAACAGCATTTATTAATGTTCAGGAATTAAGAGTTACTGACCCAGATCTTGTTCTTGGATTTAGAACAGATGCTTTTGGTAATGATTCTTCTACAGATAATACAGCAAATCACGGTGGTATTGCAATTGCATCCACTGAAGGAACCCCATTAACTCAATTATTCATTGCTGGAATTGAAACTACTCCATCCACATATAAGAAAATTATGTGGTTTAAGGCGGGTACTTTTGCTGGACTTGGAACCGACGCTTGGTTAAGTAATTATGCTATTGGTATTGGTTCGACACAGTTCCCAGTGGGGACAAGACTCGCTGCCGGTTCTGTTCAATTTACTGAAAGAGATTTAGTAGTCGTTAGAAACATTAACGCTTCTGGTGTTGTAACGGCATCAAGTTTTTCTGGCAATGCTTCTAGTGCTACTTATGCTTCAGTAGCAGGAATCGCAACCTATGCCGTTACCGCTGGAGTCTCTACGTTCTCTGGTTATGCTAACGTTGCTGGCATTGCAACTTACGCAACCAATGCTGGATTAAGTACTTATGCTACATCAGCAGGTATAAGCACTTATTCTAATAATGCTGGTATAGCAACCTATGCCGTTACCGCTGGAGTCTCTACGTTCTCTGGTTATGCTAACGTTGCTGGCGTCTCTACGTTCTCTGGTTACGCTAACGTTGCTGGTGTCTCTACGTTCTCTGAATATGCTTCAGTAGCAGGAATCGCAACCTATGCCGTTACCGCTGGAGTTGCTACAAATGCACAAGGTCTCATAGGAACTCCAAATATTACTGTTGCAAATATTACTGCAGCAAGTCTAAATTCAAGTGGTATTGTTACTGGTTCTTCTTTCCGACCAAGCACTGGTTATTATCAATCGGCAAATGGAACCAATGCTTTTTATGTATTTGATACTAGTGGTGATGTATCTTTTCAAGGAAAGATAGTTACAAATTATATAAGAAGTAATACCAATTTAAATCCAACTATTACAGTTTCGGATCTTGATTTACAGTTTGCAAGAAATGTTACTATTTCTGGTATTACAACTTCAACTGGTGGTTTTGTAGGAAACTTAACAGGAACAGCATCAACAGCATCATTTGCTACAACTGCTTATAATTTAACTGATGCTGCAAATATTACTACTGGAACTATTAATAGTGCTAGATTAAGTGGAACTTATAATATTAATATTAATGGTAATGCTTCAAGTGCTACTTACGCAACATCAGCAGGAATTGCTACTTATTCTAATAATGCTGGTATAGCAACATCAGTCATTGGTGGAATTGCATCTGTTACACAATTAAATGTTTCTGGAGTTTCAACATTTAATTCAAATGTTGGTATTAAGACATTAAATGCTACATCGGCACTTTATGTCGTTGGTGATACTTATATAACTGGAATTTTAACAGCAAATAGAATTTTTAGTTCCATTTATGGAGAATTTACTGGTTCTTCTGTAACTAGTGATTCTCTTGTAGGAACTGCTTTATCTATTTCTGGTATTAGCACTCTTGGAATTACTAGTGCTACGAATCTAACCGCACAACAACTGAATGTAACCGGTCTTTCAACTTTTGCTGGAATTACCACAGTCACTGGAGAGACTTTATTCTCCAAGCAATTAAACGTTTCTGGTGTTTCCACATTCAAAGGAAATGTAAATCTTGCTGATAATGCAAGTCTGTATCTTGGTGATGGAAATGATTTAAGAATTTTTCATAATGGATCAAATAGTTTTATTTCGGAAGTTGGAACTGGAGGACTTTTTATTGATGCATCTAGTACCACCTATAGATCTGCATCACATACATTTAAAAATGGCGGTTCAACAGAAAACCTTGCAATCTTCACTGAAAATAGTTCAGTAGAACTTTATTATGACAACTCCAAAAAGTTTGAAACTTCTGGTGTTGGCGCAACCGTTTATGGAACACTCGATACAACTCAACTAAACGTTTCTGGTTTTTCTACTTTTGTAGGAGTCTCAACATTCCAGTCATCTTTATTTGGTTCTCAAGCATCCTTTACTGGTGTTGTAACAGCATCAAGTTTTTCTGGAAATGCTTCAAGTTCTACTTATTCAACATCGGCAGGAATTGCCACTTATGCTACATCGGCAGATATTGCTACTTATGCGACTAATGCAGGAATAGCAACAAATCTCAAAGGTGGTGCAGGTGGTTCTATACCTTATCAAACTGCAGCAGATACAACCACTTTCTTAGCAAATGGTATTTCTGGTTATATTTTACAGGCAAATGGTGGTACAAGCGCACCTTCTTGGGTTCCTGCAGCACCTGCATCTGCAATTACTGGACTTACAATAAGAGACGAAGGTACAATTGTTGGTACTGCAAATAGTGTTTCGCAACTTAATTTTGTTGGTGCAACTGTTACTGCGACTGCATCTGGTTCTATTTCTACAATTACAGTTTCTGCTCCTGCTGGAATGGAAATTCGTGATGAAGGAACAATTGTTGGAAGTGCAATTACATCAATAAATATTGTCGGTGCAGGAATTACTGCAACAGCATCAGGTACTGCAACAACAATTACTTCATTGAGTCCAACTGGTGGTGGAACAGATGCTGTATTTTACTTGAATGATAATACTATAAACAATGCTTATACGATTCCTTCTGGAAAGAATGCTCTTTCAGTTGGACCACTTACAATTAATGCGACTGTCACAATTAGTGCGAATGCAAGTTGGGTTGTAATTTCCTAAATACATAAAAAAGAATGTAGAATGCCTGTAAATATAGGACCAAATAGTATTACTGGTATTACTCAAGTTAATAATCCAGATGATGCTGTAAATAAAACTTATGTGGATAGTCGTGCAGGAGTTCCCACACTTGCAGGAAACGAGAATGAGTTTCTGTATAGTGACGGAATCAATGCGACTTGGGAACCAATAGGAGCAACGCAGGAATACACTACTTTTGGTTCTTATACTTATACAGTACCACCACAAGCAAAAGAATTATTGATTGAGGCAACTGGTGCTGGTGGTGGTGGAGCAAGTGGAAATACTGATACTAGTTCTTATGAAACTGCAAGTATTTGGACTTTAAGAACTGGTTGTTTTTCTAATAATATTATTCGTTCTTTTATTTATTCAACTTTTTATGTTTCTAGTGACAATGGTGGTAGAATTGGAACTTCAACAGATGCAATCACCTGGACTTTAAGAACTTCTGGTTTTGGTGGTACTACTATTTCTGGTCTTATTTATGCAAATAATACTTATCTTGCTGGTGGTAGTGGTGGAGTCTTAAACACCTCAACAGATGCAATTGCTTGGACTTTAAGAACTTCTGGTTTTGCTGTTATATACAATATTCTTGCTCTTACTTATGGAACTGTTTATGTTGCTAGTGGTAGTGGTGGAGTCTTAAACACCTCAACAGATACAATTACTTGGGAATTAAGAACTTCTGCAATTAGTTTAAGTAGTATTAATGCACTTACTTTTGGAAATAATCTTTATGTTATTGGTGCTGGGGGAACATTACAATCTTCAACAGATGCAATTGTCTGGACTTTAAGAACTTCTGCTGGTTTTGGTGCTAATCAAATTAATGCACTTACTTATGCAAACAATATTTATGTTGCAGGTGATCAAAGTGGAATCTTAAACACCTCAACAGACACAATCACCTGGACTTTAAGAACTTCTGGTTTTGGTGTGGCTGGTATTCTTGCTCTTACTTATGCAAACAATACTTATTTTGCAGGTGGTGCTAATGGAATCTTAAACACATCAACAGATGCTATTGCTTGGACTTTAAGGACTGCTGGTTTTGCTACTAATGGTATTTATTCCCTTACTTATGCAAACAATACTTATGTTGCTGGTGGTGTTAGTGGAACTCTATCAGTATCACCCCACATACCACCAGGAATGACAGGAGGTTCTGGAGGTTCTGGAGCATCAGCATCCTGGAGTATTTCAAAAGACCAAATTATATCTTCTGGAATTACTGTGAATGTTTCAAGAGGTGGATTTGGTGGTCAATTAGTTCCTGTTCGTTGGATTTTAAGAACTGCTTCTTTTACTAATCAACCTATTACTTCACTTATCTTTGGAAATAATACTTATGTTGGTGGTGGTAGTGGTTTGGGAATATTAAACACCTCAACAAACGCAATCACCTGGACTTTAAGAACTGCTGGGTTTGGTGTTAATGGTATTAATGCTCTTATCTACTCAAATTTTTATGTTGCTGGTAGTACTGGTGGAGTCTTAAACACTTCAACAGATGCAATCACCTGGACTTTAAGAACTTCTGGTTTTGGTTCTAATAGTATTGGTGAACTTACTTATGCTTTGGGACAAACAAATGCTTATGTTGCTGGTGGTGATAATGGAATCTTAAACACCTCAACAGATGCAATTACTTGGACTTTAAGAACTTCTGGTTTTGGTGTTAATGCTATTCGTGCCCTTACTTATGCAAATAATCTTTATGTTGCTGGTGGAGACGGGGGGTTAAGTACTTCAACAGACGCAATTTCTTGGGTTTTAAGAACTTCTGGTAATCTTCCTAGAATCATTACTTATGCAAATAATCTTTATGTTGCTGGTGGAAATGGTAGTACTGGAGTCTTAACTACCTCAACAGACGCAATCATTTGGACTTTAAGAACTTCTGGTTTTGGTACTAGTAGTATTATTGCTCTTACTTATGCAAACAATACTTATGTTGCTGGTGGTGTTGGTGGAATTTTAAACACCTCAACAGACGCAATCACCTGGACTTTAAGAACTTCTAATACTACGCAACTTATTTACGCACTTATTAATACAAACAATGCTTATGTTGCTGGGTGTGCTGGTGCAACTTTACTCACATCAAACGTAACAGCAGAAAATGGTTCAAATACTACAATAACCTGGACTGGACCAAGCAGTAGAACTTATACACTTTCAGTAAATGGTGGTGATGCAGGGTCAAACACTGGATTTTTATTAGGTGGTTCTGGTGGTACAATACCAACTACAGATAGCAATTATCTTCAAGCATCTGCTGGTCTTTCTGGTGTTGCTGGAAGAGTAGTACCAACAACAGGATTTTCACCTGCTACTGCATCAAGTTCTTTTCAATCAACTGCTGGTGGTTCTGGTGGTTATAGTAGTGCAAGTTCTCGTTCTGCATCTCTTGGTGGTTCTGGTGGAACCATTAATTATTATGGTTCAACCAACACTTTTACTAATATTGAGGTTAGTGGAAGAATTGCTAGTTCAATTTCTGGACTCTCTTATGGTAATGGTGGAAGTGGTGGTGGTGCTGTGAGTGATAATGCTCTTTATTGGACTTCAAGAACTTCTGGTTTTAGTACTGCTGTAATTAATGCTCTTACTTATGGAAACAATACTTATCTTGCTGGTGGTGCTAATGGAATTTTAAATACCTCAACAGATGCAATTAGTTGGATTATAGGAACTTCTGGTACTGGTAGTACTATTAATGGGGTGGTATATGGAGACAATCTTTATGTTACAGTTGGTGCTGTTCCAATAACCACTTCAACAGATTTAATTACTTGGGTTTTGAGAACTTCTGGTGTAGGTGCTCTTTCGATTTATGCTCTTACTTATTCAACTTTTTATGTTGCTGGTGGTCAAAGTGGAAGATTAATCACTTCAACAGATGCAATTGCCTGGACTTTAAGAACTGCTGGTTTTGTTTCTAATGCTTTATCACTCACCTATGCAAACAATCTTTATATTGTCGGTGGTTCTGGTGGAATATTAAACACCTCAACAGATGCAATTACTTGGTCTTTAAGAACTACTATTGGTTTTAGTACTATTTACTCACTAACCTATGCCAACAATACTTATGTTGCTGGTGGTGTTAGTGGTGCTAGTGTAGGAATATTAAACACCTCAACTGACACAATCACCTGGACATTAAGAACTACCGGATATGGTTTTGGTAGTTTAATTAATGCATTAACTTATGCAAACAGTACTTATGTTGCTGGTGGTGGTAGTGGAAATGTATCTATTTCAACAGACGCAATCACTTGGATTTTAAGAACTGCTGGTTTTAGTACTAATGCTATTAATGCCCTTACTTTTGGTAATAACCTGTATGTTGCTGGTGGTGTTAATGGTACTCTCACAACCTCCCCAACAATATCTGCAGGTTCAGGAGGTTCTGGAGTCAAAGGTGGTGGAGGTGGTGGAGGTGGTTATGAAGAAACCACAGACACTGCAGGTGCAGGTGGTGATGGTGGTGATGGTTATGTTCGTATCAGTTGGGCATAAGGAGGACTAACAATGCCAGTAGATCCAATTAAATTTTCAGAAAATAGTATTTCAGGACTTACAACAGCAACGGATTTCACTGATGTTCCGTATAAGTCTTATGTGGATTCTAATGTTTCTCCACTACCTTCACAGGTTGGTGCATCAGGTAAATTTCTTACCACAACAGATGGAACAACAAGAACTTGGGATTATGTTTCTAATTACCAAGAATTTACAACCACAGGAGAGCAAACATTTACGGTTCCAAGTCAGGCAAATCTTTTATACATTGAAGCAACTGGTGCTGGTGGTGGAGGAAGTGCAGGACAAAGTAATGCATTGAATGCCGTGACTTGGACTTTAAGAACTGCTCGTTTTAGTTCTAGCATCATTTATTCCTTTACTTATTCAACTTTTTATGTTGCAGGTAGTCAAAGTGGAATCTTAAACACCTCAACAAATGCAATTGTCTGGACTTTAAGAACTTCTGGTTTTGGTTCTGGTGGTACTATTCTTGCTCTTACTTATGCAAACAATACTTATATTGGTGGTGGTACTAGTGGAACCTTAATCACTTCAACAGATGCAATTGCTTGGACTTTAAGAACTTTTGGATTGGGTACTACTCAAATTAATACTCTTACTTATGGAAACAATACTTATGTTGCTGGTACTAATACTGGAGATATAAACACTTCAACAGACGCAATCACTTGGGAATTGAGAACTGCTGGTTTTGGTGGTAATGGTATTTCTGCCCTTACTTATGCAAACAATACTTATGTTGCTGGTCGTGTTAGTGGAATCTTAAACACCTCAACAGATGCAATTGCTTGGACTTTAAGAACTTCTGGTTTTGGTATTAATCAAATTGTTGCTCTTACTTATGGAAACAATCTTTACGTTGCTGGTGGTCAAACTGGAACATTAAACACCTCAACAGATGCAATCACCTGGACTTTAAGAACTTCTGGTTTTGGTTCTGGTGGTACTATTCTTCCTCTTACTTATGGAAACAATACTTATGTTGCTGGCGGAGATAGTGGAGTATTAAATACCTCAACAGATGCAATCACCTGGACTTTAAGAACTTCTGGTTTTGGAACTAATATCATTTATGCTTTAACTTATGCAAACAATACTTATGTTGCTGGTGGTGCTAGTGGAATCTTAAATACCTCATACGCACAAGCATCAGGAGCAGGAGGTTCATCAGGTTCTTATACGTCTTGGTATATTCCAAAGAACATTGTTTCTTCTAATATCACTGTCAATCCTGGTGTTGGTGGTACTGGTGCAACAACAGATGCAGGTACTGGTTCAGCAGGAGCAGGAACAACAATAACTTGGACTGGACCTGGAGGAACTTATACACTTACTGCAAATGGTGGAGGTGCTGGTGGAATAGCAGGAGCAGCACAATTAGTTACGCAGTCAAGTTCTTTTTATACCACTGCTGGACTTTCTGGAGCACCACAAACTCCAATTGATGGTGGATTTACAGCAACCGCACAAACCAACCAATTCCAACCAACGGGTGGTGGTAGTGGTGGTTTTACAACAAGTATTGGAGTTTCTGGTGGTAATGGTGGGTCTATCGTATCTTATGGAAATACTATTTTCTCTCTTGCAGGTTATGGTGATGGTAGTAATGGCAATAGTGCAACAGCAATCACCGCACTTCCTTATGGATTAGGTGGTGGTGGAGGTGGTGCGGTTGTTGATAATCCACCACCAAGTGCAACCTGGACTTTAAGAACTTCTGGTTTTAGTGGTAATTCAATTAATGCTCTTACTTATGCAAACAATACTTATGTTGCTGGTGGTGTTAATGGAGTATTAAACACTTCAACAGATGCAATTGCCTGGACTTTAAGAACTTCTGGTTTGGGTGGTAATTACATTTATGCACTTACTTATGGAACTGTTTATGTTGCTAGTGGTAGTGGTGGAGTCTTAAACACTTCAACAGATGCAATCACCTGGACTTTAAGAACTTCTGGGACAACTGTTTCTGTTTATGGACTTACTTTTGGAAACAATACTTATGTTGCTGGTGGAAGTTTTGCTGGAATTCCAGAATTAACCACCTCAACAGATGCAATCACCTGGACTTTAAGAACTTCTGGTTCTACTAATACTATTTGGACACTTACTTATGCAAACAATACTTATCTTGCTGGTGGTAATGCTGGAATCTTAAATACCTCAACAGACACAATCACCTGGACTTTAAGAACTGCTGGTTTTGGTGTTAATGCTATTCGTGCTCTTACTTATGCAAACAATACTTATCTTGCTGGTGGTAATGCTGGAATCTTAAACACATCAACAGATGCAATTGCTTGGACTTTAAGAACTTCTGGGACAACTGTTTCTGTTTATGGACTTACTTTTGGAAACAATACTTATGTTGCTGGTGGTGCTAATGGAATCTTAAACACATCAACAGATGCAATCACCTGGACTTTAAGAACTTCTAATGTTGCAACTAATATTAATGCTCTTACCTACGCAAACAATACTTATATTGGTGGTACTAGTGGTGGAACCTTAATCACTTCAACAGCAACAGCAACTGCAGGTGCAGGAGGTTCTGGTGTTCGTGGAGGTGGTGGAGGTGGTGGTGCTTCTATTGGTTCTACTTTTGGTCGTGGTGGTAATGGTGGTGATGGTTACGTGAAGATTACCTGGTGGTAATAAATATTAAAAAGGAAGGAATAAGAACATAAAATGTCTCAAATACTCTCTGGAAGAATTACTGGTATTACAAGTACGACATCAGCAACTGATGCTTCAACGAAAGAATATGCCGACCAGTTTACAAGTCCAAGTACAACTGGAAATGCTGGTGGATTTTTGAGTGTTTATCCTGGTCTTTCTTATTGGGTGTTGAGAACTGCTGGGTTTGCTGTCAGTCAACAAATTTATTCACTCATTTATACAACTTTTTATGTTGCAGGTGGTTCTAATGGAGTCTTAAACACCTCAACAGATACAATCACCTGGACTTTAAGAACTGCTGGTTTTACTACTAATCCTTTTTACTCACTTACTTATGGAAATAATACTTATGTTGGTTGCAGTAGTAATGGAGTTTTAATTTCATCTACAGATACAATCACTTGGACTTTAAGAACTTCTGGTATAACAAATACTATTAATACTCTTACTTACTCAACTTTTTATATTGCAGGTGCTGATGCTGGAAGATTAATCACCTCAACAGATGCAATTGCTTGGTCTCAAAGAACTTCTGGATTTGGAAGTAATAATATTACTGCCTTTGTTTACTCAAATAATACTTATGTTGCTGGTGGTCAAACTGGAACATTAAACACCTCAACAGATGCAATTGTCTGGACTTTTAGAACTTCTGGGACTGCTAATGCAATTATTTCTCTTACCTTTGGAAATAATACTTATGTTGCTGGTGGTGGTGCAGGAACTTTAATTACTTCAACAGACACAATCACTTGGACTGTAAGAAGTTCTAATACTACTAATAATATTAATGCTCTTACCTATGCAAATAATACTTATGTTGCTGGTGGTGTTAGTGGAACCTTAAGAACATCAACAGATACAATTACTTGGTCTTCTAGAACTTCTGGATTTAGTACTAATAATATTAGTGCTCTTACTTATGCAAACAATACTTATATTGCTGGTGGTTCTGGTGGTACTCTAGCAATCTCCCAACCCAGAAGACAAAGTTGGAAACCAATAAACTCCACAACCACAACAACATTAGACAGAGCAACATACAAAGGTTCACAAGAATTCACAGCATCGGGAACCTTCTTTATTCCTCCAAGTGCAACACAGTTTTATATTGAAGCAATCGGTGCTGGTGGTGGAGGAGCATCAGGAAGATATACAGGTACTTTAGGTTCTGGTGGTGGTGGAGGTTCTGGTGCTTATAATGCCTGGTTAATTCGTCGTGGAGAACTTGGAAATGCTACAACGATGACTGTAACCGTTGGTGCTGGTGGTCGTGGTGGAAACAATCGTGGTATGAGTACCAGTACTGATGGTATTAATTGGTTTACTGTTCCTGGTGGTTCTGGGTTTGGTACTAATTCAGTTAGTGCTCTTACTTATGGAACTGTTTATGTTGCTGGTGGTGCTAATGGAGTTTTAAATACCTCAACAGATACAAATACTTGGATTTTAAGAACTGCTGGTCTTGGTGGTTTTAGCATTTTTTCCCTTACTTATGGAAATAATACTTATATTGCTGGTAGTACTGGTGGAGTCTTAAACACTTCAACAGATGCAATCACCTGGACTTTAAGAACTGCAGGTAATTTTATTGGTGATAATACTACAGCACTCACTTACGGAAACAATACTTATGTTGCTGGTGGTACTAGTGGAAAATTAAGCACCTCAACAGACGCAATCACTTGGACTTCCAGAACTGCTGGTTTTGGTGCTAATCAAATTAATGCACTCATCTTTGCAAACAATACTTATCTTGCTGGTGGTTCTACTATTGGTGCCTTTAACACTTCAACAGATGCAATCACCTGGACTTTAAGAACTTCTGGTTTTGGTTCTAATGGTATTGTTGCTCTCACTTATGCAAACAATACTTATGTTGCTGGTGGTACTAGTGGAAAATTAAATACTTCAACGGATGGAATTGCTTGGACTTTAAGAACTTCTGGTTTTACTGTTACTATTAATGCCCTTACTTATGCAAATAATCTTTATATTGTTGGTAGTACTGGTGGAGTCTTAAACACTTCAACAGATGCAATCACCTGGACTTTAAGAACCTCATTGTTCCAAGCACAAAGCATTATTGCTCTCACCTACGGAACTACCTTCGTTGCTGGTGGTGTTACTTCTGGTGCTGGTGCTGCTGGTGGTTCTACAACGGTCACCTGGACTGGAAATACTCCAACAGGTACTGCGACTTATACTTTAACTTCTTCTGCTGGTAGTGGTGCAAGTGATACAACAACTTCTGGTGGTAATGGGGCTGGAAACGCAGGATTACTTTCTAATGCTCTCTATGTTACTTCTGGTCTTGTTGGTGCTACTGGTCGTTCTACTTATGGTTCCTCAAATGCAACACAAAACTCCAGATTCCAACCAACAGGTGGTGGAAGTGGAGCATATAATACCAGTACTGGTGGAAGTTCTACAATGTACTGGTATGGAAATACTTATACTGCAAGTGGTGGAAGTGATACTGGTGGTAATGGAAGTGGTGGTATTGATGGTTCTTATACTGGAAACATTGGAAGTGGTGGAGGTGGTGGAGGTGCTTTAAGTGAAGGACTTACGAGTTGGTATTTAAGAACTTCTGGTTTTGGTTCTACTAATATTCTTGCTCTTGCTTTTGGAAATAATACTTATGTTGCTGCTGGTGCTAATGGGGTTTTAAGTACTTCAACAAATGCAATCACCTGGACTTTAAGAACTGCTGGTCAGTTGTTTAATCTTGACCCTCTTTCTTATTTGAATAATGAATTCTTTATTGGTGGTGCTGGAACTTTAAGCACCTCAACAGACGCAATCACCTGGACTTTCAGAACTTCTGGTACTAATGCTACTTTTGGAGATTTCATCTATGCGAATAATCTTTATGTTGCATCATTTACGAGTGTTGGAACAGTAAGTACTTCAACAGATGCAGTTTGTTGGACTTTAAGAACTTCTGGGACAACTGTTTCTTTACCTTCTCTTACATATTCAACTTTTTACGTTGCTGGTGGTTTTAGTGGAGTAATTATTACTTCAACAGACGCAATCACCTGGACTTTAAGAACTTCTGGAACATCAAATAATAGTTCATCTCTTACCTATGGAAATAATTTATATCTTGCTTCTGGTGGATTTAGTGGTGATTTAAGGTCTTCGACGGATACAATTACTTGGTCTTTAAGAACTTTTGGAAATGCTACTCCTATTATTAGTTCTCTTTTTTATTCAAATAATACTTATTTTGCTGGTACTAGTGGTGGTGAGATGAGAACTTCAACGGATGGGATTGTTTGGTTTGTAAGGACTTTATCTACTCTTCCTACTACTATCTATTCCATTATTTTTGGGAATAACAATTATGTTCTTGGTGGTGGTAATCCTATAGCATTATATTCAGCATCAGCAATCTCACAATCCGCAGCAGGAAACGGAGGCAACGGCACCAGAGGTGGTGGAGGTGGTGGAGGTGGATATGCAGCAGAAGGAAATCGTTTTGGATTAGGTGGAAATGGTGGAGATGGATATGTAAGAATTACCTGGTGGTAAAACTTGCCTAGATATGCTAGAATGATTTTAAAATGACTTTCTTGTATGCCTCTAAATTATACAAATCAATCTTCAAGCACAACTCTTAAAGGTAAAACAATTGCTTTTTGTCTTCCAGGATTAATGTATTCTGGAACCTTTATGACGCAATTCGTCAGACTTTTGTTTGACCTTAATCAGCAAGGAATTAATTTTTATATCTCTCAACAATACAGTTCAATGGTGAATCACGCACGAACTGATTGTTTGCAGGCAGATAATTATGCAGGAACAATGCTGACTCCATTCAGGGGACAGGTTCCTTATGATTACATTATGTGGATTGATAGTGATATTATCTTCAAAACAGAAGACCTGATTGAACTTCTGCAAATGAATAAGGACATTGCGTCTGGTTGGTATTGCCAATCAAATGGTGGTGCTCTCTCTAATCAAACAACGGTCGTTGAACGAATGGACGACCAGGAACTGTATCAAAAAGGTACAAATCGTTATGAGACTGTTGAGGATATGGCACGAAGAGCAGAACCTTTTAAAGTAGATTATTGTGGCTTTGGTTGGATGCTGATTAAGAAAGGTGTTTATGAGAAAATTCCTTATCCTTGGTTTGTTCCTAGAGTAATTCAACTCAAGAAACCAGACGGAACAATTCTTGAAGATGTCTGCTCTGAAGATATTTCAATGTGTCAGGACTTTAAAAAATATGGTTTTGATATTTGGGTTCATCCAAAAGTTCGTGTTGGTCATCAAAAAATGGTAATTCTGTAAAACTATGTTAAACTATTCTAATTCTTCTCAACAAGCAACACTACCACACTTCAATGTAGTCATCACAACTCCAGGACATTCAATGTGTGCTGATTATGTGAAGTGTCTTATGGCAACAATTCACACACTTCAGGCAAATAATATCTCCTGGATTTTTCAAAGTGAATATGCTTCTATTATTACAAATGCAAGAGAAGCAACTATTACAGGTAGTCGTAATTTAGAAGTCTTTAATTCTGCACCAGGAAAAGGACAATACACTTACGACAAACTGTTTATGATTGATAGTGATATTCTTTGGAATCCAGAACAGTTTTTAAGATTTTATTCTAGTGATAAGAGTGTAATTTCTGCTGTGTACTTTGAAGCACAAGGTGCTGATGCAATGATTCATCGCACAAAGGGTGATTTTAAACCAGTAAAGAGAGAAGAGATTCAACTTCTTCAGCAACTTGGTGAACCAATTGAAGTTTATGGAGTTGGTCTTGGTTTTATGTGTGTGAAATCTGGTGTATTCGAATCACTCAAAAGACCTTGGTTTGGTCTAGGTAAAGTCATTCAAGAGGTTGATGGTGTAACTTATGAACTTCCATTAGGTGAAGATTTATACTTCTGCGAAAGGGTAGCAGAGCAGGGTCATAAAGTTTATGTTGATTCTCAAATTATTGTTGGTCATATGAAGAGTAATGTTGTATGTTGAACTATAAAAACGAAAAGAAAATCAAAAAATCCATCACGGTCTTTTATCATCTCTATATTCCAGATACTAATAATATGTGGATTTGGTGGGTGGATGAACAGATGGGTCTTCTAAAATCATCTGGTCTTGCCGATAAGGCAACCATTAATATGTGTATTACCTTGCCTCTTGGACTTTATAATTCTAAGACTGGGCATTCATATGACCAAATGGTGACTGGTTATATCAAAGACCGTTTTCCATTTGTGAATATCATTGATATGAGAAATGTTGGGGAGCAACCAAATCTTTACGAAGGTCAAACTCTTGCAAAGATTTACGAGCATTGTCAAGAGGATGACGGATACGTTTTTTACTTCCATAACAAAGGTATGAGTTCTTATTCAACTCATATTCCTGGTGCAATTAAAGATTGGAGACACTATATGCAGTACTACAATCTTGAAAAATGGGAAGATTGTATTGCAAAACTGAATGAAGGTTATGATTGCTGTGGCGTTGATTGGGTAGAACGACACGATATTAAACTTGACTTTGTGGTTCAGCACTATGCTGGAAACTTCTGGTGGGCACGAAATGATTATATTCGCAAACTGAAACATCCTCTCAAGATTGAAGAGTATATGGATGTGGAAGCAATGATGAGAGAACTGCAAAACTATCGTTATTGTTTTGAACTTTGGATGGCAACTGGTATTCCAAAGCAACATTGTTTCCATTATCGTCGTCATCATCAGTATGATAATCAAGGTCTTGAAAGATACTTCATCTATTATCCACGAGAAATGTATGATGAAAGTATGAAGAGTGATGAAGAAAAGAGACGATATAGTAAAATACATACTCTCACTGAAATTGGTTCGATGGGCAATTTCAATTGGAGAGACCATAGAAACTTTGCCGATTGGATAATTCGTCGCAAACAACCAGAAACAGTCGTTGACCTAGGTGTTGATTATGGTTATTCAACGTTCTGCTTTGCCCTTCCAGAAGTCGGTCACATTTACGGAATTGATAGTTTTGAAGGTGATGAACACGCAGGAATTAGAAACACCTATGATTATGTTTTAGAGAAACAGAAAGAACTTGAACTGAATAATATTACCTTTATCAAAGGTTTCTTTGATGATGTTGTAAAAACCTGGACAAAACCAATTGACATTCTTCACATTGATGGACTGCATACATATGAAGCAGTTAAAAATGATTTTGAAAAATGGTCACCATTTCTCAAAGAAGATGGTATAATTCTAATGCACGATACAATGGTCGAAGGATTTGGAGTTAAAGATTTCTTTAAAGAAATTCAACTACCAAAAACAAACTTTAAACACTGTAATGGATTGGGTGTAGTTAGTAGAGATATAAATCTTATTAATGAAATTAATAAAAATTTTGAGGAGTTTATTAGATGAAGTTTAATCTTGTAAGAATTGTTCCAGATAATGGATTTTATGTTCACGCACAAGTCTTTCACGAAATTGAAGCAGCAGTATTCTTTACTCTGCAACGAATGGGTTATGATGTAACGAACAGTACAAATGACTTTGCACCAGACCGAAAGAATATTGTATTTGGAATGCATCACTGCCCTGTAGATGTAGTCAGACACGATATTCCAAAGGATACTATCATCTACTCTCTGGAACAAATGAGAGAAGAACCAGAGTGTATGCGTTGGTGCCGCAAGTATCGTGGTCTTGAAGTGTGGGACTACTCAATGAGAAATGCTGATGTTCTTCGCAAAGCAGGTGTAGAAAACATCAAGCACTTCAAGATTGGTTACGTTCCAGAAATCACATACTTTGAAAGAAACCGACCAGAGAATAGAGACATTGATATCTTATTTTATGGTTCCCCATCACCAAGACGGGTTCATATTATGGAACAGTTTGCAAACAATCCCAAACTGAATTTTGTTCACGTTCAAAGCACCTATGGTGATGAACGAGATGATTATATCAAGAGAGCAAAGTTGGTGATTAATCTGCATAACAATGATAATAAAATCTTTGAGATGGTAAGAGTATCTCATCTTATTCAAAATAAAGTACCTGTTCTTGCTGAAAGAAATCCTGATACTGACTTCCCTGATTATATGGAAGATGCAGTATTCACTTCAACTTATAATCGTTTTGTGGATACTGCATATAAACTTCTCAAGAAACCAGAAGAACTTGATGCACAGACAGAAAAAGGTCTTGAAATCTTTAAGAAATCTCCAATGGAAGAATTCTTAAAGGAGGTTCTTGAATGAAAGTTATAGATGGATTTTCATTCTTCAATGAATTTGATATTCTTAAATTAAGATTAGAATATCTACGAGATGTTGTGGATTACTTTATTATTAGTGAGTGTAATTATACACACTCTGGTAAGGAAAAACCATATTATCTCAATCAAATTATTAATGAGTTTGATGAGGAACTTCGTTCTAAGATTATCTCACTTCATTATGAACCAGACATTATCAATTATGATTTTTCAAACAAAACAAAGTGTGATTTTGAATCTGGATTTTGGAAACTAGAAAGAGGTCAAAGAAATTATATTCTAGAAGGTCTTAAGAACTTTTCACCCAATGACCTGTTTATGTTGAGTGATGCAGATGAGATTCCCCGCAAGGAATTGATTCAACATCTCAGACAAAATGGTCTTCCAGAAAATAATCTTGCCCTTGCAAGATGTGATAATTTCTATTATAATTTCTTCACTTACGAAAACAGCACTTGGGGTGGAACTGTATTCACGAATGTTGAAACTGCATCCAAAACTGATGCTGACTTTTTGAGAGGTCGTTCTTATGAATTTCCTTTCTTTGATAATGCTGGATGGCACTTCACATTCTTTGGTGGAATCAAACAGATTCAAGATAAGTTAAATTCTTATGCACACCAAGAGTTTAATAATGATGAAGTCAATAATCAACAAAGTATTCAAGATGCAGTTAAAAATCAAACAGATATTCTAAACAGAACGCACGAGAATAAAAAGTTTCACCGATATAATTTCATAAATTTCCCAGAAGATTTTAGAAATCTTATCACTCAAATATTTACAGAGGAGTTTTATACAATGCCAAACACAGATGAAGTCATTACAAAACCAGAATATTTGCATAACAATATGCCCCCTCTTCTGGAGGCAACTTTAAATCCTGATGGAGTCGGTGGCACAGAACTTATGGGTCGTGCTTGGCAGGACTTGGTTTTACCTGCTGCTCCAGACCTTGCTGATTGGCACTGGTGTGTTCTTCCAGGTGATAATACCTTGTCTCCAGATAGTTCAAATTTAGTCTGGATTCATATGCATCATATGGAAGATGGTCTTGAGACACTACTGGACAAACAGTTCTTAAAACACTTTAAGGCATTTGTATTCGTGTCTGAGTGGCAGTATGAAAGATTTATGGAAAGATTCCAACTGCCCGCAGAGAAGTGTTATGTTCTTAAAAATGCAACACAACCATTTGAACCTCATAAGAAACCAGAAGGAAACAAACTTAATTTGATGTTCCATTCAAACCCCATTCGTGGTCTTGATATTCTTCTGGAGGCACTTAAACTGATTCCAGAAGAAGACATTGAACTTCACGTCTTTCACGAGATTGACCCTGATGAAAGAATTAAACAGTATCATCAAGGACTACAAACCTATGAATATTCACACGTCAATGAACAAGAACAACAATTCCTTCGTTATTGTTTAAAACTTGCAAATGAAGACAAGAGGATTGTTCGTCATACAAGAACAAATAACTCTAAGGTTCGTGAGCAACTGATGAATACTCACATCTTTGCTTACCCAACATACTTTATGGAAACATCTTGTATTTCTATGATTGAAGCATTGTGTGCTGGTTGTTCTGTTCTTTCCAGTAATCTTGCTGCACTTCCTGAAACTAGTTTAGGTTTTGCACGTCAGTATGGATTCATTGCAGACCGTCAAAAACATATCGAACGGTTTGCAAGAGAACTGAAAAGAACGATTACTGAGTATCGTGAAGGTAAGTTTGATAATACCAAACAAGTTGAAGTGTGTAATCAGTATTATAGTTGGGAAACTAGAGTCAAAGATTGGGCACAGTTCTCAAAAGAACTTTGGAGGAAAGGTTAATTGTATGATTATCTAATTGTTGGTGCTGGATTGTTCGGCGCAACATTTGCAAGACTTGCTAGAGATTCTGGTAAGTCTTGTTTAGTCATTGATAAGAGAACTCATATTGGTGGCAATTGTTATACTGAAAACATTGAAGGTATTAATGTACATAAGTATGGTCCTCATATTTTTCATACAAATAATAAAGTCGTCTGGGATTTTGTAAATCGTTTTGCAGAATTTAATAACTTTATTCTCTCACCAAAAGCATTCTCAAAAGGTAAATTATATTCTTTACCTTTTAATATGAATACTTTTTATGAGATGTGGGGTGCTACAACTCCTTCTAAGGCAAAAGAAATTATAGAGAAACAAAGGTTTAAAGGTACTCCAACCAATCTTGAAGAGCAAGCATTGTCTCTTGTAGGACAAGACATTTATCAAACTCTTATCAAAGGTTACACAGAAAAGCAATGGGGTAAAAAGGCAACTGAATTACCTTCTTTCATTATTAAAAGACTTCCATTAAGATTTACTTTTGATAATAACTACTTCAATGATAAGTATCAAGGTATTCCGATTGGTGGTTATACTTTAATGATTCAAAAAATGCTTGATGGTATTGAAGTTAAATTAGAAACAGATTATTTTTCTGACCGAGAGTGTTTTAATAGAATAGCAAATCAAGTTGTCTATACTGGTTGCATTGATGAGTTCTTTGATTATGAATTTGGAGAACTTGAATATCGTTCATTAAGATTTGAACATCAAGTTCAAGATACTGATAATTTTCAAGGCAATGCTGTGATTAATTATTGTGATCAAGAAATTGAATATACGAGAATCATAGAACATAAACATTTTGAAAAGGTACAAACAGATAAAACTGTGATCACAAAAGAGTATCCGCAGAATTATCAAAAAGGATTAGTACCTTATTATCCAATCAATGATTTGAGAAATCAAATGATTTATGAGAACTATAAAAATAAGTCATCATCTTTGACAAACTTTATATTTGGTAGTAGACTTGCTGAGTATAAGTATATGGATATGGACACGGTAATTAAGTCTGCGATGAATAAATTTGGAGATTCTAAATGAAAAAGAAATGTGCTGTATTTACGACAGTTAAAAATGAAAGTATTTTTCTGCCGATTTGGTTGAGGCATTATCAACAATATTTTTCCAACGATGACATTTATATTCTAGATCACTTTTCTACAGATGGGTCTACGGCAAATCTTCCGGTAAATGTTCGTCTAGTTTCAAATGATTATGTAAACGATCACGAATGGTTGGTTAAAATCGCACAAGATTTTCAAAGGCAACTTCTTGAAAGTTATCAGTGTGTTGTATTTGCAGAGAGTGATGAAATCATTTACTCTCTTGAAAAACCATTGAATGAAACTTTGAATGATTTTATTCAAGGTGATGAATTGTATACAACTTGTAGTGGGTATAGTGTCATTCAAGACACTCAGAATGAATCAGCACTTTCTTCTGGGGACCATATCTTTGAGAAAAGAAATGTCTGGTACAAAGATGCTGCAGAGGATAAAACTCTGATTAGTAAAGTTCCTCTTGAATGGAACTGGGGTTTTCATAGTTTGAAGGGTAGAAACAATAACTATCATCGTGACTTGTATATTGCACATTTACATCGATTTGATTTTGAATCAATGGTAAAAAGGCATCAAGAAAGAACAAGCTTCCAACAGAAGAAAGATGGTGGTGGGCATCATTGGAAAACAGATCGAGATGATATTTTTGAAGTTTTTAGGCAAGTTGCATCGCAACCTTTCTTGATTACCGAACAGCATAAGGTCGCACTTAAACACTTAACTTATTGATAAATAAAGAAAAAACATTACGAATTATGGCAACTGAAACGACAACTCTTACTTTGCCTCTGGCACACTTGCATTATTTGACCGCAGATTCAAATAATCAAACTGGTTATACACTTGAAGAAGTTGATGCTCTAATTGCAGAGCACGGAAATGATTATGAGGTTGAAGCAACAATCACTCATCCAGTTCCACCTCCATACACTGTAGAAGGTGATATTGCTGCTCACGAAGCAAGAATTGAAACTGATAGAAGTATGCTTACACAATTTCAAGAGACACTTCAAGATCTTGAAGAGGGGTCTGAAGAGCACACTCGTGCCCAAGAGCAAATTGAAGCAGTAGAAGCAGACATTGTTGCTTGTGAAGAGTATATTGCAAGTCTCAAAGCATCTTGACACCTAACTCAAAACACCTTATAATATTTAAGTCTTTCATATCCTCGTATCTTTGGGAATGAAGACCCTCTTCAGTGGTGTGGAGAGGTGAGTTGGTGGTAACTAAGGAGGGTTTTATACCCTCCTTTTTTCTCTTATAAATTACTATAAATCTTGATGATCCAATGAGCCTAGTAGCAAGTAAATCTAAAAGAAGATTAATTTATGGGTTTGGTATAAATGATGCTGACTATGTAATAAAACCTCTTGTAAATGGGAAGAGAAAAAGTTGTCCTTATTATAAAAGGTGGGAATCATTACTTACAAGATGTTATTCAAAAAAATCTTTAGAATTACATCCTGCTTATGTTGGTTGTTCTGTATCTGATGAATGGAAGTATTTTTCTGATTTTAAATTATGGATGGAAAAACAAGATTGGGAAGGAAAACATTTAGATAAAGATATATTGCATCCAGGAAATAAAATATATGCTCCAGATAAGTGTATATTTGTTCCGAGTTACATTAATTTACTAATGACTAAATGTGATAAGAAAAGAGGAAAGTACCCTTTAGGTGTTTATTATTGTAAAAGCAGTAAAGGTTTTCATTCCTATTTTAGTAATGAAGGAAAAGTCCTACATTTGGGATTTTATAATGATCCGTTTGAAGCTCATAAAAAATATCAATTAGAAAAATCTAGATATATAAAAGAAATCGCTGATAAACAATCTGACTATAGGATTAGAAATGCCCTCATTCGTATTTCTAATGGTATAATAGAAGATTATGATAATGGTGTAGAAACAATTAATTATCGTTAAGGAGAATAAAATGAACTTTACTGTATACAGCAAAAATGGGTGTAATTATTGCTATAAGGTCAAGCAAGTATTGGAATTGACAGGAAGTAACTTTGTGGTTTATAATCTAGATGAGCATTTTACCAGAGATGAGTTTTATGCTGAGTTTGGTAAGGGTGCTACTTTTCCACAAGTTATTTGTAATGATAAAAAATTAGGAGGATCAGTTGACACAATCAAATTCCTCAAAGAACAACAAGTCATCAGGTCCTGACCTAAATAAAAACAAGAACCACAAAAATCGTGGTGTTGAACTTATTCTTAATGGAGGTAAAAGAAAGCAAACTCAACCATTCCACATCATCTTTGAGAAGATGGTTTGCTTTCTAAATCGGGAAGTAACCGTCTATTTCGAATTTTCCTTTAAGTCAAGGAAAAGAAAAGTAGTTTCCCGGAGAAAAAGAAATGTTAGCAACTAGTTTAGTTTTCGGTTGTTTTTTAACTGTATTGTTTCTTATAGTGGGACTTGTAACAGGTTGGGTGGCGCGAGAATATATGCTGAACTATCAGGATCGTCCAAAACTTCACCCAGAATTTTTTGATAGTAAAGGTAATGTAATTCCTGATGAAGTCTTAGCAATCAGTTTTAATCCTGATTACTTTGATGACTATGAAGATGAGGATGAAGAAGAATAACTAAATATACTATAATCATTTTAGATTTTGAATTGATATGACAACAACAAAACAAAAAAAGACAGCAACAAGTACACAAGCAAAGGTAGTTCAGGCAAAGAAACCTGCCCCTGCTCCAGTTGTAGATAATCTTCCAAACAATCCTTTCATTTTTGAAGTATTGGATCTTGTTTCGCGTCAAAGGTCTAATGCTAAAAAAGTAGAAGTTCTTAAAAAGTACGAAGACCTTTCACTTAAAGCAATTTTGATTTGGAACTTTGATGAGACTGTAATTTCAATGCTTCCCGATGGAGAAGTACCATACTCTGCATTTGAAGATCAGACTGTAAGTAATGGTAATCTCTCTACAAAAATTACTAATGAAGTTCGTAGAATGCACGAAACTGGATCCTTCTCTCTAGGTTCTAGTGATAAGCAAGGTCATACAACAATTCGTAAAGAATATAAAAACTTTTATCATTTCATCAAAGGTGGTAATGATGGATTGAATAATATTCGTAGAGAATCGATGTTTATTAATTTGCTCCAAGGTCTTCATCCACTTGAGGCAGAAATTATTTGTCTTGTGAAAGATAAAAAACTCACAGATAAGTATAAGTTGACTAAAGAAATTGTTTCCGAAGCTTACCCTGACATCACTTGGGGAGGACGTTCGTGAGTCAAGTTGTTGATAAAGTACAAAAAAATCATATGGACCACTGGACATCATCAGAAAAAGAAACTTGTAAATCACGCTACGGTTGTGAGATTATGATTGAAAATGGTTCGTATACAGATGTTCGTACTAAAGATGCACCTAATGACGCTTATATCATTCAATATGTTGTGGATGATAAACTCTGCTATGACTTAACTAGGGGTTCTAGAGTAAAATTGTTTGATATGTATTGGGATAAGTTTCGTGAAAATCTTAAAAGCATTGAGTTTGGATATGGTAGAGTTAATCCAAAACTCTGGGGTTATAAGACACCAGAAAAGAAAAAGCGAAAGTGATTTTCCAGATTGAGGGAAATTTTTCCGGCAAAATTTTTTTATATAAAGGTTTCCTAAAATTGTATCAGGAAATACACACAAAACTCCCTAAATACCAGTGAATAGAGGTATAATAGTCCTCTAACGTTCATCCTATGACTAAGGCACTTTTGCTCTTGGCATGGGTTCCACTTCTTTCTATTTCTACGCCCCAACTTGCTGAAACCAATAAAGTTGCAATAAGTTGTGACGCAGCGTGGGAACTAATGGACATTGTTAAAAACGACAATGTAGTAGATCAAAGAAGAGAAGACCGACTGCTATTAGAACTCCGAAAGGATGTTGTGAGACTTAAGTGCTAAAACTGAATAGGACGGAAGTAAGCCGACTCGGAACGGATCGTTCATCTATGGAAGCACTCATTTTAACTTGCTTACAAGCACAGTTAATTGCTGGTAGAGTTCATAAACAAGAACTATCGCCGCAAGCGAAGAATGATTTAATTTGGGAGATTAAACAAGTCTCACCAAAAGAGTGTAAAATAGACGCAAAAGCCGACTGAAGGAACGCTCTTTAACCTAAACCATTAAGGAGAAAACCTAATGTCTAAAGTAGTATATCGAGGCGTTGAATACGATACGCAAAAGCGTTTAGAGTATCAACAGCAGATGATGCAACAACCTCAACAATACAACGAAACCTATCGTGGTGTTAAGTTTGTAAAGGAGGGGCACAAATGAACACTTACTTCGTTCGTTACCTCAAGAAAAAGGCAAAGAAGGAACAACTCCTTCACAATGCACAACTGAATATGGCAAAGCAACCACAAGTTGCTTGAAGTAAAGGAGGGGTTGATCCCCTCCTTTTTTTATGTTATGATATCTTCAGTGAAAAGTATTCTATGGACAGAGACAAACTAAAACTAATTGTCCGTAATCTTGAACTCCTGATTGATAATCTGAAAGCAGAAGTCTATTCTGATGTATCTGCTTACAAATATACAGAACCAGATGTCAAAAAAAGACCAATTTTAGATTACGATGAAATTTTTGAGGATTCTGATTTAGATGACTAGTAGAGCAAGAAAATTGATTAAGTTGCTTGAGAAACTTGTAAAGCAAGAGCACCTTTATACTGAAGAAAAAATCATAGAAATGAAACAACAACTGCGAGCATTAAAAGAAGAACTCGCACAACTGGAAGCAAAAACATCAAAAGGATTTGGAAAGAAATGACTGTAAAACTTATTTCGGTAACTCCCGATGCAGAAAAAACAATGGCGTTTATTGCGCGAGTTAGTAACCCTGCGAATCAAGACAACGAAAACTATGCCAAGTTGCTTGCTTATTGTATTAAGCATAATCATTGGTCTGTGTTTGAGCAGTCTTCTATGACGCTTGAGATTGAGACGACTCGTGGTATTGCGGCACAGATTCTGAGGCACCGCAGTTTCACATTCCAAGAGTTTTCTCAACGGTATGCAGATAGTTCTTTGATTTCTGAATATATTCCCGTTCCCGATCTTCGCCGTCAAGACACTAAAAATCGTCAGAACTCGATTGATGATATTGGTGAGTATGAGAAACTCGGTCTTCAGAGTAAAATTCAAGAGCATTTTGCACACTCTATGAACCTCTACAAAGAACTTCTTGCTCACGGGGTGGCAAAGGAGTGTGCTCGGTTTGTACTGCCCTTAGCGACCCCTACGCGCATTTATATGACGGGTTCTTGCCGTTCGTGGATAACCTACATTGCTCTCCGTGAAAAGTCAGGAACTCAGCGGGAGCATATGGATATCGCAAAAGCGTGTAAAGCAGTTTTTGCTGAACAGTTTCCAATTTGTTATGAAGCACTTGGTGGTGAAGCAGAGTGGGTTATCTAAATAAAAATTAAACAGGAGGTATAAACTTGCCAACTTATAGATTTGAAAATACTGAAACTGGTGAAATTTTTGAGAAGTGGATGCTTATGGCAGAAAAAGAACCATACTTAAAAGAAAATCCTAATCTTAAACCACTTATTCCAACACAAATGAATGTTGGGGAAGTGGGTGATTGGAGAAATAAATTAACTTCAAAACATCCTTCGTGGAACACTGTATTAGAAAAAGCCAGCAGAGCTCCAGGTTCAACTGTAAAAAAACTATAAACCAGGTTATAATATAAATAGTTATAGCATTCCAACCTAGTTTATGCCTAGACCTTATATAAAACATCCAGAAATAAAAGTTGGAGATAAATTTTATTATCTTGAAGTTATATCTCCACCTTTTTATGAAACTTATCCAAGTGGTAAAAAAAGGAAAAAAATTCTGTGTAAATGTATTTGTGGAAAAGAAAAAGTTTTTAGATACGATAGTTTTGTATGTAAAAACGAATTAGATCGAGCAAAAAGTTGTGGGTGTAAGCATACTTATAGAAATAATTTTAATGCTCAAAAAAGAAGAAAACCTGAAAGTGTTTATAGATACATTTATGAGCAATATAAATCGGGAGCAAAAACTAGAAATATAGAATTTAATTTATCAAAAGAAGATTATCTTGAAATTGTTAAAAAAGATTGTTATTACTGTGGATCCAATCCAGAACTAAAACAACCCCATAGGGGTAAAAATTATTATGTTGGTGTTCCTGTTCCTTACAATGGAATTGATAGAATAGATAGTAGTGTGGGATACGAAAAAGAAAATTGTGTTCCTTGCTGTAAAAAATGTAATTATATGAAAAGTGATATGAATGTTTCTTCATTTATGGAACATATTTTAAAAATAGCAAATCATCAAAAACTCTAATATGTCTAGAAGAAAAAGAGCAGATCAACCAATTGGCGTTGGTCTTACCACTCGTCAGATGAAGCGCAGAAAACCACTAAGTTCTGAATATCTGATTGATATCGATCCACTCACAGAAAATCAGAAACGACTGTTTGAATCCTATGCTGCTCAAAAGCATTTAGTTGCTTATGGGTGTGCTGGAACTGGTAAAACTTTTATTACTCTTTATAATGCTATAAAAGAAGTTTTAGATGAAAGATCTCCATATGAAAGAATTTATCTGGTTCGTTCTTTAGTAGCAACTAGAGAAATTGGATTTCTACCAGGAACTTATGAGGATAAATCTGACATTTATCAGATTCCTTATAAGAATATGGTGAAGTATATGTTCCAACTTTCAAGTGATGCTGAGTTTGAAATGCTTTATGGAAATCTCAAGTCACAAGAAACTATTAAGTTCTGGAGCACTTCATTTCTTCGTGGAACAACTCTTGATAATGCGATTGTTATTGTTGATGAATTTCAAAACTGTACTGCACACGAATTAGACTCCATCATCACTCGTATTGGTGAAAATTCTAAAATTATGTTCTGCGGTGATGCTTCACAGTCAGATTTGCAGAAAACAAATGAGCGTAATGGTATTGTAGATTTTATGACTATCTTGCGTAAAATGCCATCTTTTGATATAATTGAGTTTGGTGTAGATGATATTGTTCGTTCTGGACTTGTTAAAGAGTACATCATTGCAAAAATGGAATCTGGTTTTTAATGTTTAATCATATTGATATTGAACTCCCTCAGTTGGAGCGTGAAACCATCGATGGTGTAAGGTACTATAAAGTTCCTGATGAAGAAGAACTTCTCCGACTGGTCTCCATCACTTCGGTGACCAGTCATTTTAATAAAGATATCTTTATTAATTGGCGTAAAAAAGTCGGTGAAGAAGAAGCAGAGCGTGTTACAAAAGCGGCAACAAGTCGTGGAACTGATATGCACTCTCTTGTAGAGAACTATCTTTATAATAAGAACTTGCCGACTGTTGCGCCGATTGCGGATTTTCTTTTTAAGATTGCGAAAATGGAACTGAATAAAATCAATAATATTCATTGTTTGGAAGGTGCATTGTATAGTAAACAACTTGGTGTTGCTGGAACAACGGATTGTATTGGAGAGCACGATGGTGAACTTGCTGTAATTGATTTTAAGTCTTCAAAAAAACCTAAACCAAGAGAGTGGATTACGCATTACTTTGTTCAAGCAATGTTTTATGGTATGGCGTATTATGAAATGACTGGAACACCTATTAAAAAACTAGTCATTATTATGGCGTGTGAAAATGGAGAATGTGTTCTTTATGAGGAAAGAGATTTAAAAAAATATATGAAACTTGTAGTTCAATATATTAAAAAGTTTGTAAATGACCGTCTTGAACTTATGTCTAAATAAGAGTGCCTGTCTGGGTCGCACTTTTCAGGTGGGGAGTATTTTTGCTCCCCTTATAAATACTATTGCGACCCCGATAGAGTAGAGATATGAAAAAATATTTTTATGTTTATTATTCTTATGAAGAATTTGGAAGAGGATATATTGGAAGCAGAATTTGTAAATGTCTTCCAGAAGAAGATATAAAATATTTTGGTTCTTATAAAGATAAAACTTTTAATCCTACTGAAAAAATAATCTTAAAAAGTGATTATGCTACACGGGAAGAGGCATATGCTGATGAAATTATATTGCATCAATATTATAAAGTAGTAGAAAATCCACACTTTGTTAATAGAGCATATCAAACTTCTACGGGATTTTCAACATATGGGAAAAATCATACAGAAGAACATAAAAAACATTTAAGTAAATTACTTAAAGGTAGAAAACTTTATACAAATAAACCTCACCCCTTTTTAGGAAAAAAACATACTGAAGAATGGAAATTAAATCAAAGTGATAGGATGAAAAATAATAATCCTATGAAAAAACCAGAAATTTCTATGAAACAATCACTAAAAATGAAAGGAAAAATTCCTTGGAATAAGGGGATAAGTGATTTAAGTATAACTGGAGAAAAAAATCCAAGAGCAAAGAAAATTATTTTTAATGGTGAAACTTTTGGATGTATAAAAGATGCTATTGAAAAAACAGGTATATCACGTCATATGATTAAAAAATCTTGCACTTTCATTGACTAATATATTATTTTAAGATATAATAAATACCATATTGTGAAAATTATGAGCAATCCGTTAGAAAATCTTCTAGAATTCAAAATAGAATATATGGAACCAAATAAAGAACTAGAACAAGCCATCGAGAATAAGTTTCTAACGCCTTCCAAGTTTGCTCTGGAAATCGAAAAGATTGTTGCAGAGGAAAACTTTAACTATATTGATGCAATCGTTCACTATTGCGAAATCAATAGTCTTGAGGTAGAATCAGTAACAAAACTCATTTCAAAACCATTGAAAGAGCGATTAAAGTGGGACGCAACCCGTCTTAACTTTATGAAAAAAACTTCGAGAGCACGACTTCCGCTATGAGTCCTTTTGAGACATATCAAACTTATCTTTCGATGAAAAGTCATTTTACAAATAGTAAATATGACTTTTTTAAGTATGGAGGCAAATCTAGAGCAACGGTCACTTCATTTAACAAACGTAAGGACAAATACTGGTTCGAAAAGAGTTCTAGAAAATATAACGATAAAGAAATAGTAGATTTTTTACTTGCAAACTTTGTAGCATCTGATAACCCACAAAACTTATGGATTGGAGAAATTATCAATTCTGGCGAAAGAACTTACGCAGATTGGATGCGAAGACAACAGAGTTTGACTTACTTGTTCAAGGAGCAAAGCAACGAATTGTTCTCGGAGACAAAATTAGAGGATGCACTGAGTTGTTCCAGAGGTCATCCACCAGTCCTCAAAAGGTTTCTAAGCGGGAAATTATCGCTAGAAACCTTCGTAATCTACGACAAAATCTTTTCTTTTTCAAAGGATTTTGATAAGAAACTGCTGGACCCAGTGTGGGAAACCGTAAGTTTGAAAATTAAAAAATATAATCCGTTTCTAAATATTGACGTATTCCAATTTAAAAAAATTTTACGGGACATTATAAATGAGTAGCTTTTTTGATTCCGATATTATTCAAGAAGAACTGAAAGAAATCAATAAGTTGCAAGAGGAGATTTACGGAAGTATTCTCACTTTTGGTGCGATGAACCGTGAAACAAAACTGGAACACATTGAAAAACTACAAGTGCTCCTTGAAAAGCAACGTGTAATGTATACACGTCTGTCTCTTTCTGATGACCCCGAAGCGGTTGAGATGAAAGAGAACCTTCGCAAATCAGTTGCCCTGATGGGATTCCCACCAGAGACTGATATGAGCATCCTGTTCAGCAGTATGGACAAGACAATCGAATCTCTCAAGCGATACGTTGACCGCTGATAAATACTTGTGCCTGATCGGGTGACACTTTTCAGGTAGAAAAGGGCACCGATGCCCTTTTCTTGTATAAATACTTATGTCACCCGATTAGAGAAGAATGAAGAAGTATTTTTATGTGTATTATTCTTATGAGGAATACGGAAGAGGTTATATTGGTAGTAGAGTCTGTGATTGTCTTCCAGAAAATGATGTAAAATATTTTGGTTCTTATAGAGATAAATCTTTTAAACCAAATCAAAAAATTATTCTAGAAGTATTTGATAATGTGGAAAAGGCACTTGAAGCAGAATGTGTTCTTCATAATTTCTATGAGGTAGATAAAAATCCTCATTTTGCTAATAAGGCAAAACAAACTTCTAAAAAGTTTTATCATTGTTCATTTGGTGAAGAAAATCCTTCAAAGAGAGACAATGTTAGAGAAAAAATTAGGTTAGGAAAACTTGGAGAAAATAATCCAGCAAAAAGACCAGAAGTTAGAGAAAAACTTTCTGTTGCTCGTAAGAAAAGAATAACAACCGAAGAAACAAAAAGAAAAATGAGTGAAGCACATAAAGGAAGACCTTCACCAAAAGGAATGTTAGGTAAAAAACTTACTGAAGAACAAAAGCAAATAATGAGAGAAAAAAGGGAAAAATTTAATAATAAAAATTGGTTATTAAAAGACCCTGAAGGAAAAATTCATACCACAAATAATTTAAAATATTTTTGTAATTTAAATAATTTAACTGATTCTGCTATGCATCGTGTAATTTCTGGTAAAAGAAAACACCATAAAGGTTGGACCAGGGCTTGACATCCCTTTATAGATCTTCTATAATAAAGTTGTCGCAAAACCAAATCCGACAAATCCAATTTATCCAAAGTAATCCAAATGTCATTCCAAGACCTTAAAAAACAATCCAAACTCGGCAATCTTACTGCTAAACTTGTTAAAGAAGTTGAAAAGATGAGTAGCAGTAGTTCTTCTTCCGATGAACGTTTCTGGAAATTAGAGTGTGATAAAGCAAATAATGGATTCGCTGTAATTCGTTTCCTCCCTGCTCCGAACGGTGAGGACCTGCCGTTTGTAAAGATTTATTCTCACGCTTTTCAGGGAGTATCTGGTTGGTATATTGAAAACAGTTTAACTACTCTGGGTCAGAAGGATCCTGTGTCCGAACTGAACTCTGAACTGTGGAACAACGGTACTGATGCTGGTAAAGAACTGGCACGTAAGCAGAAGCGCAAACTGACTTATGTGTCTAACATCTACGTGGTGAAGGATCCTGCCAACCCCGAGAACGAAGGTAAAGTCTTCCTGTTCAAGTACGGTAAAAAGATCTTCGACAAATTGACTGCTGCAATGCAACCAGAGTTTGAAGATGAGGAAGCAATCGATCCGTTTGACTTCTGGCAAGGTGCCAACTTCAAACTGAAGGCAAAGAACGTTGCTGGTTATCGTAACTATGATTCTAGTGAGTTTGCTAAACAAGGTGCTCTGCTGGACGATGATGACGCTATGGAAGCAGTGTGGAAGAAGCAGTATTCTCTTGCCGAACTCGTTGCTGCTGATCAGTTCAAGTCCTATGATGAACTGAAGAAGCGTCTTGACTATGTGCTTGGCACCAAAGGCACTCCCCGTTATCAGGACCCTGAAGATCTGGATGAAGACAACACCCGTGGTTCTACTCGTGAACTTACTGAAGACCTCCGTGAAGAACTATCTTCTCTGAAACCCACTCGCCGTGCTGCTGCGGTTGAGGAAGATGAGGACGATGTGGACGACACTTTGTCATATTTCGCAAAATTGGCAGAATAAAATCTGTGCTATAATAAGGGGAGATGAGACCTCCCCTTTTTTTATGAAATCTGATTATTATATTGATAAGATTTCTAAAAAACAAGCAGAAGAACTACTCCTAGAATACCACTATCTTAAAGATATTTCTAAAGGATTCAAATCGGGAAAAAATTACGGTTTGTTTAAGAAAAATGATTTTAGTCCTTTGAATATCGGTGGTCTTCTGGGAGTTTGTATTTTTACAAATTTACCAGTCCCAGAATTAGCACAAGGAGCATTTGGATTAGAACGAAATGAGCAAGAAGGACTCTTTGAACTTTCAAGACTTTGCATACATCCTGACACCCAACAAACAGAGTATAATATCACTTCTTGGTTCGTTTCAAGAGCGATTAAACAGTTACGAAAGGATACTAAAGTCAAAGCAATCATCTCTTACGCTGATAACGATTTCCATACTGGTACAATCTACCGTGCTTGTAATTTTAAATATTGCGGACTCACAGACCCAAAGAAAGATTTCTACTATGCAGACGGAACTAAACACTCTAGAGGCAAAATTAAAGGTGCTGCAGGAGAATGGAAAGAACGTTCCCGCAAACACCGATATGTAATGGTTTTTGATAAGAACTTAGAACTCTTATGGGTTTGATGCTTTAGTATTCTCAGTTTTAATTAATCTATTATCCACATATTGCGATGACTCAGCATATGTCATCGCTTTTCTTGTATCGAGAAGTACTTGTTGTAAGTACCTTGGTTTTAAAACATAAATTGAACGCTTGTCTTCATTTTTTGCAACTTCATATTCATAGTTAGAAATACCGACTACTGGATTTAATGTTTCTGTTGGAGTATTTGGATCTGGAATTGTAAACCCAGAATCAACTACTTTTCCAGCAGGAAGAATTAATCTATCTCTAGAATCTTTGACTTCTGTGGTTTCATAGTGATGAATTTGATTTAAATCATTTCCATACTTTTCATAAGAATAGTCGTAAATATCTTTACTTGACAATGGCCACTCATCTCTAATGTGTGTGATTCCAGCACTTACAATTACAACCCAGTCATATTGAGAACTACCATAGAGTTCTTCTGCAACAGTCTCTGGGCGAGCGCCATCAACAATCTGATACTTATCAAAAATTGTAAAGACGTTATGTAAATCATCACGAAGTTTAACTCTACGAAAAAGGTTTTTTACAGTCAAATATTGATCTGATGATTTGCTATCAGACAAAAATGATTGATATTCTAGATTTGGTAGTTCTCTAAAGTAAGACATTAGAATCCAACTCCTTCTGCTCCGATATCAGATTCGTAATCCTCAGCATAAATTGGCGTGAGTTCTTGAAAGGATAACCCCAATTGAATATTGACTGGTGCCCCATCAGAATATGTTGCATAAACTCCACCTGGTGCATAATCAACTGACATACCTAGAAGAGCACATATTTTAAATTTATTCAAATATGGGTGTGGTTTAGATCCACACATATATTGAATTCTAAAAACTTCAGGTGCTTGTAAAAATAATCCTGCTGCATTTTGACCTGCTTTTCCTCTTTTAGCAGCACTATGAGATTTGAATTTTCTAATAATTTCTTTAACTGCAAGGGCTTCATCTTGAGAACGTGGAGTTATATCAAATCCAAAGGAAAAACCATCTCTAAGATTAACACCACTAAAAACAAGTTCTATATTTGAGTTTGCTACTACACCTGCATACCTTGATGGAATATTGCTATCAGATTTTCCTAAAATTGCATTTGCTGCCATTGAAATAGCAAGTGCTTGACCATACTTTTGAGCAGTTCCAGACATTGCTGCTCCAAAATATTTGTCAGTTGTTAATTTAACTTTTTCTTTAAAATCGTCAACTGATTTTGTGTTAAGAAGACCAGCACCACCAGCGACAACCGCAGCTTGAATTGGATTTAAAGAACTTGGTCCCCATTGCACCTTATTACTATCCGCTACACTGTCAGGTATTGGGAGAATAATAGTTCCTAATATATTCGTAATATCTCCAGCAATCGCTGCTGTGATTTTATCGCTCGCTGATGGTAATGATAAAGTGTCTCCCTCAGGTACAACTCCAGGCGGAGTATACTTAACAATATCTATTTTTAAATAATCATCAGAGGATTCAAGTTTTGATAATGGATACCTATAGTTAAACGGTGCTGCCATTTATGTTTTTTAATTATTTAGTTCTAATATTGCTAAATGGTAGTCTTCTTAGATCGGCAATTTCTTGTTGATAAACTTCATAAAAACCTCCAGCAACTTCATCCCAGGTGTATTGTCTGGATTCTCCCCAGTGAAAATTAATACCTTTAAAACCCCACTTATAAACATCAGTTACAGCAACTAGTGGATTTTGATCATATCTTACACCAGGAGTTTTTGCATTATAGACAAAGACATAATACTTACCAACAACTGGAGGAGTTCTAGTTTCTGTTAAAACACTCCTTAGTTTAGTCATCAAGTCATCAGAAGTTTCTATGCCCAATAAATTTTTTACTAATGGAGCAATGCGATTTACTTTTCCTCTTTGTTGAAGTGTCTTTCTAGGCATTACCGAATACCAAGTTCGTTTTCTGTGAGCACTTTGAATTCATATCCTCTATCAGCACACCACTCTTTTGCTGCTTCCCATTTTGATTGATTTTTAGCATATTCATAAACCTCAGCAATATATTTCTTCGTTTGTCTTTGAGGTTTTTGTGGTGGTGCAGTTTGTTTTGATGGTTTAATTTCAATCATATATTTCTTGATTGAACCATTCGCTTCTTTGACTTTAATTAGAAAATCAGGAAAATAACGGTGTATTTTACCATCTATTGGAGAACGGTAAGGAATACATTTTTCTTCTGATGCCCACTCAATGATATTTTCATTTAAGTCGCAATAAACACAAAACTTACGCTCCCATAAAGAACGATAGATGATATTTGTTGGATCACCCTTGTACTTTTCTGGAAAGGATGGTTTATATTTTCCTTTATATGACATCTAAATACTTATACTATAAAACTCATATAAGGTATTTAGAGTGGCAGTAAGATCCCGTAGAATATCTGATATCAAACCATTATTTACAAATCTTGCTCAAACCTCTCATTATCAAGTAAGATTTGGAGGATTACCTACACCTTTAATATCTTATTTAAGTCGCAGAGGGGTTAATTCTTTTTTCATTAATGAGAATGCTGGACTTCTTTGTTATGCTGCATCTTTACCTACAGCATCTTTTGCCACTAAATCCGTTGATGGCAACTTTATGGGAATACAGGAAAAGTTTGCCAAAGCAAGAGTGTACTCTGAGATTGGATTAGACTTTTATGTGGATAAAAATTATTATAATCTAAAATTCTTAGAGCACTGGATGGAGTTCATTGCAAGTGGATCTCATAACCCAATTGACAATAGTTCTGCCGGTGCGGTAAGTCAGAGAAATGCAAACTATTTTATAAGAATGCAGTATCCTGAATATTATAAGTGTAACTCTACTACTATTACTAAATTTGATAGAGATTATAATGCAGAAATTGAATATACTTTTATAGGTTTATGGCCAGTATCTTTAAGTGCTCCATCAATTTCATATGTACAGTCTGATATACTAAAAGTATCGGCATCTTTTCAGTATGATAGGTATATTGCTGGACGTGCATTGAGTAACAATTCATTTGGTGGTAACTTTAATAATATTGATTCAACATCTCCATTAGCAGCACCTCAAAACGCTGAGCAACAACAATTAATTCCAGTTCGTGGAAGTAGTGGTGTTGTTTTTAGAAATGCTAATCAAACACAAGCAGAAGCAACAGTTACAAATTCATTTACTGATTCTCGTGGTCGTCCAGTAGTTAACGGATACTAACTAAATATTTTTAACTGAAGTTTTTACAGGTTATTATGCCTTTACCAAAAATTGTTACACCAACGTATGAGTTGGAAATTCCTTCATTAAATAAAACAATCAAATATCGACCTTTTCTAGTTAAAGAAGAAAAGATTTTAATTATTGCAATGGAGAGTGAAGATCCAAAACAAATTGCAGAAGCAGTTAAAACAGTAATCGGAAACTGTATTCTGACTAGAGGAATTAAAATTGAGCAATTATCTACATTTGATATTGAATACTTGTTCTTAAATATTCGTGGAAAATCTGTAGGGGAAGAGGTAGAAGTTCTCATAACTTGTCCAGATGACGGAGTAACACAAGTTCCTGTAGCAATCAGTTTAGACGAAATTAGAGTACAAGTAAAACCAGAGCATACTAGAGATATTAAACTTGATGATCAACTTACATTGAGAATGAAGTATCCTTCAATGCAAGAATTTGTCAAGAATAATTTTTCAAGTGAAACTGATATGAGTGTCGATGATACATTTGGTATGATTTCTTCTTGTGTAGAGCAAATTTATAGTGAAGAGGAGTCTTGGGCATCTTCTGATGTAACTAAAAAAGAGTTAAATGAATTCCTAGAACAGTTGAGTTCAAAACAATTTAAAAAGATTGAAAAATTCTTTGAGACAATGCCAAAACTCACACACACTGTAACTGTAAAAAATCCAAATACAGGTGTTGAAAATGAAATTCTTTTGGAGGGTTTAGCATCTTTTTTCGGCTAGGAATGGCGCACGTTGATCTTGCGTCATATTATAAAACAAATTTTGCCCTCATTCAGCATCATAAATACTCTTTGAATGAACTAGAAAATATGATCCCTTGGGAAAGGGAAATCTATATTGGACTCCTTCATCAATACATTGAAGAAGAAAACTTAAAGAATTCATCTAATGGCTAACGGAAATACCTCATCACTTGTAGGTCTCCAAGATCAATTAAATACTGTGCGTTCAGAAGTTTTTACGATCAATTCTGGACTTCAGAATATAGCGGGATTAATTCAAACTGATAGTTTTCTTGATCAACAAAAACTACGTGATGAAAGAGAGCAACAAAGATTATTAAATGAAAGAGAAATAAGACTTGGACAAGAAGAGCAGTTACAACAGAGAGTTTCTGTATCTTTAGTCCAACCTATAGTTAAACTTGAAAATAAAATAACTCCCGTATTTGAAAGAATTACAAGTGTTCTTAAATATTTGTTTGTTGGTTTTCTTGGAAAAAATGTACTAGGTATTGTAAAATTTGGTGCTGACAAAAGCATTAAAGCGATTAATTTAATTGGAAGCACTATTAGAAATGCTTTTGGACTTATTGGATCTGGATTTTCACTATTGAAAAGTGGATTTTCTTCAGTAATTAATGGAGTTCAATCAATTACTTCAAAAATTGCAAAAAATGCAGTTAGATTAGTATCATCACCATTTAAAGCAATTTCTGATATTTTTAAAAATTTATTTAAAGTTGGTGGAGGTCGAACCGCCGCGACGGCTGGCGGTGTTGTCGGTGAGGCAACCTTAGAATCTGGATTTTTAAACATTCTTAAAAATGTTGGTAAAGTAGGTACAAGTGTTGTAAGTGGATTTTCTCTAGCACAAAATCTTAAAGAAGGTGATATTCCTGGAGCGGCATTTAATGCAGCATCAATAATTCCTTCACCTATACAATTTCCAGCAGCGGTAGCAGGTCTTGGATATGAAACTCTTACTGGTGGTGGAATTGATATGAGAAAAATGTTATCTAGTGGTAAAGAAGCATCACAAAAATTTAATTTCAATATCAGTCAGTTAAATCCATTGAATATTGATTTTTCTAAAATGGGTGAAAAGATTTTTGGATCTGAAACTGCAAATCTTGATGCACCAGCAAGAGAAGTCCAAGGTAACGTAGAAACGCCAAAAGCAACTCCAAAACCAGTTAAATTAGAAACAATACCACAACAACCAATTAGGCAAACTCCCACAATTGGAACGTTACCAGAACCACCTCCTGATGTTGTATATTTGCAGAATAATCAACAAAATTCTACTTCAGTTGCTTCTGGGGAATCACGTACCATTACAGATGTTCCTTTAATACCATCATCAAATCCTGATAACTTCTATGCATTATATGCTCAAGTTAGCTATAATGTGGTAACGTAAGATGGCAATATCATCTGGAATTTCAATCAAAACAATATCAGACTCTGTTTCAAGAACAAGAGGTGTAGCATCGCAAACTGGTAAAACCACAATTAAAATTTCTAATTTTTTAAACAAAAATATAAGTACTAAAAGAAATTTATTTTCTGATATTAAGACTTTAAAAAATAGAAGAATTGAAAGAGAAAAGAGAAATGTTCTAATTGATAGAATGTCGGCACCTATTCTTGCAGTTAGACCAAAAGGTGCTAGAGCATTATCTGCTTCTGATTCCGGTACAAGTGTTGTAAACCGTCTTCTTGGATTTCTTGGTTACTTAACTGCAGGATGGGCATTATCAAACTTACCCACTTGGATTGGATTAGGTGAACAATTTATAACTAGAATTACAGAGGCAACGTCTATTTTAAGTGGATATGGCGATGAATTGATGAGAGTAATGTCTAATGTTGGTAATGTTTTTACATCAGCTTTACAAAATATATCTACATTTGATTTTTCTGATAGTTCATTTCTTATCAGAAGCTCATTACAAGATTTAAAACTTTCTATTGATACTCTAGGTGATGGTATTAATCAAGCATTCCAGGTTTTAATTCAACCATTTGAAGCCATTGAAAAAATTCCTGATGCTTACAAACAACTTCCTTCAATAATACCAGGATTAGACAAACCAGAAGAACCAAGTCCTTCTGGAGGTGGTAATAATCAAGCTAGATCTTCTGTTGGGTCAAAAGAACAAAGAGCTGCATTGGATGCAATTTCTTTCGCTGAAGGGACCAGTGGCAAAAATGGATATAGCACTTGGGCTGGATATCAAAAACATGGTCCTGATGATCTCACTGGTTTAACTATTAGACAAATACATGATTTGCAAACTAGTTTTATTCGATCTGGTAAAGTTAAAAAAACTGGATCTGCGGTTGTAGGAAGATATCAGTTCTTGACTCCATATAATCAAGCAAAAGCGGCTGGATTAAATCCGGAAACTGATAAATTTAGTCCTGCTAATCAAGATAAAATGGCAATTCATATTATGAATCAATATGGTATTAGTGATAATTTATTAAAAAAGGAGGGAATAAGTGCAAAAGTTTCTGCAATGCTTGGTCAACAATGGGCATCTTTTCCTGGTTCTCCATTTGGACAACCAACAAAACCTCTTAAATCTATCCAACAAGCATATCAAAAATCTTTAGATTCACAACGAGTAACATCAACTCCATCACCTGCAAATACCTTAGCAAATCTTGGATCTCCTGCCGCAGCAATTCAAAGTTTCTTTACAGGTCAAAAACCTGCAGCAACACCAGCAGGTCAAAGAAGATTAGCAGTAGGTGATGTATTCACAAAATCACTTGGAAAAGGTGTTGATTACATTGAAGTTACAAGTCTTGTTGGAGACGGTAGAGGTCACGGAGGAATTGACATTGCAGCACCATCTGGAACTTATATTTCTTTAAGAGCGGACTGTGAAGTTGTAGCACAAGGACGATATGGTGATTATGGAATATTAATCGATGTTTGGATTGCAAGTTTAGGGATTCAATTAAGAATGGCGCACTTGAGTTCTGTATTAATTAAATCCGGTAAGATACCTGCAGGAACTTCTTTTGCTAGAGTTGGAGCAACCGGAAGAGTTAGTGGACCACATATTCACCTTGAATATGATACTAAAAAGGGAACTCGTGGTGGAGGTGCAGTCAATGATGATCCAAATTATGCTGCTAAATTAGATCAATATGTTAGATTGTTATATCTTACAAGTAAACCAGTTGGTCGTGCATTTTCTGGAACTACCCCATTAGTCCCAGGAGCACCATCTCTTCCTACTCAACAATCACCAGACGTTGATATACAATCAACAACTGCACTAGAAGCATTGCTTGATAGTCTGTCTCAAGAAAGAGAGGGTAGAAAAATTGTTGTAGTCGATGATAGACAACCATCTAATAGTACGATGATGATTCCTTCTGGCAATAGTGATATAGTAAGTGACATAGGAATTGACCAATCTTCTATATTAAATACCTTTATCAAAAACAGATTTCTCTTAGATTTAAGTTACGTCTAATGTCAATTACCCAGTCAATATTTGAAGAGATTACAATTGAATCCGCAGATAGACGGAGAGTAGTAGATATTACCTCTGGATCTGTGATGATTGATTATTATGAGGATGTCTTTTCTCCCACAATCACTGCAAAGATAAGAGTAGTCAATACTGGTGGTACAATTGCTCCACCAGATAGTAAAGATACACAAAAACAATCACTTTATGATGGTCTTCCCATAAGAGGTGGAGAAAGAGTTTCGATAAAAATTGCTCCAAATTCAAAAACCAATCCTGGATTAGATTTTTCTACAGATCCAAAAAAATATTTGTATGTTTCAAGTATTACTGATGTTATTTCAGAAAATAACAGAGAAAGTTTTACCTTACACTTGGTTTCAAGAGAAGCGATTACAAATGAAACTAGTCGTGTAATGAAAAAATATTCACCATCATTATCAATCGATCGATCTGTTAATTTAATTTTGAACGATGTTTTGAAAGCAAATGTGATTGGTACAATTGATAGAACTTCAAATCGTTATGGTTTTATTGGTAATATGAGAAAACCATTCACAGTTTTAACTTGGTTGGCATCCAAATCTGTACCATATGACTCCGGAAGTGGGAGCACTAGTGCAGGGTTTTTCTTCTATCAAACACAAGATGGATTTCAGTTTCGTGCTATTGATAATTTAAGTGATAAAGAAAAAAACAAACCAAAAGCAGTTTACATCTATAGTGAAGCAACTGAGGCATATGATGCTGAAAATAAGAGACAAAATAACAATTTCAAAATTCTAAGTTACAAGACAGAAAAAAATCAAAATTTAATTGAAAAACTAAGACTGGGAACATATGCAAGTACCAGAATGTTCTTTAATCCATCAACTCATACATTTTCAAATCCTCAACAAGGAGTTTATAAATCAAGCAATTATCAAGGAAAAACAAAAACATTAGGTAAAGAGAAAAAAATAAGTCTTCCAACAGTATCTCAAGGATCTAGTCAAACTTTAGCAGATATTCCTTCGAGAATTATCACAGCAGTTTATGATATAGGAACTCTAGACCCAGGAGTAAGCACACAAATTAACTCAAATCAAATGGAGTATCAATCGCAATCTTTGTTGCGATATAATACTTTGTTTACTCAAACTCTAAGTTTGATGGTGCCATCAAATACAAACTTAAGAGCAGGTGATATTATTGAGTGCCAATTTCCAAAGATTACAAGAGGTGATGCAAGAGAATATGATGACACTCAAAAAGGTGGTCTATATATGATTAAAGAAGTATGTCATCACTTTGATACAAGAAACTCTTACACATCACTTAAATTAATCAGAGACACATTCGGAAGTTAAAAATAAAATGTTCGATCAATCTTTACTTCAGAGCAATTTTATAGGAAGAGATGGATTCCGTTGGTGGATAGGGCAGGTTCCCCCATTATCAAAAAGAGATGAGGGTCTTAAAAAACAAGTTTCTGAAGGAAAAGGATGGGGATATAGACATAAAGTTAGAATTATTGGTTATCATCCTTATAGTGAGGCAGATCTTTCTAATGAGGAATTGCCTTGGGCACAAGTAATGTTGCCCACAACAGCAGGAACAGGAGCACAAAATTATGCAGTTAATCCAAAGATAAGTCCTGGTGATGTTGTTATTGGATTTTTTCTAGATGGTGATAATGCTCAAGTTCCAATTATTATGGGAGCATTGGGCAATACCTCTCAAATCACAACACTCTCTCAAGGGTACGCTTCTCCATTTATTCCATTTACTGGATACACTGATAATATTAAAAAACCAAATGGGAGATTAATACCAGACCAAACAAGTGAATCCAACATTAATTCAAATCCATCTCCAGTAATAAAACCCTCAGATAAGACAACACAAAATCAAGTTTCAGCTTCACCACATATACTTGGAAGAGAAGTTACATTTGCTGATACTTGTGAAGATACATCGATTAAAACAATCAAGTCTGAAATTAATAACCTTTTGAAAGATATTCAAGATGCAAAAAATAAAGTAAGTGAATATAAACAAAAAGCAGATGCTGTTGTAGATATTATTGTAGCAAGTATTGAATGGCAAGTTGGTCAGATGATAGATGGTTTGTTTATTTTTTTATGTGGTGATGATACTGCAACTCCACCAAAACCTGGATTAATCACAGAAGGTTTAGATAAATTATATAAAACTGTATTTGGGTCAACATTAGCAGCAACTGGAAATCCTGGTATAGCACATCAAGCTGGTGTTGCTGCTGTTGAACCTTTTGTTCCTGCTGTTAAGACTTTAGAAGAAGCAATTTCCTGTGTCACCGCACAGGTAATTAATGGTCTTAAGGCATTAGTTAAAGCTTTGCTTCGATCTTTACTCGATAATGTTAAAAACTTCGTATCTTGTGCTGCAGAACAATTTGTTGGTGCTCTTTTAAATTCTGTTGTTGATGCAATTGCCACTGGTCTTTCTAGTGCTTTAGATGGTGTTGCAAGTATTTTAGGAACAGCGTTAGACGTTGCTGATTTCCTTCGTAGTACAAATGATTTGATTAAATCAATTGGTGGTCTTTTTGATTGTAATCAAAATCAAAACAAGTGTTCAGGTCTTGTAAAAGAATATGTAATTGGACAAGGTCCAAAATCTAGTATTAATGCAATATCTTCATTTGAAAATATTTACAATAATGTCAATAATATGGTTGAACAAGCTGGAAATATCGCTGGTCAAGTTCAAGGTTATATTGGAAGTTTTGAAAATATTACTCAAACTCTAGATATTTTTAATCCAGAACAAGCACTTCAAAGTGCTTTAAGTGGATTAGAAGGTTGTTATGCAGGTTTTCCAACATCTTGTGGACCACCAGTCGTAAATATATTTGGAGGCGGTGGTAGTGGTGCTACAGCGGTTCCTATTTTTGGTTCAATTGTTAATAATCGATTAATTAACAATGTTAATCGAACGGCTAGTATTATTGGTACAACTGTTACAAATGGTGGTTCTGGTTATACATTCCCACCATTTGTAGAATTTGTCGATAACTGTGGACTGGGATATGGGGCAATCGGTCGTGCTTTGATTAATGATCAAGGACAAGTTACTTCAATTTATATGGTTTCGCCAGGAGAAAATTATCCTGTTGGTGAAGTAAATTCTAATACAGTAACAGATGTTTATGTTGATTCCCCTGGATATGATTATTCGAATGGAGACACTGCTACAGATAATTTTGGAAATGAATATGCCTTATCAATTGATAATGGTGCCATCATTTCTGCGACACCAATAAATAGAATTGAGGTCACTGATGAAGTGACAATCAATATTAATTCAGAAACTGGTACCGGTGCGATTTTAAAACCGATCCTAGGTCTCACATCAAATGTTCCAGAAGGAAAAATTCAAAAACAAGTAGATTGTATCATATAAAATGGCAGTAAATTACGAAGCTAGAGATATTTTCAGTCTAGGACCAAAATTCAGAATTACAACAAATGATTTTCAAGTTGGTTCTGATGGAAAATCAGTATATTCACTGTATTCGTATAATGATGGTAATGATGTTAATTTAATGTCATTTAGTGAAAGTGGTGCGTTTAGAATATTAAACGATCGAACGATTGAAATTGTTGCTGGAGGAAAGTCTTCTGGTAAAAGTGTAGATATTGTAATTGTTGGAAGAAATGGAGATGTTACAATCACTGCCCAAAGTAATGGTGCTGTCCGTATCAAGGGCAAGAGTGTGATGATTGAAGCAGTAGAAGACTTAGATTTAAAAGCAGGAAGAAATATTACGGCATCTTGTGGATCTGGAAGAATATTAATGAAGGCAAATAAAATCGATCAAAAAGCATTAACAGGAAATGCAATAGAAAATACCTTTGGTGTTCGCTGTTTTTCTAAAGTTCCCGTTGGAGCAGAATATATTAGAGATGTGTTCATTGGTAATACAGATGTCACTATAGGTATAGCATAATGTCTGTCATTAATCTATTCAACTTTTTAAGTTCTACAATTAATCAAAGACCTACAATTGGGTCTATCAAATATTATCACGATAATACAGTTTTTAATCAATCTGTGTTGACAGCAGGTGAACATATAGTTTGTGGGGACTCTCTAACACTTGGGGAAAAGGGAATTTGTGGCAACTTGTTTATGCTCAAAAATCCACTTGATAAAAAACCATATTTACCTAATATTATTGGAACTGGTGGAAAAATTATAAACTTTTCTGGTGCTTATCTTTTTGGCGGTATCAGTTTTACAACTAGACACTTAATTGTCGCTGGTACAACAAATCTAATTGGGAAAATTTTTGTCAATGGAAAAAATCTTGATGCAGAACTTGCACTCGGAAAAGCATTACCATCGTCTGACGAAAGACTGAAAGAAAATATACATACAATTCAAGATCCTTTAAAGAAAGTATCTGCTCTTCGTGGTGTAACTTTTGATTTTAAAAAAAGTAAGCAAAAACAAATTGGTGTTATTGCTCAAGAAGTTGAACAGATCATTCCAGAAGTTGTCGGAGAAAATCCAGATGGTTACAAAGGTGTTCAATATGGAAACTTGGTCGGTCTTTTAATTGAAGCAATTAAAGAACAACAAAAACAAATTGAAGAATTAAAGGAGAAAATAAATGAGATTTCTAAATGATATTCTAGAACAAAAAGTAGTTTCAAATAACAGTGCAATAGAAACTTTAAATGATAACAAAGTTGAAACTCAAGAAGTTATTGACTTATTCACATCTCCTTGTACAAATGTAGATACAAGAATAGTTTCGATCACTGCACAGATCAATACTCTTAAGCAGGAGATTGTTACTTTATCCACCAATGCATATGCCGTAGGTTGTGGAACCACAGCGGGTGTAACAACAATATATCCTGATGTGGTAAGAGTTTATAGTGAAAATGTTTCTAATTCTACTTATGACGGTGACAGTCCTTTTAGTACATCAAATACTACTTTAAGTTCTTCTAACGTTGGTCTTGGGACATATTTGGTTTATACTGCAAGTGATAGTTCTCAAACAGGAATAGGAAGTTTATATGGAGATTTATCATCTTGCTATAGAAATCTAATCATACCTCCTTTGTGTAATACATCAGTGTGCGTATCACACGCTTCATCAATTACTTCAAAGCAAAGTCAGATTGTATCATTGCAAAGTCAATTATCAGATTTGGTAACAAGTTCAAATCAAATCAAAACTGAGAGACGAGAATATGAAATTGAAAGATATGCTCATAACTCTACAGTTCGTGTTTTGGGAGAAGAAAACACTAGATTGTATGGATCAATTCAAACAATCAGAAATTATCCTTAAGACCCCTTGACGCCAGGCGCTCTACGCCCTATAATATGGGGGTAATCAACGAAACGCCCCAATGAGCACCGCACAAGAGACTGTCCAAGGTATTGTGATTGATGTCTGCACCCGTACCTTTCTGCTTCTCAGCGACCAAGGCAGTGAGCGCCTGGTAGAGTGTGATACTGTCGAAGAATTTATGAATGTGTTGGAAGTTGTGACTGCACAACTGGACCCCGAGCAAATCGAGTATGCTGACCTTGCAGTTCGTGGCGAGTGATGCTATAATATAAATATCGACAACGAAACGAATGGAAGTTTTCACAGTGGAAGAGTTTCAAGAGAGATTTGATGAACTGATGGAGCGTGTTGAAAACGGAGAGCATTTAGGTATAATTAACGAAAATGGGCAGGCAGCAGTTATGATGCCTGCGGATGATGACCTCATACGAATACACACAGAGCATAACGAGGCATCATAGTTCATTGTCTAGGTTCTGTCGCCTATTGGTTAAGGCCGACACCTTATAAGTGTCTGAACGGAGTTCAATTCTCCGCAGAA
>Ga0129336_10000039_pt1 | contig 53696 bp, 82 predicted proteins | sample CPB6_02_DNA_FD_96878 | JGI IMG/M metagenome (GOLD analysis project Ga0129336, IMG submission 96878) | Freshwater to marine salinity gradient microbial communities from Chesapeake Bay, USA - CPBay_Sum_0.6_0.2_DNA | ecosystem: Environmental > Aquatic > Marine > Coastal | place: USA: Chesapeake...
CTGCCCGCAACCCCCCTTTTTTTTATATACGCGCCTTACTCGACGGGGCTGGCGAGAAGGGTATATAAATTTTGCTGGCAAACTGGGGTCAAACCTCTCGGGTATGCACATAGTGAAGCTAGTATTAAAAAATTTTTTTGGTAAAAATTTGTGTTTAGAATATTTTTAATGCTGTTCTTGTTAAATCATGGACAAAGAAGTAGTTGATAAATGGAGAAAAGTTAAAACTGCACTAGAGGAAGCAGGTAAAACCGATAGTTTTTTCTACAAACGCGCTCTCGCCGTGGTTACAACTGGCCATGATCCCGGTGATTCGCTGTTTAATTCGGACTTTGACAATTAAGTAGATCGTTTAAACTGTCTATATTGAGCTCTCAGCGGAAGTAGTGGCCGAAAATCGTGCTGAGTGGCAGAATTTTGTAAATTCCGCAGATATTGAGCCGCTCGGACGCGCTTACGGGTATCAACAGGAGATTCCTTTTGAGGGACGCGGCCGGATTGACCGGTTTTTCGAAGATCCTCGTAATATTCGCGGACTTATCGGGGAAATAACTCAAGACCCATCCGGTAATCCACGCGGAGCCGCTGTTCGGACTAAAAGAGCGTTACAGGCAAACCCGCAATTTCTTCGTGATGTTGATCTTTTGATGAGTCGTTCTCCCCGTTCGACTATCGCGGGAATTGAGGACGCATACGCGCTTCGACAATTATTTGGTGAAGCACCTAATCAATACGGTTCCGAGAACCCCGATACATCCACAGAACGCCGTGGAATAACTTTACCTTCTACTGGGCAACGTGTTCGGGTTACTGAACGGGGCGGTTTCGATCCCGCAGCTATACCAACCAACGAACTAAGTCCTTTCGAGCGTACCCGTCAAACAGCGTCTTCCCTGCGTCCTTCTGTTTTAGCTGAAGATTTAGCTGTCTTAGGTGACCCTGAAGTTCTTGCCGAAGCTAACGTTTCTCCCGATTCTCCCTCTGAGGCAGCTCGTCGACTCCTGTACGAAACAATTAGTCAGGATGCTCCCAACACAAATACCGCGATTAGTCTCGATGCTCAACGAAATGCGGATGATGAAGCGCTGAGACGACTTGTTACTCGTAATAATTTGGGTCAGATCGAGATCGGCGGAGATTTCCCTGGGCAGTTCGCTTACGACCTAACCGAGCTTTTGGGTACGCGCGGAGCTGACCCTGACTACATTCTTGAATATTTACAGAACTCAGGAGAGCTTCCTGACGAGGCTTCTTATCCCGAACCGGAAGAGTTTGACTACGACTCTGAGGATCCGGAATCTCGTAGGATTTACGGGACGCCGGGAGCGACGGCTCGCGAGCTCAACACAGGTTCTTCTGATTTAGAAAATCTGCGCACGTGGCCATCTGCTTCTGGCGGTCGTCTAAATAAAAATGCTCTCTTAGAAACTTACGGGAGCTATATTCCTTCTGACTATAAAAAGATACCCGCAGAAGAACTAAACAAAGTTATAAATGAACTTAACTCTAAAGGTAACCCTGATGTTCAAGAGTATGTATATAAAACACTTGCGGCTGGTTATGTAGATAAAGCGGAGCCGGTTTCCAACTTGGAACGGATGCTCCAGTTCTCAAAAAACATCGCCAATCCGGAAGAACGTACCCGTGTAACAAATTATCTAGAGAATTACTTACAGAACATTGAAGATAAGTTTGTACCCGTTTCCCCCCGAGCAGCTGGTGTCGGCGGTGGAAAGTATCTAAACCCCGCTGAAGTTAGTTCTCTATATCCTTCGGCTTCTGAAAAGTTAGACGTACTAGGTGATACACCTTACGTTCCTGATGATTTTGAACCCGTTATCCAGGAGACTTTTTACTCGGGTTCTAGGCCGTATAAGGTAACTATCGAACGAGACGCAGCGAGTCTGCCTCGCACAGATATAAACGAAAACTTTATCAGATTAATAGATGAGAAGCCGTTTCTCGGCGTGTATGACATAGGTTTTAAGGTTAACGGAGAACATAGTGCTTCACAGAATTTACCTGAGGATATAAAAGGAGATATACAGAAGTTTGTTAGGGAAAACTCTCTCCGAGGTATTCCTGCTGGTGCTCTTGTTAAGAACACTCCCCTCGGCAATGAAATTTTTAGGAAAGGGCCTTCGGCAGTTAACAAGCGTGCCCTTGCGTACCAACAGTCTGGTTTTGGCGCACGCACGCAGGAGGGGCAGTATTCATACGTCGATCCTGAGACTGGAGGGTTAGTTCCCGTGCAACCCTTCCGTGGACGCCGGGATTTACGCGGCGTGGAGGGCGAACGAGCCTATTACTCCTTAGATCCTGTTACCGCTCCGGCCACTGCTATCCCAGGAATTTTGCGGAGTATAAAACGAACGCCTGCTTCGCTACTTCCCGGTGCTGCTGATTTAATTCCTAGTCCCGAAGCGATTCAAACCGGATATGCCCAAGGCCCTGCAGCTATGGGTAAACAGATGGCGCAGGAATTTGTTCAGGGTTTACCATCTGCTGCCGGTTACGCAATGTTATTGTCTTCTCCAGTAGGTGCTCCGTTAGCTCCCGGCATTGGTGCTGGGATGGTGGGTACTGCCGGTGCTCGCGCACTTAATGAAGTTGTTCGGCAAGAAACTGGAGAAGGTATCGTTCCTAAGGTCCGTCAGTTCCTTGGTACAGCACCTCGAACCGGCGCCGCCGCGCAACCCCGCGTGGGCGAGCAACCTCTTACTGCAACCGTAAAACCCCTAACAACTGCACAAAGAACTGAAGTTAAACGTCAAGCGAATCGGAACGAGCTGCAGCGCAGGGTGGACCTGTTGAAAGAGCGGTTTAACCCACAGCGCGGTGAGTTTGGTTTATCTGAGATTCTTTTTGGACGTTAGAATTAGTATCTAGGGCTTGCATCTTTATGTATACCGCCGAAGAGATTCTCGCGAACCTTCCTGACTTTGGTCGCAACCAGATTCCCGGCGGCAGCAGTGGTTACCGCGAGCCTGTTCTTCCCGGTGAGCAGCGGTTAATGCCCAACATGCAGGAGAAGCTGCAGCCCGCTCTTCCTCCTGTGCGGAAAGCGCAGATGGATGCTGAGGATTTTCTCGCTTCTTATATTTTCGGCATGGGTCGCCCCATGGATAATGTTTCCAGCGCCCGTGACGAACGTCTGTACTAACTTTTAATACACCAGAGTTGCCAGCCGGTGTAGAAAGCATTTTCTAATGCTCCAAACGCATTGAGTGCTCCGTCTACACCGCGTTTGACTTGTTCGTGGCCATAGTCGTCGAAGATTAGAGCGCCCCCAGACTTCAATAAGGGGTAGTAAAGGGCTGCATCTCGGCAAACAGCATTCGCCGTGTGCTCCCCATCGATGTAAAGAATATCAATTTGACCTTTAAGTTCCTTCGATAGGGCTGGGAAAACGTCCCACGAGCACCCTTTAATAACAGAAACCTTACCCGCGTTCTTACTTTTACCGATATTTGCCCGTGCAATCACTTCAATATCGTCGAGCGTGGGGAAATCCCGCTTATTTTGTTGATACTCTTCGTTTCCGGTGAACGGATCGACGGAATAAAGCCTACTTTCGGGGTGATCTAGGAAGTAGTCGGACCACCAACAGGAGGATGCTCCCTCGTAGATGCCTAGTTCTATGATTGTACGTTTTTCAGCGGGGTCAAAAACCAGTTTTTTAGCCCTTTCCTCTTGCTGGATAACGGTATATCCGCCAATAAGCTGCTCGTACCAAGCATGAGTGATCTTATATTTTTTATCTAGCGAGAAATCCATGTGAAGCTGGGTTTATCGTCAGTATAGTAACAGTGTTTTTGCCCTCCTCCGGAAAAATCTGCTATATTTCCGTTGTTCCCGCTATGCGCCTCGTTCGCATCGGGCTCGGTCGGTAGTCTATTGGTAAGGACAGGCGGACAACGCTTCAGACAGTCGGTTCGATTCCGGCACGACCCAAGAGCCCAAGCCTCTGTGCGTCCTTGAGGCGTCTCACGCTTGGGCCATCCACCCAGTCCGAGCCAATGGATAGGACGGCTCCTGCTGCTGCAGGGCGATGCGGGTTCGATTCCTGCCTGGGTGACTATGACTTCAAGACGCCGTTTTTGGAGAATCTGGGCAAAAGCCTTGGGGGAGAAGGCTTCTGCGCATAATCACGAAGCTGACCGCGTGGCAGCTATCCGCACTTTTATATTTTTGTCTTACTTGGTGACGAACCTGTTTATTTGTTCGGGCGTAGTCCGGCACTGGAACAACTAGGTGTTGACAAGTGAACCAGATACCCCTATGCTTAGGGGGTATCAGAGAACATCACATGAACACCAACTCAAATGCTGACCGCCGGATTAACGACATCCGCGTTAACAGTATCCACGTCCCGGTGGCTGTAGGAGTTTGGCGCCTTCCGGATCTCATCGGCGCTTCTGTTCTGGCTGGGACAGTCGGTGTCGTTGTAACTCTTGGCATCTACACAGCGTGGCTCTTCGTACGGAACACGGGCGCCTTCGACTCACTAGAGCGTCAGCGCATGGAATGGCAGGAGGAGTGCATCGGAAACACCGTTCTGCAGTTTCCCGATGTGAGTAAGCGTCGTATTTATGACGCCTGTAAGGCCAAGAGCCAACTTTACAAAGCTGACCTTCGTCGCGAGATGGCTCGGGTCTCAAATTAAATTTGTGAGATTCGGTTTCACGGGGTTGCGCACACGAGCTTTTCGCGCTTTACTGCTTTTGTATTTACTTCTTTTCACATCGTGAGACCGGCGATTCTTTCCGCCACCTGCCCTGCTTGCGGAAAATCGATCGTTCTGAAGGGAGCTCGGCTTCGCACGTGGCTTTATGCCAAACAACAGAACCCTCAACGCAAGGGTCCTTACTGCTGTTACAAGTGCTCATCCATTAGTAACCTTCGTTCTAAGATCAACAGTTCGTCTGACCAGCTTGTTTCGCTATGACTGACGCACCGACAACCAGCTTCGATGTCGACATCCCTGATGAGATCTATAAAGATCTTGCTACCGAAGCAGCTAAGGCGGGTGTTGCGGTTGAGGACTACATCGCCAACCTTCTAATGGAGTATTGCAAAGAGATAGTCGAATCTGAGGACGGCGTCAGCTAAGCTCAACCCGTCCTGCGCGTCTAGCAATCTGGTGAATGCAGCGAACTCATAATTCGCCTTAGGTCAGTTCAATTCTGACGACGCGCACCACACGCCTCGGTGTCGAAATTGGTAAACGAAACGCACTTAAAATGCGTCGGTCTCATGACCTTGCGGGTTCAAGTCCCGCCCGAGGTACTTTAAAAATTTAAAATAGAGAAATGTTAGGTGTTGAACATTTCGAATGAGCACCCTTTCCTTTTTTCTGTGGGCATGTCTACTTTGGGTAGGGGGAGGCTCCCTCCTTCTGTACCTGGCTAGTCTGATCCTTCCTTAGCTCATGGCTTCCATCCTGCTTGATCGTTGTGTTCAAGTATTCACCTGTAACTTGGAGAACAACACGCGAGAGCGCATGGCTATGGTCTTGCGTTACATAGCTGATGAGCTTGCTTGGCAATCCTCATTAGAGGACGAAGGTCACTATGATTCAACCGCTGCCTTCATCCGTCAAGCGCTGCTGAAGGGGGTGGATTACAAATGAACTTTTAAATGAATCCAATTGATTACACGCGTCCCTACGCTCTCACGCGTTGCCCTTCTTGTGATCAAAAAGCTGTAAAAGTGATTGAGTCTCGGGAAACCCGAGGAGACAGCATCCGAAGACGCAGACGAGAATGCGGAGAGTGTGGCTATAGGGATACCACTTACGAAGTCACCGAAGCATTTTTCAACTTAGCTAAAGAAAACAAAAACGCTCTAATCAGGGTTCGCAAGGTTGTTTTAGGTTCAGATGGGACGGCTCCTAAAGAAATTGTGAATACGTCGGACGCCGTGTGCGAACAGTGCTGCCATATGGCATCATATGGCTGCGCTTTCGACTTCCCCGAAGCGGGGGGTTCGTTTGCCGAAGAGTGTTCTATGTTTTCACTTGTTTCCCATGCTTCAACGTTTTAAATTTCAGTATTTCTGCGAAGGACGCTCTGATGGCAGCTCACACAGTATTACGGTTAAAACCGAAGATTCTGATCTTGTCAGTGCTGTGGACACCTTCCGCCAGTTTTTAATTGCTGCGGGTTTTGATCCCGCTTCTGTTAAGACTGCTTTCGAAGTCACACGAGTCGTTTCCGACTAATTAGAACATATGTAAGCTAATTTTTAACCTTATGGCAGACATCAGCAAATGCGCTGTCGGAGATCAATGTGAACGGCGCGAGCACTGCTATCGGTACGTTAGTCCAGACAGTCGTTATCAGAGTTATATAGCTCCTCCAGAACCCGGTTTATCCTGCGAATATTATTGGCCTCTTGAAGATGAAACCCAAATTTCCAATCGGAACCCGTGTTGGTAAGAAAAAACCTTCGGCAAGTCTAAAACTGCCGAACAAGCGGGGTGTGATTGTCGACTACGTTCAGAAAACGAACGCAGCCGGTGCTGTACGTACATTGTACGTAGTGGAGCCTGATCACTCTCCGCACCGGGAGGAGTGGGACCCTTCAGTTGTTTATCTTCTCGAAGGTAACGAAGGGGTCAACAATATCGCTTTTGTTTAGCTGCCAGCTTGTTCTGCAGCTGCCAAGTCGCGGACACGCTTCTCCAACTTGAACATTTCCCGGTATGCCAGTGCCGGGTTTTTTTGTGCCCAGTCCATCAGGGCTTGATCGCTCATCCCACGTGCGCCACCAATGTCCTTGAGTCGGCGCTGCAGTTCACCGGATTCCTCCATGTAACGTCCCAGGTGTTCTTGAGCCCTGTAAAAGTCAGAGAGCGGAACCGTTGTGGGAGCTTTGCCGGTTGTAGTTGCAGCTTCGTAAGCTGCCAGGGGGATCTGACCTGCGGGAGCTTGTATCGGAGTTGATTGCTGTGGGCGATGGGCAGCACCTTGGACTGTTGTTGCGTCCACGCGGTTGCCCGCTGCTGGCGGGGGAGTACCTCCTCCTAGAGCGAGTTGAGTTGCTCCTTCGGCTATTGCGTTTGCTTTGTTCTGTTCATACTTCTTACGCTCCATTTCGATCATTTTTTGCTCCGTGGCCCCTGCGGGCATCGGTTCGAACACCAAGGCCGCTGCAGCCGCGTGAGGACTAAGTTTCCACAGTTGCGCGTACCACTCAGCAGCCAACGCAGTGTTCAGCGCATCTTGTCCCTCCTTTGGCAGGAATTTCTCTGCAGCTGCGACCAGCAGACTATCTCGCACAAGGTTCAGTGCGTTAGCGCCCAAAGCACCTCGTTTTGTAGTCGCCCCTGTCCTAGTTAAAGGGTTTAAACCTTCGCGAACAATCGCCGGGGCGTTTCGATATTGCTTAAGCAGGGGCGCTACGACAGGGTTAGTCGTTGCCATTCGGACGACATTTCCGCCAAGCTGGGTTAACGGTTTAGTTATATTTTGAGCCCAGCTAGGTAGGTCCATCTTTTTTCTTTTAGTTTAACTGCTTTTACAGGTTCCACTGCCGAAGTCTTGACAGGCAGACCGCACGGGTCTATCCTTACGCGTGCCCTTGTTTCACAGCACTCGTGAAATCGTTTGTGGTTGCCGCCGTGGGCGCTTTGACGCTCTTAGCTGGATCCCCTGTTCTCGCTCAGTCCCACGCTTCTATTTGCACTCGGGACTACAACTCGTCTTTAAATCTGCGGAACGGTCCCAGCCGCAACAACTATGTGATCGCCTCTGTTCCTTCAGGGGATTACGTGCGTCTTATGAACTGGGTTTGGGGCGGCGACGGTCAGCGCTGGTGGCGTGTCGAGTACAATGGCCTGATCGGTTGGATGCGTGGCGACTACCTCTGCCGTTGAGCCATGAGCTTTCGACGTAATGCGGCGTATGTCGTTGGCGGTTTGGTTGCGTTTGTCGCTGCCAGCACGTTGATGGCGGTTTCGACCACCGTGGTTAATGCGCTCATACCGCAGAAAAAGACCGATCCTCCGGGGGAACTTCAAGAAACTTTGGAGGATAAAGGCAAGCGGTTAGCTGCCGAAGAGGCTGAGCGTAATAAGGCGGAGAAAAAGCCCACAGAGACAGAGGAGAAAGCTACGGAGACTTCCAACCAATCTCCGGAATCACCCACTGTCACTCAAAGTTCTGGTGAGCCTGCAGTAGTATCAAGTCCGCCGCCTCCGCCTCCTGCACCAGCTCCTGCTCGTGGCCCCGGAAATATGGGATACGAGCCTCAGTATTACCCGACTCCTTCTGCCGGTGGACCGGGGAACTTGAATTAATAACATGAAACTCAAAATGATCGCACTACTTTCTTCGAGTCTTGGAGTTGTTACTGCTCTCGGCGTACATTTTGTTGGTGAGCGGTTTCTTGCTCATCACAGCGGTAATCACGGCATACAAAATCAGGACATCGCGGAGATGATGTATGCGGATCCCACGTCTCCTGTGATCCTCAAAGTTGATCCCCAGATGCGGGGTCCTGCGTTTGATCGCGGTCCACTTAACCCGGATCGTCCGATTACCGGTCCTTATCGCGGCCCCACCCAGTCTTCTGCGTTTTTGCGGCTGATTAAAACGGGCGAACGGACCACAGCGAACGACCCCGTGTGGCAACTTCAGCTAGTAAAGGGTGACCAAGTCTTATCGACTCTCAATGCTGTTACCGGCCGCGCTGATCGTCAGCAACTCAATCGCCACACGAGTGGTAACAAGTCTCCTCTCCCTCAGGGCACTTATCGGGTTGATCGCCGGGAGATTGCTCGTGAAAGCTTTTCGGACCCCGAGTTAGGCAGTGGGTACTGGGTTCCTATTACGCCCATGTTTGCTACTGGTCGTTCAGCTTTAGGCTTCCATCACGACCCGAGTTGGGGGAAGAAAAACGGAGAAAGTGGGACGAGTGGTTGCATCGGACTTAGGACTGCTGAAGATACGATGACCCTCGTGGATTGGATCAAGCACTTTAATGTCCATAAACTTGTAGTTGTTTCTTAAAACTCATGGAAAAGCAAGAGCTTAAGCCAGAATTAGTAAAACAATGGCTACTAGAGTATTACGGAAGTGATCTTGGTGAACTGAGTCCTGAGGATATGTACCTCGCTAGGTGCGCTGCTCAATGGGGCTACGAGCAGCACGAAAGGGAGCTGCTCGATGCCATGCACTCCTTAGTGCCGCAGCCATACGAACCTGAGGCCGAGTAGTCATTACCACTAATCACCCATGACACAACAACATCCCATCACCCCACCGCCGGAGCTAATTGAAGACTGGATAGAGATTGCCAAACCTGAACCGTGGAAGCGCCCACCTGATCCGAACGTACTTTGTACGCTTGCCGCCCAATGGGGCGCAGACCAGGAGCTGGAGGCGTGCTGTGAGTGGCTGGATTGTGAAGGCTGGTCCGGCGAATCAAGGCAACTCCGCGCCGCTCGTCGCCCCAAGCCGCCGAGCTTGAAGGAGAAAGGCATGAAGTCCTTAGATAATGTAATTGATTGCATTAAGTCATTAGTATCAGGTGCCAGTGTCGATGGCGAAGACATCCAAAACATCCGCCGCGCCCTTGAACAACTGCCCGACAACGAGTAGTCGCTTTCACTAATCAACATGACACAACAACATCCCATCACCCCGTCTAACCTTTCACCACAAGCCTGGGCTGTATTAGAGGCAGCCTATCAAGCACCTGACGGTAGGAACGCCACTCGCCAATGCGTTGCAGCCGCCCTGCGAGCTGCTGCGAATGAATTGGGCTATCGCATCATTTTCGACGATGGTGAGACTGAGTACAGGATTGATGTCACTGATCTGCTAGCCATCGCCGACGAGCTTGAAACCCAGTAGTCGCTTCCACTAACACCTTGAACATTGCTCAAATGGATTCCGCCTCTATAGGATCAATCGAAGTGATGCCAACTGATTTTGCATTGGCTTATAGCGTTCTTTCTAGACGCATGGCCGCCATTGATGCAATTTTGAGTAGCGGTCAATGGACAGAGCACCGCCTCAGGGAAGTGCGGTCTCAAGTGGATGCAGCGATGACAGCGATTGAACAGATTGAGACTGTTCGGTTTGTTGTCAAGCCCTAGTAGTCACCTTCACTAATCACCATGTGGGACCTTAGATTTCTCGATTTAGCTAAGCACATAGCCCAATGGAGTAAGGATCCCTCCACTCAGGTTGGTGCTGTCTGTGTTCGGGATCGGCGCGTTCTTGCCACGGGTTACAACGGATTCCCGAAAGCCATCGCGGATTTGCCTGGGCGTCTCAACAATCGAAATGAGAAGTTGTTGCGCACGGTACACGCTGAGGCGAACATAGTCGCACAGGCGGCTAAAAACGGAATTTCCTTGCAGGGTTCCACGGTCTATGTTTGGCCGTTTCTACCCTGTAGTTCTTGCTGTACACTGCTGATCCAGGCGGGAATCAAACGCGTGGTTTCGATCAACGCGCCGATTCCTGATCGCTGGGCACTGAGCTTTGAAACATCAAAGCAAATGTTTAAAGAATCTTCAGTTGAATTGGTTTTGATCGATGTCGCAGACCAAGATCGAGATTGATTATTCGTTTTTTAACGGAAAAACAGTATTAGTTACAGGTGGCGCAGGGTTCATCGGGTCGGCTGTAGTCAGGCGGCTACAGCTAAAAAGCTCGTGTACCGTTGCGGTTATCGACAAATTCGGGCACGGTAGTGCTACCGATTCGTTTGTGCTGCACGAACGTAAGGGGGATGTTCGGGTACACAAGCTGGATTTGACCGATGAGACAGGTGTTGGTCTTGTTTGCCAGTATTTAAAACCTACAGTTTTTATCCATTTGGCGGCTGAGAGCCATGTGGATCGGTCGATATCTGGGCCACGTGCGTTTATCGAGAGCAACGTGGTGGGCACGTACTCGATTTTGGAGTCAGCACTTCGGACTTACAATTCCTTACCTAGTAAGGAGAAGGAAGATTTTAGGTTCCATCATGTGTCTACGGATGAGGTTTTTGGGTCTCTGAATGAGACTGGCGTGTTCTGCGAGACAACTCCGTATGCGCCGAACTCGCCCTACTCGGCAACCAAGGCGGCCAGCGACCATCTTGTTCGAGCGTGGCATAAAACGTACGGGCTACCTGTAACAATCACGAACTGTTCCAACAACTACGGGCCTTGGCAGGATGCTGAGAAGTTCGTGCCCACGGTGATCGAGGGTATCTTGAGTAACGTTCCCGTGCCTATTTATGGGGATGGGTCCAACGTTCGGGATTGGTTGTATGTTGAGGATCACGTTGACGCGATTTTGCTGGCGATAACTAAGGGTAAAAACGGGGAGTCGTACTGCATTGGCGGCGGCACGGAGCTCACGAATATCGAGATGTGTTGGGCGGTCAGTGCTGCGGTGCGCGGTATCGGGATTGATGAAAGTGTGATGTTTACGTTTGTCAATGACCGAGCTGGGCACGACCAGCGTTATGCGATTGATGGGTCTAAGGCTGAGACTGAGCTTGGTTGGTATCCGCAGACGCCTCTAGAGGATGGATTGAAAACCACCGTGGATTGGTACGCCCGGCGTAGCGAACACAAGCTTCATCTTTAAACTAAGGTGACTTGATCGTGCGGGCCACGCGATGATGGACGGTGTTGAGTTCCCTGAGACTGAAACTGTGTCGTTGGAAGACGGCTGTGTTCAGGTCAGGGTTGGGGACCAGAGCGGGGTCGTCAGCTCGTTTCATCTGGTCGAACCCAAGGCCAATCAACTACGAACCGCGTGGCTCCGAGAGCGGGGTGACCTTAGTTAGGGGGGACAAGCGTGGAGTAAAAACGGCGTTCTCCGTGCTCCAGACGCAAGTCGGTTTTTAACTTCGGATAGTGTTAATATATTGCTAGATCTTAGTTTTAATTTTGTCCACAGTAGACCGCAACTTTGAGTTGGCGAAGGCCACTCCTTCAGATATTAACGAGCATTTGCCACTGCTGTTCGATTTGGCGAAACAGTGCGACAGCGTGGTTGAACTTGGCGTTCGAACTGCTGTTAGTAGCACCGCTTTAATAGCGGCCCGACCTAAGGAGTTGGTTAGTTACGATATTGTGTTGCTGCCTGAAGCACTCTCCATTTTTGACGCGGGTGTTGCTGAGGGTATTAACTGCGGTTTGATCCAAGCCAGCTCCTTTGATATCGAGCTGCCGGAGGTGGATTTTATCTTCATCGATACGGATCACACGTACGATTGCTTGTCGAAAGAACTGAGCCTGCACGGCAATAAGGCTCGTAAGTTCCTGGCTTTCCACGACACTGTTTCGTGTGCAGGGCAATTGATGCCCGCGATTAACGAGTTCCGAGAAGCTAATCCTGAGTGGACGGTTCATTCGGACTGTCGGAATAACAACGGTCTTCTGGTTCTGTCTCGCTGAGTTTTGTTATGGATTCGATTCCGGTTATTGGTACAGCGGTTGTTAACGCACCGCATTGGGTTTATCGCCTTTTCTATAGCATCGATTATCCCGTAGATACCTTTGTTGTTTTTAATAACAACGGTAGGGATCAGATTACAAAGGAACTTGACCTGCTGAAGGAGGTTCCTCATAAGTATGTGAGGCGCGTTGTGGTTTGCCACATGCCTTCCAACATCGGGTGTTCCGGGGCTTGGAACCTAATTATCAAGTCCTACATGAACGCTCCTTACTGGATCATAACGAACCACGACGTAATGTATACGCCTGGGTTCCTGGAGCGCATGGTTACGCACGCGCAAGATGCGGAAACAGGCGTGGTCCATGGGCAGGACGGTGGATGGGACGTGTTCCTACTGAAGGACTGGGTGGTACAGCATTACGGTCTGTTCGATGAGAATTTATATCCTGCGTACTGTGAGGATATGGATTACGGTATGCGCTTTAAGCATAAGGAGCTTAAACGAGAGATGTCCGTTGGCGTTCCTTATTACCACGGTGAATTGGCGGGGAGCTACACGGATGGTTCGCAAACTTGGCGCAGTGAACCTGAGTTAGCTCAGAAGATTCATATTGCGCACGAGATGAACAAGCATTATCTCCACGCGAAATGGAGCCCCGCGTGGCAGAACCATATTGAAGGTGACGTTTACTCCTGTCCGTTTAACAACACCGCTTTACCTTTAGATTTCACTACGTATGACTTGGAATTTGTCAGACGTAAGAATTTGGGCTTCTGATGGACGACTTCCCTTGTACTGGTTGTAGCGCGTGCTGTCGCGTTATTGGTCAGGTTCTCAGTCTTAATCCGGATGATTGTCACCCGGTCTTGGGTGACGCCATTGAGCGCTTTCCGTACAAACCGAATTTAAACGGCGTCTGCGAGAAGCTTGTGGACAATAAGTGTTCTGTTTATCATAATCGTCCGCTTCTATGTAATGTAAAACTTTTAGGTGAACTTATGGATGTAGATCAATCTAAGTGGTATAGCCAGAATATAAAAGCATGTAATGCTCTTATTGATTCCCTACAATTAGACCCTAGTTACAAAATTGACGAGTTTTAATTAAACTTATACATCAGCATATTAATACTGGAATGCCGTTTTACTCCTCTCATACTCGGTGCGGGAAGCTTATTAATACCCTTAAGTCGGTTATCGATTCGTACGGAATATCTTCGTTTCGTCTAAGCAAAATGAGTAGTTTATCTCCTACTACTACACGTAAAATCTATTATGATGAGACTTATATACCGTCACCTGATGTCTTAGAACGTATCTGCTTAGTGTTAGACGTTGAGCCTGGCGATATTTTGAAGATTTCGTCTAAGATGGACTCATCAGTAGTGGTGTGTTCTGGTGTTTAGTCCGCAAGATTATGAGTTCGCAGCTCGCGTAGTCGGACTCCCGGTTCCCCAAACTCCGGCTGAGCGTGCTGTGGCAGCACCCATGGTTGCTCAGATTCTTCGGAATTTTCATCGAGCCGCTCCCCCTATGCCGGGGCATGACGATCCCAGCGGTATGAATACCGGCGCTACGCGCTCCTTAAACACTTACCCTGATGTTCGTCAACCCGAGGCACGAGTTCAACTTGGTCGCCGTTTAGAAGCTGGCGTTGTTTCTCCTGACGATCAGGCTGAGTTGTATCGTCTGTTGGAGATCATCATGAGTGATCCCACGTTGGCTCAGATGTTTGCTGACTTTATTCAGAACATCGATGACGATGCGCTTGCTGGCGGTGAGTATCTGAGCCAGCAGCGTCCTCTGGAGTATGACTTGCCTAACTACGGTGGTCAGTATTCTGTTCTGAATGCTCCTACTTCTAGCACCATTCCCGCTTCTGTTCGTTACCAAGAGTTGGGTTGATGGATCGGCGTCAGCAACTGTTTGATCAAGACGTTCGGAAAACTGCTCCGGCTCTTGATCCCGTGTCCTTTCTGGACATGTACGTTCAATCTAACTTCCCGCAAACAGCTGCTTTAGCTTCGGAGGAGCAACGTCAGCGCGGCGTGGCCCCGCAAATGGAAGTTAAAGATGTAAACTTACAGAAGAAGATACCTTCTGGTACTCAATTCGACCGCCCCCAAGTGAGTTGATATGGCTCTTCCTTTTGCTGGTTTAATGGGCGGCGCAGCTAAGGCCACGGGTGGCGCTGTAGCTGCAGATTTAATTATTAATCTTGCCCAGAAACTTGTTGGGGCGGGTTTTAGTCAAGAGCAAGCGATTCAGCTTTTAAGTAATCCTCAGACGATGCGAGCTCTTGCTGGGCAGCCTGAGGATAACGCCATGGGCGGAATTGCTTCGTGGGCAGGTGATATTTCTAAGATGGCTGCTGGCGGCGCCATTCAAAGTGCTACGGCACCTGCTGGTTCGATTGATGCCGGTATCAGCAGCAAATACTTTATCTCTCCCTCTTTGGGGATGGAGTACGAGCTGAAGTCGGCTCCCGAACAGTTCCGCAGGTCCTTACTGCAGAAGTTTGGTGTTGATATCCCTGATCTCGCCTCTCAGGAAGAGCTGTTAGCTCAAGCTGAGCGTCGCAACTTGGAGATGGCTGAGAGTCTCACCGAACGTGAGATTGCCAAGATCCGCGCTCAGCGTGAATACGACGTTATTAATCAGGCTCTTCAGTCTGAGGCTCAGATTCGTCAACAGCAAGTTAAATCGCTGGGTGAAGTTCAGAGCCAGCGTGTTCAATCTGGTTACGATTACGCTAAGAATATTCTGCAATCTGCCATCAATAACGTTTACGAACGAGCCAAGTTAGAAAATAGTCCTGTGCTGCAAGAAATTGCTAAAGTACAGTGAGGAGCTCATAAGTTATGTCTGACGGTTTTTTACAGTCTCCTTCTAACTTAGAGAACTTCTTATTGTCTAATCCTTTTACGGCTCCTATTGGGGTTGCCTCTAAGTTATTTTCGGGTACTTCCGAAGCTAAGCAGGAGACTCCTCAAGAGAAAGCCCTGCGTTTATCTCAACAGCGCAAGCGTGGGCAGGAAGCTGTTTTAGGGGGTAAGAACGTATATTGGGATGACGCCGCAAAACAATGGCGTGAATTAAAGCCATTCTATGAGCGTTACGGTACTCCTCCTGGAGTCTCGGCTGCTGAATTAGATGCAGCTATGCCTAAAGGTACTAGCGGGTCTACCACTGGTTCCGATACAACCGGTGGTTTAGAGACCGGAGAGCCTCCTGTAAAACCTGAACTTCCTGAGACGAAAGGACCTAAGGAAGGTACGGAACCGGTTGTAAAATCGGCTGAGGATAAGCTCGAAGAAATCTTGAGGCGTTTCCCTGAACTGGAACGCTTCCGGACTGAGCAGTTGATGAAGGCTAGTGTTTTAAATGCTGCCATCGCTCAAGAAGGTCGTAAAGAACTGACTCGCCGAGCTCTTGAGCAGGAGAATATTAAGGCGTGGCGCGATCTTGAAACCACGCGGCTTCAGACCCAGGCTCAACAGATGGGCGCTTTAGCCAGCGTGGCTTACCTGTCGCAACAACCTAATACCGGCACAATGCAGGCCCTAAACGAAGCCTTCAAGGGTGCTTATTCGCCCCTTCCCAGCCTTAAAGGAGGTTAATTAATATGGCTGCACCTTTAGCTGGTATCGGTGCTGTTCTCACTGGAGCAGGAGCGGCTGCCGGTGGGATCGGCAGTTTAATTGGGGGCATTCGTGGCGGAGGCACTCCAGCCGCAGACTACAGCGCTTTATATGCGTCTGAATTAGCTCCCGGTCAGACCCGTCTTTCTGTTGCTGGGCAAGAGTTAGCTCAGATGATGGCCCCGTATATTCGGGCTCTTAATTTTCAAACTAACGTTTTAGGTCAACAGGCATACGATCAGTTTTCTCAAGCCATCTCTAAGGAGCAGATGCAGTCCGGCTTGCAAGCCGGTATTGCTTCTCAGTACGCCAGCAGCGTAATCGGTAATCAGGATCTCGCTGCTAAGGCTCGGACTTCAACCGAGTTGCTTGGGCCGGAGACCGCAGCAAACTTAACTAAGCTGTACGCTCAGGGTGTTAGCGACCTTCAGAAGACTGGTTTAGCTGGTGAGACCACGCTGCTGAATCCCACTGCGCAGGCTCAGGCCACTGCTGGTCTGCAGGCTAACTTAGCCCGCAATCAACTTGCTTCGGATATCTCCAAGACCAACTTGGACATCTCAAAGATGCAGGAAGATACCCGCAATAAGCTTGCGTTACAGCGTGGGCAAGTAGAGGGTCAGCTTGCGTTGAAACGTTTCGGGGCTGGTTTAGCCTTAGCGGGACAGCGGTCCTTCGCATGATTAAATCGACAATCGGCTGCTCCGACACGGTTGCGGAGTGGCTTGCGTCTCTGGATAAATCCCAGAAGGACGCGTTTGTTCACTATGCGAAAAATTCGGCTAGTGATATTGAAGCTTATTTGTACGCTAGGTTTCTATCCCCAGGCTATGGCGGTAGTATAAGCGATCTAACTGCTTGGGTGCAGGAGAAATACCCTAAAGAAGATTTACGTAAAATCTTATTAATAGAGATTGACAGTCTCCAAACAGACATTAAGAATGTTAGAGACATGACGTTGACGGGGATGTTAGATCATGCTACAGCAGCTACTAAGATCTCCGCTCTTCAGAAAGAACTCCGTTCCCACATCCAGTCTGTTCGGGCTATTACTGACGGTTTGGATCGACGCGGTTTACTACTTGCCGGCGCCGACCGTTGTCTGCGGGAACTTATGCAGACATTGGATGGACAGCCGACCATCCAGGCTTTATTGGACGACGCCTCAATCCTGGTGTGGTCGACTCTGGAACGTGAAGAAAAGAGTTAATTGACTCTTTTTAAGCGTCGCATGATGTTTTCTAAGGGGGTCCTAAAGATTCCCATGAAAGCATCGTTTACCCCCAGCGACATAACCAAATCGGTGCCCTCAACATACGCGCCGAACGGCAAGATTACAGCAGGTTGAGTGGAAAGTGGATTCCCTGCGTAATCCGTCCACTGGATTAACTTGTCGTTTAACGACCCCGTAAACAGCGGGTTTTCATCGACATAGAGGATCTCCTTGAAATCCTTACTCGCGATGTAGCTACCTAGGTGATAAATCAAATAGTTCTGACCCGAATCGCTGCGGGTCATGTGCTTCCAGTGATAAAACACCAGATGGCCGTAACCCAGATCAATAGGGGCAGTGGAGTTAAAGGTTGGGCACCCTTTACTGACCTGTTTAAGAGGCTCCGAGTCAGTCTCAATTCGAGGCAGTGATTCGCTCTCAATAACAAGAGGAACCGTGGAGTAAAGACAACTCAGCTGGTCCTTGTACGGGAAGAAGCACCAGTTTTTCTCTGGCTTCTCTTTATTTCTGTTTTCTCCAATTGGTGGGATTGCGGCGCTAACAGCCTCGCCGTTTTCATCCACGTAGCAAACGATAACTTTGGGGTTATCGAACAGATTTTTACCGCCTCGGTTATACCGACTCGCGTATGTGGAGGCGACAAACTGCACATATAGTTCGTCGTCCGGACCCACGAACAAGCGTGGATCCTCATAACTCAGTCGATGCGGTTTAGACCTTAACTTCTTTGTTCCGAGAATCGTTTCGTCATCAGCCAGCTGGCCGATGTAAATATCGGTGTTCCCGTTATTTAAGTAAAAGTAGTTGCGATCGTATCTAAAGCCAAAGGGCTCCGGTTGCGATCTCCACGCGATGAAGGTTTTATCCTTGTGTTGGATAATGCTGGGACTGAAGTTAGCTACAGCGTTATCCGGTAGCCCTTTGGTAATTCGAGTGAAGGTGCCGCCAAGGTTTTCGGCTTGACGGTAAACACTGGGAACTCCTTCTTCCTCCTGTTTAAGAGGAAACAGGCAATCACTGTAAGCGTGATAAAAACGGTGAGTTGTTTGCATGATCAAGCCAGGAGATCTTCGACAGCTTTGGAGAAACCTAGAGCGATATGTTCCCAGCGGTACTCTTTTCGTTGTGTTACCGCGTAGCACGAGTCGGCCACTTCTTTATAAGTGCTTTGGTCGTAATACAACTCGTTTAGCAGAGACACCATGTGATCGATACTGACCAACCCTCTTTCCACGCCGAGGTCTTTATCGGTCACCCACGAGGAGATGTCGGCAAGCATCCCAGCTTCATCCCAGATGTCAGCGCAGACAGTGTGGTTGGGGACAATCTGTGGTTTTCGGCAACTCGCATGTTCGAAACTAACCAACCCCCAACCTTCACCATCCGCTGTATTAATACCTACGTCGCAGGCGTTATAGATACGGTTAAGTACTTCGTCAGACGGAGCAGCAATATAGTTGATATTATGCGAGGTCATGACCAAGCGTTTGTGGTCATCGAGACCCTGCGCTGACATCTCCTTCTTAAACAGCGGAATAACATCCCAACCCAGATCTTTTGCACTCATGTGCAAATACAACATGGTGTCGGGTTTATCGACCGCGAATTTGGAGAAAGCTTTAATCGTTAGATCAATGCGCTTGCGGGGCTGGTTTCTATTGGCGTTTAATACGATGAATTTATCTTTAGGGAGTCCTAATTGATCTCGGGCTTCATCCCTGGGCATGGGTTTGAACCGGCCTGTGTCCACGCCATGTGGCAGAACACCTAGTCGCTTGGCTGGAACTTTCTGCTGGATGATGCGTTGAGCGCTATTGATGGTAAATGTGATGGCCATATCCCAGTAAGGGATATTGCGTAACATATCCGGCAAATAAGACTGACTATCTACCGGGAAGTAAACAATGAATTTAAATTTGTATTTTTCTTGAAGGAACTGAGCTTGTTCCCAAACCTGATTGGCGACCCAAATATCGTTTAGGCAGATATAAATATCTGGTCTTACCTTGTCGATAATCTCAGGGATACGCGGCAGACCGAATCGATCCGGGCAGTTGACGTTTGCCGCTGGGTAAATCTTGTACGGATAATCGTGTGGGTCGCCGCTGTAATTGATGCCTAATACGTGTACTTCATGGTCTTTACTCAGGTGCTCTAGTACACTATGTGTTACTCGACCAAATCCTGTATTACTACAAGCATCACCGTGCCAAAGAATCCTGGCCATTCAGATGTAGAATTTCAATACGGCTAATATAGCAACATTGTCAGCTTACTGATATGCCCAGTCGGGAAACCTTTGCCTATCGGCGCGGTGCTCAAATGCGGGCACTTCGGGCACAAGAGGATACATCAACAAACGTAGGAAGTATCTACTCTAAGGCGCGTGATGATTTTCATACGTTCTGTACTATTCTAGATAAACCCCCAGCAAAGCACATGCTGGAGTGGCACCAACATTTGATCACTGGAGAGTCGAATAAGTACCTGCTGGATATCGCTGGGCCAAATCTGGATATTCTTGCCCCACGGGGTTCGGCTAAATCCACGGTATTAAACCTATTTACCGCGTGGATTATAGGTAGGCACACAACTGCAAAGCTTCCTCTGCAGATCATCTATGTGTCTTATAACATCGCCACCGCAATCCCAAAGAGTCGGATTATTCGTCAAATTATTGATTCTTCGGAGTACCGCAAGGTTTTCCCGCGTGTTCAGTTAAAAGCGGGTATGCAGTCAGATATTGGTTGGTCTATCGACTTTGATTTTGCAGGCATCCCCCGCGTGGGTGATGAAGAATTTACGTTGAGGGCGGCGGGTCTCCGAGGCTCGATTACTTCGAAACGTGCTCACCTCGTTATCGTTGATGACCCTATTAAATCCAGCGCAGATATTAAAAACCCGGCAATCCGGGACGAGATGAATAACAACTGGTCTTCAGTTATTGCGCCGATTATTTTCGAAGGTGGTCGTTCTATTTGTCTGGGTACTCGATTCCACCCGTTAGATATTCATAAGACTATGTTTGTGCCCTCTAAAGGGTGGAAGCAGGTTACACAAGAAGCTATTACGTATAACAACATGGGGGACCCGGTCAGTTATTGGCCTGAGCAATGGTCCACCGAATACCTATTGGGACAAAAAGAGTTAGATCCTGTTGCTTTTGCCTTCCAGTACCAACAACAACCTGTGATGACCTCTGATCTGGTTGTTTCACCGGATCTGTTAGTTAAAAGTGAAGTTGTTACAGAGTTCGATTCACTTGCTGTGGGCATCGACTTGTCCGCCAGTAAAAACGAAACGAGTGACTACACAGCATTTGTTCTTGGCGGCCGTCTAGGGGATAAGTACTACATCATCGATGCGCATCAGTGCCGGAGTATCGGCAACTTAGAGAAAATAGATTTGCTTTGTGACATGCTCTTGGAGTGGGGTATCCTCACCAAGCAAGATGATGTATTCTACCCAACATACTCTACGGTTACTCTCGTCGTTGAGTCTGTAGCGTACCAAGCTTCGTTAGCCGCTGACTTGCGGCGGGTTCTCATTAATGAAAGAGAACTGAGCAACTTACATATTCATGAGATTAAAGGATTTAGAGGGGATAAGATCGCACGATTCCGGGGAACTCTAGGTCTGTTGGAAAACAAAAAAGTGACTTTTAACAAATATCGTAAGTTCGACGCACTCTTCGACCAGCTGATTAACGTTGGTGCGACTGCGCACGACGACCTCTTGGACGCTTACGTTTGGTTGATCACGTTTTTACAGAAGCGTGGGAACTTCTCGATTGAGTACTGATAATGAATCAAAAAATCTGGGTTGCTATTACAGCCCACAACCCCCTCGGCAGACTTAATTCCCTTGTAAACGTAATTAGTCCTTACGAGAAGTATCCATTTGAAGTACATATTCGTATCTATATAAATTATGAAGCTCAAGATGATGTTGAACTACTAGAAAAACTTTTATCTGCCTTCGCAAAGTTAAAAATAGAGGTTGTCGTAGCTTCTCCTGGTTATGAAGGCTGGTATTTAACTTGGGCGCATAAAACTGATCTAGCTTTAGCTGTTTTAAATAAACAAGCAGACTTTTATATTTACCAAGAAAATGACATGGTTATACCGCTTAATAGTTTCAACTATTGGCTGCGGTGGAAACCAAGATTAAACCGAATGGGTTTCGAGCCCGGTTTTATTCGGTACGAAACGTATAACGGCCTTAAGGTCCCGTTTGATAATCACTATGTATATAGTCTAACAAAGGAGACACCCAGCATTTGGGGGGATAAAGGATTCAACGTAACGAAATTTTTGGTAATCGATCACGTTGTGCAGTTCTTTGTTCAGGTCGCTAGCCCGTATTACGGAGCGATGATCCTGGACCAGTCAGACGCAGATCGATACATCCGTTCAGACAGTTACGATCCGGAGAAAAGCTACCAAAAAGTTGGTATCCGTAACTGGCCTATCGCCGACCGCAGTTCGATGGGCTTAGCTTTTGAGGATATACCGGAAGGTCACGAGCACCGACGCTGCATTCCTTTAATTCGGGAACACGGTGTCTACAAACCTCATGAAGACTGCCTTTTAAAACACGATGATCTTAAGTACGCGCCCGAACTTCATGAGAAGTTGGGATACGTAATAGACTGTAATAAGATGTTCAGGCTCGGTTAATGGTCCCGCGTGGGGCAGAATTTGTAGCTGTCTGCTATATCCTTCGCGGTACACATACTTGCACAACAGTCAGGCGAGAGGATGCCTATAGACTGAGAGCCCACATCGAAGCTTCGAATGGAACCATCTACTGGTTCAATCCCGGTTGATCCTGCGGTTAAGCCTAATTATTACAGGAAGGACGGTTTAGAGTGTTACGATGCACAGAAAGCTTCTGTAGGTTTAGTTAAATTTCAAGGTTATTTAGAGTGCTGTATTTATAAGTATTTATGGCGCTGGGAAGATAAAAACGGAAAACAGGATCTGGAAAAAGCTGCTGAATATCTGGCTAAACTTATAGAAACACTCGATTGATATGGACGTTAGGGCTTTCGGTTCTGTTTACGGGCAAACAGCCTCACTTCCCTACGCGAGTGGTTTCGGTTGGGCACCCGCTGGCGGTCGTCAGAATTTTGCTGCCTGCCGCGCAATTTTTATTGAAGCTAAAGCTTCTGGCAGTAAAGATTATTTGTCTGTAGAGCTGTCAGACGCTCCAGGTCAGGTGTCCACAGCGATTAACTTAGAGGGTAATACTCTTATTCCTATTTCCTGTACCGCACTTGTTAGTGGTTCCGTCCAGGGTGTCTTCGTTCTCTACTAATGGCTGAGATCGCTAAGAAAAAAGACCCTGAAAAATGGGCAAGAGCGAAAGCTAAAGCACGAGCAAAACTCGGCGGACACAGTGCCCGTGCAATGCAATTAGCTACAAAGTACTATAAGGAAGCGGGCGGTCGTTACGAGGGTAAAAAATCCTCAGAGAATCGGCTAAGTCGCTGGTCCAAAGAGGATTGGCAGACTCGCGAAGAGTACGAAAAATCCAAAGATTGACATGGATCTAACCACGCTGATCTCCGCACTATCCGGTGGCGACAGTTATCGCGAAAAAAGCGGCCTGCCCGAGTTCGAGGACATTACCTCGTATATGTCTGCAAAAGTTGATCCTGATGTGATGCAGATGAAGGATCTACTTATTGCTAAAGCTCTGTCGGATAAACACCTGAAGGCTGGAGTTATTGACTGATGGCGGATTTAGCTCGCGAAAAAGGACGTACCGAACGGTATCTTCCCAGATCCGCGTGGGCAAGTCTGTCTGCTGAGGAACGCCGTGCAACTGATGAGAAAAAGAAGCGAGCTACTGCCGGTGATAAACCTGTGAATACTCAGGTTCCAAACACTCAGGCAGCTCGCGAAGCACGCCGCCGCGCTTCTGAGTACATTAAAAGTAAGAAATCGTAAATTAATGGATCCTTTTTCCCGCGCTGGTTCTTTCTTTTCGAAAGCATTTGATGAGCAGGCTAATGCCGCAAATCAACAGGTGAAAGCCCAGCGTACAGGTATGCAGGATGCTCGATATGACGCAGATCAGGACGGATACAGTTTTTCTGGACCAGTCCCACCGCAAGATGGGCCTTACGGGGATAATGAGAGCCCTGTTTCCGGCTCGCCTGACTTTCTGGAGTCGATGAAGTCGGATATGTTGGCTCAAGCTCGGGCAAAACGACGGGCGGAGACCCCTACTATCGCTGCTCGCGCGGGGAACGGCATCAATACAGCAGTTCGGTACTAACATAGTGGCAGTTGACTGCCTGCCGTGCTGTTTGATTGTTTCCTTTATTTTGATGAGAAAGAGCTTTTAGAGCTCCGTATCAATATCCTTAAAGATATTGTAGATGGTTTTATAATTACAGATGCAAATAGGACGTTCAAAGGCGATCCTAAGCCTTTTACGTGCGTAGATACTATCCGTGAACTGGGTCTTCCTGAGGACAAAATCCAAGTTTTACACGTCGAATTACCTTCGAAAGAGGAAATTCCAAACCCGTGGGCACGAGAGTACGCTCAACGGGACGCTCTAGCGGTCGGAATGAGGATGACACCGCCCGATTCGGTGTTTTTCTTCAGTGATGTTGACGAAATACCCAAACCTGATGCCTTATTAGAGGCTGCGCGTCTTGCTCAGTTGTCACCGGAGCGTTGTTTCCGTCTTTCGATGCCTATGTTTTACGGTCGGGCAGATTTACGCGTCGTTGATCCAGAGCAAAACGATAAAAAACCGCCTACAAACTGGGTTTGCGGCACAATCGTGCTGCACGATCACTTAGATCAAACACTTTCGCAGATTCGCCGTAATCCAAACGATGTTGTTTACGGTAATTGCGACGCTGGTTGGCATTTCAGCTGGATGGGTGACGCTGCACGTATGAAGCGTAAGGTCACTTCCTTCTCTCACTGTTATGACGACATCCCTAATGCTGTTGCCCCGGCTTATAGCCAGGAAATGTTGGATCATTTAGACGCGTATAAGCCCACGGCGGGTGGTAACGATCCGTTAGGGCGTACTGATCACATTCTTATTGATTATCCCCATGAGCTTTTGCCTTCTGAGCTGTTTAAAATAGAGCGAGTGAAGAATTATCTGCTGCCCGATGTCTAAAGGTATGCCTGAGGGCCTTCGTAAGCACTTCGAAGAGAAAGAAGGTAAGGAGGGTAAGAAAGAAGAGCATAAGGAAGCTCTACGTAAGGCCCGCAGAGCTAAGATGAAGCGTCGCGCAGAGAAGGAAGCCCCTAAAAGCTGATTTAAACTACCAGAAAGGGAACAACCCTAATGCCGGCTGATAATCTCAGCGTTCGTCAACGTTTTAACGAGATCCTGGAGGCTTCACGCACCCAGGATCGTTCTAAGCAGTCGGCCACCATGGTCGTTTTGAGTCATCTGCAGCAAATGACGCTGTTGATGATGAAAAAGGGCCTGTTTTTTTACTGCGAACAAGACACCTATAAAGCCCGGACCAAATTTTTAACGGATTTACTCGATTTAAATAAGATCGACATCCGTTTTCCGTCGATTATCCGGAATTTTTTGATCGACGGCTGTGGATTGTTCTATTTCCGCCCTGATCCAAAACTAAAGTATCAAATCTACTTCTTCTCTAAAAATCAATATCGTGTTTATCACGATATAAATGGGAATATTGAGGAAGTCGTAATTATTTACAGTTATAAGGTACGTAATTCGTCCTTAGGTCTGCCTGCCGATACTTATGGGCAAAATAAGCGGTACGTCAGACTCTCGATAACTGCTGAAACCATTTCAGAGTTTGAAGCGAATACAGAGCTTAGTTTTGAGTTAGACCCTGGCACGGTTTTAACACCTAAAAGCCGTAAACCCAATACGCTCGGATTTATCCCCGCTGTTGAGGTTTTAAACAAACCTAATTCCAGCGGTACTGAGGGAGAAGGCGAATTTGAGGCGTTCATGGAGCAGATTGTGCTTCATGATCAGATGATGACGAATATTGCCAAGAATATTGAGTTTTTTGGCAATCCCACGCTGATTAGTTCGCGTCCCCGTAGCGATCTGGTGGAAGCATCGGACGCTGACCGGAACTTCCGGCCCACCATCAGTAGTCAGAGCGGATTTGCCGGATTAGATACACCGTCAACTCGTGTATCCGATCCATTTGGAGCGAGCTCTGCTCTGGGCGGACTTCGAGTTCCTCGCGTTATCGCCAACGTCGAGCCTACAGATCGTGTGGGCTACATGACGCCCGACCCCGTTAACGGGGATATGAATCGATACGCACTTCTCTTAAGAGAGGAAATACGTACAGCTTTAGGTGGCGTTGACGAGATTTCTGTCTCAGCTGGTGCTACCGCAACTGAAATTAAAGGCTTAATGGGTCGTGCTCAAGCAACGGCCCTGCGGAAAAACAAGAGTTTCTTAACTTACGGTTTCTGCCGCCTCTTGGAGATGATTATTTATCACCAGGAGATTATTTTCCGCGAAAGTTTCATCCAAGTTATGGGGCTTACACCCCCTAAAGAACCTAAAGAGCAAACTGAAGAATCTGTTGCTAAGTACCAAAAGAGACTCACTAAGTACGAGTCTGATGTTGACTTAGCTATTCAAACCGCTGTAACTGAAAACAAAGTCCCACGTGGCGTTTACGGCCTTCCGCCTGACGGAGATCGTAACGTTACATATCGCTTTCAAGGCGATGTTTACGAAGATACTGCGTACGACATCAACCAAAAATCTATCGTCGTTCGAAATCTTCAAGAGTTGGGTGTTGATTCTGTAGAGGCTCTGAAGTATCTGTTCCCGGATAAAACCGATTCAGAACGTGCCGAGATGCTGAAGGGTTTTCCCTTCAGAATGATTCAACAAACCCAGGGCGCTTTCCAGCAATTTCTACTATTATTGAATCAGATGTTGCAAGCGCCACATCCACTTGCGCCGAATCAACCGCTTGCGGCTGACCCTCGGCTAAACATAACGCCCTTGCTCTATAGGACGTTTGACCACCTTGCGCAAGAACTGACTTACTCGGGCAGCTATGAGCCAGCAGATCCCAGCTTCGATCCCGAGCCCGGTATCCCCGGCGGTAGCAGCCCCGCAGGCGGCGCCCTCGGCGGATATGGGCTCAACAGCCTACCCGCAGTGGGTAGCAACTACCCAGGCGGCACCTTCGGCAGCTATGCCCCAAGTGCAGTCGCCGGCAACACAGGCTTCGGTCCCTTCTACCAACAGCCAGTACAGCCAGTCTCCGTCAACGTCCTCCCCGTCCAACCCGTGGGAAGCGGCGATGAGCAGCTTGGAGCGGGTGGTCTCCCGTATCTCTCCGTCCCCCAGCCAGACAGCGTCGTATCAGCAGAGCCCGGTGGCGCTGCAGGATACTCAACTCAGCAGTCTGCCTTCACAGGCCCAACAGCCTTGGGCTTACCAGGCACCCCAGGCTCCGCTGATCTCGTCCAACAACGGGTATACAACCCAGACTTCTTATCCGACTTCTACGGAGCAACAAGCTCCGCAGCTAAGCCAAGAAACCGCCGCCGTCGTTAATCACTTCGGCATCGAGGCTCCTGGAATCCTCAATCAGTACTCCGTTACTCTTGAGGATGCTCTGATTCAACAGCACACCGTGCTGGAGAACGTGGCTAGCCGCGCCATGGCCATGGAGCAGATTCTGACTGATCCCGATCAGCTTGCTGATTACACCAACCGGTTCTTCACCGAGGTGTACCCCGTGGACGAAGCAGCTCCTGTTCAGGAGAATGCTTATCAACCCCGTTACGATCAGATGCCCGCCGTTCCCGCTTCGGCTGGCACCGGCACTCCCACTGGTGATCCCCAAATCCAATGGGAAGGTTTCAGCAACGTGATGAACCAGAACCCTGAGCAAGCTTGGCGTGTTCTGTCTCAAATGAGTCCTGAGGCATTCCGCTCCAAACTCTTGTTCCTGGACGGCAACTGATCTATAGTTTGTCCGCTCCGGTGGATAAGGGACACGCCCTCGTCTTTACAGACGGGGGTTTTTTATTGGTAAACTCAATTAGAGACATTTAAAACTATGCCTTTTAAATCGGAGGCACAGCGCCGCAAATTTTATGCGATGGAAGCTCGGGGCGAGATCTCGAAAGCAAAAGTCGCTGAGTATGAAAAAGAAACTAAGGGCAACCTCCCTGAGCGGGTAAAGGCGAAGCGTAAAGCTAAGAAGTACACTGAGAGTAAGCGTAAGAGCTCCAATGCCTAACTCTCTGGGTCGTCGTCAAGTTCAAGTTTCTACTTCAGCTGAAGTTGAGACCTTAAAAAAAGAACTTGCAGAACTTAAAGCTCTTTATCGCACCGATATGGCCAATATCAGTGCTGATATGAGTCACCTGAATTCTCAGCTTACTCCTGCAGCTAATACAGAAAGTTAAAACTTAGACTGGGTATAAGCGCATATCCGCCGTGACTTATACCCCACTTTCTAATTACAAGTACGACTCAGGCCCTCATCGGATTCAAAGTGGTCCGAATTATGAGGGCTTTGTTGTTGTCGCTTCTGGTATTAATGATCTCGGAGCCGATCTCGGTGTAATTACTCCGGGAGCACCTAACAGCGGGTTGTGGTATCAGACAGACGATTGGAGGTCTGTACCAAGAGCTGTTTCCGGTTATTGGACTGATTACACGCACGATGTAGCCTACGAGCCCAGTGGAGCTCTAGATGCTTACGTTGGATATCGTTCGATTAGCTCCACAACCGTTGCTGGTGTAAAAACTCAAACTGCGACTACACCGGATTACGGGGTTCGTAACGCGGGTAAATACCTTTATTACGGTGGAGGCGCCCCTGACGGTCAGGTTTACACGCCGTTCAATACTCCTGATAGCAATTCGGCTGCGGAGGGATATACCGGCGGTGGCGTTACCCACCGTAACTATGAGGGTGCGATATTAACGAATGATCTTGGGAGTCAGGGCACAGCTAATAGGGCTGAATGGCGATATAACCCCCCGGTATATTGCAAAACTTACACTGAGACTGTTCGTTCTCAAGCTCCGGGATTGATGTCCACGCCCCTCCGGTTTATATACCGGGGCGGTTCTACACGGTATGTATCCAATTACGGTTCTGTTTACTACCAGATCCCTGAGAGCGTGCGTGGCCTTATCCGTCCCTTTAGCACGTCAGTTAACGTCGGCAATCAGCCGCAGGTTTAACGCTAAGAATGCGACAAAATAGATCGCTTTTAACGTCTTTTAGTTATAAACTACACTTGTAGTTTCCGGAGAAATCGGCAGTGTTTGTCGATAATGATTTCCCGAAGCTTCTCGGCGCCGAACTTTACCGTCCGCACCCCGCGTACGTTGTAGAGATGGCAGCAGAACCTGTGGTCGTTCATGACTTCAGTAAGCAGCCAGGCCAGACTGTACAGTTAGATCGTTACAGGTTCTGGGGCAATCCGGGAAGCAAAGAGTCACGTGAGCGTACTGCTGAGCAGACCATTGGTACTGCTAACAGCCGTAATATCGTGAAGGACAAGGTTCTCGTGACTCTTCGCGAGTATACCGGTCCTGCCGACCCGACTGATCCTACCCAGCCCAGCACCTTCAAGATTGCTCGCGAGACTCTGATCACCGCGCAGCGTCTTCTGCTGGATACCGGCAACCTGACTGCCTTCCACCAGTCCATCGGTTCGCTGACCCTGCTTGACGACTATCGTCGTTGGCGCGACCGGGTGTTCATCAACGAACTCCTGAAAGCTGTTTCCAAGGGCCAGGCTTCCGACAGCCAAGGTGGTTACTACTACCCCGGCGATCTCGCTGTTGGTAGCCTCACCTATGCCAACGCCGAGCAAGCTAAGTTCGACGTTAAGGACGACCTGCTGCGCGTGGTGAAGAGCCTGCGTAAGCGTAACGTCCCCACCTACCAGGACGGTTTCTATCGCTGCGTTTGCGATCCTACCTTCCTGATGCACCTGCGTCAGAACAGCGACTTCCGTGAAGTTGCTCGTTACCCTGGCAACGGGCAGATCAACCCGCTCATGTCGGCGATGCAGCCTAACGCTGCTATCTACATGGGTCAGGGCTTCGGTCAAGCCACCTTCGTGGCTGGTGAGCCGATCATGCCCACCGGTTTCGTGTTTGAAGGCGTTCGATTCTTCGAGTCGACCAACATGCCTTCTCAGAACGCAACCGCCACCATCGCAGGTACTTCGAAGTCCTACGAAACCGCGATTGGTATGTTCTTTGGTCCCCAGAGCGTGGGCGTCGGTATCGGCGGCAACAACGCTCAGGTGCTCCTGAACAACAACGACGACTTCAGCCGTTTCATCATGATGATTTGGAGCCTGTACGCAGGTTTCGAACTCCTGAATGCTGATTTCGCCACCATCGCTTACTCCTTTAACGCTTGAGGAGGTAACTAACGATGGCAATTAATCCTGCACAGATCTCCGTTTCGAAGATCTACCCCGGTAACTACACCAACGTTCTCCGGTACTGGCACGAGTCCAAGTCTGTCGATTTTCTTAACGAAAACGGCACAGCTGAGACTCTGGCTAATCAGCCCGTTGGCGGCCCTGTTGGCGTTATCTTCCGTCCTGGTTGGATCGCTCAGCAAGCTGTCGGCTATGTCGACCTGTCGTACCAAGCTCTTGGCTCTGTCAACCAGCTTGAGTACTACACCACCCCTTGGGGTTCCGGTCTGAACGGCGATAACAAGGCGTTCACCTCCGGCGATGTGATCATTCCTTCGCCTGATTACCACAAGGACATTCGTGCCGATATCGCTAACGGCATTACTGTTCCTTCCGGTGCTTATGTGTACCGTGTGGGCCTCCGTCTCGACGGCGGCGATGTGGTGAACAGCGGTGTTGGCGGTGCTTCGGCTACCCCCACCCTGGGTCTCGGCCCCGCCCTCGGCGTTGGTCTGACCACTGCCCCCACCCCCAGCGGCTTCTTCGCCACTGTGGCCGGTTCGAACAACCGTATCGAAAACGGTTCGTTCAACTCCAGCAACGCCTGGAATGCGGCAAACATGCATGTGGTGACTGCCGACACCACCTACAAGCTGTACACCGTGGGCAACCTCGGTGGCGCTGCTGCCTCTGGCCTGGCTCAGGCTTCCGGTGTGTACGATCCTCGTGCAAAAGCCGGCAAGCTGTCTGGCAAGAACAAGGCTCTCGCTCTGTGCGAAGTGTGCTGGCTTATCCCCGATGAGCCGCCCAAGCGCGACGATGTGGCCCTGCAGCCTGGCGGTGTGGTGGAATCCAGCATCTACACCTCGACCAGCCCTTCCTGATATACTCAGGACGCGAACCAAGGGTCTCTACCCCCTCTTCGGAGGGGGTTTTTTATTTGCGTGTAGCTATACTGAGTGTCGATAACTGCTCACATAATGCCAGTCGCAGAAATGAAGGAGTACACCTACACCCCTAACGGGGTCAAAGTGTCTGTAATCAGTGTTCACGATGACGGTGAATACTTTATGGTTAAGTCCGTGACCACGGGCAAAATCTTCTTCGCTCATAAAAATCAGATTGCTGAACGAGAGTTAGAGCCTGAGACGGCAGAAAAAACACCAAAGCAACGCCGTGGACGCACAATTGCTAAACCTGAAGTCCCTGCTTTTAATCGGGTAAATATCAACAGTGCTCCCCCTGAGTTGCTTACTCAGGTTCTAAAGGGAGTTGGCATGAAGACTGCGGTTCAAATTAAAGAACTTCAACAGTCCATGCCAGGTGAGCGTTTCTCCAAGCTGGATCAGCTTAAGGAGATCAAGCATGTTGATTGGGACACTGTTCTTGCTGACGATCACGTATACGTAGAGTGACACAAAGGACAGCTCTAGAATGTGAGTATCTGGGGCTTTATTCGTGTCGACCATACTGACCTCTCAGCTCGAACAGATCGAACGGTATCTGGTTGAGCAAGGGGTCATTTTTAATACGCAAATAACTGATGCCACTAAGCGTGAGGTTGTTTACGCAGCGGTAAATCAGTTAACGCGTAACGGGTTTGAAGTCGATAGTTATGCTCTCTGTCAGTACGACTTTGATCGCGCTTGTTATCACTTAAATTACAACATAGCTTCCGTCAGTCCTGCTGATTACGCTCGGCTTTTGGAGGCTTGTAACAATATTCCCAGCGAGTTTTATTACACCAAAATTGTCGAGCAGATTCAGCGGTGTGAAGTTGCTGAACCTTTGTGTGAGCTAGCTAATGGTCGTGCCACAAACCGGCAAGAAACCATCCTAGGTGAAGGCACGGAAGTACTAAATCGCTCTATTACAATCCAAGACAAACGAGTTGTTGCTCGTATCTGGCGGGAAAATTATCTGTATGAGTGTGATCGTTTATCTAATATTCTCCATGTCGTTAACTATAAAGATCCTTTAATTGCGTCCTCTCGTTTTATCGAAACTGAAGGAGATTTTATTCAGGGTTATCCTGGTCCCCCTAACCCTGCGTTAGCAGATGATCTGTATTTTTCGACAGCGTGGCGCTGAGTAGAATATTTATATCCGAGGGTTAAGGTGTGGCGGATTTAACGACACAGGAGTTAGAGCAAATCCAGAGCTACTTAGCTCAGCAGGGTATTGTATTTCAACCGGATACGGTTGATACAACAAAGCGTGAAATTGTATATGCAGCTATAAATCAGTTAGCCAGAAACCCCGCTCAGGTTTTTGGTTATAGACTTGATGATTTTAATTTTAGTCGTGTAGCTTATCACCTTGGGTATAATATAGCCACAGTTCCTGCGGGGGATTATTCGCGGTTGATGCAGGCTTGCAACAGCATCCCCAGCGAAATCTACGTGGATAAAATCGTTCAACAGATCGAACGTTGTGAGGAAGCGGAACGTTTAACTGAACTGGCTACTGGTCGAGCCACCAGCCGTCAAGAGACAATTTTAGGTGACGTTAGCCGTTCTATTAATATTCAAGATAAGAAGGAAACAGCAAGAATATGGAGAGAAAACTATGTGTTTGAGACAGATCGCTTAGCGCAGATGTTATATGTAGCAAATTATCGTAATCCAGTAACTAATCGATACAGATTTGAGCGAAGCGGAGCTTCATTCGTGCAGGCTATTCCTGGCCCACCGACAGCATCACGTGCTGATCGAATGTATTTTTACACTAACTGGCGCTAGACTTTTCATAGCTTAGGTAGCTTGTAGATCTAATGGCTCCCAAACCTCTTACTGCGCAGGATTTACTGAATCTTGCAGGTGTTTTCGCAGGGACTCTTGGGGGTCAATTCCGCAAAATGGCGGGTCAGTCAGGTATTTTGCCTCCTACCCGTCAAGGTCCGCGCGAGGGTATTGAAGCTGCCCGTGGGGTGTTCAAGGCACCTACCCCTAGTGTTAAGCCCGGCGGAGGAGCTACATATCAATTAGGTGCTACTGCAGGTCCCGCTCCGGCTCCCGCTGCTCGTGCTGTTAGACCCGAGCCACCTGTTTCTCCTGTTTTCCAACCGCCTGCCACTCCGGCTTTACGCTCTACTGCTACTCCTACTGTCAATCAACCTTCTTTACCTATTGTCTCGCGTCCTACTGGTTCTCCCGAATTAGCTCGTCAATTAGAGGCTCGGGAGAGTATTAAGTTAATGGCTGATGACGCCGGTAATCAGTTTTATGTAGGCCCCGGCGGGCGTGTTTTATCCGAACGGGAGGTAGTGGAAGCTTATGCGGGCCGTATTCCCTCTGCCGTGGAAACAAGCCCAATTACGAGTCAAGCTATTCAGGGTCCTGTAAAACCCTCCTTACCGGTACTTGACCCTAAAGGCACTGTTTATAAGCAACCCAGTTTATTTGGTCCCGCAGATAACCCTGCGGTTCGAGCTTTTTACGAAGCAGGCGGCCAACCCCGCGCTTTTGCGTACAAAAAAGCCGGTGGATTTGACGCCGAGACTCAACTTGGTCCTCGGGCTTTTGTTGAGGATATGAGTGGCAACCTTGTTCCTAGTTCTAGCAGAGTCTTTTCGGGTGAGGCTCCGGGCCAATTACCTTTAAATCTTCGTACTGATATAACTTCTGCCTGGTCCCCTAAAGGTGCTGAGCTTCGTAATCTTTTGAGTAATCTGCAGGGTCGGTTACCCTTAATCGCCTTGGGTACAGCGGGTGCTACTGCTGCTACTGGCGCTGCATTTAATTTGCTTGGGGGAGAGGAGACGCCGCTCGGTCCCACCACCGCTAAACCCCCCGCTTCTTTAGAGGAGCAAACCGCTCCTAATAATGTTGACGCCACCGTTATAGCTGAACAAACAGAAGTTGCTGAGGCTGCTGCTCGCGATCTAGCCGCAGGCGGGTTGGCAGCTACTACTCAGCGTTTTAGTGATCGCAATAGCAATCTTCGGCAAGCAGCTCAAGCTGCAGCCGCCAGTGCTCGATTAGATCCTTCCCGCACTGGAGGCGCTCCGACCACGCCCACCAAAGGCACCGTGGGAGCTCCCGCAGACTACAAGCAGATTGCTCAGTATTACGCTGCTCGCCGTCAGGAGGCTCTTAAGCCTAAGAGTGTTGATCAAACTGTTCTGGAACTCCAAGCCAGCGGAGCTCTCGACAAAGCTGGGATCGCTCAATGGGCTGCCTCTAATCCCGTTCTTGCCTATGAGTTGAATCAAAAACTCCGCTCTCGCGATATCTCACAGCAATCTCAAAATGTAGTGGGAGCTGAGATTACTTCTCCGTTGGGTTCCAACGTTAATAATCTGGTTCCCGGCAGCACCCAGGGTCTGATTGATGCAGCCGAGGGTAAAGACCCGGCTATTAAGGATGTGACCAACGCCACCGTGTCCACATCCATCGCTCCTATGCCTCGGGATATGCAAGCATTCTTTAATCGCGTCGGCTTTCAGAACCGCGTTTATTGAGTTAAACTACTGATATTGAGGTCGAGTAATGACTTACTCCCAAGGATCTGATTTCAATACAGGCCCTATTTGGGACGCGATGAAATTCGCGGAAACACCCAAACCCTTTGACTGGGGAGGAACATTAGCCGGTATTGGAGCCTTAGGTGAGGGTGTCGGTAACTTAATCCGAGGTATTCGTGGTGAACTTCCAGCCCCGATGGGGATGGCTACAAGTAAGCTTTCCGAGTACTTTAACCGAGACAAACAAGATTCTTCCTTGGCAATCTTGTTGGAGAAACTCTTAAGGGAGAAAGAAGAAGATATCGATTTAAAAACTAAAACAGGTTCTACAGATATCTCCAAAGCAGGTGGTATTTAATCATGTCGAGCTCCTCCACAAACAAGCAGCCCTGTTTAATTGATCGCCCTTTTCTTCGGGGCGCTCGAATTAACAATGGCACCGGAACTTGTAATCCTACAAACCCGAATCTGACTGATTTAATTCAGTTAGTCCGCGTGGGCGACCTCCCCTCCGAGGATGCTGCCCTCGTCGAGGACATAACGATTGTAAGTAACGAGGATTATCCCGATAACAGCGGTATCCGTACAGCCGATATCGGTCTGTATGTATACGCTCCTAACCAAGCTGCTCCCTCTACATCGGCGGCTTTAATGGTCGGCCGTTTTGAAGTCGGACTGAGTGGAAGCACCTTCGGTTACCCCCAATCGGTTCAGTTATTTGGTATTAACGCCCCTGTTCCCCAAGTTGGTGATACCGCCATTGTTGCTCCGATTCAGATCGGTAAAGGTGAGGGTCTTTATTTAGAGAAGGGTTATATTCTCTGCGCCGGTTACATAGGGAATGGTCCTACGTCTATTTCTGGCGGTTTAAGTCCTTCCGGTATTACTATTTTCGCTCAAGGCGGATTCTATTAAGTCGTGGCCCGACGCAAGGGGTCGGATAACTTCGGTTTCAGGTCTTTAAAGGCTAATCAAGGTTTTGAGCAGCCGTCTAATGTACCTGGCGCCGATAATCCTTCCCAGTTAATAAATCCTCTACCTTTTAAACGTCGTTTTCGTCCTGCTACGGGAACTAAGGATTTCAGCATCCTTAGTGATTATGACTATGCATCTCTGTGGAGCCGCTGGCGGCGGGGTTATGAGCTGGCGATGTACTCGCAGCAGGCATATGACGGTTTAACTTATAGCTTCAAATATTATTTACTAGGCACTCCCGGAATAGGCATATTTCTGCCTGGGATTGCTTTTATGTATCCCACCACTCGCGCGGATATGCGCATGTGGATGGTTGGAATTAGACCTCGGGATTCTTTTAACTTTTTGAATTTCGGTTATGCAATTTCAGCTGTTTCTGACTATGACGCCGACACTTATGCGGTTCGATTAAATAGCAACTTCGGCGCTCCTATTTCGTTCTTTACCGGGGAAATTTTATCAAACCGATTTACAGCAGCTGGTACAGATAAACAATATGGTTTTAATAATTACACGGTCAAAGGCGTAGGGATAAACGGTGTGCCTGCATCTAACCCCGGATACGCTCCCATATACAACACTTTATTTTTATCACATACAAAAGAAAACAGTTGGGCGGTTGTTAACGCTAATACTCTTGCAGTCCCTGCATCAGGTCCACCCGCTGTGGGTGAGTACCTGACAACTGAGATGCGCTCTCAGTGTACGTGCCCAGATTTCTTAGGTAGAGAAGGGTTTAATCTTTATGATCTTTCTCTCCGTCGTAAGTACCCTTACACCCGAGTCCAGAATTTTGATCCTGGGTTTTATGACGGGGGTCCTGATTTGGGTGCTGACCGCATTCAACAGTCAAGTGACAGTCCTGGTTGGGCGCGGGGCTTTGGTTTTATCTATTTAAACCAGATCTACAACCTTCCTCAATATACAGAAGCTGTTTATTCCGACCCTAATGTTTACTATTATCAACCGCGTTGGTGTAAACACATCTACGCAGCTATGTGGGATCTGAAGTATAGATTCGGTCAGAACGCTGTTAGTTCACCTTGGCTTCCGCAGCCAAATGATGAACCAATGAACGAATATTATCGGGAGAAGTTTGAGATAGATCTGAATAAACAAGTTGATTTTTATAGGCGAGAACGGGATCTCCGGTGGTGGGAACGTTATAGCCCGAGTAAAAACGATATGCCTACTCACATGATGTACCCGGATATGTACAACATGATGAGTAAAACTTTAAATAGTGGAGGTGTAAACTCGAACGTACCTCTTGAAGCTAATAGCTTCGAGATGTTTACTGTTGATGAATTTGATCCTTTTGCACCTGTTAATTTACAGAACTTACAAGTTTATGATGGCGGTCAGTACGCTAACGGTGTTCTAATTAGTCAACCCGTTAACACCCTTAACGGTGGCCAGTATACTAATGGTCAGTTAATCCCTGCGCCTAGTTTTCCGATTAACGGCGGCGTTTACACATGACATCAACACCAGTTGTTTTACTTCTTAAGCGCTCGGGTCAGTCGTCCGATAGACCTAGCGGAACGGTCGTTCAGAATGGTGAGCTGGCATTATCTTTCGGCGCAGTTGATCCTGGTCTCTACTTCGAGGATTCCGCAGGTTCCATACGAAAAATTGGTCCTAACCATTACGCAGCTACGGCACCTAACTCCTCTCCCGTTGGTTTAGCTGGTAATTCTGTCGGTGAAACTTGGGTAGATAGTTCGACCTCTAACTACTACTTCAAAGTCTGGAATGGGACCACGTGGCTGAAAGTAGGGGCTGGTTTTGCCGATACCGCGACATCGGCTAGCTCTGCCAACACAGCTAACTCGGCTGGATCTGCCGTAATGGCTTCCGGAGCAATTCTTGCCTCAGGCACGATATTGGCCTCTGGTGCTCTCTCCGCGTCCGGCAGTATTCAAGCCTCGGGTGCGATCATGGCCTCGGGCGCAATTCTATCTTCTGGGGCACTGAACGCCAACGTTGCATCCGGTATTCCGGCTGCCTCGGTCGCAACTACGCTTCCCGTTTCTGCCCCCGTGGGGACGCTGTTTTATCAAACCAACGCCCCCAGCGGACTGTTTATCTATACCTCAGCTGGCTGGGCTCTTACTTAACGGAGTTTCCGAACCGTTGCGAAGGGTGGCTTTTAAGAACCACGCGCCTTTAAACATCATGCCGACAAGCTCGGCTGCGTAATTTTCTACGTCGGGTGCGCCCACTTCCTTTGCCATGCAGCCAACATCTTTCGCCATCATGCCGCAGGCTTCCAGGTTCTTAGTGTAGACCGTAAGCATCTCTCTAGTGTCATATGATTTTACATGTTTAAATCCTTTATATGCCGAAGCTAGTCCTCGGTCACACATTGGCATCAGATAGTCCATCGTGCGAACAAACTCAGCGATCGCATCGAACTGCTCGATGTGTGCTGCGTACTGTTCCTTTAGAAACTCGTGAACGGGTATAAAAAGAGGACCTTCGAGGTTTAAGTGAATCAGGTGCGATTGGGTGTACAACTGATTCAGATACGAAGAAAGCGACACCAGCTGCGAGATTAACTCGTCAACTGATGCCGCTGGCTTTACGTCTACTTCGCCGATGATCATTTGCTGGACCGGCATGTCCCCCTGTGGGGCCATCGGATTACCAGATTCAAATGCGGCGGAGTAAGTCATATCAGAAAGAGCAAGCTGCAGCGGTAGCGGGAGCTTCTGCAGTTTCTACTTTAGCGCCAGTTGTGCCTTGCAGGTACTCTTCTAAGGCCGACTTGTTCACACGGTACAACGATTTTGCACCGTTAGGCTGCAGATTCACGTACACGCTTTTAGGCCAACCACCGGGCTGGTTAGCTTCAGCGAGTGCAATCCGCTTCCGAACAAACCCACTGCTGCAGTTAAGCAGTTCAGCTGTTTCTGCGATTGTAAGGAGAGTTTTACCGTCCGACATTTAGTGCTCTTGTAGAGAAGCAACGATGCCATGGTAACCCTATTTGTCCTAGTCGCAACGCAGTATTCGAAGCCTAATATCTTCTTAAGGTTTCAGTTGGTATGATTAAGACGAGTTGAATGAGTCTCGTGTCAATTCGTATTGCAGGAGAAATTTTTAAAAATTACAATGTGCCAAAGCGTGATGTTCAGGGCGGTAAGGAATTTTCTGTAGCGGCTAAGGAAGGCGATGAGGTTCGTCTGGTTCGTTTTGGGGATCCAAATATGGAAAATCGGAGTGACGATCCTGCGCGCCGAGCTGCTTTCCGCTCACGTCACAGTTGTGATGAAAAGAAAAGCAAGCTGACTCCGGGCTTCTGGAGCTGTCGAGCCTGGTAACATAGTATTACTAGGTGCGTTGAGTATACTTTTAACCGGTGTTGTTTGGAGGGGCTAAGCTGTAATTAGCCGCTCTATAGTCGTGGGCCGCCGTAAAGACCAGGATTTGTCGGACATCAACTGCGGTCTGACCCTTGAGGACGAGTTTGTCCTGACCCGAATCCGAACTAAGGCTCATTCGCTAGATGACCCTAAGGAACGCGATCAGTATCTCTGGGCTACGGTTTTTAAATTAATTTGCCGTGAGCGAGCTTATAAAACAGTTATGCACGAATGCGGGATCGCTGTGGAAACCAATATGAATCTATTTGATCCTGAGGAAGCTTCCGAAGATAACTGAAAATAAACGTACAATAAATAAAGAGCAAATGTAGAAATGGCCCCTCTTGATTATCGGGAAATTGCCCGGCAAAAGGCGGCTAAATACGGTTTAATACCGGAAGTTTTTGAGCGGCAAATAGCGGCGGAGTCTGGGTTTAATCCTGCAGCAGTCTCGTCAGCGGGTGCGACGGGCATCGCTCAGATTATGCCCTCTACAGCAAAGGGTTGGGGCGTAAATCCACGGGATCCCGTTGCTTCTTTGGATGCTGCCGCTAAGAACATGGCAGCTTACATTAAAACGTATGGTGGGGCTGGGACTTCTGATCCCGTAAAAGTTCGTACCGCCTATGAAAAGGCCCTACAGGCTTACAATGCGGGTCCCGGTAGTGTCGGTAAGTATTTTCCTGCTGAAACTAAAAACTATATAAGTAAGATTATTGGTCCCGATAAATTCAGTTTTACGGATGCCCTTGCTTCTGGACAAGGTGTTTTAAATGCTGCTGCCGATGGTGGTACGACTCCTCCTCCCGAACCTATAGCTCTACCGAGGAAAGATTTTAATCAGATTTTTACACAAGTTGCTTCTGATTTTCTTGCCCGCAACTTATTGAATCCTGCGTCCTCTACAACTTCTACAGATGCTCAAGCTTATTTAGCAGCTGCCGATAAGTTGGATGAGAGCACGAGTATCGAAGATCAAGCTTTAGCCGAAGAATATAGGAATCAAGCTATTCAGGCACAGACTATAAAAGACTTCAGCGGCGGTCTGGATCCAATGCAGCTTATAAGTAAGTACATAGAAACAAAACAAAATGTATCAGAATACAATAAACAACAAGAGATACTTGAGAAGTACGCTAATACCGTTCGGGGTGCCTCCGAACTTCCAGACACCGTGGAGGATACGGTTCTGCCTACAGCAGGTAAAGGTCTCGCGTATAAAGGAGCTGTTTTAACTTCGGCTAAGGACACAACAGGTGAGCCTGGTTTTGACTTTGTAATTCCGGGCGGTAGAGGAGCTGCTTTCCGCGCACCGTTCAACGCACAGGTAGTCAAAGTCGTTGGTAATCAGAATTGGGAAACCAATCTTGAGAAAGGTCCTGGCAAGCGTGGGTACGGTAACTATGTAGATTTACGGGTTAAGACTCCCGATGGGAAAGCCTTTGACGTGCGTTTAGCCCATTTCGATAAGGTTAATCCCCAACTTAAACCGGGTGCTGTTATTGGACCTGGAACTTTAATTGGTACTCAGGGTCGCACAGGATCTACAACCGGAGCTCACGTATCCTGGGACATGTATGATCCCGGTAAGAACACAACAAGTCCAGAAGTTCTGCGGTATCGAGATATTTTTGCCGATAGAATACGCAAAGGACAACCTTTATTCTGATGGGCGCATCTCCCGCTGAACAAGCTCGTCAAGCTGCACAAGGAGCAGTTGAAGAGGCCAAAAAGCAGCAGAAAAAACTCGTTAATGAGCTTGAGAGAAAAACTGGTAAATACGAGAACAAATTTGAGAAGGCAGCGGAGACTCTCGGCAGCTTAACCGGCACTTCTATGCCGGAATACGTAGATGAGGCTACCAAGCGCTTCTACGAAACCGTGGGAGCAGTTAAATCTGAGTATGAACCTAAGTTAGTCAATTTTCAGCCTAACTTACTAGCTTCTCCTAGCACTTCACAACTCACGGACTATCTTAAAGGTGCAGCCCAGTTATATACCGGAGCTACTGGGGGCGTTGCCCAAGGTGTGAGTCAGCGTCTGTATGACACGCTAGCTGCTCCCCAGCAGGCTTTTACTGTCTCTTCTAAAAATCCGGCCTTCGAGAATCTACTAAATCCCATGTATATGGGGTTAGCCACAAAACCTCCTACTATTAGGAGTGATACTGACTCCTTTAAGCAACTGTATACTTACAATGTCTAGTCCTTGGAATTTATCCAAGCATGAACGGAAGGTTGAGTTTCACGCAAACGCACCTTCCGCTAAACATGACTACAAATATAGGCAGCGTCGAGACATTCGATTTGCCGGATCGGTGTGGGAAGAGAGCGGAGATCAACGATCTTTTCGTTTAGCTCGTGCCCGCCGATCGGAACGTATGAAACAAACACCAACGGGTATTGGTTTTGGCGAACAAGATACTTTTGGACCCGATAACGATTATGGAACTATAGAGATAATTAAACAAATACCCGACCAAGGTTACTATAGAGAGAGCAAAATTCGTTAATACGCTCCTCTGTATTATTTACAGAAGGCATGTAATAAATAAACCCGTGACATCTAGTTTTAGGGATCAGTGTTAAATCCGGGTTGTCTATAAAAATTTTTGGATGTTCCCGCATCACACATAGAGGTAAATCAATATTCAGTTTTTGAGTTGTTATCAAAGCAACTTCAGCTGAAGTTAAAAAAATTATGGCCTCATCGAATTCTTGTCGTACGTATCTCCTATATGCTTCTTCTAACCAGACGCGTTGAGCAGATCTTTGAAATCTTTTACGCCTGTGATACAACGACGGATCTGGCGGCTGCTCTCCGCTAGTTAAGAAATCTCTTGGAGGATATAAATAAACAGATTTGGCCTTCCATTTCTGTTTTAGACCGTTGTCCGCAACTGTGAAGTACCGCTCGGCTCCCACAATTGTGTTTGCATACTTACTCGATGCCGGATCGAGATCTATTTGTCCCCCAAAGAATGCCGCTGTGGTTGCAGCAACGTCCACGGGGGACACAAAATCATACGCCGCTAATGGCATCGTTCATACGCTGTGTAATCATCTCTTCCGCCAAATTAAGATCAATTACATGTACACTCATTCCGGAGTGATCGATCATCACCACTATTGGTGATTCGTTTTCTGACTCAGACTGGATTAAGTTTACGAGCTTCTTGAGGAAGTCGCAAAGCTCCTCGTTCATAAGCTCTTCAGCTAGAGCGATATCTTTATGGATGTCGCTTAGCGTCAGATACTGTGAATCATCCGGGCGTTGAGGGTTAAAAAATAAAGCTCCGATTCCATCTGCTTTGCGGAATTCGGTGTATAGAGTAACTACATCGCCGATAATCATCTTTACCGCATTTAAAGAAATACGGTTTTGTACCTCTGATTTACTAAACAGGCTGTTGGCCAACCGTTTTGCTTTTTGATTAAATTCTGGCATCTTAATAGTTGGTGAAGTTTTTCCAGGCGTCGGAAAGAACTCTAGTCGAATCAAATAGAAAATTCGAGATGTTGTTTTCCGTAGGGTCTAGTTTGCAATAGTGCCTACCTTCAATTAGACCCGAAGTTCCTCCTGAGGTAAGTCCCTGATATACCAATTTATCTATAGCTACAGGTTGTACCCCTAACCGCGCTGCGAGTGCCTTTTTATTGACGAAAGCTGTGGTTAGACCGCCCGTCTTCGAGTTCGCCAACATCTGTAACGAAGTGTCGATGCTGCGTAGTATCTCTTGAAGTTCTTTTGAGAGAAGTAAGTCCATAAGAAGTTGAAGTGAGGCCGCCGACTCCCCAGGCGCCTGGCAAGCCGGTTCGCTTACGGACTGTCGGAAACGAGAAAAACGACAGTCGCCTCACAGTACCACCGTTTTGCCCGTTCTTGCCCACGGTGGCCCTTAAATTCTAAGGTTGTCTTAGCCATTGTGTATCGGATAATTCCTCTACGGGGATTAATTTTTTATTTAGACCGGCTCTGGTTTTGTTTGTTATTAGGGGTGTCTCGAATCTAGACACATGGTGGCATGGATTTACGCACCCGATTGTTCCGCAGATTCGTTTGAGCGTGTGGTTACCGATGTCCCCCTTGAAGAAAGCGTAGTAAACATTCTCTATCTTCAGATTTTTGCCATTTATTCTTATGTGCTTATAACCCGATTTCCAGCACTTACATAAATCCCTTTCCTGAACTGTTAACTGCGTCACTAGAGCTCGCAGCTCGGGTTCAATTTTGTTTAAATCAGGAAAGAATACAGGATCGTCTATAGTTTTTAGGCAATCCTGACATACTGTATCGCGTTTTACATGCGACGTGTTTTTTAGGCACATCACACCAGGGTTTCTAACTGAGCTACGAAATCATCTGGTTCTTCTATTAGTAAATTAATTAATGTTTCCACCTTATGGGCAAGATTCTCCTCTCCCTCATCTCGCTCATTAAGTAGCAGCCAATATGTATATGCGTTGAGTATATACATATGGGTTTGTTTTGCCCTTAAAGCTTGAGTGTGCCATTTTTCGTAATCATGACTGGATTGATGCCGACTGCTGCCGGTTTTCAGTTCGAGCTCCCTAATTTCGATTTGAAGTTCGATATCCTTGATCGTATACTCCGTCGCGGATATACGAGCTTTACACTCACTAATTGTCTTAGGCTGCTCGTTATCGCTGTAAATCCAGACAGGTAAGTTATCAATAATGTATTTTTTGTCCCATAAACAGGGCTTAGCCTCGTGGGTATAGGTCATGAATTTAAAGTTTCTCTGATGAGCGTGTTGAAATTGCCGTTAATTACGTAAAGAGTGTGACTCTCAAAACAGATCTTTTTAACCAGATCCAATTTAACTAAGTGTTTGAGAGCCCGAAGAAGACTGTCCTTAGGTAAGTACAGCTCGCTCCGTATCTCCTTGGTTGATAACGGTTGCTTGAACGTTAGCAGTTGAACTAGGTCTTCGTAAAGTCTGATTGCCGAAGCTCTTTTTTTATCAACTGAACCGTCCGAGCTGAGAGTGATTTTCCGTATTTGGTTTTGAGCAACTCCAGTATGGTTTGGGTGCTGGCATTGTTGTTGATCCATAGTTTGATGTCTGATTTCATTTGCGGACTCACCTTACGTGCAGGGCTACGACCTAGCATCATATGGTAAGGATTTAAACAGAATTGATCTCCGCACGTAGAGAGTACATGATCATCTGATTTGAGTTTTTTGTTGAAGAAAACTTGATAGACGTAACGACGGGGTCGCATTAGTTGACCGTCAGCAACAAAACGTTGCAGAGATTCAGGAAGATACAGGTGTTCTTCTTGACGGATGGCTCTTCGTCGTCGTCTGACCCAGGCTTCGACCAGCTGAGTTCTAGATCGAGCTGCCTTGGAGTCCCGAATGCACACGGGGCAGGCAAGCAGACCTTGGATGGGTGATGCCCGTCGTAGATCCGCAACGGCAATCGGGATGGGCTCATGCCGACCGCAGGCGCAGTCCAGTAGGGCGTCGTTACCGAAGACCGCCAGCTCGAAGTTGCCGAACTCGCGGCGCTCCGACGAGATCCCTTCCGGGGTTTGAACCGGCGTGGGATCGAGGATGCCTAAATAGTGCGTCAGTAATAGGGATGTACTCATACCCAGCTACGGGCTTGACGATAGTGTACCAGATGCACAGTGCGCACACAATGGGTAGCTCGGCCGGTCCTGTCCTTAAAAATGGGTTTTGTTTTTATGTTCAGTCGGCTTAACGGAAATTTCGCTGTCAAAGCGCAGTTTTTATCTTTTTAAGTTTTGGCGAAATTTTTGTTAGTCGCAGTACTCTATAAATTAAATTTAAATACTATAACTAAGACGATTTAAAACGAAATTCACGTTAAGTATTGGGGTCTCAGGGTAGTTCCCGTTGAGCGGTCGTCAGAGTAACGACGTGGTATTCGGAGTTCCAACAGGATAATCGCATACAAGGTAGGTCTTGGCATTTCTTAAGGTTTGCTGTTAGCATGGCGTCATACGATGTTTAAAGGACCGCCCATGTCCCAGAACACTGTCCGTACCTCTGAGGATTTGGATACCGAGTTTTGGGCTGAGTGTCGTAAGAGAGCTGCTGAGTTAAATATTCCTGCTTGGAAGCTCGCTGAGGAACTGTATCAACACCGGAACGTTGACGCTCGAACAAAATCCCGCTAAGGTCCGGGGGTTGACTCCCGCTACCCTGTGTTAACCAAGTCTCAGGTCGAGGAAAGGCTCTCCCGTTTTTCCGATATTTACGATATGTACCTGAGCGGCTCTTCGTATTCGCAGATCGGAGCCAAGTACGGGATTACAAAAGAACGTGTTCGGCAAATACTTAAAAGTTATTGCACCGCTCAGCAGTACGCGAAAGTCCGTGAACGAATTGAGCAGCGGTGCTTATCCACCTATTTAGGTAAGGAAATTATTGCTCAACTTGAAGCCGGACATTCTTGTAGTCAAGTCGCAAAAAATTTAAGTTGTAGTTTGTCGCTTGTTAAACGAGTTTCTGCTAAGAAGAACAAAGAAAAGAATGATCCGTTAAACTAACTATACGGAGGGGTTTACGTTTTAAATGGCCGAACTAAACGTACCTCCCTGCCCTACACACGGTGCTATTCCTCGTGCCCTCCATACTGAAAACTTCGAGGGCATCGTCACCGTCATTGAAGAAATTATCGCAACGGTGAGTGGCGTGGGAACCATTAGTTACTCTCGGTGCCCGTACGGTTATCCCTGGAACTTCGAAGGGATTGTCCGTGCTCTGGAAGATTTAAATACTTCTATAAGTGGAATTCAGGCTGGCGGCGGCGGTTCCGCTAGCGGTATTGCTGCTGGTTCAGGTATTTACATTACTGAGAGCGGAACTTTCCAAGTTATTAACGCAACGGTTAGTAGCGCATCTGGTGTTCTGTACACCGCTGGTTCAGGTCTTTATCTTTCTGACGGCGGCACTAGGTTTAATGCTGATTATGACGCCATTTTCCAGGGTTCTGTCTCTGGACATCTGATCCCAGAGGGATCTGTATCTATTACTTACAGCGGCAACGCTGCGATTATCAGTGGCACCGCTGGCGGCGGAGGTGGTGGGGGCGTATCTGTCACTGTTTCGGGTGATCCCGGCACTGGTTACAGCGCCGGTTCCCTCTGGTTTGACACTAATGAGGGTCGCCTGTTCGTTTACGCCAGCGGCAACGGTATCGCCAGCCCAGCGTGGTATCAAACGAATGCTGAGGCGATCGCTTCGAAGGGTGAAGCTCCGCCTTCTGGGGCTGGACTCAATGCACCGCCGCGAGACGGAAGCATTTGGTTCAACACACTGGTCGGCAACCTGTTTGTTTACGACGCTACTTCCAGCGGTTGGTACGAAACTGCACCTAGCCGCAGTGTTGCATACAGTGCAGGCGCACCTTCACCGACTGCTGCTGGCGCCGGTTGGCTGGATACCACTGTTAATCGTCTGAAGATCTGGAACGGCTCGACTTGGGCTGATATCGACATCGATGGAGGTGTTTACTGATGGCTAACGTCCAGCGCACAAAACGCACCCCTTCTGGTGTTGTTACTGGTGATCCTCTTGTTGGTGAACTTGTTTTAAATACGGCATCCGGGTATCTATACACAACCCGAGATGACGGAGCTTTAGTTCTTATAAATAACGGAATTCCCGGTCCAATTGGCCCTAGTGGTGCTGTCGGACCTAGCGGAGCTGTCGGCGTTACAGGCGCTGTGGGACCGAGTGGTGCTACCGGTGCAACAGGACCTGCGGGTAGTGGCTTGATTCCCTATTACGGGTCTTTTTACAGCTCTGTAAATCAGACTAACGCTTCGGGGACTGCTGTAAATAAGATTACGTATAATAACACTACTCCAGAGACTCGCGGTGTAGCTGTAGTTTCTGGGTCTGTTGTTCAGGTAGCTAATTCAGGTATTTATAACGTTCAGTTTTCAGCTCAGATTCAAAAAACAAACGCTAGTTCTGAGGATATTCAAATTTGGATCGCAAAAAATAACGTCAACGTTCCGGACTCAAATACCAGTTTGACGATTCAAGGATCCAATAACCGCATAGTTGCTGCGTGGAACTGGTTTATTACGCTAGATAATAATGAACACGTAGATCTTCGCTGGCATTCCGCTGATACTACGATGTTTTTATTGGCTTCTGGGGTCGCTAGTAACCCTGTTCGTCCCGCAATTCCGTCTGTTATTCTCACTGTTAACAGAGTGGGTTGACGTTACCGTATTTCGGTCTAAGCTAGCCCCGTTGCTTTCTTCTGATGGCCAAACCCAAGTCTGTTCTCAATAAGATTGAGTCCAAACCCAAGAAAACTCGCCAAGGCGACGGGCTGCACAGCAAGCCTTCACACGGACGTAAAAAGTCGCGCGGCCAAGGTAAAGGCTAAACTGTAATTATCTAAAAGGTCGATATGGCTCTTGCAAGTTTTATAGCTGGTGAAGCCATATCGGCTGGAAACGCTTTATATGTGAGTTCGTCTGGCCTTGTTTATAAAGCCAGCGCACTTACATCCGATAAAGCATCCGTCGTCGGCGTTGCCATTGATTCCGGCGCTGCCGGTAATCTTATCCGCGTTAACTGCGATAGCATCCAAGCAACTTACTCGGGACTTACACCCGGTGAGTATCAGTATTTATCGATTACTAATTCCGGTCAGCTTGTTAATTACACAGCTTGGGAAGCTGAGTTAGCCAACTTAAGTGTCGATGCTTATTTAGAACAAGTTGGTCGTGCTGTAACAACGTCCGGCGTGGAAATTGAAGCAAGACGACCGTTATATACAGTTAATTCGACATCGGTTCTTCTGCTGGAATCCTCCGCTGGGATTACGATTGATGCTATTCTTTTAGAAGATGGCTCTAGAATTGATTTAGAAGCCGCTACAGCGTAATTCCGATGGCTAGTCAGAAAATATCTCAACTGACGGCGATCACTACGCTTGCTAGTGGTGATTATTTTCCGGTTGTTCAAGCTTCAGGTACTACAAATAAACGTGTAGACGTAGGTGTACTGGATGTTCGCTATACTTTGGCGGCTAGCGGCGTAGCCGCACAGAGCACCGCTAATACTGCACAGAGTACAGCTAATACCGCTCTAGCTTCTGGTAATGCAGCACTGTCTTTAGCTGATGTAGCTGGAATTGCTGCTACTGCTGCTCTTGCCTCTGGTAATGCTGCTTTAAGCTCTGCCGCTACTAAGTACGCTATTTCCGGCGGTTTAATTGACGGTCAGATCCGTACAGTCATCACTGCCTTAGGTCTCAACGGCAGTGGTATTCCCTGCACTTCAGGTAATTATTTTACTGCGACCTTAAGCGGTAACTCCTCTGTTTATTTCCAAGGTGTGCCTGCTAATTCTTATAGTCTGGCCTACGAAGTTAATCACCAGACTGGAACTATTACCTGGCCCGCTTCTGTTACTTGGCCGAGTGCTACTGCCCCAACTTTAACGACAGGCAAAACACACTTATTTATGTTTGTTACTGACGATAGCGGCTCCAGTTGGCGAGCCTCTTCGTTAATTAATTACACGACTTGATATAGATGGATCCCACTACTTTAAAGCTTATGATGGGCGCGGCTGGCGCTGCCAGTCCTGCTTATGTTGAGGATGTTTTTTCGACGTGGCTGTATACCGGCAACGGCAGCACGCAGCCGATCACGAACGGGATTGATCTGGCGGGTGAAGGGGGGTTGGTTTGGACGAAACCTCGCGTGAATGATGGGGTAAATTATCATGCGCTTTTTGACACGGCCAGAGGGGCTGGTGAATATCTTTCCTCTAATTTAACGTCAGGCCAAAACGGAGACGGCAGCAGTCTTTCTGCTTTTGGTGCGACAGGATTCACACTTGGCAACAGCGGGCTTTGCAATGGCAATTCCTACACCTACGCCTCCTGGACCTTCCGCAAGGCGGCCAAGTTCTTTGATGTGGTGACTTATACCGGAGACGGCACAAACGACAGATTGATAAATCACTCTCTTGGGTCTCAGCCAGGCTGCATTATCATTAAGCGCACTGATACAACTTCGGATTGGAGTGTTATCCACCGCAGTGCAATATTTGCAGGAGTTTATGGTTACACAGGAGGCAAGCTTAACTCCACCGCCGCATTTGGTGGTACAACAAACGACGACACAGGCATCGTCAATACTTCGTCAACGCAATTTGAAGTCAACAACTCTGTAGGCTCAAACTTCTCTAGCGTCAACGCCTCCGGCGCCACTTACGTCGCCTACCTGTTCGCGCACGACGCTGGCGGGTTTGGCGATAGCGGCAACGACAGTGTGGTGAGTTGTGGGAGTTATACGGGCAATGGCAGCACTACGGGTCCGGTAATCAACCTTGGATGGGAACCGCAGTGGATTCTAGTGAAGAACGCATCTGGAACCTACAGCTGGTACATTATTGACTCCATGCGAGGAATAACAACGGGCGGAAATGATGCGTTTTTGATGCCCAACGAAAGCAGTGCAGAGTTCAGTAATAACCACTTCTCGCTAACCGCAACCGGTTTTCAGCCAGTTTCAACGGAGCAGGCGTTTAACCAAAATGGTTCCACCTACATCTACATCGCCATCCGCCGTGGGCCGATGAAGACGCCCACCGATGCCACGAAGGTGTTTAGTGCAATTGCGGCGTCAGGTTCTACTGGCACATCTAGGTCTATCGGTTTTCCCTCTGATTTCGTTTGGGCGCGTAGAAGAGATTTTGCCTATGCGCCTGTAGCTGTCGACAGGTTGCGCGGTTATTCAGCAACAAGTGGCGGCAGTCAGCCAGCCCTTGAAACCACAAATACCGGAGCCGAAAATCCTTTCACAACCGCACTTGTTTATGACGTATGGAATGACACCGCAAAAGATGGTGCGCTATTAGGATCTACCTCGTCGGCGCTATGGTATCACTTCCGCCGCGCCCCCGGCTACATGGACGTGGTGGCTTACACCGGCACGGGATCAGCGCGCACTGTCAGCCATAACCTTGGCGTGGTGCCGGAGTTGATGATTGTTAAGTGTCGTTCAGGTGGCGGCCTTAACTGGGCAGTCTATAACTCTGCTGACGGCGCAACTAAAAATCTTGCGCTCAATACAACCGCAGCATCTGCAACTAATTCTGGCGTTTGGAATGATACAACTCCCACAGCGTCGGTCTTTAGCGTTGGCACAGAGAATCGAGTCAATCTCAACGGCGAGACCTATATTGCATACCTTTTCGCCACCTGCCCCGGCGTGAGCAAAGTCGGCAGCTACACCGGCACCGGCACCACACTCAGTGTTGACTGCGGCTTCACAGCCGGCTCACGATTTGTGTTAATTAAGCGCACGGATTCAACAGGTGATTGGTACGTTTGGGATAGCGCCCGAGGCATAATCGCAGGTGACGATCCTTATTTGTTACTTAACAGCACTGCAGCTGAAGTTACAAACACCGACTACATCGATACTTCCTCTGCCGGATTCGAAATCAGTTCAACTGCCCCCGCAGCAATTAACGCTAACGGCGGTAGTTTTATATTTTTGGCTGTAGCATAGACGTATGGAACTTCGTATTCGCGCTACGGGTGAGATCGTATCGGAACAGCAGTTCCGTAGTCTGCACCCGAACACCTCTTTTCCTCAGGTTTTAACACCCGATATCCTCGACGGTTTCGGTGTTGATCCCGTATTTGAGGGTCCCCAAGCCACCACGATCCCGCCGTACCAGTACAGCCAACGTGACGGCGTGGTTGAGATCGATGGCAAATGGTATACCCATTATGTAGCCGGTCCGATCTTCCACGATTATGTTGATGATCAGGGTGTAACTCATACTGCCGCTGAGCAATATGAGGCGTATTGCTTCGCGAAAGATGCTGACCAGGCCAAGGTCGTTCGTGCCGACCGAAATCAGCGTCTTGCCGAGTGTGATTGGACCCAGCTCGTCGACAGTCCTTTAGACCCTGATGGCAAAGCAGCCTGGGCTCTGTACCGTGAAACCTTACGCATGGTGCCCCAGCAGCCCGGATTCCCCTGGGAGATCAACTGGCCTCCGAAGCCTGGCGCTTGATTACGGGGCCGTTGTAACGATAATCGTTATCGCGGCCCTGTATCTTCTGGGTTCTGTACTTCAGTTCTTTAGCGTTTTAACTGATAAACGCGGCTAGATCTGTGAGTATAATCAAGTTAATGAAGTCTGAGCTCTGTTAGATGGACCGGGCGATATTTAATCGGCGTTATACCGACTTTACGCCCGGCACCACACAGGTATGGCTCGCGAACGGGGCCGGTGTCACAACGGGTCTGAGCAGCACTCAGAATTTTACAGCGGGCGCCAACCTCACCCAAGGTACTGTCGTTTACGTTAGCGGTACATATGTACTGCCTGCTAGCGCTGCTAGCGGTGTCGCGGCTGAGCAGTACAACGCCATCGGCATCACGGCTGCTTCTGCTGGTGTCACCAGCGGCGTGGCAGTCAATCTGGATGATATTGCCGTTGTCGGTTCGGCCAATTTGGTCGGTGAGACCAGCTTGACTCCAGGTCAATTTTATTATTTATCTAAGTATACGGGCCAGCTGACTAAGTTCCAGACGGCCTCCGGTACTGTTACGGCTTCGGGCGGTTATGCCGCTCTTGTCAGTGTCGGCTTAGCGTTAAGCTCAACTGAGATTCAAGTCGAGATTCAGCCCCCTACTGTTCTTTATAGTTGAGCTATTGTTTATTTGTCGGTCACTGCTTCAAATAATCAGGCTATACTTGAATTATTAGGCGGAAATCATGGCTTCGCGTCGGCCCCTAGTTGTAGTTAGCGGTGTAACGTCGGAGCTTCCCCCCGGCGATACAGTTACTGGGGCTAGCGCAGGTACTTTAGTTGCTGGTAGCGGTTTATCTGGCGGCGGCGCCCTCAGTGGCGGCACGGTAACTGTCGATGTCTCGCTTGCTCCTGCTGCAAGTGGCCTGATTTTTGTCGGCGACGCGCTGGGTATTGACGGTGTCGTTCAGACTGTTGCTGCTGCCGCACTCGCTTCTGGTAACGCCGCCCTTAGTTCCGCTGCATCGAAGCTGCCCCTTACTGGCGGCACCCTGACTGGGCCTGTTGTTGGTTTTTCAGGTGCAGCCAATGCGCCCGGCGTGGCTATTGGCAGCTCAACTTACGGTTTTTATACACCGGTTGTTGGTACGGTCGGTTTAGCTGCTAACGGGTCTGGTGTTTTCTTCGCTAATGCCAGCGGCCAACTTGGTTTTAATGTTCAAGCTCCTGTAGCTAACTTCGATTACTCCGGCGGTGTTGCTCAGAATGTCGTTGCCCTCGGTACGGGTAGCGGTATTACTTGTTCTTTAGGTAACTATTTTACTTCTACTGTAAGTGGTAACACTACGTTGAGTTTTACGGCTGTACCATCTGGCCGATCATATAGTTTTACACATGAGGTGACCCATCAGACGGGTACGATCACTTGGCCCACTACAGTTGAATGGCCCGGCGGCACTGCACCGACTCTGACGACGGGTAAAACACACCTTTTTGTATTTTTTACAGACGACAACGGCGCCCGCTGGCGTGGCGCATCGTTGGTTGATTACACTAACTGATAATGTTTGATTTAACCAGCCAGCGTGTTCTTGCCGGTGCTGCTGGCGCTGGCGAAAAGTTATACGTCGAGGATGTCTTCAGCACCTGGCTTTATACCGGCAACGGCAGCACGCAGACGATCACGAATGGGATTGATCTGAGTGGTAAGGGGGGATTGGTCTGGGATAAACAGCGTGATGGAGCAGGATCACATCTTTTAACCGATACAGCAAGAGGTGTTGATAAATTTTTATCCACAGATAGTACATCCGCTCAGAATAGTGGCAGCGGGTTTGGTGTACAAGGGTTTTTATCGACTGGATTTATTGCACCTGCTCTCGGTGTTTCTTCCAGATGTTCCTGGACCTTCCGCAAGGCGGCCAAGTTCTTTGATGTGGTGACGTGGACTGGGGATGCAGTTCAAGGACGGGCAATCCCTCACAACCTCGGCAGTGTGCCTGGTTGCATCATTGTCAAGCGATTAGATAATAGCGGCCAATGGAACGTATACCACCGTGGTACTAGTGCAAATCCCGGAGAGGATCTACTTATTCTCAATAGCACAGCAGCTGTAAATCCAGGGATCGGATTTGCCTACTGGAATAATGCTACTGCTACTGCAACTGAATTTTATTTAGGCACAAATCAATCAGTCAATTTTACCGGCGACACTTACGTCGCCTACCTGTTCGCGCACGACGCTGGCGGGTTTGGCGATACCGGCAATGACAGTGTGGTGAGCTGTGGGAGTTTTACGACAGATGGCAGCGGCAATATCGGAACCGTCAGCCTTGGCTGGGAACCTCAATGGATCCTGACTAAGCGCACGGATAGCACCCAGGTTTGGTGTATGTGGGATTCGATGCGCGGCATGTCGCTGACATCAGGTTCCACGCTCAGCCCTAACAACGCTGATGCAGAAGTTGTCATGGGTAGCACTAGCTACCTTTACCCGACCGCAACAGGTTTTGCTGGGTCTGGTAACTTCTACGGCCCCAATGCCACCGTGGTCTACATCGCCATCCGCCGTGGGCCGATGAAGACGCCCACCGATGCGACGAAGGTGTTTAAGGCAAATACTTACACGCAATCATCGGCAACATATCAAACCTCTGACTTCCCTGTTGATACGTTAATTACCTCTTACCGCACTGATTCCAGTAATCCTAAATACTGGGGAGATCGCTTACGTGGTGGCACCAGACTTGAATCAACTGCGACTTCAGCTGAGGCAGGTGCAACCAATTTCCTTTGGGACTCTAATACACAATATCGACAGTCTCTTAATGTTTCCGCTTCTATAAGCGTTATTGACTACGCCTTCCGCCGCGCTCCCGGCTTCATGGACGTGGTGGCTTACACCGGCACGGGATCAGCACGCACAGTCAGCCACAACCTTGGCGTGGTGCCGGAGTTGATGATTGTTAAGGCTCGCGGTGTTACAGCAAACGACTGGCAAGTATATGCGGGCGTTGCCGAAAAGTATTTGGTCTTAAATACTACTGCGGCTTATGTTACAGCAAGCACTCGCTGGAATGACACGGCTCCAACATCTACCGTATTTAGTATTGGGGATTCAAGTGGTGTCAATGGTAGTGGGAATACCTACATCGCCTACCTCTTCGCCACCTGCCC